>Ga0213820_1000034_pt1 | contig 166917 bp, 160 predicted proteins | sample MC6MC0910MG_FD_179889 | JGI IMG/M metagenome (GOLD analysis project Ga0213820, IMG submission 179889) | Enriched soil aggregate microbial communities from Iowa State University, Ames, United States - MC6-MC0910-MG | ecosystem: Environmental > Terrestrial > Soil > Unclassified | place: USA...
CCTGTAAAGTCCTCGATCGGCGAAATGTCACGGAACATTTCACGTAAACCTTCTTCAAGGAACCACTCGTAAGACGCCGTTTGAATCTCAATCAGATTTGGAAGCTCAAGCACCTCTTTAATACGCGCAAAGCTTCTACGCTGGCGGTGTTGTCCGTACTGAACTAGTTGACCTGTCAACTCATTCACCCCTCAATAAAGCGATATTAGGTCTTTGCAAAATCATACAAATAGTGTATGATTTCGAAAGACAAAAAGAAAACGAGTCTTCAAAAAGATCTCATTTTCGGTTAACTAAACTTATCTTGGCAAGTATACCCACATCAAAATAATTCTATACAAAAAGGGCATACGACCTCAAAATAATATTTTTGCATTGTATCATATTATCATAGCCGATTTGTCAAGTCAATAAATTATACATATTTCATTTATTTTTTTGCACGTACTATCCAGTACCCTTTTTTCTTCTCGACAACATCGACTTCTGAAAATTTACCCTCTAGGTAACTTACTGTCGATGGCGCTCCTTGTTTCTTCTGAATAACTACCCAAAGCTCTCCAGATGACACTAGTCTATCATAAGCTCCATCGTAAAAGCGGAAAATCGTTTCCTTCCCTGCACGAATTGGCGGATTCGTTAAGATAGCTGCTGCTTCTAAACCTTTATCAACCATCGATAGGCCGTCACTCACAAATATTCGCACATTTTGAACACCGTTCACTTGCGCATTTTTTTGCGAAAGCGCAACTGCACGTTCATTTATATCCATCATAAAAACGGTACGGTCTGGATTCGCTTTGGCAATGGATAATCCTATCGGTCCATATCCACAACCTACATCAAAAATTGCACCATCAATATTAGGCATTTGAAAAGCGTCTATTAAAACACGGGATCCAAAATCTACTTCGCTTTTACTAAATACACCTGCGTCCGTTTCAAAAGAAAACGTATGCCCTAGTAACTTGAATGTCCAGTGACGAGGTTTACTCTCAGTTTGAGGATTACTTGTATAATAGTGATCTGACATTTTCACGCCTCCTCAGAATGAAGAAAAAAGCTCGCCAATATGACGAGCTTTCCTTTTATTAAAAAGTAACGCGAGATTACTTAACTTCTACAGATGCGCCAACTTCTTCAAGTTTAGTTTTGATTTGTTCAGCTTCATCTTTAGAAACGCCTTCTTTAAGAGCTTTAGGAGCGTTATCTACTACTTCTTTAGCTTCTTTAAGACCTAAACCAGTGATTTCACGAACCACTTTGATTACTTTGATTTTTTCTGCACCAGCAGATGCTAATACTACGTCAAATTCAGTTTTTTCTTCAGCTGCAGCAGCACCGCCAGCAACTACTGCTACAGGAGCAGCAGCTGTTACACCGAATTCTTCTTCGATAGCTTTTACTAAATCGTTTAATTCAAGAACTGTCATAGCTTTGATAGCTTCTAAGATTTGCTCTTTATTCATTATAATTTCCTCCTAATTGGATAATGTTTTATTTTTTTGCGATCATGCCGCAGAAGTCTTTGGACGTATTAAATTACGCACCTTGTTCTTCTTTTTGTTCTGCAACAGCTTTTGTTGCAAGTGCGAAGTTGCGCACTGGAGCTTGAAGTACAGATAAAAGCATAGAAAGTAGACCTTCGCGTGATGGAAGTTCTGCAAGTGCTTTAACATCTTCAACAGAAGAGATTGTACCTTCAATAATACCCGCTTTAATTTCTAAAGCTTCGTTTTTCTTAGCGAACTCGTTGATGATTTTAGCAGGCGCTACAACATCTTCATTTGAGAACGCAATTGCGTTAGGACCAACTAATACTTCGTTGATTCCTTCAAGACCAGCAGCTTCAGCAGCACGACGAGTTAAAGTGTTTTTGTATACTTTGAACTCAACGCCAGCTTCACGAAGTTGTTTACGAAGCTCTGTTACTTGTGCAACATTCAGACCACGGTAATCCACTACTACTACAGAAGAAGCAGCTTGGAATTTTTCAGTAATCTCTTGAACTTGTACTTGTTTGTTTTCGATTGCTTTGCTCATGATGACACCTCCTATTAGAATGGGTCATTTATACCGACAAAAGAAAAGCCCCTACGTCAAATAGACACAGAGGCTGAAAGTCATCATCTTTAAATAAGAATCTGAATTCCGATGTCCTCGGTAGGAACATTAAGTGACAAGTCACTCCTACTGTCTACGGTACAAATGGATAATTCACAACAGCAATGATGATATCATGTAATCATCACTGTTGTCAATACATATATATAAATTATTTTACTACTACGTTAGCAGCGTCAATTTTAATAGCTGGACCCATTGTAGTTGTAACATTTACAGATTTCATATAAGTACCTTTAGCTGCAGCAGGTTTTGCTTTTTGTACTACGTCAAATACAACTAAGAAGTTTTCTACTAATTTTTCTGCAGAGAAAGAAGCTTTACCGATAGGAGCATGGATGATACCAGCTTTATCAGCACGGTATTCTACTTTACCAGCTTTAATTTCTTCAATAGCTTTTGTTACATCAAAAGTAACTGTACCAGTTTTAGGGTTTGGCATTAAACCTTTAGGTCCTAATACGCGGCCAAGTTTACCAACTTCACCCATCATGTCAGGAGTTGCTACGATTACATCGAAATCAAACCAACCTTGTTGGATTTTTTGGATGTACTCTGCATCACCTACATAGTCAGCGCCAGCTGCTTCTGCTTCTTTAAGTTTTTCACCTTTCGCGAATACTAATACGCGTTGAGTTTTACCAGTACCGTTTGGCAGCACTACTGCACCACGGATCTGTTGGTCGTTTTTACGAGTATCAATACCTAGGCGGAAAGCAACTTCTACAGTAGCGTCGAAGTTTACTGTGCTAGTTTTTTGAGCAAGTTCGATTGCTTCTTGAGCACTGTATAGTGAGTTACGATCAATTAATTTAGCTGCATCTTGCAGTTTTTTACCTTTTTTAGCCATTATATATTTCCTCCTTGATTGTGGTTATAGCGGATTTTACCTCCCACGAATAAAGGTTGCGTGTTCACAAAGAAACTTCGCAACCTTCCAAAAAACAAAACATCAAGTAACTGGGATTAGTCTTCGATAACAATACCCATGCTTCGTGCAGTACCTTCTACCATTAACATAGCAGCTTCTACTGAAGCAGCGTTAAGGTCTGGCATTTTAGTTTCAGCGATTTCGCGAACTTTATCACGTTTAACCGTTGCCACTTTTTTACGATTTGGTTCACCAGATCCAGATTGGATACCAGCTGCTACTTTAAGTAGAACTGCTGCAGGTGGAGTTTTTGTAATGAAAGTGAAAGAACGGTCTTCGAATACTGAAATTTCAACTGGGATAATAAGACCAGCTTGATCAGCAGTACGCGCATTGAATTCTTTACAGAATCCCATGATGTTCACACCCGCTTGACCTAATGCAGGACCAACCGGTGGAGCTGGGTTAGCTTTACCAGCAGGGATTTGAAGTTTTACAACTTTAATAACTTTTTTAGCCACGAGACACACCTCCTTAAGTCCGTGATGTGGTAATTGGGTTGCCCCTCCCACTCAATATCTGTCTGTCAGCTAATTGCCGATAACATTAAAATTATCATTACAGACGCCATACAAAAATATGACAGTCTGACCTATGAAATGATACCACTTTTATTTTTTTTAAGCAAGTGGTAATTAACAAAATCTGCGAAACATCTAACAATTGGCACGTCATAGTTCTAGTAATTGTCTATAATTTTTGAACTTGTTCGAAGTCTAGCTCCATAATTGTTTCGCGACCAAACATATCAACTGTCACTTTCACTTTTCCTTTTTCAGTGTCAATTTCTTCAACACGTCCTTGGAAATGAGCGAACGGTCCTTCTAAAATTTCAACTGCTTCACCAATAGAGATATCTACTTCTACAACTTTATCAGTCATACCCATTTGCTGTAATAAACGATCCGCTTCTTCAGGCAGTAAAGGTGTTGGTTTTGCTCCCCCACCAGATGACCCGATAAAGCCTGTTACACCTGGCGTATTACGTACTACATACCAAGAATCATCTGTCATAATAAGCTCTACTAATACATAACCCGGGAAAACTTTACGCATCATTGTACGCTTTTTCCCATCCTTCATTTCTGTTTCCTCATGCTCAGGAACAATCACGCGGAATATTTTATCTTGCATTCCCATTGTTTCTACACGTTTCTCTAGGTTTGCTTTTACACGGTTCTCATACCCTGAATACGTATGAACAACATACCAATTTTTCTCCATAACTACTAGGACTCCTCGTCCGTCCCTCCCTTACAAATAAAAGTGAAAATGAATCGTGATATGCTAGATGCATTCCTTACCCTTTTCACAAACATCTCATTATAGTCGCAGCCTTTACTTACTAAGAAAGCCCGATGATATGTACCGAAACTAGCATAGTCATCTATCGCTACTATCATACTTATCATAATGAGAATATCTTACTGCCATTCACTTCACCCACTTCACTTACCCATTAAGATGGAGTTGTCTGCTGAATGAAGATAAAACAAACGAAAAAACCCGTTATTGCAATGGACGGGCTATTTCATAAGTATTAACATGCTATTTACTAAATTATAAATCTAAGTACCAGCGGAATAATGATGAAATACCTAAGTCAACTACCACAAAAAATAAAGCCATAATGACAACAGTTGAAATTACAACGACTGTATATTTCGTCAGTTCTTTACTTTTTGGCCAGCTTGTTTTGCGCATTTCTGACATTACATCACTGAAAAAGCCTTTGATCTTGCCCATTCTAGCTTAACCTCCGAATCAATCAAAATCTGTCTATTTACATATCATTTTATAGCGTTTGTTTATGCACTGTATGTTCATTGCAATGCGAGCAAAATTTCTTTAATTCGAGGCGTACAGTGGAGCCTTCTTTAGCCGGGAACGTGTAATTTCTCGATCCACATTTCTCGCAATTTAGCACGACTTTCTTTGCCATATACTCACCTTTTTCGGCACTTTGTCTTTTTAAGACTAACACCTATATTTGTCAATGTCAATAAAGGCCTATAGCCTCTAAGACATTTCCTCAAGGACTAAATGTCGCTCTAATTTACGCTTCACCCTCTGCAAGGCATTATCAATCGATTTCACATGACGGTTTAATTTTGCAGAAATTTCATGATATGATTGGCCATCTAGATATAAGGCTAAAACCTGTAACTCTAATTCACTTAAAATCTCACTCATCTTTTCTTCTAAATATCCAAACTCTTCTCTATGAATTATTAATTCTTCTGGATCATCCATGATAGCGCCTGTTAATACATCCATTAGCGTCCGGTCTGATTCTTCATCAAATATTGGCTTGTCCAAAGATATATAGGAGTTTAGAGGTATATGCTTTTGCCTAGTGGCAGTTTTAATAGCTGTAATAATCTGCCTTGTAATACATAGCTCCGCAAAAGCTCGGAAAGATGCAAGCTTATCCCCTTTAAAATCACGGATCGCTTTATATAAACCGATCATTCCTTCTTGCACGATATCTTCCTTGTCTGCACCAATTAAGAAATAGGATCTAGCCTTCGCTCTAACTAACAAACGGTATTTCGTAATTAAATAATCCAACGCATCTGTATTACCTTGATGCACCATTTCAATAAGTTCTTCATCATTGAATCGTTCAAAATCTTGTGTCACTTGTACAATGCTATTTTTAAACATGGTATCACCTCAGCCACAACAGATAATTAGGAACAGTATAACGGAATTGGAAAATATGCGTCAATCAATCATTTTAATCCTCGTCTCCATTTTTCAAAAGCTAGAGCTACATCTGGCTTTAATTCTATACGTGAAGGCGGTTTACTTTCTTGTTTTCTTTTCACATCATGTGAAATTTTATGCTGAATAATGCTTGTATCTATTTCTAGTTCTCTAGCTGATTTTCTCAAGGCTCCATTACCAAAGATAACACTTTGCTCAGCCATATCGGATGTTGCTACGTGTATTTGTACATTTCTAGCCTTTAGTTCATGCGTCATTTTTTCAATACGTTCATCTGCAGTTTCATTTTTCCGAGTATAAATGACTTCAACATCACTTTCTAAATAAGATTGTTCAACCCCTGGTACAAGGTGTGCGTCAAAGACAATAATTACGCGCCAACCCATAGCTGCTTTATATTCAGCCATAAGTTCTATCAACCTTTTGCGGGCATCCTCAAAATTTGTATCCCGCAATGGCCGAAGCTCCTTCCAGGACCCAATCATATTATAGCCATCAACTAGCAAAATGCTTTTCATTGTTAAGTATTCGCTTCTTGACGCTTACGATACACTTCGTACATTAAAAGCGCTGCAGCTACTGATGCGTTCAGTGATGTCACATGTCCTACCATCGGTAAATGATACAAGAAATCACATTTCTCCTTTAATAAGCGTCCCATTCCCTTACCTTCACTACCGATAATGATAGCTAATGGTAATGTTGCATCCATTTTTCGATAGTCTACAGAGCCCTTTGCATCTGTACCAGCAATCCATATACCTCGTTCTTTTAATTCATCTATTGTTTGGGCAAGATTATTTACACGTACAACAGGAACGTGTTCAATAGCGCCTGTTGAAGACTTTGCCACGACTGCTGTTAAACTCACTGAACGACGCTTTGGAATAATAATACCATGTGCCCCTATTGCGTCAGCCGTTCTCATAATGGATCCTAGGTTATGTGGATCTTCTAGCTCATCTAAGATTAAGAAAAAAGGATCTTCTTGTTTATTTGCTGCAGCAGCAAATAAATCCTCAAGCTCAGCATATTTATATGCTGCAACAGAGGCAACAATTCCTTGGTGATTTGCACTTGATAATTGGTCGACTTTCTTTTTTGGGACAAATTGAACTATCACTCCACGTTCTCGAGCTAGATCTAGCAGTTCATTAACACCGGATTTTTTTACACCCTCTGCGATCCATACTTTATTCATATCGCGGCCTGAACGAAGTGCTTCTAACACTGGGTTTTTACCAGCAATAATTTCACCATTTTGTTCTACCATTATTTCGACACTCCTTTCGATTCCTCGATTATTTGAATAGCATATGCAATGATTTCATAAACGCGTTCAAGTTCATTTAATAAATATAAACTACCAAGTACCGCCTCAAAGCCTGAGCTATTTCGATAGGTTTGAACATCTGTATTTTTTGGTACAGAGCCGGATTTGGCATTGCGTCCACGACGGAACACTGCCAACTCCTCCTCTGTTAAATAATTTTCATCCATCATACGATGAACAATCATAGATTGTGCTTTTGCCGAAACATAACGTGTTGCCTCTCGATGAAGTGTATTCGGTTTAACTCGACCTGAACGTAGCAAATGTTCTCGTATTTTTTGTTCCAATACGGCGTCACCCATATAGGCTAACGCCAACGCTTTTAATTGCTTAACATCTTCATTGCGAAGTTTATCCAACTTAATTACCCTCGTTTCCATCTAGTTCCTTGTCGTGTATCTTCTAAAATGATACCTTGGGCTTGCAAATGGTCACGAATCTCATCGGAACGTGCAAAGTCACGATTCTTACGTGCATCAACGCGCTCTTGTAGTAGTGCTTCAATTTCTTCGTCTAATAATTCTTCTTCTTTTGCAAATTCAATACCTAAGACGTCACCTAGTACTTCAAAAGTTTCAATAAAGGTTTCTAATACTTTCTTGCAAGTATTCGTTTCATTTAAATAGATATTGGCGATACGAGCTAACTCAAACAATACAGAAATCGCGTTAGCGGTATTAAAGTCATCATCCATCGCTTCTTCAAATTGTGCTTTTTGTTCAGCAATTTTACTAAGCCATTCTTCTGAGTGATCCCCTAAACTTACAGTGGTAGTAAGGCGATGCTTTACATTGTTGTAGGCTGTACGAATGCGCTCTAAGCCAGCTGCAGCAGCTTCTACCAAATCCTTCGCAAAATTAATTGGATGACGATAATGTACAGATAACATAAAGAAACGTAATATTTGTGGGTCAATTTGCTTGCGAATATCATTCACTAGAATGAAATTCCCAAGAGATTTGGACATCTTTTCATTATCAATATTAATATACCCATTATGCATCCAATAACGTGCAAACGTTTTATCATTGTGTGCTTCTGATTGAGCAATTTCATTTTCGTGGTGTGGGAAAGTTAAATCCTGCCCACCAGCGTGAATATCAATAGTATCGCCTAAATGTTCACGAGCCATTACAGAACATTCAATGTGCCAACCAGGACGACCATCGCCCCAAGGACTTTCCCAGAAAATTTCACCCGGCTTCGCTGCTTTCCATAGAGCAAAATCTAATGCATCATCTTTTTTCTCGCCAGCTTCAATACGTGCACCAATTTTCAAATCATCCACTGATTGGTGTGATAATTTACCATAACCATTAAATTTGCGTGTGCGGTAATACACATCACCAGCTGACTCATACGCATAGCCTTTATCAATTAATACTTGAATAAATTGAATGATATCATCCATATGCTCAGTTACACGTGGATGAACATCTGCTTTTTTGCACCCTAATGCTGTAACGTCTTCGAAGTACGCAGCAATAAAGCGCTCTGTTAATTCATGTACTTCTTCGCCTAATTCATTTGCTGCCTTAATAATTTTATCGTCTACATCCGTAAAATTTGATACAAACTTCACATCATAACCTTTATATTGGAAATAGCGACGGACTGTATCATAAACAATAACAGGACGTGAATTCCCGATATGGATATAGTTATAAACTGTAGGGCCGCAGACATACATTTTCACTTTGCCTTCTTCTAGCGGTACGAAGGTTTCTTTCTGTCGTGATAATGAGTTGAAAATTTGAATACTCATTGTGTCTCTCTCTCCTTTTGTAAGCGTTCGATTTCCTGCTTTAATACGACGATCTGCTTTTCGAAAGCTTGACAGCGTTCTTCTACAGGATCCGGTATATTTTGGTGATCAAGTTTTTTCTCTAGACGAACTCCATCCTTAATTACTATTTTACCAGGAATACCAACCACTGTTGCATTTGGTGGTACCTCTTTTAAAACAACTGACCCCGCACCAATTTTACTATTTTCGCCAATTGTGATAGAACCTAATACTTTAGCGCCTGTTGCAACAAGGACATTGTCCTCTAACGTAGGATGACGTTTTCCTTTTTCTTTCCCTGTACCACCTAAAGTTACACCTTGATACAAAGTAACATTATCACCGATTTCACATGTTTCACCGATGACAACACCCATACCATGGTCTATAAAGAATCGGCGGCCAATTTTGGCACCCGGATGAATTTCGATACCAGTAAAGAAGCGACTAATTTGTGATATAGCACGAGCAATAAAATAAAAACGCTTTTTAAAGAACCAATGAGCCACTCGATGCGCCCATGTGGCATGCAGACCGGAGTATGTCAACACCACTTCAAATACACTACGCGCTGCAGGGTCATTCTCAAAAATTGTTTCCACATCTTCTTTCATTCTTTTAAACACAAAACCCCCCCTTTTTATGTTGGTCTTGCTCAATTTCCTCGAAATACTTCACGCAGAACTATCACTGTAGTCAATTTTCTTTAGAATTCTCCGCCTAGGATGAAGTGGTATTTGCGTTTGATATGCCTCACGCTCCATCAATGAATGTAGATAAAATAAAAAGCGCCCCTATCATCCCCAAAAGGAATGACAGAGACGCTGAATTTGCGTGGTTCCACTCTGATTGAAGGCAAAAAGCCTCCCACTCTGAACGTTCTTTAACGGGAACGAATCGATAAAGCCTACTATAGTTCAGCTTTATGCTCAAAGGTGCATTTCAGTTTTGCCTAGGCTCAGACCACTTTCAGCCGGTGATGGTCCTCTCTTTAGAGCATGCGCCACTTACTTCTCCTTATCAACGCTTTTTCAATGTAAATACATTTTACAACGAACGAATCAATTGTCAATGAATTTCTATTTATTGCGCAAATTTTTCTACACGATCAATCGCTGTCTCTTTACCAATTAAGCAGATGGCATTTGGGAGCTCAGGACCGTGTGTTTCACCCGTTATGACAACACGGATTGGCATAAATAAATTTTTACCTTTATGACCTGTAGCTTTTTGCACAGCTTTAATAGCTGCTTTTACGGCATCTGGTGTAAATTCTTCTAACTCTTCAAGCTGTGCCTTAAATGCTGCCATTACCTCAGGTACTTGCTCTCCTGCTAAAACAGCTTTTGCTTCTTCATCATATTCAATATGATCCTTAAAGAATAGGCTAGATAATTCAACTATCTCTGCGCCAAAGCTCATTTGGTCATGGTAAAGCCCAATTAAATCTGTTGCCCATGCATGTTGCTCTGTTGTAAGTTCCTCTGGTAATAGGCCAGCTTTTTGCAAGTGAGGTAAAGTTAATGCTACCACTTCTTCTAAAGATAGTTTTTTAATATATTGATTATTCATCCATGTCAATTTTTGTTTATCGAACATAGATGGTGATTTAGAAAGACGTTTTTCATCAAAGATTTTAATAAATTCTTCTTTAGAGAAAATCTCTTCTTCCCCTTCTGGAGACCAACCAAGTAAAGCAAAGAAGTTGAACATCGCATCAGGAAGATACCCTAAATCCTTATATTGAGTGACAAACTGAATAATGGACTCATCACGTTTTGATAGTTTTTTGCGGTTTTCATTAATAATTAATGTCATATGTCCAAAGCGTGGGTACTCCCAACCAAATGCATCAAAAATCATCATTTGTTTAGGTGTATTAGATAAATGTTCTTCACCACGGAAAACATGAGAAATTTCCATAAAGTGATCGTCTAAAACTACAGCATAGTTATATGTTGGAATACCGTTAGCTTTTACAAGTACCCAGTCACCAATGTCTTTAGATTCAAATGTAACTTGTCCACGAACTAAATCTTCAAAATCATATGTTACATTTTCAGGTACACGCATACGGATTGTGTATGACTCACCAGCAGCTTCTTTAGCTGCAACTTCCTCTGCAGAAAGATGGCGGCATGTACCATCATAAGTAGGAGCTGCTACACCTCTTGCTTTTTGTTCTTCACGAGATGCTTCCAGTTTTTCTGATGAACAGAAGCATTTGTAGGCTACACCTTGCTCTAATAGTTTTTCAGCGTGCTCTTTATAAATATCAAGACGCTCCATTTGACGATAAGGCGCATAAGGTCCACCAATATCAATGGACTCATCATATTCAATACCTAACCATTTTAGGTTATCTAGCTGAGATGCTTCTCCACCCTCTACATTACGTTCAATATCCGTATCTTCAATACGTACAATGAATTTACCGTTATGATGTTTTGCATATAAATAATTGAATAATGCTGTACGCGCTCCACCGATATGTAAAAAACCTGTTGGAGATGGCGCGTAACGAACGCGAACTTCTTTCGTCATATTAAAAGCCTCCTAAATTTTCGATCAAAAAATTGACTTTGTTCATTTTACCACTCTGTAACTGGAAATAAAAGCGGAGTTAACTCACATTTATTTCTTAATTAAAAGAATCGTTGCCATCGCTGCTATACCTTCCTCACGACCAGTAAAACCTAGACGTTCGGTTGTTGTCGCTTTGACATTTACTTGTGATGGATCTGCATGCAACAATTCAGCGATACGATTTTGCATTTGTTCAATATATGGAGCCATTTTTGGTCGTTGTGCCATAATTGTACAATCGACATTACCTAAAATATACCCTTTATCCTCAACAATCTTCCAAATATATTCTAATAATTTTGCGGAATCTGCATCCTTAAATGCTGGATCTGTATCTGGAAAATGGCGACCAATATCGCCTTCGCCAATTGCTCCTAACGCTGCATCCGTAACAGTGTGTAATAAAACATCTGCATCTGAATGTCCGACTAGCCCTTTTTCATGCGGAATGGTAATGCCACCGATAATTAATGGACGACCTTCTTCAAATGCATGTACATCAAAACCTTGTCCAATTCGAAACATATGATAGAGAGACCACTTTTGCAATACATATGAACTTAATTAGCTCCTTGTCTGCCTAAAACGCAGTCTCATTCACCTTCTTTCACTTTTATATATTTATTCACTATTATACCCTCACATTTTAACATATTTCCTAGGAAATTGAGCTGATAGCAAATAGTGAGCATTTTCTTGTGCCTACAGACCCATTACACCTCTGCATGATTGCGTCTAGTTTTTTCTCTAATATTTACGAAAATATTTTACTACATCAAGATAAAATCTCATTAGCAACCATCGCTAATGAGATTTTTAGACTAACTACTATTCGTTTAATTGCAATGCTCGTTTTCGTAAAATAGCTTCTCCAAATATTAAATCCTCTTGCGTCGTTATTTTAACATTTTCATAGCTGCTTTCTACAATATGCACTGTATGTCCAAGGCGTTCAACTAGCATTGCTTCATCGGTGCCAAGAAAACCAACTTTATCCGCAACATTCTCTGCCTCAACAATTAAATCAAATTGGAAGGCTTGTGGCGTTTGAATCATCCATAAGCTATCACGATCTACTGTTTCTTCAATGACACCATTACGAACTTTTTTCATTGTATCTTTCGCTCGAACACCTGCAATAGCTGCACCAAAGTCTTGTGCACTTTGGACAAGATTAGCAATAATGTCATGTGTAATAAAAGGCCGTGCCGCATCATGAACAAGCACAATGTCTACATGTTGCATTTCCTTCATACACGAATGTACAGAATGCTGTCGTTCAGCACCACCATCAGGTAAACCTTTGACTTTAGTAATACCATATTCATCGAGCAGTGCTTGAATATAGACACGCTCCTCTGGTTTTACCGCTAGCCAAATACCTGTGCAAAAAGGATCTTGCTGAAACACTTCTAACGTGTGTATCAGTATAGGCTTCTCTAAAAGTTTTAAAAATAATTTATTTTGTCCTGCCCCCATACGCTTACCGCTTCCTGCGGCAGGTAAAACTACTTCATATTGCATTTTTTCACATCCTAATCGTCCTTCGGCTTCGCAAATATCATTCGTCCGGCTGATGTCTGCAGTACACTCGTTACTGTTACTGTGATTGCCTGTCCTATATAGCTGCGACCGCCCTCTACAACAATCATCGTACCATCGTCTAAATAGGCTACACCTTGATTATGCTCTTTGCCATCCTTAATGACTACAACCTGCATATCTTCGCCTGGAATCACGACAGGCTTTACAGCATTCGCTAAGTCATTAATATTTAATACTTTTACATGATGTAGCTCACAGACTTTATTAAGGTTAAAATCATTTGTGACAATCTGAGTGTCGCTACCCATTTTCTTTGCCAGTCGTACAAGTTTTAAATCTACCTCTTGCACATCCTCAAAATCCTCATCTGTAATCTCAACATTCGTCTTACGTTCATCTTGTAATTTTCTTAAAATGTCTAAACCTCGACGACCTCTCGTGCGCTTTAAAGTATCTGAGGAATCAGCAATATGCTGAAGCTCTGTGAGGACAAACTGAGGCACAATTAGGATCCCTTCAATGAATCCTGTTTCAGAAATATCTGCAATACGACCATCAATAATGACACTTGTATCTAACAGTTTGTAACTTCCTCGCACTTCAGTAACTTCTGCACCCTCAGTAGCTTTTTTCTTCGTATGGTTGCTTCGTAAGGTAAAAAGCTGTATTAATTCATCCCTTTTTCTATAACCTAGACGGAAACCTAGATACCCTAATACAAATGACAAGACAATTGGGAGTACCTCTGTAATAACAGGGAATTTCACACTATCGATAGCGAAACCTAAGAAATAGGCTACAATTAGCCCAATTATTAAGCCTAGCGTACCAAATAATAAATCTCCGACTGGAACCTTAAACAGGACCTCTTCCATCCAGCTAATGAGCTTCACAAAATAATCAGAAAATGCAAATGATAATGTAAACAGTAAAAGCGCGCCTAATGCTACTGATACGTAAGGGTTATCAAGCCAAGGATTAGATGATAAATGAAGCAATTCGTATAATGGCGGTAAGAAAACAAGGCCCAATGCTCCTCCAATCAGTAAAAAAGCAATTTGAACAAATTTTTTCACAAGCTGTCACCTCCTATTGTTAGTTAAGATTATACATATTTTACTGTAGAAAATCTTTTATCAGCCCATCAAATTATCATTATTTTTGATGTCATGACAAGGGTGAAATATCTTGATTGATTTCCCTCAATTTCTCTTTCAAATCATATTTCCATTCTACATTAACTAGGACGCCTATCCCTTTACTTGAGTTTCCACTTTTAACGTCAAAAATGAAGGAAATGCATGTCAGATTATATCTAACATGCATGGTTTTCCCTATAACTCTCTAAAACAGGAATTTAATGCATCTTTTATAGTTTCTACACCGACAATTTCAATTCCTTGAGGAAAATCCCAACCACCAATATTCGATGTCGGAATAAAGACTCTTTTAAATCCAAGCTTTGCTGCTTCAATGACACGCTGTTCAATACGAGATACTCGACGTACCTCTCCTGTCAGACCCACTTCACCAATAAAGCAATCTGTTGCCCGCACAGCCTGATCCTTAAAGCTAGACACAATGCTTGTCAGAACAGCTAAATCTATGGCAGGTTCGTCTAATTTCACACCACCAGCAACTTTAATATATGCGTCCTGAGCTTGTAGCATGAGACCCATACGCTTTTCAAGTACTGCCATCAGCAGTTGCACTCGATTTTGATCAACCCCCGTTGCCATGCGTTTAGGGTAATTAAAGCTTGTAGGCGTTACTAGGGACTGAATTTCAACAAGGATTGGTCTTGTTCCTTCCATTGAAGCAACAATCGTCGAACCCGCCGCTCCTTGTGAACGCTCCTGCAAAAATAGCTCAGACGGGTTCAGAACTTCTTTTAACCCACCCTGTAGCATTTCAAATATGGCAATTTCATTTGTAGACCCGAAGCGGTTTTTTTGACTTCGTAAAATACGATGATTATGATGTCTTTCCCCTTCAAAATACAGCACTGTATCCACCATATGCTCTAAAATACGAGGCCCTGCAATTTGCCCCTCTTTCGTAACATGTCCAACCAAAAAGATAGCAATTCCTTTTGTCTTAGCAATTCGCATAAGCTCAGCTGTACACTCACGGACTTGTGAGACACTACCTGGGGCACTTGTAACCTCTGGATGAAAGACTGTTTGTATGGAATCGACGATAACAAATTTCGGCTGTACTTCCTCAATCGTTTGGTTTAAAAATTCTAGATTCGTTTCGGAATAGATGTATAGCTCTTGAGAGATTACCCCTAAACGCTCGGCACGTAGTTTCGTTTGACGAATGGATTCCTCACCAGAAATATAGAGCACACGATGGCCTTTATTCGAGAGCAAGGCTGAAACTTGTAATAATAGTGTTGATTTCCCAATCCCAGGATCACCACCTATTAATACTAGAGAGCCAGGTACGATACCACCGCCTAATACGCGGTTCAGCTCGCCCATTTCTGTCGCTACACGAGACTCTTCACTAGCTTCCACCTGAATAATAGGGATTGCCTTTTGGGTAACTGTAGCAGAATGTTGGAATGCCCCACGTGGTCCTTTCGCAACGATCTCTACTTCCTCCACCATCTTATTCCATTCCCCACAGCCTGGACATCTTCCCATCCATTTTGCAGATTCATAGCCACAGCCTGAACAGACAAATTTCGTTTTTTTCTTTGCCAATTTTCTTTCACCTCGAATATTTGTTCTTATATTAATTGTACAAAAAAAAAGACAGCTTGGCACTTAAAGCCTCACTGTCTTTTATATGAAATTATTTAGAGATAGAAACTCCCTCTTTTTTCTGCACGATAAATTCATCGTTCACATAATCAATGACAACATGATTACCCTTCTCCACATTACCTTTAAGTAATTCTTCTGATAATCGGTCTTCTACTTGTTTTTGTAATGCTCGACGTAGTGGGCGAGCACCATATTGTGGGTCATAGCCCTCCTGTGCAATCTTTTCAAGCGCTGCCTCTGTTAATTCCAATGAAATATCTTGCTCTTTTAAACGTTTTGTTAGAGCGTTCCCCATCATTGCAATAATTTCTTTCAAATGCTCTTTTTCCAATGAATGGAAGACAATCATTTCATCGATACGGTTTAAGAATTCTGGGCGGAATGCTTTTTTCAATTCTTCTAGCATCGTACCCTTCATATCTTTATGTTTAGAATCTGCACCGCCTACATTGAAACCAAGGCTTTTTTGGTATTTAAGAGCATCCGCACCAACATTGGAAGTCATAATGACTACTGTGTTACGGAAGTCTACTACACGACCCTTAGAGTCCGTCAAACGACCATCTTCAAGAACTTGCAGTAGAATATTGAAAACATCAGGGTGTGCTTTTTCAATTTCATCTAGTAATACGACAGAATATGGTTTACGACGAACCTTTTCAGTCAATTGACCACCATCATCGAAGCCTACATAGCCAGGAGGTGAACCTACTAAACGAGAAGTCGAATGTTTCTCCATGTACTCAGACATATCGACACGAATCATAGCATCTTCATCACCAAACATTACTTCAGCAAGCGCTCTTGCAAGCTCTGTTTTACCAACACCTGTAGGTCCTAAGAAAATAAATGAACCGATTGGTCGTTTTGGATCTTTTAAGCCTGCTCTTGCACGACGGATTGCACGAGAAATGGCTTCTACTGCTTCACCTTGCCCTACAACACGTTTGTGTAGCTCTTCCTCAAGTTGTAATAATTTCGAAGATTCTTCTGAAGCAATTTTAGCTACAGGAATTCCTGTCCACATCGATACAACTGCTGCAACATCATCTACAGTTACTTTGGACTCGGCTTTGCCTTGCTCTTCTTTCCAATTTTTTCGTGTAGCTTCAATCTCATCTTTTAGCTTTTGCTCAGTATCTCTTAGTGCTGCAGCCTTTTCAAACTCTTGGCCTGATACAGCGGCATTCTTTTCAGAGCGAACATTTTCAAGCTTATCTTCAAGAGCCTTTAAGTTTGGTGGTACTGCGAATGAACGTAAGCGTACTTTTGATCCCGCCTCATCGATTAAATCAATTGCTTTATCAGGTAAGAAACGGTCTGAGATATATCGATCTCCCATTTTTGCCGCTGCTTCAATCGCTTCATCTGTAATTTTCACACGGTGATGTGCTTCATAGCGATCACGTAAACCTTGAATAATTTGAATAGCTTCTTCTACTGTTGGTTCATCCACTTGGATCGGTTGGAAACGACGCTCTAATGCCGCATCTTTTTCAATATATTTACGATATTCATCAAGCGTTGTGGCACCGATACATTGAAGCTCACCACGCGCTAAGGACGGTTTTAAAATATTTGATGCATCAATCGCACCTTCCGCACCACCTGCACCGATTAAAGTATGCAATTCATCAATAAATAAAATGATATTGCCAGCTTGGCGAATTTCATCCATCACTTTTTTCAAACGGTCCTCAAACTCACCACGATATTTTGTACCTGCAACGACAGTTCCCATATCCAGTGTCATAACTCGTTTGTCTCGAAGAATTTCTGGTACTTCATTATTAATAATTTGCTGTGCTAGCCCTTCAGCAATAGCTGTTTTACCAACACCTGGCTCACCAACTAGGACAGGGTTATTTTTTGTACGACGCGACAATACTTCGATAACACGTGTGATTTCTTTGCTTCGACCAATAACAGGGTCTAATGTACCTTCACGAGCGATTTGAGTTAAATCACGTGCTAGGCTATCTAATGTTGGTGTATTCGCAGCTTGAGCCGCTTGTTGACCAGATTGTGCGTTATCATTATTCCCTAATAACAATAAAACTTGCTGACGTGCTTTATTTAAGCCCACACCCGCATTGTTTAAGACGCGTGCTGCCACACCTTCTCCTTCACGTATAAGTGCTAATAATAAATGTTCAGTACCGATATACGAATGCCCTAATTTACGTGATTCGTCAACCGATAATTCAATTACTTTCTTAGCTCGTGGCGTATAGTGAACGATTGGGCCAACATCTTCTTTACCTTTACCAACTAATTCTTCAATACCTGCTTCAATCATTTGAGGACTAATATCAATAGCTTCTAACGCTTTCGCAGCAATACCGCCGCCTTCACGTATAAGTCCTAATAGTATATGCTCTGTACCAATAGATTCGTGCTTCCAACGAATAGCCTCTTCCTGAGCAAGCTGTAATACTTTTTGCGCGCGTTGTGTAAAACGATTAAACATCATATAAATCCTCTCCTTTATCCCCATTAATAGGCTTATTCGCGTGTGTTTGAGATAATGCTTCACGAAGCATTTCAGCTCTTACACGATCACGTTCAACAGGCGGTAATGCCTCACCTGCATAATGCTGTAAAAAACCTGGTTGCATACTAACAACACACTCGTTTAAAGTTGTTGCTTGTATACCTTCAATCAACTGTAAGTCGACGCCTAAACGAACATTCGATAGACAGGTTGCCGCTTCCTCACTTGTTAAAATTCTTGCATAAGTAAGGGTACCTAAAGCTCGATATACTCGGTCTTCTAAAGCAAGCTCTGCTTTTTCCATCAATCTGCCTCTCGCATGCCGTTCTTTTTGAATAATTTTTTCAGCAACACTTTGTATATCTGCTAAAATATCCTCTTCTGTCTTTCCAAGTGTAATTTGGTTAGACACTTGATAAACATTTCCCAAATTTTCGCTTCCTTCACCATATATACCTCTTACGGTCATTCCTAAGCGTGTCATGGCATTAATAATTTGATTCATCTGTCCAGTTAATGTAAGAGCAGGCAAATGCATCATGACAGATGCTCGAAGCCCACTACCAATATTTGTTGGACAGCTCGTTAAATAACCAAAGGTATCTCGAAATGCATAGGGTAAGACCTTCTCTAGGATACGGTCAATTTTATCTGCTTGTTCATAGGCACTCTGAAGTTGAAAACTCGCTGTCATACATTGAATGCGTAAATGATCCTCTTCATTCACCATAATACTCACAGATTCATCTTCTGACAGAAGCACGGAGCCCACCTGCTCTTTTTTGGCAAGCTGTGGACTAATCAAATGCTTTTCTACAAGAATTTGACGTTGCAAAGGTGTTAAATCATTTATAGCAAAATAAGCATAATCATTTTGAAGTGTTGGACTATCGCTTACTGCATGTGTAACTGCCTGTTCCACCTGTAATGCCTCGTTCTCTGAGAATGCTAATGGAAAACGAAATCCATCTAAGTTTCGAGCAAGGCGAATACGTGTGCTAATGACAATATCCGAATAATCGTCTTCTATACGCATCCAAGTAGGTGTCGCACGCTCTAAAAACGATTCAATCATCATGACACATCACCACCTTCAAATTGTAGCTGCTTCTCAAGCTCTTTGGCTTCGTCGCGAAGCTTTGCTGCCTCTTCGAATTGTTCTTCATCTACAGCTAACTTCATACGTTTACGAATATCCTCAATTTGCTTTTTAATTACATACACATTACTGCGGGCACCTGGCATTTTACCAATATGTTGGGGACCAGCCTGTATGCGATTAAAGAGCTTAGGTAAATGTTCACTAAAAGTGTCATAACAACTTGGGCAACCAAACTTACCTTCTTTTAAAAATTGCTTATACGTAAATTCACATTGCGGACATGTTTGTTGTTGCGGCTGCGTTTGTTGTTTTTCCCCTACCTTTTGCCATGTAGGTGAGCCAAACCAGTTAGATAGTAACTGTTGTATGGAAACTGGCTCTTGTTTAAATTCTGCATGAAATGGATGGAACTGTGAGGCGCAGACGTCACAATAATGGTGCTCCACCTTTTGCCCATTTTGAACTTGTGTTACAGTAACTGTCGCATTACGTTGTTTACAATGTTCACATATCATTTCCATCACCTCACTATTTCTGCTGCTCGTATTTTATAGTTGTCAGCATCGCCCGCAATATTTTTGCTCGAATAACATCTCTTAGAGGGAGATGTAAGTCGATTGTTGAGCGGTCAATTGCTGCTAACATTAACTTCGCTTCTCGCTTTGAAATTACCTGCTCATCGATGAGCCGATACACTAGATCTTCTGCCATTGTTTGCGATGCCCCACCTTCTATATGCCGGAGAACATCATCGATTAAATCAATCTGTGAATTCGCGCGGACACGTAAAATTCGAATGTATCCACCACCACCTCGCTTGCTCTCCACAAGGTAACCTCGCTCGGCAGTAAATCTTGTATTGATAACATAATTTATTTGTGACGGTACACATTGAAATTTATCAGCAATTTCACTACGTTTTATTTCAATATGCCCTTCTCCACCTAATTCAAGTACTTGCTTTAAGTAACCTTCTATGATGTCTGATATATTACGCATTTTAGGAATACACCTCGCTTGCTTCACTGACTTTGACTATCTTTGACTTTCTTTGAGTATATTATACAAAACGGTTGAAAAAAATTGCAATGATTTCGCCCAGAGAAAAAATGATAAGTCTTAAAAAGTAGATTGAAGCGTAGAAAAAGGCACTGTTTAGTGGTTATCGATCATACTTATTTGCTTCCTACACCTAATGTACCCTTTTTATCCATAGAAAAAACGCAAGCATATGCAACTAGCATATACTTGCGTCTATAAAAATCATACCCAACGACCTACAATTGGATAACGCCAAGGCTCGTCAGTTAATGCTTTGACGATACCGATAATTGGTACTACAAATAGCATAATACCGAAAACGATTAAAAATGGAATGCCAATAATGAAAATGCTTAAGAATCCAGAAACAGCAAGTAAAATTGCCATGACAAGTTGGAAAAGAATAGCTTGAATAGAAATTGCCTTCACTTCCTCATCCGAACTAACTAAAAAGAAGATAATGGGAACTAACCATGGCGCAAAAAACGAACTTGCGTGTATGATTACTTTAGACCATTTACTCTCCATATATATCAACCCTTTCTTTATACGTTATCTATCGTTTTATGTACTACTATTTACGGAACTATACCCGTAATAGTTTCAGTTTAAAGTGAGTTTTTTTAAAAATTTTTGAAAGGTCGTGATGAGAAATGGAATTCAACCACACATTAGCAAATGAATATGAAAAGGGGATTCGCCGTACTCTACCAAGCTATGATGCAATGCTTCGTTTAATACAAACTTTTTATCGTTCCACATTACATGAGCATGCGGATATATTGGTTGTTGGTGCAGGTAGTGGCAATGAAATATTACAGCTAGCAGATGGAAGACCAAATTGGTCATTTACAGGTATTGATCCGTCAGAATCCATGCTCAATATAGCAAAAGAACGTCTACAATCGCTCCCCAATGATCTATCATTATATCAAGGAACGATGCTGGACACTCATCTTCCAACCATAAAATTTGATGCAGCAAGCTGTGTACTCGTCCTCCATTTTATTCAAGGATATGAAGCAAAACTGTCAACCTTGAAAGAAATCGCACACCATTTAAAGCCTGGAGCGCCGTTTGTCCTTGTTTCAAAATATGGTCAACCTGGTTCTATCGAAACGGAACTACAATTCGATTTATGGCGTTCCTATTGGCTACAACATACTAAATTATCAGTTCCCGATGTAATGGAAATGGAAAAATCCATCCGTGCCCTTTCATTTATGCCTGAAGAGGATATTTTAACATTATTACAAGAAGCAGGCTTTATAAAACCTTCTAGATTTTTTACCACTACTTTGTTTGGTGGTTGGGTATGCTTTAAAGAGGAGCATTAAATATACATTTCGTAGTAAATACTTAGAGGTGAAAGCTGTGATAAGTACCATTGGAATTACAAAAAAACAACAACTGCTAAAGGATTTCCCTTTGGAAACCATCCATCAACAAGAGTTCGAGTGGTACTGGGTTGATTTTAACTGTCCAACTGCAGAGGAAGAATCATTGCTAGATTCATTTTTTCATTTCCACCCACTAGCTATTGAAGATTGCTTAATGCGATTACAACGTCCGAAGCTTGATTTTTATGATGATTTTCATTTTTTCGTCATTCATCGATTAAACGAGGAGACATTAGCCGCAGAAGAGGTGAATATTTTTGCCTCTAATAAGTATATTGTGACCTTCCATAAGAACCCTGTTCCCGAAATAGAGAAGGTACAAAAGATGTTGGAAAGCCAGCCAAAGAATTGGGAACGTGGCACTGTCTACTTAACATATCAAACCATTGATAAAATTGTTGATAGTTATTTCCCGCTTGTTTATAAAATTGAAGATCATTTAAATGCACTAGAAGGCGAACTTACATACCAAAGCAACGTAAATGCCATGAAGATTGTCTTCGAGTTTCGTAGTGATTTGCTCGACTTAAGACGTGCTATTTTACCAATGCGTGACCTGTTATATCGAGTACTTAATTCTTACCGTTTTTCCTTAAACAAATCAGAAAGAGCTTATTTTGGAGATATATACGACCATCTGCTAAAGCTAACAGAAATGGTTGAATCGAATCGAGAGCTGACAGCAGATATGCGAGATAGTTATATGGCTATGAGCTCAAGCCGCATGAACGGCATTATGATGACTTTAACAATCGTGTCTACCATCTTCATACCGCTAACTTTTATTGCTGGAGTTTATGGGATGAATTTTGATAATATGCCTGAGCTACATGGACAATACAGCTACTTCATTATCCTAGGTATTATGATTATTATTGTAATGGCTATGCTTGCCATCTTTAAACATAAAGGCTGGTTTAAACTATTTAAGCCTTAATTTACACAAAAAGCTGCTCGTTTTACAACAAAACGAGCAGCTTCATTTATGACTATTAATAGGGACCACGGTCGTCAATTTTATTGTCACCTTGCTGTGGGAATAAAAAGTATGCGAGCACCCCTGACCCTAAGGTTGCACAAATTGTAATTAACATTTTTTCAACTTCTGGAACTTCCGCATAATAGTTTCGTAACATATAGACGGAACCAATCGCAACAATAACCATGACTGGAATAATAAATTTAAAGCGTTTCTTCTCCATATAGTACCTCCTTCTCCCATCTTTCACGTTCAGTTTTTATCTTCTTAAACAGTTCGTATTTTACAGGTTTCCCAATTTAAATTCAAATTTACTTTGCTTCACTTTTTGGACTGACAATAAAGTAAAAAAATAAAGAAATAACCAAATTTTTATCCAAATATTCAGCAAATAATAGTAAAATAGATTTAATACCATTTATTTATCAAATTTACAGACCTAACAAAATTAGAAGTGCATTTTACTCACAATTATTATGGATATTAAGAATGGAGCAAACAATAATGAGTTGGTTTTCAAAAAACAGCAGTTCTAGCTACTCAATTACTTTAACACCTGAAAATTTTAAGAGCCATGTACAATTAGATGTTTCAAACCACCCAAATCTTCAAAAGCAATTACAGCTTTTAAATTTAACAATTGAGGATTTAGCCATTATTAAGCAACTACAACCGTTAGCTAAGGATTTAATTCCAGCGATGGTGGAGCAATTTTATGCAGCCATTAGTTTGAGCCAGGATTTACTAGATATTATTAATAGAACCTCGCATATCGATCGATTAAAAGTTACGTTACATAAGCATTTAAGCGATATTTTTGAAAGTCATATTAATGACGCCTATATTGCCGAAAGAAAAGCCATCGCTGAAACCCATGTTCGAATTGGCTTACAATCGAAATGGTATATCGCCTCATTCCAATCTCTTACTTCTACGTTCACAAACTTTGTGAATGAAGTGGATATCTCAAAGAATGACGCTATTCGCGCTATAAATGCATTTTGTAAAATCATTAATTTTGAACAGCAGCTTGTTATCGAGGCTTATGAAAAAGAGGAAGATCGAATTCGAACAGCAGCTGACCAAACGAAAAATGCCCTTGTTACGACAATTCAGAGTACAGCAGAGGAGCTTAACGCCATTAGTGAAGAAACGGCTGCATCATTATTAGTGATTTCCTCACAAACAGATGATATTGCAGAAGCAACAACGCAAGGATTGAGCTTCGTCGCAGATACACAGGAAAAGTCTAAACGTGGTCAACAGCAGCTGAAAGAACAAAATGATTTAATTCAAGTTATTTTACAAAGCGTAAACAGCCTTGAGGTAACTATGAATCAGCTACGCACATCCTCTCAAAAAATTTCAGAGATAGTAGGACTTGTCACAGGCATTGCTGATCAAACAAATTTATTAGCTTTAAATGCATCTATTGAGGCTGCTCGAGCTGGGGAACACGGTAAAGGTTTCGCGGTTGTAGCAGAAGAAGTGCGAAAGCTTGCTGAAGAAACAAAAAATGCTGTGCAAAATGTTTCGCACCTTATTAAAGAAACTGAAGGTAATATTACGACGATGGCAAATTCAGTTATTAATGTTGACCAAAAAATTCAACATAGCGTCAATACACAAGAAAACTTATCTAAATCGTTTAATGATATTGCGGATGCCGTATCTGGTATTCAGCAACAATATGTTCATACATCTAGAGATATTTCAGCTATTTCTAATTTAATTACTGAATTATCCCAAGGGGCAACGCTTGTATCCTCTTCTTCTGATTCACTCATTAATGTGGTCAATGAACTAAATATGTAAAAAAACTAAGGGAGCCCCACTGTTTTAAGTGAAGCTCCCTTTATCTTTAATGTGGCAATGCACGCTTTTGTTTACGATGTTCACGTCTTGCTGGCCCTGTCTCAAATAAACGTTTTTCCTCATCTGTTTCAGGATAAATTGCAGGTACTGGTACTGGTTTCCCTTCCTCATTTACTGCAACCATTGTTACAAATGATTCTGTCGTTAATTTTTCCTCACCAGTCTCAATATTGCGAGAAACAACGCGAACGTAAACCTCCATTGAAGAACGTCCTGTAGAGGAAACAATACTTTCAATTTCAAGAATATCTCCTACATGGGCAGCCGATAAAAAATCGACTGAGTCTATAGAAGCTGTGACTACAAGTCCCTTCGCATGTTTCATCGCTGTAATAGCAGCAATTTCATCAATATAAGCTAACACTCTTCCACCGAAAATAGAATTGTGATTGTTTGTGTCTGGGGGTAATACGAGACGCGATTGAACCGTACGTGATTGGCTCATTGGTACAGCGTTGTTTGTCATATTTCTTGTAACTTCCCTTCATGTATGTTCTTTCGTCATCGTATCGCAGAAAAAGAGCTTATGCAAATTTAGAACGATTTTTTCATGGTAATAAATTTCATGTCAGTCATTTCTTCAATGGCCCATTTAATTCCTTCACGCCCATAACCACTCATCTTCACACCACCATATGGCATATTATCTACTCGGAATGTCGGAACATCATTAATAATGACAGCACCAACTTGTAATTCGTCTGCTGCATATAAGGCATCTGACAATATATTCGTGTAAATACCTGCATTTAAGCCAAGGTCCGACTCGTTCACAAGTCGAATCGCGTCATCTAATGTTTCATATGAAACAATTGAGACGATTGGCGCGAATGTTTCCTGACAAACGATCTTCATATCAGCTGTCACATTCGTCATAACAGTTGGCGTTAACGCACGTTCTGTAAATACTCCACCAGTTGCAATAACTGCTCCTTGTTCCTGTGCTTCTTCAATCCACTCTTTAATTCGCCCAACCTCATTCGAATTGATCATGGCACTTACATCTGTATTTTTATCTAATGGATCTCCTACCACAAGCTTTTCAGTTTCCACTACAAATGCTTCTGTAAATTCATCAATAATAGAAGAATGTACATAAATACGCTGTAACGAAATACATACTTGTCCAGCAAAGTTAAAGGCACCACTCACACAACGACTTATAATTTTATTAATAGGTGTCGATGGTTCGACAATGACAGCTGCATTAGAACCAAGCTCTAAAGTTACTTTACGTAAGCCGATTTTTTCTTTAATCCCTAACCCAACTTTACCACTACCCGTAAATGTCACCTTTTTGACGTGAGGATGTGTAACCAATGTATCACTAAGCTCACCGCCACTTCCTGTCACAATCTGCAACGCTCCATCTGGTAAACCTGCTTCACGGAAAATCTCTGCCATAACAAGGGAACTTAATGGTGTTTGTGTTGCTGGTTTCAAAACAACTGTATTACCTACTGCAAACGCTGGCCCTAATTTATGCGCCACTAAATTGAATGGAAAATTAAACGGCGTAATGGCTGAAATTACTCCCAACGGTTCTCTCTTTGTCCAGCCTATACGATCTCCCGCTCCAGGCGCCGCATCCATCGGTACGGTTTCACCTTTTGGTTGTTTGGCACCCTCTGCTGCAAATTGATATGTGGCAATTGTACGATCAATCTCCGCTATCCCTGCTGTCAAAGGTTTACCTGCTTCTAATGCTAAAATCTCTGCAAATTCTTCTTTTCGTTGTCGCATAAGGTCGACAACTTTATATAATATTTCGGCACGCTCGTAGGCTGTCGTCTGTTTAAACGAATGGAATGCTTGCTGTGCACCATCGATCGCTCTCTCCACATCTTGAATAGATGCCTTTGCCACTTGAGCAATAACCTCTCCACTATATGGAGATTTTAGCTCATAGCTTTCCTTTGCATCTTGCCATTGACCATTAATCCACAGTTTTGTTTCCTTCATCCTTCAAATGCACCTCCAAATAATTTTTCTCCTCCATTCTATCACGAAGAGCTCGAACTAGATGCAATGGCGGCTGCGCTAACTGCTGCTATCATAGCAGCATGCTGAGCTTGAATTAATAATTCAATAGACGACATAATGGTCATGGACAGTGATTTTTGTACTTTAGCCATATCATAAATAGCTATTTGTATAGCCATAAAGAGAACAAATTCTCGATGCCATTTTAATATTTTTAAATCCTTTAACTCATGATATAAATTTATAACATCTTGCAATTGATTATGATTAAGATCTAGTATGGATAAAAATCCAAGTAAAGGATAATGCATGGCCTTTACTTTGACATTTTGTTTTTTAAGCGTTTCACGAATAATCACAACATTCGGCACTAGCTGACGATCAAATTGTGGAGATAAGAAAGTTAATACCTGTGACAGCCATTGAAGTTCATTACCTGCATTAAAGTTATATGTTCGTAATTCTTTATAGTAGCGATTCATGGTTTCTGCACGTAGTTCCACATCATCAGATGGACTACTTAATAACACGACATATGGAATGTCTTCATACGATGTTAAAAATGGGTGATGATTACGAATAGCATCAAATAAAGCCCTAGCTGCATGTGCATGCGCATTTTTATCCTCTGTCAAAAACTGCGCCCCAATATAACTAAAATTACCACTTCTAAATTTCGCTTCCTTTAAAGCATTCACATTCGTTAATAAATCCTTTACCGCTTCTTCAGCATCCCCTTGCTCCATTAAGTTAGCGGCAATGCTATATCCTACGGTTGTTCTTAAGGGAGACATCCACGAGGATTGTTTCTTCATCTCCTGTAAGATATTTTTATATTGAACGGCATCAAAATTTTTTCCTGACGCAACAAACGTACTAGCAATCGCCAAAACAATTTTACGATCCACTGTCCATCCTACAGCTTTCGATACATCCTCTACCGTATTTGTAAATTCATTTTCTATCATCGCGTAATCCATATTTTGCACACTCCTTTACCAATTTTACGTTACATCTTGTGGGAAGGATTCATCTTGTTTGTAACAATTAACATAAAAAGTAAACTTAATTTAATATATGTTACTTAATTTTTTTGATTTAATAGGAAATATTAAACAACCATGAAAGGAGGCATTAACGTTGATAACAAAAACCACTCGAAAATTATTATTTTCCGTGACCTTAAAAGACCGTTTACAGCTATTTTTATTTTTACGCAACTCGTCTAACAATATAGCTTTACATACCCTTTTTTCTAAAAATTAATACGAAAAAACAGCGGCAAAGTCTTTTGCCGCTGTACAAATACTCGTTAAATTAACCCTAGCTCTTGTAATTCCTCTGATGTGAAGGCTCTTGATCTTGTTAAGAAACGTTTTCCTTCTACACCCTCTAGTGAGAACATGCCACCCCTACCTTCCACTACGTCCAGTATGATCTGGGTATGTTTCCAGTAATCATATTGATTTTTATGCATGTAGAACGGAGCTCCACCTATTACCCCCAGACATATATCCTGATCACCTAATAGCAAGTCACCTTCAGGATAACACATGGGTGAAGAGCCATCACAGCATCCGCCTGATTGATGAAACATAACAGGCCCATGTTTCTCTTTTAATAGCTCGATGAGTGCCAGCGCTTCTGCCGTGGCTAATACACGTTCGACCACGCTCATGCACCTCCCTATGGATTAGAAGAAACCAAGTTTATTTTCGCTATAGCTAACTAATAAATTTTTCGTTTGTTGGTAATGAGATAGCATCATTTTATGATTTTCACGACCAACACCTGACATTTTGTAGCCACCGAATGCAGCATGTGCAGGATAAGCATGGTAACAGTTCGTCCAAACACGACCAGCTTGAATTTCGCGACCGAAGCGATATGCTGTATTAATATCCCTTGTCCAAACACCTGAACCTAGGCCATACAGTGTATCATTAGCAATTTCTAGTGCCTCTTCTTTCGTTTTAAACGTGGTAACAGCCACAACTGGGCCGAAAATTTCTTCTTGGAAAATACGCATTTTATTATGTCCTTTGAAGACAGTTGGTTTAATGTAGTAGCCATTTTCAAAGCCTTCGCCTACACTATTTTTCTCTCCACCGATTAGACATTCTGCGCCTTCTTGCTTACCGATATCTAGATAAGAAAGGATTTTTTCCATTTGCTCGCTTGAAGCCTGCGCACCCATCATCGTGTTTGGATCAAGTGGATTACCCACTTTAATAGCTTCTACTCGTTGTAGCACACGCTCCATAAATTTATCGTAAATAGACTCCTGAACTATTGCACGTGAAGGACATGTACATACTTCTCCTTGGTTCAGAGCAAATAATACAAAGCCCTCGACGGCTTTATCTAATAATGCATCATCTTTATCCATAATATCCTCAAAGAAGATATTTGGTGATTTACCACCCAACTCTAATGTAACTGGGATAAGGTTTTGAGACGCATATTGCATAATTAAACGACCTGTTGTTGTCTCCCCTGTAAAGGCAATCTTACCGATACGTGGATTAGATGCAAGCGGTTTCCCTGCTTCTAAACCAAAACCATTCACAATATTAATGACACCTGATGGTAATAAATCTTCTATTAATTCCACAAGCACCATAATAGATGCTGGTGTTTGTTCCGCTGGCTTTAATACAACACAGTTTCCGGCTGCAAGTGCTGGTGCAAGCTTCCAGACAGCCATTAATAACGGGAAGTTCCAAGGTATGATTTGTCCCACCACCCCTATTGGTTCATGGAAGTGATAAGCAACTGTATCGTTATCGATTTGGCTTACAGAGCCTTCTTGAGCACGTAAAACACCAGCAAAATAACGGAAATGATCAATGGCAAGAGGGATATCTGCATTTAATGTTTCGCGTACCGCCTTACCGTTATCCCATGTTTCGGCTACGGCTAGTTTTTCTAAATTTTGCTCAATACGGTCTGCAATTTTAAGTAAAATGTTTGCACGTTCTGTCGGTGATGTTTTTCCCCATGCATCTTTAGCAGCATGTGCTGCATCAAGTGCCAGTTCAATATCCTCAGCTGTAGAACGCGCTACTTGTGTAAAAACTTGTCCAGTAACAGGAGTAACATTATCAAAGTATTGACCCTTCACTGGGGGTGTCCATTCGCCACCAATATAATTATCATATTTCTGTTTGAATTGAACTACCGATCCTTCAGTGTTTGGAAATGCATAAACCATTTTACTTCTCCCCTTTACACAATTTAATGAGAACTATCTATAAAAAGCGTTATTTTATAGCGAAATAACAATATTTTCATAGAAACCCTCTCATCTAATATATTGTCAGAAACAAATAATAATTTCAACTTTTTAAAAAATTTTATTTTTGCTAGAAAAGTATATAGCATTCACGGTTTGTCTAACGTTAAGGTATACTTAAAAATAATATTAGATTTAGGAGAACAATATGCGTATTAATAAATATTTAAGTGAAACAGGCATTATATCTCGTCGTGGCGCTGACAAGTGGATTGCCGAAGGAAAAGTAACGATTAACGGAGAACTCGCGACAGTTGGAAGTCAAGTTGAGGATGGTGACATTGTTTGCGTTGGCGGAAAAGAGGTAAAGAAAGAACAACAGCTTGTCTATATAGCTTTGAACAAGCCGGTCGGCATAACAAGTACAACGGAACGTCATATAAAAGGAAATGTCGTTGATTTTGTGAATCATCCCTTACGTATTTTCCATATCGGACGTCTCGATAAGGAATCGGAAGGGCTATTGTTATTAACCAATGATGGCGATATCGTCAATAAAATCCTACGTGCTGAAAACCATCATGAAAAAGAATATATTGTTCAAGTTGATAAACCTATAACAGAGCAATTTATTAAACAGATGGGTGCAGGTGTAGATATTCTAGATACAACAACCTTACCTTGTTATGTTGAAAAGATATCAGACAAAGTTTTTAAAATTATTTTAGAGCAAGGCTTAAATCGCCAAATACGTCGAATGTGTTCAGCTCTTGGCTACTCCGTAAAGCGTCTACAGCGTATTCGTATTATGAATATTAAGCTTGGAAATTTAAAAGTGGGTCAATGGCGCAATTTAACAGATAAAGAGCAAGCAGAGCTATTTAAACTACTGAACTACACACCAAAATAAGCACTAAGGGAGGGCGGGGACTATGATTTCCATTGAAAGTACAGAGCAGTTAACAGGGGTACAGATTTGCGGAGATTACTGGGATTTAGATGAACTTATCAATGCTATTTACAAAGTAACTGGTGATGAAAATAAATACTATGATTACCAGGGTCCTCGACTCCGTGTTTTGAGCGTTTGCTATAAACTGAGACATGCCATGCTTGGTGAACATCATCTAGAGTTTGTGAGTAATGGACTTAATAAGAGTGTGCTAACACAACATGAACTAATCTTTCCAAATAAAAATGTATATTTTTCAACAGAAATTCTTTGGCCAGAAATTATCTTTAGTGCAATCGCATTAAATGATTTTATTGATTTGCATCAAAAATTAACCAATGCTTTTATGTGGAATCATGAGATAGCTATTATACGCAAATTCCAAGCGGCTATTGCTGAATGTTTAGAACAAGAAATTAAAGAAGAGGATTATGTAGTATTTTTAAGAATGCTACAAGCTAAAAATCCATTAACCTTCCGTTTCGCTACACAGTATGTGGACGTTCTGAATCTAGAATATATCGAACTAAGTAAAGAGGAACGTAAAGCACATTTAGCGGCATTTGCAGTGCGATTAATGGTTGAGGACCATGAATATGTAGCATTAAAAGCTCACCTGATGGAAGCAGCTATTGCAACGAAACAAGCATTACATGATATTCAAATTCAACTTAATTATCCAGAAGAAATTTTATGGTAAACAAATGAGCCGTCTCACAACCATTGAGACGGCTCATTTTCTACTTAATGGTTTGATAAGCCATTTTACGAATTACATCCTCATGCTGAGGGTAATCTGCTAAAAGCTCTTCCTGTGTAAACAATTCAAAATCCTCAAAGTCAAAGCCCGGAGCAACCATACATCCCACTAAACTAAATGTATCAGGTTCCTCCACTGACGAGCCGAAAATTGTATGCTTTGGCACTATAATTTGGGGTGCTTCCCCTGCTTCTACATTCAAGCCAAGCTTCTTCGCTTCATAGGTTCCATCTGGAAAAATCATATGGACTGTTAGCGGACTACCAGCATGGAAATACCATAGCTCGTCTGATTGCAAGCGATGTAGATGTGATATGTCTTGTGAGCGTAGTAAAAAATAAATACTCGTATAAATTGGTCTCTGAACATCCCTTACTGCTAGATCATCTGTAGCCCGAAATGAGGAGATGTAATAGCCCCCTTCAGGATGTTCGGCTAACTTTAAATGTTCAATAAAATATTGTGCTGAATACTTCAAAAAGCATCACTCCTTTTTTCAACCTTACCAAAAAGTAAAGTAGAAATGCTACCTTTGATTTTCTTTCATAATCCAAGTCAAAAAAGGACATCTCAAAAATGAGATGTCCTACCATTTTATAATCCGCCTAAATAAGCTGCTTTTACTTGCTCGCTCTCTTGTAGCTCTTTTGCTGAACCAGATAGAACGATACGTCCTGTTTCAAGTACATATGCACGGTTAGCGACTGATAATGCCATATTAGCATTTTGCTCAACAAGTAATACAGTTGTCCCTTCTTTATTGACCTGCTCAATAATATTGAAGATATTTTTAACCATTAACGGTGCAAGACCCATCGAAGGTTCATCCATTAATAGCAACTTTGGCTTTGCCATTAAGGCACGACCCATCGCAAGCATCTGCTGTTCCCCACCAGACAATGTCCCTGACTGCTGTTTCCGGCGCTCCAATAATCGTGGAAATAACTCGAAAACATGATCCATATCTTTTTTAATACCTGCTTTATCATTACGCAGATATGCACCAAGCTCTAAGTTTTCTTCAACTGACATATTGGCAAAAACACGACGACCTTCTGGAACGTGGGAAATCCCTGATTTAACAATAGTTTGTGCCGCTTTCCCAGCAATAGAAAAGCCTTCATATTCAATGATGCCGCCTTTTGGCTTCAATAAACCTGATAATGTCTTTAAGAGCGTACTTTTTCCAGCACCATTTGCTCCGATTAACGTTACAATTTCACCCTCGTTTACTTCTAAAGAGAGGCCTTTTAATGCTTGGATGTTACCATAATAAACATCAATATTTTGTACTTTTAGCATTAGCCGATAACCTCCTCACCAAGGTATGCTTCTATTACCTTTGGATTGTTGCGAATTTCTTCTGGCGTCCCGTCAGCGATTAATTGTCCATGATCGAGTACATAAATGCGTTCACAAATACCCATTACTAAGCTCATGTCATGCTCAATCAGTAAAATTGTTAAACCAAACTCTTTACGAATAAAAGCAATTAACTCCATTAAATCATGTGTTTCTTGGGGGTTCATACCTGCTGCTGGTTCATCCAATAATAATAGCTTTGGGTTCGCCGCTAGTGCACGAGCAATTTCCAAACGTCTCTGCATCCCATATGGCAAATTTTTTGCCAGCTCATCCTTATAGACATCTAAGCCAAAGATTTTTAAGAACTCAATTGACTGTTGCTCCATTTCGGCCTCACTTTTGAAATGGGTTGGCAAACGAAAAATAGAAGACCACATAGAATGCTTAGCAAGAGAATGGTTGGCTACCTTTACATTGTCGAGAACAGATAGCTCTTTAAATAAGCGTATATTTTGGAACGTACGACTGATCCCCTTCTGCGTAACCTGATAGGGTGCAAGTCCATTTATTTTCACACCACTAAAAGTTATTGTACCTTCCGTTGGTGTATATACTCCTGTTAACATATTAAAACTGGTTGTTTTCCCAGCACCGTTTGGTCCAATAAGTCCTACCAATTCGCCTTGGTTAAGGTACATATTAACACCCTGTACTGCCTTTAAACCACCGAATTGAATACCCATGTTTTCAACTTTGATAAGAAGGTTTCCAGTCATTATTTTGTACCTCCTTTTTTACCAAACTTAAATAAATCTGTAATTTCTTTCGTCCCCATTAATCCGGTTGGACGATAAAGCATCACGATAATTAATACCAAACTGTAAATAATCATACGAGTCTCAGGGAAGTTTGCTAGATACGTAGATACGAATGTTAAGAAAATCGCAGCAATCACGGAACCTGAAAGACTTCCTAAGCCACCAAGTACAACGTAAATTAAAATATCAAATGATTTTAAGAAACCGAATGTTGTCGGTTGGATAATGTAAAAGTTATGTGCAAAAATAGCTCCAGCTAGACCTGCAAAGAAAGACCCAATAGCGAATGCAACAACTTTATAGTATGTTGTGTTAATACCCATAGCATCTGCTGCTATTTCGTCTTCTCGAATGGAAATACACGCACGTCCATGGCGAGAATTTGTAAAGTTTGAGATGACTAGGATCGTTAACACTACGCCAAAGAATGCATACGTCCAGTTAGATAAATACTTAACTTGCATCCCTGCTGCGCCACCAACATAATCGGTATTTAAAAAGATGATACGAATAATCTCTGCAAATCCTAGTGTGGCAATCGCTAAATAATCCCCTTTTAAACGAAGAGTTGGAATACCTACAATTAGGCCTGCAATAGCGGCTGCAACTGCCCCTAGTAAAATCGCCAATGGGAATGGCAGCATTAGCTTTGTCGTAATAATGGCTGACACATATGCTCCAACTGCTAGGAACCCAGCATGCCCAATCGAGAATTGGCCAGTAACTCCAATAACAATATGCAAACTGACAGCAAGCATAATGTTAATACACATCGTAATCAGCATATTTTTATAGTACATATCAATTACTTCCGTCGTAATCAATAATTGTACAACTGCATAGATGACTAGCGCTAATACGGCATAGCCCCAGAAAACTTTAGACTTTTTCATATAACCGCTCACCTACACTTTCTCACGGGCATTTTTACCAAAGATACCCGATGGTCTGAATATTAAGATTAAAATTAAGATAACGAATGCCGCTGCATCACGCCATAAAGAGAAGCCAAGTGCACTTACTAAGGACTCCACAACGCCTAATAACATACCACCAACCATTGCGCCTGGAATGATGCCAATTCCACCAAGAACGGCAGCGATAAACGCTTTAACCCCTGGTATAACACCCATTAACGGGTCAATCTTCGTATAATAAACACCGAAGATAACGCCTGCTGCACCAGCTAAAGCTGAACCAATAGCAAATGTTGCAGAGATTGTATTATCAACGTTAATCCCCATTAAACGTGCTGCATCCGCATCATGAGAAACGGCACGCATTGCTTTCCCGATTTTTGTTTTATGTACGATGAATTGTAAAAGTATCATCAGTACAACTGCAACTGATAAAATTAAGATGGATGTACTACTGATTTGCACACCAAAAATATCAAAAGATTTATTTTTGAAAACTTCAGGATAAGCTGCTGGTTGAGCACCTCTGAAGAAAATCGTTGTATATTCAATTAATAACGATACACCGATCGCTGTAATTAATGCTGCGATACGTGTTGCATTTCGTAAACGTTTATAGGCAATACGTTCAATTAAAACACCAAAGATCGCACAAATGACCATTGCCAATAATAGTGCTGGGAAGAAGCCAAGCTCCCATTTAGCAATTGCGTAAAAGCCAATAAATGACCCAATCATGAAAACATCACCATGAGCAAAGTTAATCAGCTTGATAATACCGTATACCATCGTATACCCTAACGCTATTAACGCGTAGATACTTCCCAGTGAAATACCATTCACAAGTTGCTGTATCCATTCCATGCGCATTCACTCCTTTAAATTTTCTGAAAAATGAGAAATCTGTACATGCATCGATACTAAAAAGTTATGTTTTACACTGCTATTCTAGTTATCTAAAACAGAAAAAAGGAAGGCGTGTTTACCCGCCTCCCCCTTGCTTACAAAACATTAAGGATTAACTTTAGAGTTGAACACTTGTTTGCCGTCTTTAAATTCAAGAACCGTTGCTGTTTTAATTGGGTTATGATTTTCGTCAACTGAGAAAGTACCTGTTACTAAAGAAAGATCTTTTGTTGCAGCTAATTCATTTTTAATTGCTTCCCCATCCGTAGAACCTGCACGTTTGATTGCATCAGCAATGTAGTAAATAGAGTCATACCCAAGTGCGTTGAATGCGTCAGGCGCTTTGTCACCATTTGCCGCCTTAAATGCCTTTACAAAATCTTGAATTTTTTGATCTGGATCTTCCGCAGAATAGTGGTTAGTAATGAAAGTATTATTTAATGCATCCTTCCCAGCTAAATCCACTAAAGTTGGCGAATCCCAACCATCTGCACCCATTAAAGGTACATCAATACCCATTTCACGAGCTTGCTTAACAATTAAACCAACCTCTTCATAATATCCAGGGATAAAGATAAAGTCTGGATTCGAAGCTTTAATATTTGTTAATTGTGTACGGAAATCTGTATCCTTCGCTACATAAGCCTCTTCTTTCACAACTTTGCCGCCACTCTTAGTAATCGTTTCTTTAAAGGACTTTGCTAAACCTTTTGCATAATCAGATGCATTATCTGCAAAAATAGCTACGTTTTTCGCACTTAACTCACCTGAGGCAAAGTTAGCTGCCACAATCCCTTGGAATGGGTCAATAAAGCATGTACGGAATGCATATTCATTAACGCTGCCATCCTCATTTACCGTAATATTCGGAGCAGTTCCGGAACCAGTAACAATCGGGATTTTATTTTGATTTGCAATTTGAACAGTTGCTACTGTATTTCCAGAAGTTGCAGGAGCTAGCATTGCTACTACTTTATCTTGCGTTGCTAGTTTAATAGCTGCAGCCGTAGCCTCTGAGTTTTCGGATTTATTATCTACTTTAATCAGTTCAATTTTCTTACCATCAATACCGCCGGCATCATTAATTTCTTTTACAGCTAATTCTGCACCCAGACCGATTGATGAACCGTAAGATGCTACATTCCCTGAAAGCTCTAGGTTTGCACCAATTTTAATTGTATCGCCATCAGATGAGCCACCCCCTGATGATGAGCCACCGCCAGAACTTGAATCGTCTCCGTTACCACAACCAGCAAGTACACCAGCAAGTAATGAAGATGCTACTAAAAGTGAACCGAACTTCTTAAGCTTTTTGCTCTCTTTCATAATTAAATTCCCCCTGAAGATTTCTAAAATATTAGATATTTCTGATAATTATAAACAATTAAACGCATTTCCTCAATAGCAAAAATAATTATTTATAACTACCTAAAATGAAAGTACAATATTATTCGTTTAAGCCTTTTACATTGTAAAACATTCTTTATATTTAGTCTAGAGTGATTTTTCAGTATAATTAGTTATTTAAGAATTATCTTACTATTTAAAATGTAGTCTAGTACAAAACTATCATTTGAGATTACTTTTTTACAATAAGATCAAAATATACAATATTTGTTATTTCTAGTTTTTTATTAGATTATTTCCCCGAAAATAATAACTGCTGTTGGTTAAAACAGAAAGAAAGCTTAAAGATGATTGCCATCACTCTAAGCTTTCTTTAATTCGAACACACAAAGACGTTCATTAATATTCGTTTCATTCTCTAAATGAACTTCATGAAGTAATTCGAATGGTGTCCCATGATGTAAAAACTGTAAATAATCGTAAGGAGGGTAATATAAAATTATATGAATATCTCGGATTCGTTGCTCATAAGATTGCCAAATATTATGAATAACTGTGCGGAAAATATGGATAGAAAAAGGATTGAAAAAGAAGAAAACATTATCACTTGGCTTTATTTCATATGCCTCTGCTATCGTATGAATAAATGAAATGGGTGCGTGTGATCGCTTTTTTTGAAGATAGCTTCGTTTATTTTCTTCAGCCTCAGCATAAAATCCTGCATCCATCTCTATTCCAATCGTTGGAATATGAAATTGATGATGTACATAAATGGGAACCCTTCCTTTTCCACAGCCCATATCAATAAACACTGCGTTGTTAGGCATCTCATATATCGCAAATAATTGTTCAAGCCCATTGTAAGGTGTTGGTTCATAACGATGATAGTGTGCAAGCTTTGGGAAACCATATTGTTCTCCCACGGTGTTAATGTGCAAAAATTTATCAAACTGATGTTCATTCATATGAAAAGACTCCTCAGAAAAGAATGCTTTATTTTAGCACGAGAAAAAACAAAAACCATACCCAAAAGTTTTGGATATGGTAATTTTTTAACGGCCTCTACGCTTAAATTTATAAACAAAGAAAAGAGATAGGAGTAGTAACACTAAGCATGCAATCACTGTAAACAATGTAGTTTTATCGATTACGGTCGCTGGATTGGATATTTCATGATTTACACCTGGCGTGCCCATTGGCGCTCCGTTTTCATCAGGGGGTTGCATAGGCCCGCCATCCAGACCTTCCCTTGGACTATTGCCTTCTCTGTTAAACGATGGACCCTGAGATGGATCAAAATCCGCTGGTAGTTGACTTGGATCAAAATTATCAGGCATAGCATTCAATTCTTCATTTTCATTTGGAACCGGCATCATATTATCTTGAGAAGTTGTAGATGCTTCCACAACAAGCTCCCCAGAGAGCTGCTTCAAAATAGATTCGGAGCGCTGCTTTGCAAATTCAGGTAAACTATTATCGCCCTCTACTGCTTCCAAAAACTGTTCCGTAGTAGAAAATTTGGTTGGATCCGCTTCGATATAGGTTGTTAATAGCACCGCTAGTTTTTTCGTAATAGATTGAACATAATCCTCCGTTAAATAAGTTGTCGCCAACTCTTCTAAATAACTTTCATATTGGGCACGATATTCCTTATTAGTAAGCAAGGCATTCAGTAATGGCCGCTCCTCTAAAGTTGTACCCGAAACAGGGGTAGTCACACTAAAATTAATAGCGCTCTCGGCTAAAAAGTTTCCTGACATGCCCATGCCCATGTTAAAGCCGCCATTCTGTTGTTGCTTTTCCTCACCTGCTTGATCACTTTGTCTATTGTTCCCCTCTAGCGGTCTTTGTGAATTAGTAGATGCATCAACTGGCTTTTGACGATCTTCTCTACCTAATCCACCGCCCCCCACACCAAAACCGCCAAAGGACATGTTGTAATCCCAAGGGATAATTGAAAATATGCCATTCTGTTCGTACAAATAGTAGTTATGTTTCATATTCCCTTGGTAACTGTCTAAATTCACAAGCGCTGTATTGACAGCAAAATAACGTAACATTTCATCGACATCCAAATACTTTTCTATGTCTCCTCCATTATTGATAGCATTTAGCATTTCAACCAATTTGGATTGGTCCATCCTGCCTTCATTCGTTTTTAATCCAATGCCTGTATAGGCTGTTATCTCATCACTAATATATTTCAGATCACTGCCTGTCCCGTCTGGTTTAAATAAAAAGCCATCGTTAGAACCGTAGTTATTGGCTAGGAATGTCTCATCTACTGCTTCTACGCCTAAAAACAAACCTCGTTCCTCACCATTTACTGTGACATACATATAAGAATGCGTCGGCGTTGGTAAACCCATTTGCTCCATCATTTCATAGGAGATATACTCTCGCATCAATGTAGAATCGCTATAATTATTATTTAAGTTTAATTTCTTCAGGCCATATAAGCTTTGAGTATCATCATAGTAATCAAAATCGATTTTTAAACTATAGCGATCCGAGTCACTATTAACTACCGATCGTAATGATAAGTTTCCTTTTGTGCGAATAGCCACATTCTCAATTTTCTTGCCGTTTACTGTAATATCCGCCTGTTTTAGCTCCTCAGCCGCTGCATTTTCCAGCATGTCAGCCCAATCTTCCTCAGCAATCTCAATATCGACTGTAGTTACTTTGTTTGTATTAAAAACTATATTCTCATAAGAGAACTCGGTGTTTTTTGTTTCAATGCCTACATTCGGAAGTACAGCATATATCACGACAAAAAGAAGGAGGAGAATAGCCATGCACAGGTAGACAATTCGGGTTTTAATCATAGCTGATACCTCTCTTCTGAATCCTTTTTGTGAAAGCGGTCATTATGCTGTAAAATTCCCGTCATAGCTTAGCATAATGGCAGATTTTACACCTGGTACTTTTGTTAGCTGGTCCATTAGTTTAGCATCGTTTTGTTTGACGCGAATTTCGTACGTAGTTTCCATTTCTTCATTGTGCATAATCGACTTCGATTTGAGAGCAAATTTTTTTGTTTGTGCGGCTATAATTCGCTCCACCTCTAGGTTTGCTAGCTCTTCTTCGAACTTTACAATTAGTAAGTAGGGATTTTCTACCGTAATTTTATTCACAAATACTAACAGTACGAGACCAATTAACACTGCTCCAATAATCACTAAAGGAATAAAACCTGCACCACATAATATACCTGAAACGATTGCCCAGAAAATATAGACTAAATCCATAGGATCCTTTATAGGTGTCCGGAAACGTACAATGGATAAAGCACCCACCATACCAAGAGATAACAGAACGTTCGAACTGATCCCCATAATTACCAGTGCTGTTGCCATTGTCATAATGAGCAATGAAATATTGAATGAATGGGAGTAAATCACTCCATTAAAGGTTTTCTTATAAACTGCGTAAATGAAAAGCCCAATAAAAAAGGCTACGACCAAACCAATAATTGAGTCGATTAATGAAAAAGATGTTGTCTTTTCTAAAAAATTGGATTTAAAAATATCACTAAATTTAATTGTATTCATCGTCCGTTCTCCCTTTATTAGCCGTACATACGACTAAGTTGATATTTTGAATATGCCTCGGCACGTGTATCTACAGACTGAAGTAAATATTTGATGATGTCTGGTAAATAGTCATCGTATTTTACCTCTAAAATTACAAGGTTTTGCTCTAGTACATCCACCATTGGTAAACTTGGGTTAAACATATCTGTATTGCGTAAACTTGATTGCACCTTACTATCAAAAGTTACACGCACATTACCAAATGGATAGATATATGCCTCTCGCTCATAATCCACTACTGTTGTTGGTCGAAGCTGACTGTAATTCATCTCTTGATATAAGTCTCTAATTAGGCCTCGGTTGTCTTCCTCCATCCATGAAATATCTCCAAGGCGCATTTTTTCATATTCAGCTTGAGATATCGCACACTTTGTTTTAAAGATTAAATTGTTGCGTTTACTCTTGCGTTCAAGATTAATAATGGCACTAGATTTACCGTATATTCGTACGCGATATTTATCTCGATTGATATAGCCTTCTTTTTTCTCATTCAGCACTTTATTCGCAAAATTATCGAAGTACGTACTCCGAATTAAGTATTTGCCATCCATACCCGCATGCTTGTCCAGCTTCATAATATACGGAAGCTTAGCTTTTAATAACGCATAATCCGGATAGGCAATCGCCTGTTTAATTTCCTTGCGACCATTTGGATTAAATGAGGTTACTATTGGCATATACATCACACTCCTTACTTGATTTCATTGTCATATTGCCGTTGAAGCACAGTAGCATGACGATAGCAAAAGCGTTCCTTCTGCTCGTTTCTCGTCTACACTGTTTACTATAAAGAGTATTTGTGTCAGGCAGATGTCAGCTTTATATTTTCTTCACCTATTTTTTACAAATAATTCCTATCCAATTTTATTGCAACGAATCAAGACAAAAAAGCTACCACGCTCTTACAGCGTAGTAGCTCCTTGCAATATCAATTCAAAGGATGTTCCTGTGGTATTACTTTCGATTAATCTTAAGTCACCACCAATAGATTGCGCCATCATCTTACTAAGGGGTAATCCTAGACCTAATCCTCGAATGGCATATTTTTTATTCTCCCCTCTATAAAAACGCTCAAATATAAATGCCTGATCCTCCACAGGAATACCTCGCCCTGTATCCGCAACAATAATTGAAATCGTATCCCCTTGCTCTTCTAGTGTTAAAGTTACAGCCCCTTTATCCATGGACTGTTTCGCATTGGTTAATAAGTTTGTCATGATTTGCTGAATACGAACAATATCTGCCTGTACATAGATAGATTCTTCAACAAGATGAAAGTTTACGTGAACACAGTCATCTTCCTGCATTACTTCCCACTGTACTACCGCCTCCCGCAGAAGCTGATTGACATCTACAGGCTCAAGCTTCACCGGAATTGCATCTACTGCAAAGTGGTTAAAAGCAAGTAAATCGCCAACCATTGTTTTCATTTTTGTCGTTTCGACCATTGCCATATCAATAAATTCCATTGCATCCTGTCCTGTTACAACGCCATCTCTTACAGCTTGTAATAGTCCACTTATCGATGTGACGGGTGTTTTCAGTTCATGGGTGACACCTGCTAATAATTCTGTTCTAGTCTTCTCCAGTTGTTCAAGTTTTTTTGCCATATTTTCAAAGGAGGTTACAAGCTCATACACCTCTTTTTCCTTACTATCTAGAGGTAAATCAACAGAATAGTTACCTTCTTGTACTTGTTTAGCTGCTGCTGCTACTTGTTTGATAGGACGGGCTAATCGCTTGGACAAAAAGTAAATAGCAATCCAGCCTAATAAAGCCAACGCTCCAATCAATATGGCAAGCTGACCGTAGGCTTGGTTCACCCTTGTTAAATTCTCTTTCTTTTCCGCTACTAGCACCCAGCCCATTAGCTGCTTACTATTTTCTATTTTTCTTTTGACCACATATTGAACAGGCTCTAGTCCTACTGTTATTTCCTTTGTGCCTTCTTCTCCATCTATCATACTCGCAACATTTTTAGCACTACCTGGCGGTACGGGACGATTACTTGTTAAAATATTGCCTTTTGCATCGACAACATACAGGATAGGATCGATTTCTCTCATAGTAAAACGCTCCCGATCCCCAATGAAACCAGGAATACCGTTAAATGGCCCATTATTAGGACCTGAAGTATCAGTTAAACGATAGACCGTCTCATCTGCTAAAAACTCCATCATCTCTAGCCGATTTTCAAACGTCGTATGGCGAATCCAAGCTGCCGAAATCAAGGAAATAATAGCTAAACCTATAAATAGTGTAAGTAAGTAACGGCTTGTCCAATATTGAAGTAAAGATATTCTTTTATTTCTTTTGAACACTCAGCTGATACCCCAATCCACGTAGTGTCTTTATTTCACCTTCAGCTTCATCCCAATCCATCAATGCTTTACGAAGCCTTTTTACCGCTAAGTCTACCGCTCGATCACTTCCCTCATACTCCCAACCCCAAACATGATCAATGAGCTGATCACGTGTAAATGTTTGGTTGGGATGGTCAGCTAAAAATAAAAGCACCGATAAATCTCTGGGCGTTAATACTATTTCCTTCCCTCCTAGAAATACTCTATGTGCCTTACTATCAATTTCGAGGGAACCGTAACGCTTTAAAGAGGATGAATCCGTGCTTCCTTCAGCCCGTCTTATAACGGCCTTCACTCTCGCAACAACTTCATCTGCAATAAAAGGCTTTGGAATATAATCGTCAGCACCTTGGTCAAAACCTTCTAAGCGGTAATTAACCTCACCTAAAGCTGTTAACATAATAATTGGACAAGCGCTTAGCTCTCTAATTTCTTTTAAAATGATCCAACCATTTTTCTCTGGCAACATAATATCTAGCAGCACTAAATCTGGTTGAGTCTCAAGAAATTTATCTAAAGCTTCACCACCACTAAAGCATTGTGTTACATCATAACCGACTTTTTTTAAATAAACTTTTAATACCTGGCTAATTGCATATTCGTCTTCTATTACTAATATATGCGCCATTTTTGTTCACCTCGCTACTAGCTAGCTCTTATGTTTATTATAGCACCGGATTATGTCAGTTAAATGTCAGCGTATAAGAAGAAGTTTACTTGCGATGAGAATATCTTGAGGACTTCTATTGACAATGTCTTCCTATGCCACTTATCATTGATTGCGAATGATAATCAATGATAATTCATTCAAAAACCTAGTAAATGAAAATAAGGGGGGAAAAGCATGATTATTGTTACAAATCGTATTCAAGTGAAGCCAGGCTTTGCGGCAAGAATGGCTCCAAACTTTACAAAACCAGGTCCTCTACAACAATTTGAAGGCTTCCATAAAGTAGAGGTATTAATTTCAACTGATGATCCTACTTATGACGAAATGAGTGTTAATATGTATTGGGAATCTAAGGAGCATTTCCAAGCATGGCGTAATAGCGATGCATTTGCTGCAGCCCATCACCGTCCAAGTTCAGGCTCTGAAGGGGAAAAAACAGATAGCCCTATGATTGGTAGCAAAATAGTAGTTGCTGAATTAGCATCTTCCATTGAAGCTTTACGTCCATAAACGACACTAAATTTTTATACATGATCTTCTGATTCTATCTAAAAAGCCCTGCATGTTGAAATACAATGCAGGGTCTTTTTCATTAAAGTAGTTTTTAAAAAATGTGCGACATCCTTTGGGGACTTAGTAGTCACACCAGCATTGCCTACTCTTTGTACAGAGAAATATTTTACCTAATCATGATAAAAAAATAACAAGTATATATCCTAATACAGATAGACAAACTGAACCAATTAAACCAGCTATAAATGCCTTTACTCCAAGCTCCTTAAAGGTTTTAATCTCAACATTTAATCCAAGACCAGCCATCGCCATAGCAATTAAGATATAAGCAATATTGACAAAGGCTTGGGCCACATTAGCTGGTATAATGCCTAATGAATTAATGGCACTCATCGCTAAGAACCCTAAAATAAACCACGGTATAATCGATAATGAAAATGCTTTTTTCTCTTCACCTTTAGCCGTTCTTCGATAGAAAATACCGATAATAATGGCTACTGGAACAAGCAGTGCGACACGCGTTAATTTTACAATGACCGCTATATCAATCGCTTCATTTCCACCCGCAGATGCAGCTGCAATAACATGAGCAATTTCATGTAAGGTACCACCTGCGAAAATACCATACTCCGTTGGTGTTAAGTCTATAATGGAATAAAGCACCGTGTAAACAAGCGTAAATACAGTCCCTAATAACGCAACAATGGCTGCCCCCACTGCAGTTTCCTTTTCATTTGCTTTAATTTGAGGGGCTATTGCCACTACAGCTGCAGCTCCACAAATTGCTGTGCCACAAGCTGTTAAGATCCCTAGCTTTTGATCGACATGAAGTATTTTTGTTAGACCATAAACTACGATTAACGCAAATAGTAAATTTATGACTGCAATCAAAAAAACATTTGCCCCTGCATGATAGATATCAGCTAAATTTAAGCGCATACCCAATAAAATAATGCCTAATCGCAATAGTTTTTTACTGGAGAATGTAATTCCAACTTGCCAGGAATCCTGTACCTTCAATGTTGCTCGCCAAGCCATTCCTAATATAATGGCAATTACCAACTGACCCAATATTGAAAAGAAAGGAAATGTGGCAATATACTTTGCAACTAAGGCTATAAGGAGCGTTAGTACCAATCCCTTGAGAAAACTTGGTTGAAGTGCGTATTTTCCTTTGTTCTGTCCATTAACCATGATGTTCACTTCTTTCTCCTGTGCTGATTACTACTTTATTAAAAAGCTCACTATTAGTAAAATACATATATATAATCGTTACTATTAATATTTCTAATAATAGGGGTGTAAATATGCAATATGAGGCTTTAAAAACGTTTATCACACTAGTAGAGGTCAATAATTTTACAAAGGCCTCCGAAATACTTCATATTTCACAGCCTAGTGTCAGCTTACACATTAAAAACCTTGAGCAGGAATTGCAAACTACTTTATTTATTCGTTCGCCAAAATCCGTACAAATTACACCAACTGGAGAGATTCTTTATAGGCGGGCTAAACAGATCATAGCTATAGCTGAGGCAGCTAAGGAAGATATCGCAGCCTACCATCAAGAAGTGCAAGGGACACTTGTAATCGGGGCTAGTTTTACTATTGGGGAATATATATTGCCCCCCATTATCGCTAGCCTACAACAACGATTTCCACAACTTGAGCTTCAAATTATTATTGGTAATACGAAAGAAATCATTCAATATACAAAATTATTACAAGTTGATATTGGCCTGATTGAAGGACAGGCTCATGACAATGAACTTTTGATAAAACCATTTATGCAGGATGAGTTATTTATTGTCAGTGCAAGTAATCATCCGCTAACAACGCAACAGCCTATTACTGCGGATAAACTTCAACAGCAAAGTTGGGTTGCACGTGAGGAAGGCTCCGGAACACGTTATTATTTAGATCATTTATTTAGAGCCAATGGTTTACAGGTTCATTCACTTTTAACAATTAGCAGTAATCAAGGAGTGAAAGAAAGCGTTATGCAAGGGCTTGGGCTTTCCTTACTGTCTGTATGTGTTATTGAGCGTGAGTTAAAAAATGGCGATATGACGATCCTCCCACTTGAGGGACAGCATTTTATGCGAACATTTTCATATCTTTGTTCACCAACTATGAAAAATAAGCGTAATGTCGATATATTGATTGAAGTAATATCAAAAAAAGCTTAGCTGACACTTCTCGTCGCTAAGCTTTCTTGATTGTTCTTCTAGTATTAAAACGCTTGTGTTCAATAATTTCGACAAATTTAGTCGCCGCTCTAGAAAGAGGAACTGTCTTTAAAAAACACATACCAATACTCCTCGGTGGAATACTTTCGTTTAAGGATAGTTCGTATAAGAGTCCACGATGGAGGTAATCCTTTGAAAACTCTTTTGTAACACATGCAATTCCTAAATTACTACGAGCAAATTCTAGTACAAGATCATGTGAACCTAGCTCAAACTCTGGTTCAATATGGACCCCATTTGACAATAAAAAATCTTCTACATATTTTCGCGAGTTTGATTTTTTCTCAAGAAAAATAAGGGGGAATTTTAATAGATCCTCATAGCTCAAACTTTTAGATGCCAATGTCTTATATTTCTCCCCACATACAAAAATATCCTGAATATCCGTGCATATCGTTAACTGTAATGTCGAATCTTCTATGGGGAAATTACAAAAACCAATATCCACCTCACCCGATTTAATAAAATTGCAAATTTCAGAAGTTGTACCATTTAACATTTCCAACTTAATATTCGGGTACATCGTATGAAATGCTTCTAAATAAGGCATGAGGAAAAAGCGTGAAATAGTATCGCCTACGCCAATCTTAAGTTGCCCCGTTGTTAAATTTTTGAATTCCAATAACTTTTCTTCTCCAGCGTCTAAAAGTCCTAAAGCCGAATTTGTATATTCAAATAGCAGACTACCTTCTGTTGTCAAAGTCACACCCTTAGGGGTTCGATTAAAAAGGCGTGTACCAAGCTCTTTTTCCAGTTGCATCATAGCTTGACTGACAGCGGGTTGAGTCATATATAAATCCTTGGCTGCCCTTGAAAAGCTATTATTTTTAGCTACAACACTAAAAACACGGTATAAATCTAATTTCCCTATCATATAAGCACCTCTTATAGCTATTATATGAACTATTAATTTTACTTATATCATTAATGGAGCGTATAGTAAAATCATATGGATTTTAAATCACTTTACGAAAGTTAAATGAGGAGAGATTAAGTTGGAACGTGTAATCGGTACAGTAGTAAGAGGTCTTCGTGGTCCTATTATTAACGAAGGCGATCATATTGAACAAATCGTTGTAGATACAGTGTTAAATGCTGCGAAAGTCGAAGGTTATGCTATTGAGGATCGAGATATTGTGACCGTAACTGAGTCAGTTGTGGCACGTGCACAAGGTAACTACGCAACAATCGACGATATCGCTGTGGACGTGGCAGCGAAATTTGGCGATGATACTGTGGGAGTTATTTTCCCTATTTTAAGTCGAAATCGTTTTGCCAACTGTTTACGCGGTATTGCCAAGGGCGTTAAAAAGGTTGTATTAATGCTAAGCTACCCATCTGATGAAGTTGGTAATCATCTTGTTGATATCGATGAGTTAGATGTAAAAGGAATTAATCCTTGGACAGATACATTAAATGAAGTTGAATTCCGTGAGCATTTCGGCTATAAAAAGCATACATTTACTGGTGTAGATTATATTGAATACTATAAAGAGTTAATTGAAGCAGAAGGGGCTACATGTGAGGTCATCTTCTCCAATAACCCAAAAACAATTTTAGACTATACGAAGAGTGTCCTAACATGTGATATTCACTCACGTTTCCGCACAAAACGCATTTTAACAGCAAATGGTGCTGAAAAAGTTTACAGCCTTGATAATATTTTAGCTGAATCCATTAATGGTTCAGGTTTCAATGCGGAGTATGGTCTTCTTGGCTCTAACAAAGCTACAGAAGATAGTATCAAGTTGTTCCCACATACTTGCCAACCGATTGTTGACGGAATCCAAGCAAAGATCAAAGAAGCTACAGGTAAAACTGTAGAAGTTATGATTTACGGTGATGGTGCATTCAAAGATCCTGTAGGTAAAATTTGGGAACTTGCAGACCCTGTTGTTTCCCCAGCATTCACAGCTGGATTAAACGGAACACCTAACGAGGTTAAATTAAAATATTTAGCAGACAACGACTTTGCAGACCTTCGAGGAGAAGAGTTAAAAGCGGCTATTTCTGAATACATTCAAAATAAAGATGAAGATTTAACTGGTCAAATGGCTGCACAGGGAACAACACCTCGACGCTTAACAGACCTTATCGGCTCCCTATCTGATTTGACATCGGGTTCAGGAGACAAAGGAACACCTATGATTTACATTCAAGGTTATTTCGACAATTACACTAAATAATGAAAAAATGAACTCTCGTACTAGTGACGAGAGTTCATTTTTATTGGATGGAGGAGGACAGGGATCGAACCTGTAATTCCAATTTTATAGGGATATGCAGCCCAGCAACTTCCTCATGTATACTATTTTTTGAATTATTTTATGAAGTATTACATTTTTCTCAGTCCTTTTTATAAATTAATAATTTACTTAATCAGGTTCATTTTAAACGGTTAGGTATTACTTTTTCTTGTAGCCAGTGTTCGCTTGTTTGAACATGATGAGGCCTCACAAATTTGCCCAAATTATATTGGAAATCATCATAATGAAATGATCCAGCATTTCGAATGACATAACCCTCTTGCTCACCATCAAACATTGATTTTCCAGTAAACATACGTTTTATTTTTTCTTCGTTGAAAATCCCTCGATATAAAACAGGTGCCGTTTCTATACCTAATTCTTCAGCAAAAGCAACCGTCTCATCCCAGCTTAAACAAACATTGTCTTCATTCCAGATACTAAATAAATAAAAATAGCTTGTTAACGCTTGATAATAAATGGAGTGCTTGGCGAACATATTTTCCCCACAAAATCGCCAATTAGTTGGAATCCGATAGGACAAACTCGCATGCAATGTTTTTACCCAATGTCTTGAAGGATGGTTAGCTGAATGGATGCTTCTGGCATGCATATAGTCTCTGTAAAGTGTTGTGCCTTCTCCATCTAATTTTTCAGTGACAACAACTTCCTTTCCAATAAAATGATTCACATTTTTAGCAACCTTATCATCATGGGTATAGCTTCTGCTCCACGGTAAATGAAAGCTTCTTGGGTATTTCATAAATTTCGTCATATCTTCACTTCCTTTCTCTGCTGTTTATTTAGCAAATTGATCTGCCTCACGGAAAAAATAAAGCCTTGTTAATAGATCACCGTCTAATAAATGATAAATTTCGCTTCCACCTTTGTCACCACCATACTGTATTAACATATGAAATTGCACTAAATAAACGACCTTTAAAACAAAGTCCTCTTCAAAACCCAACTCTAATAAAAAATGACAAACCCATTGAGCTGATACATTTTCATGGCCGAAATAGCCATACCGTTGTTGCAATGGCTTATATTTTTTACAAAATGGCTTGCCGACATCATGGAATAATGCAGCTATTTGTAATGCCAGCTTATCACTTTCTATATAGTATTCATTGATATATGCATATACAAAATACGTATGCTGACATAATAAAAATTGGTGGAATGGATTTTCTTGATCGAATTGATATATTTCTTTAAAGAGCGGGACTGTTCGAAGTGTTTGAAAAAGCTCCTCATAAGTAGGTTGGCTTTGAATGAGTGAAATAAATTGTTGTTGGGAAATGTCATAGGGACTTGGTTCATGTACTATATGTACTTCATCAAATCCTTCCCCTGTTGTCGGAAATTCTAAATGTTTGCTCATTTTTTCCATCACTATTAATGGTACATGCCGCTTCCGTTGCTGGTTTCTTGCTACACAGGTTGAATAAGGTGTATCAAAGTAATAGCATTCCTTCTGAACTGTACTTGGTATTTTTCGTAGTGCAAACATTCTGCGCTCTCGTTCAATATTAGTAGCATCCACAATGACCGAAAAACCTTTTGCCACTAAGCTATTTAGACGCTCATATAATGTGCGAAAGACCACACGTGATTTCTGCTTAGTTGCGTCACCAAATAGCTCCTGACGTATAGCGTCACTTGAAAGGACAACGGCATTTTCTCTTTTCGCTAGCTGTTTTACATATGTGCTTTTTCCACTTCCAGGTAATCCCACTGTAAAGATTACCTTCATCCTTTTCACCTCCCTTCAAGCTTCTATATCGTATGTCGCGCCATATTCTTTAGGTATGAATATGATTATTTTTAATAATAATTTATTGTAATCAGTCATAATACGAAGATCTAACACATATAAAAAAGACTGCTCCACCTTTTGTGAGCAGTCTATGTATATCAATATCTTATTACCTTACACAGTTATTGTATCATAAATTTACAAAAATTACTAGACTATACTTCTTACTGAAGTAGATGTATGATAAATTTCCTGATTCAATCACCCTACCATTTCCCGTTGAGGTAATTGCGTTTGAAGGTTACCGCTTTATGCAAAGATTCGGTAAACAAGCATCAAAAGAGAATCACAATTACCTACATCCCACCATCTATATAGGTAAGGGTTATTGCACTGACAGAAGAGAAAAACTATGGAGAGGAATGTGAGTACACGTTGGAAAATCAAAATGAATGGCATGAAGAAAAGCAGCACCTTGAGCATTGTTTAAATATCATTGATCACAAAATGAAGGAATTATTACTTAAAGAAAAAGGTTTCAAAGAAAATGCTGTCGCTATCAAGAAAACTTTCTGGAACGATGTCAGAGTCAATTTAGATACTGCTGAGGATGTTGATGAAACCTTTTTTGCGATTAAGCAACAGGTAGAGCTTTTATCAGATTCAGAACTTGCACAGCAACGGGCAATTCGAAATGTGAAAGTTTATGAACGTTTACAACAGTCACCCTACTTTGCACGAATCGATTTTTTACAAAGTGATCATCATGAACCTCTAAAAATTTATATAGGTGTTGCCACACTATTGGATGAACAAGATGAAAACATCATCATTTATGACTGGCGTGCGCCAATTTCCAGTATGTATTATGATTACACACCTGGGGAAGCCTCCTACGAAACAACAACAGAAGAAAACAACGGCGAGATGCTACTAAAACGACAATTTATTATTAAAAATGGTCAGCTACAATCAATGTTTAATACTGGTCTTACAATTGGTGATGACTTATTGCTTGATATCCTTGCACAAAACGCCAACGAACATATCCGCAGTATCGTTGCAACTATTCAAGCTGAACAAAATAAGATTATTCGTCATGTCCACTCACGATATCTCATCGTTGAAGGTGTAGCAGGTAGTGGTAAGACTGCAGTAGCTCTACAACGGGTTGCTTATTTATTGTATCGTTATCGCAATGAAATGACGGCCGATCAAATTTTACTGATCACGCCTAATCAGCTTTTTAATCAATATGTCCATACGGTCTTACCTGATTTAGGTGAAGATAATATGCAACAATTGACGTTTATTGAGTATGCTGAAAAACGTTTAGGTCGACAGTTCCAATTAGAATATCCTTATGAGCAACTTGAAGATCTTTTAACAGAAAGAGATGAAGCTCAATATCTAACTAAATTAAATAGTATTTCGTTTAAAGCAAGTCTAACTTACAAACAATTGATCGACCAATATGTAAGCTATTTGTCGAACAAAGGCTTATTATTTAAAAATATTGTTTTTCGTGGGGAACGAATTATTACTGCACAGGAAATTACGGAATACTTTTATTCTTTCCCATCCCCCATGTCGATACCAAATCGCCTACAATTCGTGAAAGAATGGTTATTGCAGCAATTGACGAAAATTGAAAGAGCTGAGCGTACGAAGGAATGGGTAGAAGAAGCAACTGAGCTATTAGACAAGGAAGACTACTCCAAGTCTTACAGTGAGCTCTTATATGAGGGACGCTATACAGAAAACTCTTTCGATGATTTTGATCACGAACGTAAAAAATTAGCGAGACAAATAGTAAAAAAACACTTTAAACCATTACGAAACTCTGTCAATCAGTTAAGATTTGTCCATATATTAGGTACCTATCGTCAACTCTTTGATCTGTCTAATGCTCTCTTTAAAGAATTTCAACATCTTGTACCAGACAATTGGGAGGATATTTGCCAAAACACTCTTCCTAATTTAGCAAAACGATTGATTGCATATGAAGATGCAGCACCATTTTTATATTTACAGGACAAAATTGAAGGACAGCAGACAAATACGACGGTACGCCATGTATTAATTGACGAAGCACAAGATTATTCACCATTCCAACTGACTGTATTACAGCAGTTATTCCCAAAAGCCCGAATGACGATTTTAGGTGATGGACATCAAACAATCCATCCACATACTTTTGATAATCCTTCTCTGCTTGACCCTCAATTATATGGTGAGCAAGCAGAAAAAATGATTTTAACGAAAAGTTATCGTTCGACAAAGCAAATCATTCAACTCACTGCCAAAATTTTAAATGATGGTAGTGAAGTAGAGGCCTTTAACCGGAATGGTCCAGAACCTTCGATTACGATTGTACCGAATGAATTAGAATTAAATGAACAGATTATCCTAAGCATCAAATCGCTATCTCACAAATTTGAAACAATCGCTGTTATTTGTAAAACTGCGGCTGAATGCTCTGCCGTGTATGAACAATTAAGCAACCACGTAGATATTCAACTGATTACACACGATACTAAACAATTTAAAAAGGGCATATTACTACTCCCTGCATACATGGCAAAAGGTATCGAATTTGACGCTGTGATTATCTATAATGCATCCGCTGCCAATTATTCACGAGAAACTGAACGTAAATATTTCTATACCGCCTGTACAAGAGCTATGCATGAGTTGCACATTTATTCCATCAATAAATTAACGTATTTCCTTCAATCATAGAGAAGTTTTTTATTATTGTTGAATAGACGAAATGATTTCCATTCTGGGCTATAAGACTCCAGTGACTACATCCATCTTTTGAAAACGTACAGTGGAGGTCAGTCCGAATGGAAATCATCCTTGTTATATATAGAATGTATAGTCTTCTGGAATGACACGCTTTAAAAATTTCTTTGTGCGTTCCTCTTTTGGGCTAACAAAGATATCATGGGGGCTACCTTCCTCTACTACAACACCTCCATCCATGAAAATAACACGATTCGCTACATCTTTCGCAAAGCCCATTTCGTGTGTCACTACAAGCATTGTTGTCCCCTCAGCTGCAATATTTTTCATGACCTGTAGTACCTCGCCCACTAATTCGGGGTCAAGTGCAGACGTTGGCTCATCAAATAAAATAATATCAGGATTCAATGCTACTGCGCGTGCAATTCCTACCCGTTGTTGTTGCCCTCCAGATAACTGACTTGGATATGCATTATATTTTTCAGATAAGCCTACTTTATCAAGAGCCTTTTTGCCAATTTCCACAGCCTGTGCCTTAGCAACTTTACGTCCAATAATTAGCCCTTCCGTGACATTTTCTAATGCTGTTTTATTCGTGAAAAGATTATAATTTTGGAAGACAAATGCCACACGTTGGCGAATTGCATGTACGTCTTTTTTCTTTACATGTTGAAAATCAACTTCAATATCTCCAAATGTTGCATGCCCTTGATCCGCTTTTTCTAGAAAATTGATACAACGTAATAGTGTTGTTTTTCCTGAGCCACTAGGACCTAAAATAACAACAACATCACCTTGATCAATAGCTAGATCTACACCCTTTAAAATTTCATTTTCACCAAATGATTTATGAATATTTTTTATTTCTAACATGTTCGTTCACCCCTTAGGCGTTTGCCGCTTTGTATTTGCTTAAATACTTTTCATATCGCTTGAACAAGTATTCGACAGTGCTACATAAAATCAAGTACACAATAAAGATATCGAGATAGGCTTCCACGTAATTGTAGCCAACATTTGCAGCCACCTTTGCCTTCAAGGTGATTTCAGGTAGAGACATTGCATAACCCAAGGAAGTTGCTTTAATTAAATTTACCGTCGCTGTACAAATATTCGGCAGCGCTACAACTAATGCTTGCGGAATAATGATTCGACTATATGCTTGGAACGTTGTCAAACCTACTGAGTATGCTGCCTCCAATTGTCCCTTTTCAATGGTACTTAACGCAGAACGAAATACCTCTATTAATATCGCTGTTGAACTGAATGCAAACACGATAAATGCATACCATATTGGATTGATTTTATAAATATCATACGCAATATGATATTTTTCTAAAATAATTTTTAACATGAGCGGGATACTACTATAAATAATAAAGATTTGTATAATAATAGGCGTTCCTCGCACAAAGGAAACATAAATTTTCGCTAGATGATGTATAATAGGAATTTTATTAACCCTCGTTAATGCTAGCAAAAACCCTAGTGGTAGAGCAATCAACAAAGCAACAACAGTGACAAGGAGTGCGATAGGAACACCTGATAATGCGACGAAAAATGTTTCAAGTAAAAATTGATAATTCATGGTTACGCCCCCTTACGTTGTTTCTAAAGTCTTTTTACCCCTACCAAATATCTTTTCTAGTATAGTAAATACTCTTTCAATAATAATAGATAACACCCAATAAACAATAGCCAGGGCGATATAAATCTCTAAGGCATGCGCATTAATATTGCTAGCTATTATTAAATTCGCCTTTCCAACAATATCAATTAAACCGATTGTATAGGCCAAGGCACCTTCTTGTAATAAAGCAATCATGCCATTTCCGAAGTTTGGTAATGCAACGACTAGCGCCTGCGGAAAAATAATTCTTCGATAGGCCTGTAAGGGTGTTAACCCTATACTAACAGCTGCCTCAAACTGCCCTTTTGGAATTGCTAAATAAGCGGACCGCATCACCTCTGACATAATCGCTGCAAATTGTAATGTGAATGTCACGACCACGAAAATAGCCGTTTCAATGGAGTGGAGATTGAGACCAAAATTTTCTGCTAATGCTGGTACACCATAATAGACAAGAAATAATAAAACAATGGATGGTGTACATCGCATAATCGTTGTATACAAGTTCGCTAATTTCCGTAATAGCTTTACAGACGAAAGCTTAGCGGCTGCTAAAAATAAGCCAAATATTGTGCCTAGGACAATAGAGGATCCTGCTACTAGAAACGTGATTTTTAAAAACGGTAATAAGACGGGGATCGCGTTCCAAATATAGGTTGCGTCAAAGTATTTATCCATTTCCTCACCAACTTTTGTTTTATGAATAAAGACTGCTGAGTGTTCCAGCCTCAACAGCCTTAGTAATGGTCATTATGTTTTAAACTAACGATTAACAGTTTCCAACACTTCAAATAAATCACGGCCATAGAATTTTGTGCTTATTTCATTTGTTTTCTTCTGTTCTTTAATTTGTGCGATGGCTTTATCGTAAGCATCAGCAAATTCTTGCTCTTTTTTATTGAAAAGAGGCCATGTTTTAATAACAGAAAATTCGTTATAGACTACCTCATCTTTTAAGTTATTATATGGGCCATCTTCAGCAAGTACTTGCTGTTTAAAAGGTCCCTCAATCATAACGCCCCCATCGACACGACCCTCATTTACCCACTGTACAACGTCAACCGTAAATGCATCACCAGCTTCAAGTTTTACTTTATTGTCTGGGTTTGCAGTATTATATTCATCAATAATTGTGTATTGCGCATTATTAGCAGCAATAGGTGCCAACGAATAGCCCTTTTTCGCAAAATCAGCTAATGTTTTAATACCTTCATCCTCTTTACGCAATACTAGACCTGCACTACTTAAACCTAAAAATTCCTTTGGGAAAATAAATTTCTCTGTGCGTTCCTGTGTAAAGAATGCATTTTTTACCCCTACTTGATATTTCCCTTGTTCTACACCAATCAATAAATCATCACTTGTCGTTCCTACATATTCAAATTTATAGTCAGGTAGTAATTCATCTACTAATTTCATTACTTCTACATCATATCCTGTTGGATTTCCGTTATCGTCTATATAACTAATAGGCTTTGATGCCTGATCATAGGCAACCTTTACTGTCCGAACTTTCCCTCCATCACCTGATTCCTTATCAGCTGATTCTCCCGAATTACAACCTGCTAAAAGTGCAATAGAAGCCAATCCTATCGCGGCAAATTGAAAAATCTTATTCTTCTTCATCTAACATTTCTCCTTCTTATCCACATCATTATTGTTGATTTTCATTTATTTTCTGTTGTTCAATAGCAGCAGTTGCTAATTTAATTATGGTCATATCATCCATCGGTGGATTATGAAGCCCCGCACGAACATTTCGATAATAGCGCTGTAATGGGTTTGATAGCTGTAAGCTTTTCGCTCCAACTACTCGCATGGCCTTATCGACAATTTCAATAGCCATATTGGTTACAGTATGTTTAGCAACAGCCATTTCATTTGTTAACACGGCACGTCTTGCTGGGTCATCGTATGCTTCAGCTACCCCATATAAGACGAATCGAGCTTGATGAAGCTTTAACTCAATATCCCCCAAAAGCTGTTGCACATTTGGTAATGTACTAATTGGAGCATTCAAGCTATTTGGTTGATGGTGATTAGCAAAATGTACAGCATAGTCACGAGCTGCTTGTGCAATGCCTAGATATGTTGCTGGGATATGTAGTATCCAGCCATTTATCTTGCCACCACTAGGATGACTTGGTAATTCTACTAAATGCTCTTTGGCCACAACGACATCTGTTAATACGAGGTCATGGCTGCTAGTACCTCGCATTGCAGACATTTCCCAATTTTCCTCAATTGATACTCCTATTGAGTCTTTATGAATGAGAAAAAATCCAATTTGTTGCTTTTCTTCAATCCAAGCAGACGTGAGGAAATAATCTAACACTGGTGAAGCGGTAGTAAAGATTTTGCGCCCATTTATGCGCCATCCATCTTTTATAGAAACTGCGTTTGTTCCTGGTCTTCCCCCACGTGTTGGGCTTCCAGTTGCCGCCTCACTCACCGCTCTATTAATCATGGCACCTTTCTTAATTTCTTCCGCGAATGCCGTTAATAAATCCTCAGTCCATAATTTTGTGTCATATATTTCACCTACAACGCCTAATGTCCATCCAAGAGAAAGAGAAGCATTCTCGTCGTAGCTTGCTAACGTTTCTTGCACAAGCACCATATCATAGACTGGTAGGCCCTCTCCGCCATACTGTTTCGGTAAAGTAAGTTGCGGATAACCAATTTGCTGAAGCAATCGATGCGCTTCGAATGGGAATCGAGATTGTTCATCTACCTCAGCAGCTTCGGCCTTAATGGGATCTGCGATAGCTGCTAACTTTTCCAACCAAAAGCGTTGTCGCTCAGTTCTTACAAATAAATTCTTCAAGTCAATCTCCTTCTTCCTAATATATATAAATCTTATATATTTACTAAGGATTAGTAATAAAAAAAATCTCGCGCTACAAATTGTAGTGAGATGCTATTTGGTACTGAATTTTCTGATTCGTTGACATTTATATTACTTTTCACATTTAAAAATGTCAATGGGTGAAATTCAAGTTTTTTTGTCAGTTTAATAAGAATTAAACCATATTCATCTTTTATGCACCAAGCTTTGTTTACAACATATGCTAAGACTATGAGAGAGGTGTATATATGACCAATAACATAAATTCTACGCAAAATGCTGGCAGCCCACCCCATTTTGTACCACAAGTTATCCAAACTAAGTTCGGCGATATTAATGGCGATGGCTCCTTTGAAACCATTTTTTTGATGGGGACTCAAAAGCCTGACAGCCCTTTATGGGAAAATATTACACTAACTATTTTTTATGGGCAAACAGGGCGAATGGAACAAATTCCACTGAAAGAAAATGTAGGCTATAATCCAACTATATTTCTAGGGGATTTTACTGGTAATCATATTGAGGATATCCTAGTTATCTCTGATACTGGAGGCAGCGGAGGAATTATTAATGGGGAAATATTCTCCTCCATCAATAATCGGGTACGTCCTATCTTTGATACCGAGTCGTTTAATAATAGGCTCAAGTATACTGTCAATTATGCCAACAACTACAAGGCGGTTGTTCAAAGTAGTAGCCCCGCAAAAAAATATATAATTGATCTACATTATAAAGGTCCTGACTACTTAGCAGAAATCTATCATCCAGACGGGACATTAAAACAACCCATCGAGGGTTGGGTTGACCCAATCAGTGGACTATACCCTGTTGATTATGACCGAGATGGGACATATGAAATTTTAGCTTATCAAGAGATAGCTGGCCGGTATCATGCAGATGGCTTAGGCTATGTGGAAAATATTTTAAAATGGAATGGCCATGAATTTATAGTAGATCGACAAACGGTTGGGATTTTCGGAGAGGATTTATCATAGGAGACTAATATTTAAATAAGAAGATAAAAGACAAGAATCTGCTTATTTTTTACTAATTAACAGCAAAAATGAGCAGATCCCTTCATTTATATTTATTTTTATTTTTCTACCAATGCAAAATAATTGTTTTCAGGATCAGCAAAATTAAAAACTCTACCCATTGGCATCATTACTAAATCGCCCACTTTAATGCCCTTCGCCTGAAAATCTTGGTACATCTCTTCAATTTTATCAGCGTAAAACATAATGGAGGGTGTTCCTAAATTTAACTCCGGCTGCATTTTAGCAATGATTTCTTTATTGTGTAATACAAATGATGTTTGAGCTTCCTTCGTTGGCGCAATTTCAATCCATCGCATTCCGGCTTCTTCCTGCTCGGAATTTACAACAAACCCTACTTTTTCCGTCCAAAATTTAACTGCAGCATCTTGGTCATTCACATATAACATAACTTGTCCAATTTGACGAATCATGACATAATTCCCTCCTCTTTTGTGCTTTAGTATACAACAAAAAGTAGCATTATATAGCTTCTAACGAATCCGTTTATAGAAATTTCTAAAAATTGATAATAATATCTATTAGGGCTTACCTTTTATTTTATTTCTGTTAGAATGAGAATTATTTACCTTATAGGGAAAAGTATAGAACAAAAAATATTATGTGAGGATAATACAAGTGAAACAACTAAGTGTAAGAAAAAAGCTTATTATTTCGTTTTTAGCAATGCTTCTCATCCCAACGTTATTAATTGGAATAATTTCGTACCAAAGTGCTGAAAAGCAAATTTCAGCCGAACAGCAAGCCAGTGCAACAGAAAGTGTGCGCATACTTAATACTAATATTACAAACACAGTTGAACCCAAATTAGAAGATGTACAATATTTTTCTAATAAGTTTAATCAATCCTATTTGCAAGAAAATAAAATTCCTGAGCTTAAATCTCTTCTACGAGAATACGTTAATATGCATTCAGAAGTTGAGCTTATTTATATTGGTACTGCTGATGGCAAACTACTGGACGAGCCTGCTCAAGTATATGCTGATGCCTTTGATCCTCGTACAAGACCATGGTATAAACAGGCTATAGATAATAATGGTCAAGTCACTATTACTGCACCCTATGTTTCAAAATCTACTGGTGATGTTGTTATTACTATTACTCAAGCTTTACCAGATGGTTCTGGGGTAATAGGTATAGACTTAGATATTTCAACACTAAGTGACATTACCAATGAAATACGCATCGGCGAAACAGGCTATGCTTCTCTTTTAGATGACAATAAAATCTATATTGCTCAGCCTGATAAGGAAAGTGGTGTAGAGGCAACCGAAAACTATATCGCAAAAATTTACGAACAAGAAAACGGGACGATTATTGAAAGAGACCGTCATATACAGTTTGTCACTAATGAACTTACAGGCTGGAAGGTTATTGGTACAATGTTTACCGCAGAAGCAGCAAAAGCAGCTGCCTCCACATTAAATATCAACTTAATAATCATTGTTGTCTCAATTGTAGTTGGTGTGATTTTCATGCTCTTTATGATTAAATCTGTTGTTAATCCAATAAATAGGCTGAAACAAAGTGCTTTAAAAATTAGTGAAGGTGACTTAACTGAGTTTATAGACATTCACTCTAAAGATGAAATTGGACAACTTGGAGAAGCGTTTATCTCTATGAAAGTGAGTTTAAAAAAATTAATTCGTAACGTTGACCAAAGCTCACAACATGTCCAAACATCAGCTCAAGATTTATCGGCTAATGCAGAGCAAAATATTGCTGCCACTGAGCAGGTTGCTGACGCCATGCAACAGATGGCCATCAGTACAGAGAAGCAAACTACTGCTATTGATCAGAATGCTATTTCAGTGGAGGAAATTGCTAAAGGCGTTGTGGAAGTTGCAGATAGCTCTATGCAGGTATCGGATCTCTCAAGCCACGCTATCCAATTGGCAGAGGAAGGCGGTCAAGCTGTCGAACAAACCGTTAGACAGATGAACTCTATTCATGAGTCTGTTACACAATCAGATACAATGATTAAGACACTTTATGATCGCACAAAAGAAATTGGCTCAATTCTAGAAATGATCAGTGCTATTTCAGACCAAACAAATTTACTTGCCCTGAATGCCGCTATAGAGGCAGCAAGAGCAGGAGATCATGGAAAAGGTTTTGCCGTAGTGGCCGATGAAGTACGAAAATTAGCAGAGCAATCACATCATTCGGCAGAACAAATTTCTGCACTCATTACAAGTATTCAGCAGGATACGGCTAAATCTGTTCAAACAATGGTAAAGGCATCTGCAGATGTTCAAGATGGCTTACAATTAACGGAAGAAACGAATAAAAAATTTGCTAATATAATTGAGAGCCTCCGAAACATCGCACCAAAAATGGAGGATATCTCTGCCTCCGCTCAAGAAATGTCAGCAGTCGTAGAGGAAGTCTCTGCTACAGCCATAGAACTATCAGATCATGCTAAATTAAATGCAGCAGCTACTGAGGAAGTTGCAGCTTCAACTGAACAAACTTTATCCTCTATGCAGGACATAGCTTCCGCTGCTAAAACGTTACTTGATATGGCGGATGAATTGCAGGGCTATGTAGATCGTTTTAATTACTAAAAATAAAGCACGGTGACATGTCACCGTGCTTTTAATTGTATAAGTTATTCATTTACCTCATGGCTAAATTGCCACTCTACACCAAATTTATCTGTAAGGGAGCCGTAACATTTGCTCCAAAATGTTTCTTGAAGTTCCATTACAACTTTCCCACCATCTTTAAGCTTATCAAATGCTTTTCGCATCTGCTCTTCATCATCAGAAACAACTGCTAATGTAACATTGTTTCCAACTGCATATGGTGAGCCTGGAAATGTATCTGAGAACATAATTCTACTACCGAATACGGAAAGTCGTGTATGCATAACAAGATCTTTTGCTTCCTCTGGTAATGGATAATCAGGATTTTGTGGTGAATCCCCAAATGTCATAATTTCAGCCTTGTCCGTACTAAAAGCATCTTCGTAAAACGCTACAGCTTCTCGACAATTTCCATTAAAAATTAAATATACCTCTACCGCCATTTCCAACACTCCCTTAACATTTTTTGAAACAATTCTATTGTACATGGATTATAAATCATAACACAAACTATAAGTGAAATAATTCATCTACAACATAAGAAATCTAGCCTTATTTTCAATTTTATTAATTATTTTCGCAAAAGCTTTGACATTTACTCGAAAATCATGTAAATTACCAAATGGCGAACAATTTAAAATAAATCTTTAAAAATATTCGTATTTTAGGAGTGTATATAATGGATAACGTATTTGACTATGAGGATATTCAACTAATCCCCGCAAAATGTATTGTAGAAAGTCGCTCAGAATGTGATACTTCAGTTACTTTAGGAGGACATACTTTTAAACTTCCTGTAGTACCTGCTAATATGCAAACAATTATTGATGAAAATCTTGCTAAGAAGCTTGCTGAAAACGGTTACTTTTATATCATGCACCGCTTCCAACCAGAAGCACGTGTAAACTTCATTCAGGATATGCAAAGTAGTGGTTTAATTGCTTCTATCAGCGTTGGTGTAAAAGAGGAAGAGTATGCCTTTATTGAAGAATTAGCTGCTGCAAATCTAGTACCTGATTTCATTACAATAGATATTGCGCATGGCCATTCTAATGCTGTCATTCGTATGATCCAGCATATTAAAAAACACTTACCAAATAGCTTTGTTATTGCTGGTAATGTTGGAACACCAGAAGCTGTTCGTGAACTTGAAAACGCTGGAGCCGATGCGACAAAAGTTGGAATTGGACCAGGTAAAGTATGTATCACTAAAATTAAAACAGGCTTTGGTACAGGAGGCTGGCAGTTAGCTGCTCTTCGATGGTGTGCAAAGGCTGCTACAAAGCCAATTATTGCTGATGGTGGTATTCGAACACACGGAGATATCGCTAAGTCTGTACGTTTTGGCGCTTCAATGGTGATGATTGGTTCTTTATTCGCAGGTCATGAAGAGTCACCTGGTCAAACAATCGAAGTCGAGGGGAAAAAGGTAAAAGAATACTTCGGTTCTGCTTCAGAATTCCAAAAAGGCGAACGTAAAAATGTCGAAGGAAAGAAAATGTTTGTTGAACATAAAGGAAGCATTAAAGATACATTAATAGAAATGCAACAAGACTTACAATCATCTATTTCATATGCAGGTGGCACAAAGCTAGAAGCTATTCGAAATGTTGATTATGTTATCGTGAAAAACTCTATCTTCAATGGAGATAAAGTGTACTAATAAGTTACAACCCCACTTAAGAATAGAACATTCTTAAGTGGGGTTTTTCTATGTATTTCCCTACTCCAATTATTCGATAAAAACCTTGCTTACAGTATAAAATAAAATATTATATTTATTATCAGAATTTTCTATTTAATTAGAAAATTTTATATTATACTATAACTATATCGCATTACTTTTCTAGTAATGGGGGAACGGAGGTCTTTTCTATGATTAAATCGGTGCGTAATAAGTTGGTCACTCTAGCCATTATCGTCATTCTCATTTCTACCGCATTGGTTGGAACAGTCAATTATTTTGTAGCAAGAAGTGAGATGGATCAGGTAGGTCGACAAAGTCTTAAGAATGGCACACTTGGCATACTTGAATTAATTGCGCAATTAGATGAGCAAGTTCAAAAGGGAAAATTAACATTGGAAGAAGCACAGGAAAGTGCCAGAACTCAAATTGTTGGTAAAAAAATTGAAGATCATAAGCGATCTATCGATAATCCTGTAAAATACGGAAATAATTTTTATTTCTATGCCTTTAAGGATAATGGTATGGTTGAAACTCATCCCTCTCTTGAAGGTCAAGATATCTCAGACTTACAGACAGGTGATGGGCGTTATTTCGTAAAGGAAATGATTGAAGCGGCAAAGGCTGGTGGCGGCTATGTGCGGTATGATTGGGCACTACCCTCCAATCCTGATATAGTTGCCCCTAAAATTACTTATGTAGAAATGGACAAGCATTGGGGGTGGATTATCGCAGCTGGTACATATGAAATGGATTTTAATGCAGGTACTAAAAATGTATTATATTACACACTTGGTACGACAATTCTAGCTACAATAATCGGCGTAGCGCTCTTTTGGTTCTTCTCTGGTCAGATGACTGCCTACATCCGCAAAATTATGGTAATCACATCGGATATTGCTAAAGGCAAGCTAACAGGCGATGATATTCCCGTAACCACAAAGGATGAACTAGGAATATTAGCTAATAATGTGAATAATATGAAACATAGCTTGCATGAGATGGTCAATAATACAAAGGAAAGTGCATCCCAAATGAGAGTGTCTTCGGAAATACTTAGTGCTATAACTGAGGAAACTACCGCTTCTGCTGATGAAATCCATCAAGCCATCAATGACATTTCTAAAGGTTCTGTTGTGCAAGCAGAGGAAGCTGAAATGGCCATTAGTAAAGTGGAGACACTATCATCACTTATTTCCAATGCTACAAGTAAATATAGTGAAATCACTGAAAATATGAATATCATTAATCATTCACAAGAAAACGGCAGACAAAAAGTAGATGGATTATTGCAAAATTCCAATGAATTTACGGAAGTAATTGAGGAGTTAAGAACTAATTTTTCAAGTTTAACCAGCCAGATGAAAGAAATACATCAAGTGGTACAAACGATTACTTCTATTTCTGAGCAAACAAATCTATTAGCATTAAATGCAAGTATTGAGGCAGCTCGTGCAGGTGAGCATGGTAAAGGGTTTGCTGTAGTTGCAGAAGAGGTACGAAATTTATCAGAGGATACAAACGAAGCCACTAATCGTGTCAAAAATCTATTACAGCGTATCGAGATCGATACAGCTAATTCTGATACAAAAATGATACACACTCTTCAGCTATCACAAAGTCAGGCAATGTCGATAACAGAAGTAAAAGGAGCTTTTACTTTCCTAGCCGATTCTATCCAGGACATTACAGAGCACCTTGTTTCACTTAATGAGGGTATGAGTGAAATGGCTGAAAACCGTATTGTTGTCATAAATGCTATTAATGAAATAGCCAGCGTAGCCACAGAATCTGCCGCAGCAACAGAACAAATTAATGCATCCATTGACGAACAAAAGTCAGCGGTCACATCTATCATGCACTCCTCACAGGAACTCCATACAGAGGCAGAGCGCATGTATGAATTAGTAGAACGCTTTACATGACTTGTGACATGCTATAAAAAAGAATGCTACGAATTTCGTAGCATTCTTCTTTTCATTATAGTTTGTTGATTACTGCGTGAATTGTTTCCTTTAGTTCTGCATCGTAATTAGAAAGATCTACAAGGTTTCCTACACGCTCACGTAATACTGGGCGCTCAATTACTAGCTTCTCATCCAGTACTTGAACTAGTAGTTCGATAATAAGACGATCACGAACAACTAACGCTTCTTCTAAACGTTCTGGTGTAATTTTTGCATCAGTTTTTGCAGCTTTTGCCATTTTAAAAACCCCTTTTAAATTTTATATTCATGCACATCTATTTTAGCATACCGCTAAATTATTTTGAAAACTTTCTTTCGTAAAATATACCAAAACTTTACAAATTATATAAGAAAGATTTACGACAAATTGTTATATTCATATCATAACGCTCTGCTATTTTACCATATGATATATGTGTTTGGTGTTCATCATCAAAATATGATTGGAGGAATTATATGAATCAAAAAAAATCACCATACTTACAGCTCATAAAAGCTGTACCAAAGTCTCTTCAGCTCTTTCTGAATGTTTGCCTTGTCCTATTAGCGCTCATCTTATCATTTTTACTCTTTAAGGAGCTAATTGAATTTCTCAAAATATTACTATTCACCAAGGAAGGTGGCGATTACAAGCTATTCCTTGCTAACATTCTTATTTTCTTTTTGTATTTTGAGTTCATCACGATGATTATTAAATATTTTAAAGAGGATTATCATTTTCCGCTTCGATACTTTATATATATAGGTATCACAGCTATGATTCGATTAATTATCGTTGAGCATGATCATCCTCTTAATACGTTAATTTATTCAGTGATTATTCTTATACTGATAATTAGTTACTTTATTATCAATATCACACCACTTGAAAGACCGTCACGATCTTCTCTTTTTATGAAAAAAGAGCACTAACCTAGCATCACCATTCTAAAATGCCGACATACGCTTAGGCTTTTCAAAAACAAAGAAAAACTGCTGTAATTCCTGTAAAAATTGCTCATGACTGATCTTTATTTGATGATGCATATACAGCTCTTGGACCGTTATAACACCCATTACCAATGAAGAAAGCTCTGCCACATCTAAAATTACTTCTACATCATAGCTACCACTTTCAATAATGTTGATAGTACCTTTAACAGCCTCGATAATGAGTTGCTGATTATTTTCAGGAAGTAATGAGTCAGTAACCGTTAATTTGAATGTAAGTGTTACACCATTAAAATGATGTGTCGTTAATTCTTCAAAAAAGCCTTTCACATTAATAATACGGTACATCAGCCCAACTCCTGACACAGCATTTTCATGGTAAACGCTTGGAATTAAATGATTTGTACCAGTTCTTCCATCGCCTAAAAAGAAATGAACATTGTCTTCTTGTGTGTTCCACTCAATTCGGTTTACTTGATCTGCCTGACTGTTTAAAAATGTACTTAGTTCTAAAAAAGCCTGCGGCGTTTCATATATCCACTCTTTAATTACTAAATTATTCAACATAAAATTACTCTCACTTTACTTTTTAAATGAAAAGACGATATAGCCTTGTACTGTACCATCCTTTTCCATCGCAATCACATAATGTTCCTCGCTTTTAAAAATAAAGGACAGCTCTGACTTTGTTTTGAGAAACATCCCATGCTTTTGAGCTGCTACCCTGTTATAGCTTCTTCGTCCGGCCCTTAGGAAAGCTTAAAGGCTCTACTAAATATTGATACATTCTCGGTCCATATTCAAAGCCCATTTTCTTATAAAAATCTGGTCTAAACGGATACAAAGCCACAAAGTGAATGTTTTTTGCTAAAGAAATGTCAAAGAAGTGCTGAATTAGCTCTTTTGCTACTTTCTCTTTTTTATGTAATAAATCAACCGCAACAAGCCCTACTCCACCAATTGGTAACATTTTAGAGAATAGGTTCATGTGAAAATCATGTAGTCGCATGCCACCAATAAGTTTGTCATCTTCCCAAAGTCCATAATAATTTAATGATTCATCATGATTCTGATTTTTCATAAAGAGGTTTTTCAACTGCTCTTTTGTCGATTGCGCGCCATCCATTCTTCCAGGATAAGCTCCTACAACGATACTCACAAAAGATAAAAAATCTTGTTCTTTTAATAATTTCTCTACAACTCTCACTGATTCTCCTCCATTTTCAAAGTAGTGCATATCGCTCACATTAATTTTCCACCCATAACAACATATATTTCCACGGCATATTCATGAGCAATGAAAATGATTAAAGGAGGAATAAAGAAATGACTTTAATTGATGCGTATATCCATGAAGTATCTAAAAGACTACATAAAAATAAACGTGAAGACATAAAGCTTGAGCTAAAAGCCACTATTGAAAATATGTTGCCAGAGCAATATTCAGAAGCAGATGTTAAGGAAGTGCTAAAAAGGCTTGGTAGCCCCGCAAAAGTTGCTGTAAGCTACCAAGATACACCTCGTTTTTTAATTGGTCCAGATGTGTTTGATCAATACACCCGAACGATTAAACTCGTTTTTCCTTGGGCGATTTTCATAACAGTCATTGTTCAAGTTGTTGAAAGAATTTTTCTCTATTCAGTAGAAGAAGCACTTCTCTCCACAATCATTTCAGCATTTGCTTTGACGATTGTCGCCATTATTTCTGTATTATTTCATGTATTGTTTTGGATTACCGTTATTTTCATCATCATAGAGCGCTCTGGTACGAATAATATTCAATGGCCTTTCATAAATGACACCAAGCAATGGACACCTGAAAATTTAATAATTAAAACCATTCCTAAAGACAAAATTATCACTTTAAGTGATACGATTTTTAGCTTTGTAGGGATTATTATTTTTGCCTTTGTTTATTGGAATTCCAATCGTCTTTTAGGTATTTATACAACAAATGATAACGGTAGTTTGAAATTTGTTATGCCCATCTTTAATCAGAATGTTTTGCAATCCTATGCACTAATTGTCATGCTCTGTATTATTCTTAGTATTGCCTTAACATTATTAAAATGGCGTACAGGGCAATGGACCATATTGATCGCTAACATCAATGCATTGCTTCAAAGTATGGGAACTATTGTGTTTATTTTCATTGCCGTTCATCAAGATTTTATCCATAGCGCCTCCATTCCGTACATTGCTACAATCGTAGAAACAACTTCGGCAAAGGTCTCTTTTTTCATAGACAAGATCTTGCTTGTCAGTATGATCATTGTTGTTTTAGCCAATGCATTCGATATATATCAAGGCTTCAGAAAGGCTAAAATACCAACCTCTTAATGCAATAAATTGTAAATTCGTTATTCAAAACCTTGCTTTCAAATCGCTAAAATACCTTTATCCTCTAATGTTTTGTATAATAATAAAGTTGGAAATAATTTATATACATGAATAATAATCTGCACAATTCAATTAGAGTAAGGGGAAATAACTATGACCATTCTTCTAGTAGATGACAATCAAGTCAATTTATTTGTCATTGAAAAAATACTAAAAAATGCAGGTTATGAAAACTGTGTTTCTCTTTCATCTGCTAATGAGCTATTTGATTATTTACAATTAGATGAACCAAATCCAACCGGAAACTCAGTTGATTTAATTTTATTAGACATTATGATGCCTGAAGTAGATGGTATTGAGGCCTGCAAACGTATTAAACAAATTGAAAGATTAAGAGATATTCAAATCATCTTTGTCACAGCCCTCGAAGATAAAAACAAACTCGCAGAAGCATTAGATATCGGGGGCGTGGATTATATTACAAAACCGATTAATAAAACGGAATTGCTTGCTAGAATGCGAGTTGCCTTACGTTTAAAAGCCGAATTAGATTGGCACACGCAACATGAAAAAAAAATACAAAATGAATTGGATTTAGCTACTCATGTACAAAGGAGCCTGCTGAGTCCACCATTAAATGAAAAAGATATTCGTATAGAAGTCTCTTACTTACCATCCTCTAATTTGGCAGGCGATATGTATTATTGGCACAAAATAGACGATCATCGGTATGCCATTATTTTATTGGATATGATGGGCCATGGTATATCTGCAGCGCTAGTTTGTATGTTTATCTCCTCGGTTTTAAGAGAGGCTGTTAAACAGTTAAAAGACCCTGAACTTGTCATTAAAGAACTGAATCGTTATATGACCCTCTTACAAGATGGTAAAGATGAGAATCTCTATTATTTCACAGCGATTTATTTAGTGATTGATACCCAACATAAAACAATTGAATACATAAACGCTGGTCATCCTGCAGGATACGCATTAATCGACGAAAAAGCATGTATTCCATTAAATCAGGGTAGCTGCGCAGTCGGCTTTTTCGATGAAATTAATGTCAAAAAGCAATTTATTCAATATGAAAAAGATATACAAATTGTCATGTTTACTGATGGAGTATTAGAGGCTATGGGACCTTGTGAAATTGAATCAGAAAAACATTTACAAACGCTTACATCCTCTAAATGGGGGTATTCTCAACCCCTAATTGACAAACTATTGCCTAAGGACAAACAAGATAATCAACCTGATGATATGTGTGTATTGATGATTCAAGCAAGTGCTAATTCTAAATAAATAAAAAAGGAGGCTACCTAGTTATTAAGGTGGCCTCTTACTCTTCAATCATTTTTTTGATATATTCTTTCGTTGCCTACAATTTCTCTATACTTTGAAATAACCTCTTCAAAACGCAATGTTTCCTTATCTCCTAAACATAAAAACCCCTTGTCGCTTAAACTTTCATAAAACAAATGGTGGACCTGACTTTGCAGTTTAGGTGAAAAATAAATAAGGACATTCCTACACAACACAACATGAAACTCATTAAATGATTGATCTGTCACTAAATTATGTTGGGCAAAAATAATATTTTTTAATAAAGTTGGATGGAAATAGGCATATTGATAATCCGTCTTATAGTATTCCGAAAAAGCATGGGTGCCCCCTGCCAGCATATAGTTTTTCGTATATGCCTGCATTTTATGAATAGGAAAGGCACCTTTCTTGGCCTTTTCTAAAACTTGCTCGTTCATATCTGTTGCATAAATAGTAGCCTTGTCTATTAGCCCTTCTTCTTGAAGCAAAATGGCCATAGAGTATACTTCCTCACCTGTCGCACAACCAGCGTGCCAAATACGTATTTCTTGGTATTCTCGTAAAATAGGGATCACTTTTTCACGGAAAGCCTTAAAAAAGCTTGGGTTGCGAAACATTTCCGTGACATTTATCGAAAAATCATTTAACAGCTGCTCTAAAAATTCTTTATCATGAACGGCCTTCTCCTGTACACGAGATATCGTTGGAATGCTATTTATTCTCATCCTATTGAAAATTCGACGGGAAATTGAGGAACGATTATATTGCCGAAAATCATAGCCTGATAAACGATAAATAGCCTCTAGTAACAAGTCAATTTCTAAATTTGTTTGCTTATTCAATTGTATTTCTTGATCCAAAGGCTGAAATTGTTCCATCTTCATTAACTCCCTTTAGAAACTAACCATACTCTTAAAACGGATATTAATTGATCTAAATTTAATGGTTTACTAATATAATCAGATGCACCAGCTTGCAATGATTTATCGCGGTCATTCTTCATAGCCTTCGCCGTCAGGGCAATAATCGGTAAATCTGCTCGTTTCATTTGTTGACGAATAATAGTCATTGCTTCATAACCATCCATATTAGGCATCATAATATCCATAAGTACTAGATCAATCTCATGATGAGCTTGCAAAACTTCCAAACATTCAAGTCCATCTTTAGCAACTAAAATGTTCATACCTCTTGTTTCAAGTGCCGTTTTTAAGGCATAAATATTACGGTTATCATCGTCTACGATTAAAATATTTTTCCCTTGAAAAACCTCTACTTCATGTTGTAAGACTTTCTCAATTTTCTGCGACGGCTCTTCTTTATGCGTCTCTTCCTCTGTAGTAACAGCAATCTCCTTCATAGCAAGCTTATCGCAATGATTCTCTTCGACTCCATTCGGTAAGCTTGGAATCGTTAACGTAAAACTGCTACCTTGTCCTTCCTCACTTTGCAGTGTGATCCAACCACCAAGCAATTTCGAAAACTCCTTACAAATAGATAGTCCCAGTCCTGTTCCTCCATATTTTCGAACAGTGGCCCCATCTGCTTGCTGGAATGATTCAAAGATCAACTGATGCTTGTCTTTGGGAATTCCTATACCGGTATCTGAAACAGTAATTTCTAGCCAATCAACACTAATTTCTTGCATATTGTTTGTAAGCTGCTGCTGTGCAAGCTGCTGAATCGTTAATGTTACAGAGCCATGCTCCGTAAACTTAAGGGCATTTGATAATAAGTTCTTTAATATTTGCTGGAATCTCTTTTCATCTGTATAGAATACGTCCACAACATTATCAGCCTTTGTAATACGTAAATCTATATTTTTCTTCTTCGCGACAGGGGCAAAAGTTTGCTCAATTTGAATAGGTACTTCGCTTACATTTACTTCATTAAACATGATGTCTAGCTTTCCTGCTTCCACTTTTGATAAATCTAAAATATCATTGATCAATGCAAGTAAGTCTTCACCTGATGAATGAATAACTTTAGCAAATTCGGTTTCCTCATCTGTTAAATGATTATGGCTATTTTCTGCTAACATCTCTGACAAAATTAAAATGCTATTTAAAGGCGTTCTTAATTCATGTGACATATTAGCTAAAAACTCAGATTTGTAATTAGAATTAAGTATAAGCTGTTCTGCACTTTTCTCTAATTCCTGCTTCGCCTTTTCTAGCTCTCTTGATTTAGACTCTGCCTCTTTCGTCCGCTCTTCAAGCTGCTCGTTAATCATAGTCAGCTCTTCAGTCTGCATTTGTAATTCCTCAGACTGTGTTTGAAGCTCTTCTGATTGAACTTGTAACTCCTCTGTCATTGCTCTTGACTCATTCAATAATCGGACAATTTCCATTCGCCCTAAAACACCATTAACGGTTAAGCCAAAAGTTTCAGTAACCTGCTTCAATAATTCCTGCTGTAATGCATTAAATTTAGCCATTGTAGCTAACTCAACAATTGCTATAACATCATTTTCAAAGATAACAGGAATCAATAAAATATGTTGTGGTCTTACTTCACCTAATCCTGTTCTAATTAAACGATAATCTTGCGGAATATTATCATAAAATAACACTCTTTTTTCTAATGCACATTGGCCGATTAAACCTTGCCCTATTTTAAAGCTCTCCATACCAACACGATCATCTCCGTCAGCAAAAGCAGCCTTTTTGACAAATAGTACTTGGTCCTCAGCCTCTTCTCGAACATAGAACGCTCCAAGGGACGCTTGTGTTTTCTGTGCCATTTCTGATAGGAAAGTTTCAGCCAATTTCGTAATGGCTGAAATACCCTGATACTTTGTTACAATATCAGCAATATTGGTTTGTAACCATTCTCTCTTTTCGACTGATTCCAATAATATATTGGTCGCATCGGCAAGTTCATTAATTTCATCATTTGTGTTCACATGTATTCTTCTCTTGAAATCGCCTTTTGTAGCTGCCATTTCTTGTATCGTTTGTGTTACCTCTGTTATGGTTTTAACAATTGAACGGGAAATTCCGCTTGCAATGACAATAGCAATAACAGAAACAAAAATTAAGATCCCAAATAGACCACTAGTTAATTGACTATTTTGCTTGTCTAATTGACTAGCCTTTACTTGTGTATAAGCATTTTCAGTCGCACGGAATGAATCGAATAATTTGCGCATTTTCTCCATATCTTGGCGCCCATTATCAACTTTAAAAAATTCAGTTAACGCTTCTGTATTATTATCTTTTTTATATTGAATAGTTGGCTTTCCTGTCGTCTCAATCCAATGTTCTATCGTTTCCTCTATTTCTTTTAATTTTTCCTGCTGAGAGGTTTTATCTTTCATTTGCTGATAAAGTTCATTAAAATCTATTTTCCAATTTTCATCCGCATTTTCATAGGGCTCTAGATAACTTGGTTCACCCGTAATAATGAAAGCTCGCTGACTTGATTCCATATCCAATATATATTTTTCAATATCATTGGTTAAAGTTTTAACATTAGAGTCGTACTTAATAATAAAATTCCTTTCCTTTTGTAAAGAAGTAATTTGATTATTTAGTATGATCACTGATGCAAGTAAGCAAAGAATTATTACGATATAACCTAATGTAATCTTGGAGCGTATACCCAATTTCAATTTATTTAACATTTGGTTTTCCTACCTTTACTTTTCTTGAACTCTATTTTTGTTACAAATATACATTTAAAAATGACTAAAATATCCCCTTTAACATTCATAAAAAGAACTTTTGCCGCTTTTGCATTAATAAGTCTTTGGTTTTTACATATACATTTTATATTGAACTATTTCTAACTAAGGAGAGAATGCATGTGGACATATTCGTAAGGCCAGGGGACTCACTTTGGCATTTCAGTGAAGTGTTTAAAATACCTCTTCCACTCATTTTAGATTCCAATACAAATATAAATCCTCAATTTTTAAGAGTTGGGCAACGCATTCGAATTCCTGGTTTTGTGACCATTGACTATCAAATAAAACAAGGGGACTCCTTTTGGCAGATTGCGCAGAGTCGAAATCTCCCACTCGTTGCCATATTACTTGTTAACCCTGGTCTTAATCCAAACCGATTACAGATCGGTCAGATGATACACATACCTCAACGCATAACATGGCGTTTGGTTGATGGCAGGAAAAATTATACGTACAACAGCATGATGAATGATATTCAAAAGCTAGTTACCGCCTATCCATTTCTTCACAGTTCTATCATCGGTAGTTCAGTTTTAGGTAAAGAACTACCAGAACTGTTAATTGGTAATGGAGCAAAACGTGTTCACTATAATGGCTCCTTCCATGCAAATGAATGGATTACTACGCCTATTATTCTAACATTTTTAAATGACTATTTGCTCGCTCTCACCAATCAAAATAATATTCATGGACTTTCGTTATTCCCCCTTTATCAGCAAACGATCCTGTCTGTAGTACCAATGGTGAATCCTGATGGCGTCGATTTAGTGATACAAGGCCCACCCAATGATGAATTATTAAAAAAACAACTAATCTCATGGAATAATGATAGCTCTGATTTTTCTGGCTGGAAAGCAAACATCCGTGGTGTCGATTTAAATGATCAATTTCCTGCTAAATGGGCATTAGAAAGCGCACGTAACCCGAAAACGCCTGGACCTAGAGATTTTGGCGGAGAAAGACCATTATCTGAGCCTGAAGCCATCGCTATGGCCGATTTAACCAAGCAGCGTGATTTTTCAAGAGTACTAGCCTTTCATACACAGGGCCGCGTTATATATTGGGGCTTTGAAAATCTTGAACCTCCTGAATCAGAAGTTCTGGTTAATGAGTTTAGTCGAGTGAGTGGCTATGAGCCCGTTCAATCTGCCGGGAGCTATGCAGGCTATAAAGATTGGTTTATTCAGGATTGGCGTAGGCCAGGCTTTACCGTTGAATTAGGAAGTGGCACAAACCCTCTACCAATAAGCCAATTTGATGATATTTATGAGGAATCCTTGGGAATATTTCTTGCAGGATTGTATATGTAGAAGAGTTTAATCACAACTCCATTCGCTATGAACTTGTCCATTACGGCACTTTCAGCGAATGGAGTTTTTTATCTCGTTCCATAAAAAAAGAAAATAAATTACTTTGACAGGCAGAGTAATATTTGCTAATATTACTCTGACAGATAGAGCAATAAAAAAAGTAGGTGACTTATGGTTCGCAGTGATATTATCCGAGGGCACTTGGATTCGATTATTTTACGGCTCATTTCAGAAAAAGACCGCTATGGCTACGAAATTTCTCAGGAAATAAGTCTCCGTACAAACAATCGATTTCAAATTAAAGAAGCAACATTGTATGCTGTTTTTCAACGTCTCGAGAAAAAAGAAATTATTGAAGCTTATTATGGGGATGTTTCACATGGTGGCAAAAGAAAGTATTATCGTATTACCTCATTAGGTAAGGCCTATTTAAATGAGTTAGTGAAAGAATGGTCGGAAGTAAAAGAAATTATCGATTTATTTATGGAGGGCTTCGAATGAAAAGAATAAAAAACCACATTGATGAGCTGTTTAAGGATATTCCACGTAACAATGAAACAGAAATGGTTAAACAAGAAATTATTGAAAACCTTGAAGAAAAAGTATTTTATTTGATGGACCAGGGAAAAGAGCAAGAGGATGCCATCAATAAAGCAATTGTAGAATTTGGAGATATTGAAGATTTAAAAAAGGAACTAGGCGTTAAGGTGCCAGCTAAGAAAAACATGGCTAAATTAAATTTAGAGTTTTCTATTTGGGGTAGTGGCTTAATTATTGCATTTTTTATCTTTATTAATCTTTATTACACACCACATACAATTTGGGCAATCTATCCAATCTTCGCTATACTTTGGTGGCCATTATCCATGTACTTTGTGTGGTCACGTAAGAGATGGGGGGAGTAAATATGAAAAACCTTATTAGCTTTTCTTTAGCTGGGAGCATTATGACTATGATTTTTTTAGGTATTGTTAATTTCACGACTTCCCCCCAAACTATGTGGTTTATATACCCTTGCTTACTGCTGCTCCTTTGGCCAATTACTATTATTTTTATGTATAAAAAAATGTATAAACAATATTCGATTGTTTGTAGTGCCATGATTATCGCGTTTCTTATTATTGAAAACTATTTATACGCGCCAGATCATCTATGGTTCATTTACGCCATTTATCCAATTCTCTGGTGGCCAATTCTAATGTACTTAGGTGAAAAAGCAAAAACGTTAAAAATCGCACTGATTGGCTGTGCTTCTACCATCATTTATTATTCCTTACTTAATATCATTTTATATCCTCAATACCCTTGGGCAATTTATCCTGCGTTTTTAGTTATGTGGTGGCCTTTAGCTTTATATCATGCTCAACGAAAAACTTTTGTAGCCTTCTCCGTCACGTCTACTTTACTAATTAGTATCTTTTTTATCATCGTGAACATTGTTTCTTCACCAGGTGTTATATGGGCCATATATCCCATTTTTGTTACTCTATGGTGGCCTCTAAGTATGTACTTTTATGTGTATAAAAGAAGAATATATCAAGCTACATTCGCTAAACGCATGTAAAGAAGGAGTTCTATGAAAATTTATAAAAAAGTTATTAAATATTTTGTCATAGTCATTATGCTTTTACTTTTTTTGATGCTTCTCTTCCCAACGTGGACCTCCTCAATAAGAGGCACTAACAGCATTAGCACTTTAGAACAGGTAGAAATCAATGGTAGCAGCCATGAAATGATGATACGTGGTCAGAACAAAGATAATCCCGTTATCATTTTTGTACATGGCGGACCTGGTTGCTCTGAAATACCCTATGCCGGAAAATATCAAGATTTACTAGAATCTGAATTTACAGTAGTCAATTATGATCAACGAGCTAGCGGGAAATCCTATCATTTCTTTGAAGACTATTCTAATCTTTCGTCAGATTTGCTTGTGGAGGATTTATTAGCAATGACTGATTATATCGCTAAACGACTAGACAAAGAAAAAGTCATCTTAATTGGTCATTCCTATGGTACATATATTGCTACACAAGCTGCCGCTAAGGCCCCTGAAAAGTATGAAGCCTATATTGGTATAGGGCAGATGAGCAATACAGTTGAAAGTGAAATCGATAGTTTAAATTTCTCCATCAATCAAGCTCAACTGAAGGGAAACAAAGATGATGTTATACATTTACAACAGTTAGCTGATGACATTAACGATGGTAAAACATTTACCCCCCGAAATTACGTAAATAAATATGGTGGTGCTACAAGACTCATTGATAATCCTGATGGAAATATGTTAGGGATGCTTTTCAGTAAAGAATATAATCTATTAGATATCATCCGCTATAACTATGGCTTATCCTTGTCTCAAAAAACTTTATTACAAGAGGTAATGCAACAACCTCTATCGGCTAAAGTCCATAAACTTGATTTACCCTTCTATTTTGTAATGGGCAGTTATGATTATCAAACATCCTCAAATGCAGCAAAAACTTACTTCGACCAAATTGATGCAGCGAAAAAAGAATTTATAGCATATGAACAATCCGCACACTATCCTCAATTCGAAGAAAAGGAAAGATTTTTTGAATGGATGTGCACAACTTTTAAACAATAAATCGTTACCTCTATAAAGATAATCTATTCTTGGAAAGATTTATTCACTTGCTATATAATTTAATTATTAAATATTTTAACGGACGTGATTAAATGGCTGAAAGTCTACATAATGTAGAAATCATTATGAAGGAAATGCTAGAAATACAGCAAAAATCAAAAATGTTTGTCGACCTATTATCTGAAGGAGAAGCGTTATCACAAAACCAGTTAATCCTACTTCTTCAACTAAAAATAAATAGTGGTATGAAAGCGACAGAAATTGCAGATTTTTTTAGTGTGACACCTGGAGCTGTCACTTCCATGTGCGATAAACTTGAAAAACTAGCACTCATACAACGAATTAGAGAAAATAATGATCGTCGTGTGGTCAAAATGGTTTTAACAAGCACTGGCGATAAAAAGGTTCAAGAAATCTTTTTAAAGTTTTCTCGAGATAAACTCACGGATATGGCCAATATCTTAAGCGAGGTAAATCAGCTAATGAAAAAAATTTTTTAGGATTTCAATAAACTTGAAATCCTTTTTTTATTGCCTGGTTCTTGACAAAAGGGCGTAGCATATAATTTAATTAATATATATTTTAATAATTAAAATATATATTAATTAAATTATAATGAGGTGACTTTTATGTTTCAAAACCTTCGTACCCTAACATTAACAAACGGCAGTATTAAAAATCTGGATCCTGATTACGAACAATTAAATATTCGTGGAGCTGTAGCTTTACATCAAGAAGTACGTCTAAAAAAAATATCTACTCATGGCCATAGCTCCTTTTATTTTCCTGTTACTGTACAGTCATTTAATAGCACAGGCTCTTGTACTTTAAAGGATTATTGTGAAATTGATGAGCTGATAAATGCTGGCAACATAAAAATACGTCACGGCCATGTTCAAAAGATTAATAGTTCTGGAAAGTTCGTGGTTGAAGGGAAATTACAATGCGAAAGATTTGACGCTATCGGAATTGTAAAAGCTGCAGAAATAACGGCTGAGCATGTTCACTTGAAATTGTCAGGAGAAAGTGAAATTGGCCAGTTAACGGCTGAAAATATTTTGATAGAAAAGGATAGGGTAACACTGCTTTCATTTTTGAAGAAAACACTAAGTTGCCACACCATTAGGGGCAAACATTTGAAACTAGCTAATACAAAAGCACAAATTGTGGATGGTGAAATTGTCATAGTTGGAGGAAATTGTCACATCGAAACACTCTACTACTCAGAAGAATTTACTATTGCTTCCAACGCAAAGGTGCAGCATATTATACGGAGGGAAAAAGAGTGACATTCCTAAAATTGCTACAAACCTTTTTTTGCTCTTTAGCACTAGTTGTATTATCCGTTCTGTACGCTGGATTACTGTTAAGTGGCGTTCTTTCCATATTAGCTGGCTTTTTAAGAACATTCGGATTGGATCAAATTAAGATGAGCATCTGGTACGGTGTAGAACTCCCTGTTATGTTCAGTATTCCACTAGCCGTATTAGTGGCTGTGTTGCTGTTCTTTTGTGCAAAGTATGTCAAACGTCCTATGGTATTTTGCCTATCAAAGATCCGAAATTAACAAAAAAAAAGCGTTAAAGAACGAAGATACTTTAACGCTTTATCTGCTTTACAATTTCAATAGTTTTAAATTCACAGCTATTAATAGAAGATTTGGTAAATGGAAAATTAGTACAACTTTAAGTAGCAACTTAGGTGATCCAGTAAAAGCAAAGACAGCACCGATTGGCACAGTCACAAATATAATTATGGCGATTACAAGATGAAAATATAAAAATACCATGAACAGGATTTTAGTAAAAGATCAATTGGAAACAACACATATAAAGCTAGCCTGAAAGGGATAATCCTAAATAAACGTATCCTAGCTTATTTTGAAGAACTCAACCGTCTGTCATGAAATATTGAACAGCATGGTGATACCTTTTATAAAGAGAATCATGGTTTTATCCGTTATAAGTTAGAAATCATATCAGCATTACTAAACTTCCCCTTCAAGAAAATGAATAAGATATATTTCTGGCCTAGCAAGGAACTCAGTAAAGCTGCTTAAATCTGAATATATCTCATGCTCCACATCATAACATCCCACTTTTCCCTTTGGATTCCATACTACTTGCAAATCAGAATAATAATCAATAGTAGCTGAAAGACGGAGCAGTTTTTGACGGCCGACCTTCATCTCAATTGTATCTGTTAGTCTGAAAAAATTGATAGACTGAATATCATAATCATTTGCAGCAAGCTTAAGTTGCAATTGATCGCCTGTCAGAAAATTAAGCAGTTCATTGGGTAATTTATATTTTTTTAATTCAAATTTTTTATTCTCTATATGATGAAGCTCTGCGGGTTCTAGCACTTTCAAATAATTAGCTAACTCTATATTTTTTGTACCTACTGCGATGGTGTACGCTCTTTCTCCATCTTTCTCCGTCAATGAGATATCTGCCCCCCGTTCGATCAAATACTTTACCATAGATAAATGACCCATGCGTGTTGCAACCGTTAATGGTGTGGCCCCATAAGGATAGACCATATCTGGTTTTTGATAATTAATATCTACCCCTTGATCGAGTAAATAGGTGACCGTATTTTTGTCATAATTTGATACAGCTTGACGTAATACCGCCCCTCCATGCTGTTTTATATCAAGTCCGAGTTCATGAATTAGTGGGATATTTTTTTTATTACCATAATAGGCTTGTGAATAGGCACCTGATCCTATTCCATTAAGCCCATCTAATTTTGCCCCCTGTGCAACGATGTAGCGTACTATGTTCTCCTTACAATATCGAACAGCCCATAAGAAAGAAGGATTTTTATCAGCATTCAAGTTAACTTGATATTTGACTAATAGTTTTACTACATCAAACTTTTGGGAAATCAGGGCTAAATTCAAAGGACTTAACGATGTATGTTCACTTAAAATAATATCTTCTTCAATATCCCAGCCATTGACCTTTGCAGACTGTAAAGCAACGATATTACCCGTATAGATATGCATTGCAATCTCTGGTATTTCATGAAAAGTTCCAATACCTTGTAGCTTAATCATCTAACGATTGACTCCCTTCTTACGTTTATAAAAAGTATAGAAAATGACATCTTATATAACAACGGGACATAGTGCTTACAATCTAATTCAATATAATGATGCACATAACAAGATTTATACTAATTTTTAGAGGGCTTTTGTTAAAAAGAGAGCTACTCAGTTAAAAATTTCCCAGGAAAAGATGGCCACAAATCAAAAGAGCTCTCAATCCAAAATGGATTAAGAGCTCTTTAAATTCATATATTATTTATCTTTATTTCAAACGAAGTGCTTCATCTGTTGTTGCATTAATTTCTTTCAGAAGCTCTGGGTTTTCTGCTAATGATAAACCGTAAGATGGAATCATTTCTTTAATTTTTGCTTCCCACTCTTTGATATGTTGAGGGAAACATTTATTAATAACTTCTAACATAACATGTACAGCTGTAGATGCACCTGGCGAAGCTCCAAGTAAAGCTGCAATTGATCCATCAGAAGCACTTACAACTTCTGTACCAAATTGAAGTGTTCCTTTACCGCCAGCTTCTGTATCTTTAATAACTTGTACACGTTGACCAGCTACCGTAATATCCCAATCATCGCTCTTCGCATTTGGAATGAACTCACGTAACTCTTCCATACGTTGTTCTTTTGAAAGCATAAGTTGTTGGATTAAATATTTTGTTAATCCCATTTCTTTTACGCCTGCCGCTAATAATGTAGTGATATTATGTGGCTTTACTGAAGCAAACAAATCCATATTTGACCCTGTTTTTAAGAACTTCGGTGAGAAACCTGCGAATGGTCCAAATAGTAATGATTTCTTATTATCAATATAACGTGTATCAAGATGCGGAACCGACATTGGTGGAGCACCAACTTTTGCTTTTCCGTACACTTTTGCATGATGTTGTTCAGCCACTTCTGGATTATTACATTGTAAGAATAAACCACTAATTGGGAATCCACCAATATGTTTCCCTTCAGGAATTCCTGATTTTTGTAGTAATTCTAGGCTTCCTCCACCAGCTCCAAGGAAGACAAATTTTGCTGAATGATATTCCATTTTACAGCCGTCTAAATCATGCACACGTACTTCCCATGAACCATCACTAGCTTGTTTTAAACTTTCAACACTATGGTTGTAGTTAACATCTACATCTTTTGCTTTTAAGTGGTCAATTAACATACGTGTTAAAGCACCAAAGTTAACATCTGTACCAGTGTCAATTTTCGTTGCAGCAATATCTTCACCAGCTGGACGACTATCCATAATAAGTGGAATCCATTTTTTTAGTATTTCAGGATCATTTGAAAATTCCATTCCTTCAAATAAAGGATTTTTTATCATCGTTTCATGACGTTTTTTTAGAAACTCAACATTTTCTTTCCCTTGTACTAAACTCATATGTGGTAAAGGCATAATGAAGTCTTGTGGATTATTGATCAGCTTATTGTTTACAAGATAAGACCAAAATTGTCTTGAAACTTGGAACTGTTCATTAACATTAATCGCTTTTTTGATATCGATTGATCCATCTTTTTTCTCTGAAGTGTAGTTCAGCTCACAAAGTGCAGCATGTCCAGTTCCCGCATTGTTCAATTCGTGAGAACTTTCTTCGCCTGCTTTTTCAAGCTTTTCAAACACTGTAATTTTCCAATCTGGTGCTAATTCTTTAAGTAATGTTCCCAAAGTTGCACTCATGATTCCGGCACCAATTAAGATAACATCTGATTTTATTTGTCTGTTACTCATTTTTACCTTCCTTATATGTTAAGATTTGCAGAAAGGATGTAAGCACTCCCGCTTTAGAAGTACTGTAAGCCATGGAGCAACCTCGGAGCACACCATTTCTGTATCAATTATTACCTTATTGCAGTTTATCACAATTAGTTCAAGAATAAAATATCAACTATTTATATGAGAGTTATCAGCTTTTTTCGAGCCTTTCTATTCATAATTCAAGCAAAAAACTCAATTTTCAATACAGATAAAACTAGGATTTTTTAAGCTTTATGGAATTATCGGCCTAAAAATGGTTGACATTTTCATAAAAAATATATTCTTTTTTATTATTATATCTGTATAATAACATAAATTATTGGCACTCGTCTCATATCTGAATTAGTTAGATAAACCTTCCACCGGGCTTTTTACATGCCAACCATCTATATGAAAGCCGCCCATTTGTTTTAAGACATAACTGACCAGTTCCTCATATAACTCCATCATCTTTTGAGCATTGGACTCTTGCATCGCATGAAGGAATATGTGTTTGAAGCGTTCATCAGGAAAAGCTGGTTTCATATATTTTTGCAAGTAGATGGGATCTCCAAGATAGGCATGAATTTGATAAGATGGAATCATATCAATAGTTAAGAACTGGCCATACTCCATAAACAAATAAGCTAGTGCATTATGATAGACAAAGGTAAAATCCCCCCTCCCTTTTTCATAACAGTCTTTCATATTATCCAACGTATCCCATAATCCATATTTTTTTATTTCTAGAACAGTTTTATTTATTGTTTCATATTTTTTACCTAGCCATGCATGAGCCTCTAATTTTAAATCATTTATTATCCCAGTATAATCAAATAGTATTTTACCAGTTTGAAATTGCACCATTGACATGGTCCTACGTTTTTTAAAATCATCTTGGAAATACCTTCGAATTTGACCTGGTGGATTAGCAAAGTATTCGATTAGAAAACCATCAATTATTTGATTTCCTCTTTCTCGCCATGTTACATCATTTTCCAATACTATATGTACATCTATATCAGATCTTTTGGAAGGATTCCCTGTAACATAACTCCCACAAACTAGTGCTCCTACAACATCATCTCTGCCTTGCCAATCTTTCAAGAATGTTTCAAGTGCTATTTTCCAATTGTCCAATGATCATCCACTTCCTTTTTAATTATGTTATTTTTGGTAGAATACCATTAAAAAACAGAAAACCTATAGTGACCATAAGTTTTCCGTACTTTTCGAAGTCTTTATTTAATTTTTTTAACCGTTAATTTCTTATGACTTACTCCATAACTGACAAGCACATTTTCAATAATTGCTGTGTCATCATAGGATAGGCTAGCTTCAAATTCTATAGTATCATTATCCCACCATTTGAGCTGATCTACATAGCTATATAACTTTTAATTTCCTTATAAAAAAACCACACTTCTTTTTAAGGTACGGTTCTTAACGAATATTAAAACAGATTAGTTAAAAATGTTTGCACAGATGTTGGCAATAGTTGATAGAATAATCCCTCATATTTAATATCAAGTATGCCTGCAATGACAACAACAACCATTATTAACAATAGAAAGGCTTTCTTATTTTTAGAAATCCACTTCAATAGATCCCACTCCTCTAACTTTATAGTAAACATGTTAAGTATAGATGAGGTTCATACAAAATAATAATCCCTATTTATGCCTGTCACCTCAACTTACAATGTTACATAAATTAAAATGATAAACAAGAATGATGTAAGAAGGGAATGACTATGGTAAATTTCAAATCGTTTCGTGGTGTCATCACACAAATTAGTGATTTTCCAGTAGGGCAAAATGGGGACAGGGATGGTTGTTATAAAATGATGAGTGTGGAAGATGGGGTAGGCGGAGTCGTCAATTTCATCATTTCTCCTTCTACTTATTTTGTGAATCGCGAGGTTGTTACAACGGGTGAGTGGGTCACAGGATATTACGATGGAGATGCACCTGCACCAATGATCTATCCCCCACAATATCGTGCATTAATAGTAGTAAAAGAAAGTAACTTTCAAAATGTAAAGGTAGATTTTTTTAATCAGCAATTGGTGAGTAGTGATGGTCAATTACAATTAAACCTTTCTCCTTCAACTGTTATGTCACTTAAAAATGGTCAACCTTTTACCAAAAGTCCTGCTAATCGGAATCTAATTGTCATTTATGGCCCTACTACTAGAAGTATACCTGCCCAAACTACTCCATATGAGATCATTGTTTGGTGTTAACTTCTCCTTTGAAAAACGTTTTACGGCTTAAGTCCATCAACTTGAACTTAAGCCGTTTTCGTTTTTTACTGACCTGTCATATTATCTTTCATTTCATGTAGTTGCTGCTTTATTTGTTCTAGATATTCTTTATTTTGCTGCACTGTATCCAAATGTTCGCCGTATTGCTCTGCATTAAAACGTGCATTTTCTGCATGTTTGATTTGATCAAAAGCATGTTCAATAGCTATTTCCTCAGGGTATGATTTTGCATGCTTTAACATACGATCTGCCTTTTGCACTGAGTTACTAAATAATGTACTTGGATGATCCTGCTTCCAACTTGTATCTGAGTGTTTAGCCAACTTATTCTCTTCCCTTCCTAAAAAATTTTTTTCATTGTTCAAGTGTAGTATTAAGAAATGCTCAGAAAATATGTATGGAAAACGCATTCAGAAATATAATATTTCCCAGGCTATAAGTGAAGAACTAAGGAAGGGCCTTAGTTCTTCCTCTCAATGTATTGAATAGTTGTCAAATATACACTAGTGCCACGCAGTTCGCTCACTGACTGGTTCCTTAATACCTGATTTCCGTTTAGTTTCAGCTAAATTATTGACCTGTGCTGAAGCTGCATCAAGCTCAAATTCAGAACCAAACTCTTCCTGAAGTCTTTGTAGAGGTTGGTTTAGTGTGTTTGCACTTCTCGTTTTATTTGCATTTGCATTTTTACGATTTGTATTCATATTTGACATAACCATCCTCCACCGATTATTTGAGAAGTTTTAAGAACTCCTCACTGTAAAGTTTGTCCATGGATGAAAGAAAGAATGTGCAATAAATTTTTATTTTATTAAGTATGTTGGGAGATTTTTTCCTATATATCTAATTGTTAATCCCTTTAAGTCGCTTGCAATCTTATTTTCTTTCTGACTATAATACTTGTATACAAGTATACTTAAAAATAAAAAAGGTGATATTATGAGCGAATCTACGGATTATTTATATCCTCAAAAATGGCTTTCTAAGGCTTCAACTGGCGACCGTGTAGCTTATGAACTTAGAATGCGTATTATTTCAGGATTAATTGAAAGCGGTACCATTCTTTCTGAAAACAAATTAGCAGCTGATTTTGAAGTAAGTCGTTCACCCATTCGTGAAGCCTTAAGAACGTTGGCATCTGAAAACATCATCAGACTAGAAAAAATGGGTGCTGTTGTTATTGGTTTGTCGGAAAAAGAAATTGAAGAAATATATGATGTTCGTCTGCTGATTGAAACATTTGTGTTTGAACGCCTCATCAAAATGGATACAACTAACTTAGCACTGGAACTAAGCAAAACATTAGAAATGATGAAGGTTGCTATTAAATATAATGATGCTGACGAATTTTCTTATCAGGATGTTATGTTCCATGAGGCTATTATTCGCTCCATTGGGCATTCCTATATCACGATGATCTGGAATAATCTAAAACCAGTAATGGAAGGGTTAATACTATTATCCATGCGTATGCGCTTTACGGAAAAATACGATGATTTCACGCGTATAGTGAAAAATCACGAGCTGTATATCGATGCTATCCAGGCTAAGGATCGAAAGCTCATGATTAAATCCTTACATGAAAATTTTGATGATGTTCAAGGGAAAGTAGAAGACCTATGGAAGTCACAGCAAATGCTATCTAAAGGGGTTGAGTCACAAGATGACTAACTATATGTTAGGTGTGGATATAGGGACTACTAGCACAAAAGCCGTATTATTCAGTGAGCAAGGTGTTGTTATTCAACAAGAAAATATCGGGTATCCACTATATACACCTGATATTTCTACAGCGGAGCAAAATCCCGAAGAGATTTTTCAAGCTGTGCTGCAAGCCATTACAAACATTATGAAAGCCCATTCGAACAAATCATTATTATTTGTTTCTTTTAGTAGTGCCATGCATAGTGTTATTGCTATAGACGAAAATGACCGACCGTTAACTCCCGTCATTACTTGGGCGGATAACCGTAGTGAGGCATGGGCACACAAAATTAAGGATGAATGGAATGGGCATGATATTTATAAAAGAACGGGTACCCCCATTCATCCGATGTCCCCTCTAAGTAAAATTACTTGGCTTGTAAAGGAACATCCTGAAATAGCTAGTAAAACAAAAAAATATATCGGCATAAAAGAATATATTTTTAAAAAATTCTTCGATCAATATGTCGTGGATTATTCATTAGCCTCATCTATGGGTATGATGAATCTCCACACATTAGATTGGGACGAAGAAGCCTTAACGGTAGCAGGTATAACAAGTGCACAATTATCAACACTCGTGCCAACAACTAAATTATTTACCAACTGTAATACTATTTTAGCTGAGCAAATCGGCATTGATCCACAAACGCCTTTTGTTATCGGCGCAAGTGATGGCGTGCTTTCAAATTTGGGTGTCAACGCCATTAGAGAAGGTGAAATTGCCGTTACAATTGGGACAAGTGGTGCCATTCGTACGATTATTAATAAACCAAAAACAGATGTAAAAGGAAGAATCTTTTGTTATGCATTAACAGAAAACCATTGGGTGATTGGTGGTCCCGTAAACAATGGTGGCATGGTTCTTCGTTGGATTCGTGATGAATTTGCCTCCTCAGAAATTGAAACAGCGAAACGACTAGGCATTGATCCATACGACGTATTAACGAAAATTGCTGAGCGCGTAAGACCTGGTGCTGATGGGCTGCTCTTTCACCCATACTTATCAGGTGAACGTGCTCCTTTATGGAATCCAGATGTACGTGGTTCATTTTTTGGTTTAACCATGTCACATAAAAAGGAGCATATGATACGAGCTGCTCTTGAAGGGGTCATCTACAATTTATATACCGTGTACTTAGCATTACTTGAATGTATGGAAAGCCCTGTTACTCGTATTCAAGCAACAGGTGGTTTTTCACGATCAGAGATTTGGCGACAGATGATGGCCGATATCTTTGAATCTGAGGTAGTAGTACCGGAAAGCTATGAAAGTTCTTGCCTTGGTGCATGTATTTTAGGTTTATATGCCATTGGGCAAATTGATTCCTTTGAGATTGTTGCGGATATGATTGGTGACACTTATAAACATACGCCTTTAGAAGAGGCTGCAAAGGAATATAGACAGCTGCTTCCTATTTTCATTCGTTTATCGAGGGTATTAGCAGACGATTATGCATCTATTGCTCATTATCAAAGGAGCTTAATTAAGCCCGACTAAAAAGGAGGAGAATATATGCCTTTAGTTATTGTAGGTATTGGCATTATTGCACTGTTAATTTTAATAATGGGCTTTAAATTAAATACGTTTATCTCTTTAATCATTGTTTCGTTTGGTGTGGCTTTAGCTCTTGGAATACCTTTAGATAGTATTGTAAAAACGATTGAAGCAGGATTAGGCGGTACATTAGGCCACTTAGCTTTAATATTTGGACTTGGTGCTATGCTAGGAAAGTTAATTGCCGATTCAGGGGGTGCTCAACGCATTGCTATGACCCTTGTGAACAAATTTGGCGAAAAAAATATCCAATGGGCCGTTGTTGCGGCATCGTTTATTATCGGAATTGCTCTTTTCTTTGAGGTAGGGCTAGTACTATTAATCCCTATTGTCTTCGCTATTTCAAGACAATTAAAGGTTTCAATTTTGTATCTCGGTATTCCGATGACAGCAGCTTTATCTGTGACACATGGATTTTTACCACCGCATCCAGGTCCTACCGTGATTGCGGGTGAATATGGGGCAAACATCGGTGAAGTATTGCTTTATGGTTTTATTATCGCTATTCCAACTGTTATTTTAGCAGGACCATTATTTACAAAAGTGGCTAAAAAATTGGTGCCTGAATCATTCAATAAAGCTGGGAATATTGCCTCTTTAGGAGAGCAAAAAACTTTCGAGTTGGAGGATACTCCTAGCTTTGGCATAAGTGTTTTCACTGCATTGTTACCAGTTATTTTAATGTCCATCGCTACTATAATTACACTGCTACAAAAAACAATAGGTTTCGAAGATAACAGCTTATTAGCAGGAATCCGCTTCATCGGAGAGGCTGGTACTGCCATGTTAATTTCCTTATTAGTAGCCGTTTATACGATGGGTATAGCAAGAGAAATTCCAATTAAGCAAGTAATGGAATCATGTACAACAGCAATCTCACATATTGGCATGATGCTGTTGATTATTGGCGGTGGTGGTGCCTTTAAACAAGTATTAATCGATGGTGGTGTTGGTGATTATGTAGCTGAGCTATTCCATGGAACTACCTTATCACCCATTTTATTAGCATGGATTATTGCTGCTATTTTACGTATTTCATTGGGATCAGCTACTGTTGCTGCTTTAACAACAGCTGGGCTAGTCATTCCTATGTTAGGTCAAAATGATGTGAACCTTGCATTGGTGGTCCTTGCGACAGGTGCTGGGAGCTTAATTGCTTCCCATGTTAACGATGCTGGGTTCTGGATGTTTAAAGAATATTTCGGGTTAAGTATGAAAGAAACTTTTGCTACATGGACTTTGCTAGAAACAATTGTATCTGTAGCTGGTTTAGGGTTTATTTTATTACTTAGTTTATTTGTTTAAGAAATGTAAAAAAGGGAGCGAGCATAAATGTTAAATACAATAGGCGTTATTGGTTTAGGTGTTATGGGCAGTAATATCGCCTTAAACATGGCTAATAAGGGCGAGCAAGTAGCGGTTTATAATTATACACGTGATCTAACTGACAAACTTCTACAAAAAGTCGAAGGACAAGCGCTTACTCCTTACTATGAAATAGAAGATTTTGTGCAATCTTTAGAAAAGCCAAGAAAGATCTTTTTAATGGTGACTGCTGGTAAAGCCATCGATTCAGTCATTGATTCCTTAGTGCCATTCCTTGAAACAGGTGATGTCATTATGGACGGTGGTAACTCTCACTATCAAGATACAGAGCGTAGACATGATGAACTGATGGCTCGAGGTATCGGCTATTTAGGCATTGGAATTTCAGGTGGGGAGGTTGGAGCTTTAACAGGTCCTTCTATCATGCCTGGTGGCGATCGAGAGGTCTACGAAAAAGTGGCTCCTATCCTTACGAAGATAGCAGCGCAATTTAAGGGCACTTCATGCTGTACGTATATTGGTCCTAAAGGTGCAGGTCATTTCGTCAAAATGGTGCACAATGGAATTGAGTACGCTGATATGCAGCTCATTGCTGAAGCCTATACATTTTTAAGAAAAAATGTTGGATTATTTGTTGAGGAAATTGCTGATATATTTGAAACGTGGAATCAAGGAGAATTAAAAAGCTATTTAATCGAAATTACAGCTGAAATTTTAAGAAAAAAAGATGATTTAACTGGATTACCACTAATCGATATGATTCTCGATAAAGCTGGCCAAAAAGGTACTGGGAAATGGACGAGTATGCAATCCATCGATAACGGCATTCCTACTTCGATTATCACAGAGGCCTTATTTGCTCGCTATATTTCATCATTAAAAGAGGAACGAGTTCGTGCAGAAACGGTATTAACAGGACCACACATTACTCAGCCAAATCTAGATAAAGATGTGTGGGTAGAATATGTCAGACAAGCCTTATATATGGGGAAAATCTGTGCCTATGCACAAGGATTTACACAATATAAAATGACATCAGAGCTGTATGATTGGAACTTACCATTAAAGGACATTGCGCTCATTTTCCGTAGTGGCTGTATTATTCGTGCTGAGTTTCTAAATGTTATAAGTGAGGCTTATCAAAAGCAGCCTGCACTAGCTAACTTATTAATAGATCCATACTTTGCAGAAAAAACAAAGAATTATCAAAGTGGTTTGAGAAAAATTGTGTGCGAAGGTATACAGGCAGGGAATGCATTTCCGTGTTTAAGTGCTTCTCTCACATATTACGATAGTTATCGAACTGGTTCTTCAAATGCTAACCTATTACAGGCACAACGTGATTATTTCGGCGCCCATACGTATGCGCGAACTGACTTAGCAGGCACTTTTCACACGGATTGGTAAGTAAAAAGGCTAAAATATACATCATCCCTTCGATGATTGTATATTTTAGCCTTTTATTCTACTACAAACATGTACTCGGTTACGCCCGGCATGTTTTGCTGAGTATAGTGCCTTATCTGCCTTATTCAAGAGTTGATATAACATGTCTTCTACATTTGTTCCTTCAGCAACCCCACAGCTAATCGTAGCAGTAATAGGTCTCTGAGTAGTAACAAGCGGTTGTAGCCCTACACTGTGACAAAGCTGATTAGCCAACGCTTCTCCCTCCGACAGAGTGTACCCCTTTAAGGCGAGAACAAACTCTTCACCGCCATATCTTGCTAAAAGTTCACCTTTTTTCAACTCACCCTGACAAACCTTGACGACATGAATAAGTAATTGATCACCCACAGCATGGCCATACGTATCATTAACATTTTTGAAATGATCAATGTCCATTAACACCACAGTAAATGGGATTGAGGCTCCTTTTGCCTCAACATATGCTTGATTACATTGTTGAAAAAACGCACGTCGATTATAGATTGTGTCAGTTCATCATAAAAAGCTTGTTTCTCTAACATCCGTTGTAATTTTTTCACCTCAGTTATATCCGTGAAAATTAGTAATAGTCCACTACCATGATTCACATGCTGAAGTGGTGAAATGCGCACTTGATAGGTACGGTTAGTAAGATCCAGCTCAAATTCTTGTGTCTTCACTATGGTCTCTAATGTAAATGGGATAGATTGCTCTGTTACATCTATCCATATCTTAGTAAAGTCTAAGCCGAACATAGATCTAGTTAATGGTGGAAACATCTTGTTACATGCTTGATTAAACTCTATTAATCGAAAGCTTTCATCCAACACGATAACGCCATCATTGATACTATGAAATATAGCATCCTTAGCGACAGGCATTACTTTAAACAATCGAGAAGAGTGAATAGACCCTAAATATAAAAGTAACGAAGCCCATAAAACCATTGGAACTGGATCAATCCCTTGTGGTGTTAAGCCCAGCAAGTAGACAAATGCTGTTATAATGGGAATCAACTGCCCACACATTAAAGCAATTAATTGTGGTCGATAGGACTTAGCTGTTTCCTTCCAATGGGTCAGTACTAATAAAAATGCTACCAACATGCTGGAAAATGTGAATATGCCGTGAAGGATATACCATAAACCAATTTCCTGATAAATATAAGGAACCCCTAAAACAGGGTCAATTTCAAATACTCGATAATGCAAATGATGGATATCATTCGTAGCAACCATCACTATACTAATAACAGGAATAACAAGAATTCCAATGAGTTTTTTCTTTAATAATTTAAAGCCCAAGTACTGCATGATAAACAATAAGCCTAAAGGTGCTGAAGTTGCCATGCCGACATATAGAATGGTTGTCCAAATCTTTATAGCCTCAAGTGATGTAGCTATTAAACAAAACGCAGATGCAAAACAGTACACCGTTATTAAGGCTGTATAACCAATAAACAGTTGAGCAATTTTAGTATAATTGAAGCGTTGTAGAAATACGTATAAACATAAATACAAATTTAGTACACCCGATGTACAGCTAAGAGTAATAAAAGCGGTCAATTGCGAATTCATGTCTATGTACCTCTTTAAATTTTTATTTTTAATGTAGCATAGATGCAAAACTTTGTGGATTTATTTATGGCACAAATGGCATCAAAAATCTAAAGGGATTCAGGAGAATCAACATGACGAATAAGGACAACTTAGATATCATATTTTCAGACCAAACCGAAAGCCACTCCCATCCTTTTTACAATAAACAAATTGTTTTTACAGGCGCACTTTCCACCATGACCCGGTCAGACGCAGCCAAACAAGTAAAGGCTTATGGTGGTTTTTTGCAAGGCACCGTTACACAACAAACCGATTTTGTCATCCTTGGAGACAAACGTCGTGGCATAAGCACCAAACAACGCAAGGCCGAGCAGTTAATTAACCTTGGCAAGGACATTCAAGTACTTATAGAGGATGACTTTTTATGGCTTATTTCGATGTCAAAAGAGATTGAAAGGTAAAAAGAGTATGTATGACTTCTCTACATACTCTTTAATCAATTTTTACTTTATCGGCACGACAATAGGCTTCAATGTATACGGCTCTTTTATAGGTTCCAATGCCCCTGAGCTATCCTTGATTTTGTAAACACCCACTACAGGAGTGATCATAACCGAGGTAGCTTGTTCATCAAAGTTGTTTACAACAATGCGTGGGAAATTTCCACGCCCTTCGAAATCTGTATTATGACTAGTCCCTCTAAAATGAATAACATTATAATTATTCCCTAAATTATCACTCACAATATAGTCAATAAGGACACCTCGCCATGCATCATTCTCATTTGCTATCAAGACCTCTTCTGAAAGATAAAATGCTGTAGAAATAGGTGTCTTCGTTATTTTAAAAGCTTCTATTTTTATGCCTTCACCTTCCGTTTTCATACGATCCTTTTCCACTCGCTGTGTTTCACTTTCAAGCTTCTCTAAAATAAATTCAAATGCCCAGTCTCCCGCCACTGAATTATTGCCATTATTTAAATCCACGATTTGATTCCCCTGAAAAGTAATATGAACTTCCTCCGGCTTTGAGCCTCTAATAAGTTCAAAAATGTACAATACCGCATACTCATTGTTGCTTATCTTTTGAACCAAATAATTTGTTGAGAAACCGCTGTATTGATACCTATTGCCAAATTCCTCAGCAGTTAGTTCACGATTTTCACTATATAAAACTGGCCTTTCCCCTAAGTCCTTTTCACTTTTTATGGTGTAAGCAATAGTAATATTTTCGCCATCATATACAGCATCTGTAACAGTTACTTCAACTCCATTACTTTCTTGGCTCATTTCAACATTTGTAGAATAATGATTATAATTGTTAAATACATACCTTTCATCATCAATGAATAATTCGAATATACTTCCGATAAACGGTAAATTTGCAGCAAATGTAGGAAATGTATAGCCAAGTGTCATACTGAATGCGATAAAAAAGGTAGCCGCTACAATAAAATTCCTGATAAAATGCTTTTTCTTTTTGACCTTCATGACATTTCTTTTAATTCTCTCTTTTTCAAGTCTACTTACTTCCATTGGCTCCATATTTATATCAAGGTTTAAATCATTAAATTGTTTATATAACTTTTTCATGTCATACTTCCCCCTAAACGAATTTGCTGTAATCGTTTTTTTCCTCGATATAGTCGATTATCAATAGCAGCTTTTGTTAAACCACAATGAGCAGCAATTTCTTCGTTCTTCATATTTAAAAAGTATTTCATTGTAAAAATATCACGATCTAACTGCTCTAATTGAGTCATCATCATGAGCAATTCGTCTGTAGATGTCTTGATGAAGTATTCTTCCTCGGCTGATATTGCTACCTCACCTGTTTCATTGAGCCCATAAAAATATGGTGTTTTAGACAACCCTCTTTGTTTCGAAATTGCTTTAAACTTAGCTATGGTGCATATCCATCTTCTAAAATCTTCTTTATCTCCTTTAAACTGTTTAGCATTTTCATAAGCCCCTAAAAATGTATCACTCATACATTCCTCTATTATTTGAGGATCATTATAGGATTTTAGAGCATTGTAAATGATTGCTTTAACAATTCCCATATATTCATCAATGACATATTGAAGCGCTTCTTCCCGCCTTTTCTTAAGATGCTTTATAAAGTTTTCATCAGTTATCCTCATGCAAACACCCTTTCTTCCACAACTTTAAAGGATCCTTCATATAAAACATCGCTCAAAATTTAAATTCTTCTCATATTACTTAAAAATATTTATTATTTCAATTTTATAACAAATATAAAAGGCTAAATCCTAATTGATTTAGCCTTTAACGTTTAGATTATGTTTAGATTTTTATCAAGAACTACTTATTTATCTTAGGTGCTGGATAATCAAAGCCCTTCGTATCCACTTCCACTTTTTTCATTTGCTGATCTTCTAGTGGTTTTTCTGCATCTCGCTCAGCGGCAACAATGGTATCCACCGTTTCCATTCCTTCAATTACTTTCCCAAAAGCTGCATATTCACCATCAAGATGTGTAGCTTCTTTCACCATAATGAAAAATTGTGATCCTGCAGAGTTTGGATCTTGTGAACGAGCCATTGAAATAACCCCTCGTTCATGCTTCAAGCTATTGTCAATACCATTTGAGGAAAACTCGCCATCAATTGAATAGTCGGGTCCACCTGTACCATTACCTAAAGGATCTCCACCTTGAATCATAAAATCAGGAATTACTCGATGGAATATAAGGCCATCATAAAATCCCTCTTTCACTAAGGAAATAAAATTAGCTACTGTATTCGGTGCTACAGCAGGTTTCAATTCAATGACAATTTTTTCATCATTGCTCATCGTAATGGTCACAATGGGATTTTCTTTTACTTTTGATGCGTAATCCACCGATTCATTCGTTGTAGTTCCCTCTGTTTTCTTACTGTCCTTAGTACCACAGCCCGTCAATACAAAAATGATTGCTAGCAGTGATAACACTAAATAAAAACCTTTATTACGTGTGAACATCATTTCAACTCCTCTTATTTACCATCAATTCATTATAAAACTATCGGATGATTAACCACAAATCAATAACACATCTCTATCCAAAGGACTTTTATTATTACTGCCCCTGCCCTCAACTGTTATTTAAACCGTGCTTAAAAGTTATAACAACCCAATTATCTGAATATTAAATAAAAAAATAAGGAAATAATTATATAATAGAGGAAATTTTAAGGCACTGTAGAATAAATTTAGGAAGATCTTTTATCTTGAATGGATTTTAATGATTTTAAATTTAATGATGATGCAAATACGATTTTAAATAGAATTGAATTAAAATAATAGCAAAATCTAGATATTCTTCAACTTAAGTAATGCCAACTCATTTTAGAATTAACACTTTATTGTCCCCTGAAAACGTCACAAAATGCACCTACGAGCTGTTTACTAAACGTACATTTACTTTCCACCCTTTGTCCCAAACTAATAGATGATTATTGCCACTGTAGAATGTATTTAAATTTACTTTTTCATAATAAGGATTCTAGTCCTACATAAAAGGGTAATGGCTTAAACAAAAATATATCCATAAGAAATTTTTACTAATTTCCATATTTTTTTACCTACCTGTTTATTACTACTGTAAAATAAAATACTAAGACATTCGATACGAATAAAGCAAAAATTTAACAGAAATCTCTACAGGACAATGATATAAAATTGGGGGTTCATTTAAATGTCTATGGAACAAACGAGGTATTCTCGACTGGCCAATATAACAAAAATGATAAACATGAAGCTAGATTTACGTGAAGTATTGGAGCAGGTAACAATAGCAATTTCTGAAGAAATCGTTAACTGTGATTCGGTAGGAATTTATCTGCCACAAAAAGATGGAACATTCAGAGGTTATGTAGGAAAACCTGAAGTGATTAACGGCTGGACATTGAATATGCATGTCATTGACACCGAAATAGATTTACTTGCAAAAGAAGTAATTGAAACAAAGAAAACAATCTATATTCCTGATACCTCAAAGGATAATCGCCCTGACCCTAGAGCCGTTGAAGGATTTCATATTAAATCTTTATTAGTACTTCCAATTTCCTTTGAACAAGAGTTGTTTGGCCTTGTTTTTTTATTTGATTATGGGATTCCAATGAACTTAGTCGAAGAAGAGATTCAAACGGTTGAAGCATATGTAAATATGGCTGCGGTTGCTATTCAAAATGCAAATAACTTAGCTTATAAGGAACACCTTATAAATGAAAAGCAGTTGTTGCTTGATGTTACACGTGATTTATCAATGTGCTCTTCACTTCAAGAGAGCCTTGATAAATGTTTTTTTTACTTAGAAAAGGTTTTAGATAATAAGAATATAGGTGTTCACCTATTAGATCCTCTTGCAGAAAAGAGAGTTAAACCGGCTAGGCTGAGTAAGGAAAGTGATTGGACAGAAGAAAATTGGCTGAAAACACATAACAAAATTAAAATTGATGAAAGCAATGATGCTGTCATGCAAGAGGTTTTTGAAACTAAAAAAGCGATTCTTATTCCAAATGTTTTTGAGGATGACAGGCCAAATCATGAAGTTTGTCGTAATTTCGGCATTGACGGTTTAGTGATGTTTCCTTTGATTTCAATGGGTGAAATTTTAGGCCAAATCTCTATTGTAAATCTTGAAAAAAAACCTTTCTTCTATACAGAAGCTGAATTACAGTTAGCCCAATCAATTGTTGATACTACAGCATCGACACTATCAAACTTGTTATATATGGAAAAGCAAGAGATCATCATCGAGGAGAGAACTTCAGAAGTAAGAATCAAAAATAAAGAGCTTGAAAGAGTGGTCGCAGAGTTACAACAACTTAGTCGCGAAAAAGAGTTAATTCTCAATTCTGCAGGTGAAGGAATCTTTGGATTAGATCTTGATCGAAACATTACATTTTGTAATCCCGCAGGTGCACTCATGTTGGGTTATGAAACAGAGAAGGAATTGATCGGTAAATCAGTCGATATTATTAAGAGTGGTTGTGAACAAGAGGACAAAATTATTGTTTCATCCTTTTTAAATTCAAATTTCAACAGCTACGAAGTATTTTTTAGAAAAGATAGCTCTAACTTCCCAGTCGAATATGTAACTTCTTTAATAAAAGAAGGAGACAAGATTGTAGGCGAGGTTATCACATTTAAAGATATAACGCAAAGAAAACAACTAGAAGAAAAGATTAAATACCATGCTTATTTTGACAGTTTAACAGATTTACCCAATAGAGTTCTTTTAATAGACCGACTAACGCAAGGACTGAAATCTGCAAAAGTGAATGGTGAAAGATTTGCAGTTCTTTATTTGGATTTAGATCGTTTTAAGTTAGTAAATGATTCACTAGGTCATAGCTATGGAGATTTATTGCTCCAACATGTTGCCAAACGTTTAAGTGCTTGCGTTCCAGAAGACTCAACTGTATCAAGACAAGGTGGAGATGAGTTTACAATCTATTTACCAAATATTAAATGTGAAAATGACATCTTGAAAGTTATTAATTGTATAAATGCTTCCTTCGCTAAACCTTTTAATTTAGTAGACAATGAAATATATATTAAAGCAAGTATTGGTATCAGCATGTTTCCTGAAAACGGCGATACTACAGAAACATTAATCAAAAATGCAGACACAGCTATGTACAAATCGAAAGAAACACCAGGTACTAGTTACCATTTCTTTAGTGAAGGGATGGATACAAGAACTTTTGAAAGTATTAAACTTGAAAACGATTTATATAAGGCGTTGGAGCGTGATGAACTTGTTATTTTCTATCAGCCTCAAATAAACTATAAAACAAACAGAATTAAGGGTGTTGAAGCTCTCTTAAGATGGAATCACCGAGAATATGGAATGATAACACCCGATAAGTTTATTCCAATTGCTGAAGAAACGGGTTTAATCGTCCCCATAGGTGAGTGGGTTCTTAAAGAAGCCTGCAAACAATTAAAAGAATGGCATAATCAGGGATATCCTTTAATTAGTATGTCTGTGAATTTATCAGTTCATCAGTTCGAACAGAATAATTTATTCTCTATTGTAAAAAATGTCCTAAATGAAACTGATTTGTCATCTGAGTATTTACAACTGGAGCTCACAGAAAATCTAATTGTAAAAAATACAGAGGTAACATTAAAAACGATGACACAATTGAAGGGACTTGGGGTAAATTTAGCTATTGATGATTTTGGTACCGGATATTCTTCTTTAGGTTATTTAAAAAATTTGCCGATTTCCACCTTAAAAATTGATAAATCCTTTGTACAAGAAATGATGACGGATGATGCAGCAGCTATTACAAATACAATCATTACCCTTGCTCAAAATTTAAAACTTGAGGTTATTGCTGAAGGCGTTGAAACAAAAGAACAAGCTGACTATTTATTGGCACAAAATTGTCATTTAATGCAAGGATATTTTTTCAGTAAGCCTATGAAAGCTGGAGAAATTATGAAAAAATATTTCTATTAGTGTTTAAAATTTATTAAGCAAAGGAGAAATATTATGAAAGCAGCTCGTGTAGTCTTAGAATATTTAAAAAGTAGTGGAGTGCAATATATTTTTGGTATTCCAGCTGGTTCAGTAAATGCATTTTTTGATGAACTCAATGATATGAGTGACTTAACACCCATTGTCACAAAACATGAAGGAGCAGCATCATACATGGCTGCAGCTTACGCAAAATACACAGATCAGCTGAGTGTTTGTATTGGTTGTAGTGGTCCTGGTGGGACAAACCTTGTAACAGGTGCTGCAAATGCTATGCGGGAGCATTTACCAGTTTTATTTTTAACTGGTGCTGTTCCTGTCAGTACCATCGGTCTAAATGCCTCTCAAGAGCTAGATGCTGAACCGATCTTCCGACCAGTAACCAAATATAGCGTAACAATTAAAGAATCCAAGGATTTATTGAAAGAAGTAGTAAAAGCCTCCGAAATCGCTATATCTGGAGTGCCAGGTCCTGTACATATTGCTATCCCCATAGACGTTCAACACGAAATAGTTCAAAGCGTAGAAATACCAGCTCCACCATTAAGAACAGCAATAGTTCCTGAAAGAGATACTATTAAAAATGTAGCTGAAAAGCTTTTAGAAAGAGCAAGTGGTTATATTTTGGTAGGACAAGGGGTAAGAAATTCTGTAGAACAATTACTGGCGTTAGCTGAAATACTAAATTGGCCGATTATTACAACACCGCAAGCCAAAGGGTACATCCCAGAGGATCATCCTCTTCTGATCGGTGTTTTCGGTTTTGCTGGCCATGAAGCTGCCTCAGAATTGATAGCTGAAGGTAATGGACAAGTATTACTGATCGTGGGTTCAAGTTTAGGTGAAACAGCAACAAATAACTACAACTTAAACCTTACGAAAAATCGTCTATCTATTCAAATGGACTTTGATCAATCTGTGTTCAACCGAAAATATGAAATTGATATACCCGTTCTAGGTGATATAAATCTAAGTTTATTATTACTTATAGAGGAATTAAAAGCTAAAGGGTTAACGAAAAATAGAACTGCACTTGACGTTAAAGAAAATAAAGAACCACTTGTAGATACAGGTGAGTATAATACGAAAAATGTTTTGTTAAATATTCAAAAACATTTACCTTCCTCCACTAGATATACAATTGATATTGGTGAATTTATGTCTTATGTCATCCATCACATGAAAGTCGTAGATTATGATACGTATAATATTAATGTCCATTTTGGAGCAATGGGAAGTGGGATTGGCTCTGCCATAGGTTCAAAGTTAGCTGAACCCGAACGTCCTGTTGTATGTATCACAGGTGATGGATGCTTTTTCATGCATGGAATGGAAATATTAACAGCAAAAGAATATAATCTACCCATTTTATTTATTGTCATGAATAATGCTCGTTTAGGAATGGTATACCATGGACATGCTTTACAGTTTCAGCGTACCCATCCATCCTTTGAGCAATATCCAATTAATATTAGTGCTATGGCTTCCGCGATGGATATACCAAGCTTCCAAGTAACAGAACTGCAAGATATTAACCAAGATATCCTTCATGACTTGATGAATTTAAATGGGCCGGCTGTATTGGAAGTAGTTTTAACAGACAATAATACACCTCCTATGGGAGATCGAGTTAAGTTTTTATCCTCTTTTGGAAAGTAGATTTTATCACTAACGATGAAAAGTCATATAGATGGGATGAATACCCCCTCTATATGACCTTTTTAATTTATACATGCGCAAATGATTGTTGAATGACCCCGAGTATAGCGCCTATTGTTTTTCCTTTGAAAGCATCTGAAACAGCTTCACCCGTGGGATTTGAGTAATAGTAACTATCCATTGTATCATCGAAGTAATATCCGATACTTGCTAGTTCATGCTGTAAATTAGTTGGCAATTCCTTAAGCCCAGTTTGTTCTAAGAAGTAATTTGTAGAGTAGACCTTCACATCTATATCTCCTGCTCCTGTATGTACGACAAACAAATCCTTTTCATGTTGAACAATCCATTGACCCTTTGAATATAAAGATAGCCTTGCTCCCTCTAGTGAGGAAATGGCATCCAAATTAACACCAAATATTTCATTTAGAATACTTCGAGCCTTTGCCCCTGTTATATTTCCCTCATATTGTTGTAGAAAGGAATCTATTGCCTCTCTCCCTGATAATGAAGAAATTCCTTCCAACTCTTTATTTACAATAGGAGCCTCATCTAAATTAATTTTATAAATGAACTCTACAACATGCCAAATCTCCGTACTACTAATCTTTTCTTCATACGTCTCTAAATGCTGATCCATCATTTCTGCCTTCTTCATCTTTCAGCCCTCCCATAAAACTATTCTATAGCCTTTCATACTGTAATAACCTAAAAATCCACACTTCTAATGTTTTAAATTGCACATGACCTTAATAAACCATAATTCCCTTGTCTAGAGCAGATTGATTTTGTACCGGATTCCCTAAAATATATAGCTTTTTCAAATTCGGTAGATTCACTAAAGGCTCTATATTTGAAATAGCGTTGTTTTCCAAATGAAGCACTTCAATTTGTTGCCAATTCTCCAAAAAACCTAACGATTGTAATGAACTATCTTGTAATGTGAATGAACGTAGAGCTGACAAACCAGCAAAGAAAGGCATCACCTTATCAACTTCATGCACCCAATCACCATTACCTACTCGCATCGATACATCATTTAAAGTTAAATGCAACAGCACATTGTTCGTTAATGGATGCTCACTAGTAAATTGAAAATTACATTTAGAACAATTTAATGTTTTTACATGTTTTAGATTGAATAGCTCACTCGTTTCTTCATCAAAAACTGTCTCGTCTAAATGTAGTGTTTGCAAATTGGGTAGGTCATTTAAAGAACTAATCTCTGTAAAAATCCCATACTCCTTCGCTGTAAGTTGTTCTAGCTTTGGGTATTTCCGTAATTGTGCTCCATTTAATGTCGAATCCGATCCACTTATATCCACCGTCAAATCTTTTAAACTAGGTGCCTCTAGCTTCGGTATAAAAGATCCTGTTATTTCCGCCTTTTTCAAATGGGGCGCTACTATCGGTGAAGTGTCGCCATAGTAACCCATTAGCGTAAACTCTGTGAGTGACGTTAGACTGTTCACAATATCAAGTAATTCCAATTGACCTGGAGAAGATAAACGTAGCTTTGTTAAAGACGACTTATTTCTCAATTTTTCTAAATTAGCGATGTTCATATATTCAAGATCAAGTGATTGTAGATTAGGCATGTTTTGTATAAAATCAAGTGTTTTTAAATTTCTTACCGATGTAAGCTTCAGTTCCTGTAATTGATTCAGTGAATAAAATGAGCTAAAATCTGTCGCTTCACTATTATCGATCGTTAATGATTCTAAATTTGTTAAAGTAGACAGCCATTTAAAATCATTGGTAAATTTTAAAGACAGTGATTTTAGCGGCAATTTATTTAGAAGCTGGAAATCTGTGACCTCTTCCGTCAAATAAGATATTTCTAGTGATTGGAGATTGGGAAACTCTAATAATAAAGCAAGCTCATTATTGCTTCGAATTTGGATAGAGAGTTCTGAAACCGTAGATTTATCGCTAAAGTATTCCGCAATTTTACTAAAAGATTCATTAAAGCTTCCGGTATAGCTTTTTAAGTTTTTCAAATGTCGAAAGCTTACTTTTTCACTTTGCGATATTTCATAATCATTCATCAGCTTCAATACAGTCAATCCAGTAAATGTTTCGAAGTCCTTTTGTTCAATTTTTTGTGTATTTAATAACTTATCCTTCATAATATAGGTAACAATTTCTGCTTCCTTATTTGTAAACGGATCATCCAGACTGTAATCAAAATGCCATTGATCCTCAGAAAAATAGGCAGCCAAATAACGGATGCTTGCAATTTCTTCTTTACTTGGCATTACATCCCCCTTTTCAAAAACATCTTTTAAAAAGAGTAGTAAAACCTCGCTTTCTGGTATTGTTCGTACAGATGTCTCTCCATAATTTCCTTCTTCTTTTTGATTGTTGCTTAAAAGCAAATAACCAAAAAATACACATAGAAAGACTATCGGTATAAGAAGAAATGCTTTTAAATTCGTTTTTGGACGTGTCGCTGTATGAGGAGCAGTTGTACCATAATAATTATTAATCGTTTGATCTACATAATAGACTTTATTTTCTTTTAACATTATTTCAGTATCACAAAATGGACATTTGAATGATTGCCCCTCTTTAAATTCAATGTTTCCATTACAATTAGGGCATTTTAATGTAACAAATTCCACTGCCAATCCCCTCCCTGTCTATTTGCAATTAAGCTTAGTGGTCTGAAAAATAAATGTCAATATTTATAATAAATACTAATCATATCCCTCCTTTAGATCTACAATAAAGATGCTGTGATGGCCTCTATTCAATCCCCATTAATTTAAAAAGGAACATCTTCGAATTTTCTTATTTGTGGCTAAGCCAATTAATTGTGAAGAAATAAAGGAAATATGTTATCTTTTTGCAAGGTAGTATTTTGGAAAGAGAGGATATTCATCAATGAATCAAAATAATTTCTGGCTTGATTTACCACGGCCATTTTTCATTTTAGCACCTATGGAGGATGTGACAGATGTTGTATTTCGTCATGTCATTAGTGAGGCAGGTCGTCCCGACGTATTTTTCACAGAATTCACAAATACGACAAGCTATTGCCATCCAGACGGTATGGATAGCGTGCGTAACCGTTTAGCTTTCACAGAAGATGAACAGCCGATTGTTGCTCATATTTGGGGAGACAACCCTGAACATTTCCGTCAAATGAGTATCGGCATGAAAGAGCTGGGCTTTAAAGGGATCGATATTAATATGGGTTGCCCAGTCGATAATGTAGCTGAACGTGGTAAAGGAGCCGGCTTAATTCTTCATCCTGAACTTGCATCAGAGATTATCCAAGCCGCTAAAGCTGGTGGTTTACCGGTTAGCGTAAAAACAAGACTTGGCTTTACAGATGTAGCAGAGTGGCGTGAGTGGCTCACTCATATTTTAAAACAAAACATCGCTAACCTTTCTATTCATCTACGTACACGAGAAGAAATGAGTAAGGTCCCCGCACATTGGGAATTGATTGCAGATATAAAAAAACTACGGGATGAAATTGCTCCTGATACATTGCTAACGATCAACGGAGATATTCCTGACCGAGTAACAGGTTTAAAATTAGCTGAGCAATACGGTATCGATGGAGTAATGATTGGGAGAGGTGTGTTTTCAAACCCATATGCCTTTGAGCAAGAGCCGAAGGAGCATAGTGCAGAGGAATACCTGAGCTTGCTATCCCTTCACCTTCATCTTCATGATCAGTATTCTAAGGAATTTGAAACTCGTTCATTTAAAGCATTACAACGATTCTTTAAAATATATGTGCGTGGCTTCAAGGGAGCTAATCAATTACGCATTCAATTAATAAATGCCCATTCAACCGATGAAGTACATGAACTACTTGCAGCGTTTACTAGAAACCAATTAACAAAGTAAGCTTTCATAATAAAGGAGACTGGCTATTGCAAGCCAATCTCCTTTTTGGTTGCTTTGTCATACATTTCGATACATTTTAGAAGACTACTGCTCTTCTGAACTTTCTTTATAGATCATCTCTTTATTGTCAGTATGAATGCTTTTCATTCCCTCAAAAAATGAATACTCACTCCTTAAATAATTTTCTAACTCTCCTTTATCTTGCGGAAGCTGAGTTAAGTAATACTTTGAGCTATCGATTCTTTTTTGAATTTCTTGTTGATTTTGGGTCGTCATTCCGTGACCGGGGATTTGGGTTGTGATTGCATGATTAAGTAAAATCTTTTCAGCCTTATTCATCGTATTCACATAATCCTTATAGCTGCTAAAGATGAACGGAAATTCAACATCGGACAAGTAATCGCCCGAAAGAAATAACCCGTATGGCTCTATCACTGTAAATAAACCATCATCTGTATGGCCAGGGGCTTGGTAAAAGGTCATCGTAATGGAATCTAACTCTACTGTATATCCATCCTCTGAAACGACAATATCAACTGTAGGATATACAGGGGAATAACTCCTATGTAAATAATATTTCTGATCAAATTGGTGAATTTTGTGAATGCTTTCTGCTTTATTCGAATTGTCATCAAATCGTTTAGAGGCAATTACCTTGGCCTCTGGAAACGCTCCTGAACCAATGATATGGTCAAAATCACTATGGGTATAAATAATATATAGTTGTTTGTCACCCTGAATGTTATTTATAAAATCTTGAATTTCTTGAATTTCGCTAGGCAACCAATTAGGATCTGTCATAATGATTGCTTCATTCGTTTGAATGATTGCCGAGGTTGTCATATATAATGCACTTTGAAAAACTGTAATAGTATTGTTTTGGAATTGAATCATCTTGAACCTTCCTTTTCCCCTTTTAAAGGTAGCATCTTTGAGTTAGTATGGTAGATTTTGAACAAGGCTTCTTAATGTAAAAATTCGTGCAAACTTAGTAAATTCCTTCTTCAAGAAAAAGTGTAACGTAACAGGAATGTTGTTTAAGCATATTTCATGTAGCTATTAAAATCAGTAACCTTATCGATAGTGGAAATCCAATAACCCCATGCAATCTAGAAAGATTTTTCTTGTAAAAATATTTTATGATATGATGTTTAGGTTGTTTATCTACTCTGTGACACATCTATATTCATCTAAGAAAGAGGTATTTATGCACCACACACAATTATCCAAGCGACATTGGTTACTTATTTTAACACTTACTTCATTAACATTTGTGCTGGGGACAAGTGAATTTGTCATAGTCGGAATCTTAACTGATATTTCTTCAAGTCTACAAATGACAAATGCAAAAGCAGGCACACTCGTTTCTGCATTTGCCCTTACATTTGCCGTTGCTACACCACTCGTGATGTCCGCAACAAGTCACTTTCCAAAGCGTAAATGGATGTTGTTTTTGATAGCATCTTTCATCGTCTTTAATGCTTTGTGTATCATTTCTACGAACTACATTATGCTGTTGCTACTTCGTATTATGACAGCGGTTGTAACAGGCGTTTTAATTTCTCTAGCCATGATTGTTGCAAGCGAAACCATGCCGAGTAACAAACGTGGACTTGCCATTTCATTCGTTTTCGGCGGTTTCACACTGGCAAATGTCGTGGGGGTACCAATTGGTATTGTAATTTCCAACTCGTATGGATGGAATGCCACTTTCATGTTAACCACTTTACTAGGAGGGGTTGCATTTTGGGCATCCTTTTTCGTCTTACCAAAAGGGCTCAGTCAAGTACGTAGCTCCATACGGGATCAGTTTTCTCTCATAATCAAGCCACGTATTTTAATGGCCTTTTTCATTCCTGCCCTAGGATTTGGTGCAACTTACGCGGTCTTTACGTACCTTGTTCCTATTTTGAAGGGAATGGGGGCTCCAAATCATTCTATTAGTTTCATCCTTTTTGGATATGGGTTTATTTCGATATTCAGCAATATTCTCGCTGGCAAAATTGCCAATCACAATCCTATCGGTCGCCTTCGGTTTGTTTTTCTCGTGCAGGCAATTGTTCTAATATGTTTATTTTGGACTACCAATCATTTTATTTTAGGACTAGTAAACATCGGATTAATGTCGTTAATGGCGATCCTGCTAACAACATCTACTCAGCTTTATTTAATTGATCTCGCTGAAATTTACCAACCAAGTGCTAAAGGATTGGCCGCTTCACTTATGCCCGTTGCGAGTAACGTAGGTATCGCTTTTGGTTCTGCATTAGGCGGAATTGTCTATCATCAAGGGAATTTAATGAATGTAACATGGGTCGGTGGGCTCGTTGCAGTCTGTGCAAGTCTACTAACATTTTTTAGTCATCACTTAGATCAAAAACAATCAACATAAAAAACGAAAGACATTTACTGTTGAGATAGTTTACAAACACTCTTAGCTGGCGATTTGTTAAAAAAATCGCCAGTTATTTTTATTTCCAAAACCACACTCTAAAAAGATTCCCCCTCCAATAATGGCCTCTCTCCTCTTCTATAAGCTACTACTCGACCGACTATACCTACATCGGATGTTTTGATAGGATTAATTGAAAAAATTTGGATAGGCATTTCTCATTTGAAAGTTCTACTTTTTTATTCAATTTCTAGGAAGATAGATTTAATCTATACTTCATAAAATGATACTAATTATCAATATTTCATAATATTTAAATATTCCGATACTCGAACTAATTCAATTGTGATAAATTGGAAATATCACACTAAACTGAAAAGTGTGACAATTAGAGGCGGAGGAGGAAATGAGATTTGAAAAAGTTTAAGTTTACAAAGTTCTTAAGTAGTATGCTAGCTTTCGTTATGGTGCTTTCTCTATTGGTTCCATTGTCGAGTGCTCGTGCTGAAGAATCGAAACCATTCAAGCAGGATAGTCAAAGCGAAAGTATACTTCAACTAAAGGCGACTATCGCTGAACAGCTAAGCTTGTCTAAAGATGGTCCAACTCTCCACGAAAGCTTACAAAATGTTTCAGGCAATCAAGAGGTTGCAGTCATCATTCATTTATCTGAAAAGCCTGTTGCATTAGAGCAAGGGATAAGCCAAGTTAAAGGCCAAAGATTCTCTAATGCCCAAGAAAATGAAGCTCGGTCAAATGTAAAAGGACAACAAGCACAAGTAAAAAAAGAGTTAGCTACTAAAAACGTTCAGATGACTCAAGGATACACATTTGATACTGTTTTAAACGGCTTTGCGGCAACTGTAAAAGCAAACGATCTCCCGAAACTGCTTACAATAGAAGGAATTACATTAATCGAACCTGATGTAATTGTTTACGCATCAGAAGATAATACAATGAAATCATCAGAACTTATTAAGGAAGATCCAATAGAAGCTCAAATGAATACAAGTAATTCTTTCCTGGGCATCGAACAGCTTTGGCAGGAAGGACTTGAAGGGCAAGGAATTAAAGTAGCAGTATTAGATACTGGTATTGATGCAGATCATCCTGAGTTCGCTGGAATTTACAAGGGTGGGAAAAACTTTATTCCAAATTCATCAGCTTACACGAAGCCTAGGGCAGATGACGACGCATCGGAAACATTGCCTTCGGAGCGTCCTGTCGGTACACCTGAATTTAATGAAAAAGGAAGCTCGTTCTATACATCTCACGGTACACATGTTGCTGGAACAATTGCAGCAATCGGAGCTAACGAATTCGGTATAAAAGGAATTGCTCCAAAAGTTGACCTTTATGCTTACCGTGTTCTTGGTGCATATGGAAGTGGCGCTTCATCAGGTATTGTTAAAGCAATTGAAACTGCTGTAATAGAAAAAATGGACATTATCAACCTTTCACTTGGTGGGGGACCTAACTCTGAAACGGATGCTGGTTCATTTGCTATTAATAATGCAATGATTGCTGGAACAATCGGAGTAATTGCAACAGGGAACTCTGGTCCAGATCGCGGAACAATGGGGACACCTGCAACCGCTCGTTTAGGAATTGCTGTTGGTAACACAACAAATCCTGAAACAATGTATAACGGGGAAGTGAATATTACAGTTGGCGACTACAACTTAACAAAACAGCTTCCATTAATGGGGACAACCTTTGGGGGGAATTTAGCAGCACAGCTTCAAGAAGAATTTGACCTAGTTGCTGTTCCTGGAAACGGGGAAGTAAATGACTTTGAAGGAATTGATGTAGCAGGTAAAGTGGCATTGATTTCTCGTGGCGGTATCGCATTCGTTAATAAAATTGCGAACGCAAAAGCAAATGGAGCGGTCGCAACAATAATTCATAACTTTGCTGGTGGAACGAATGCACCGAACATTTCAGGCACACTCCTCGGTGATTCATTTGATTTTCTGCCAACATTTGATATGTCCCAAACAGATGGCGATGCAATTCGCGCTGCATTAGCAAACGGGACCGGAAAAGTAAGCTTTAGTCAATTTGCTTCCACAAAGACACTGGGAGATGAAGTATACTCTTCAAGTTCACGTGGACCATCTACACCAAACTTTGATATTAAACCAGATGTAAGTGCGCCTGGAACAAACATTATGTCAACGATTCCAATGTACAAAAAGGATTTCCCTGATGCAGATTATGGAAAAGCATATGATCGTAAAACAGGAACTTCCATGGCAACACCACATATTACAGGCATTGTTGCATTAATTAAACAAGCAAATCCCGATTGGAACGCGTTCGACATTAAAGTGGCGCTTTCTAATACAGCAAAGGTTTTAGATAAAACAAAATACGATGTGTTTTCTCAAGGTGCAGGGCGTGTAAATGCTTATGCAGCAGCGCATCCAGAAATTCTTGCCTATGCACTTGATAGTGCAATTTTAGATGGATCTGGTGCAGTTTCAGAAAACTTGAAAGGTACAGTTACTTTTGGTCCACAATCACTTAAAGACCAGGATATTTCAGTAACGAAACAAGTTTTAGTAAAAGATATTAAAGGCAATGGCGGCAATTATAATGTTTCAATTGATGTGACAAAAACATTTGGTGATGCAACTGTTACAGTTGATCAACCGACATTTAATCTAGCTGGTGAGCAAGTTTTAAATATTACATTAACTGCTTCACAAGCTACGGCACCAAATGGCTCTGAAATGCTAGGGTATATTTACATCAGCGGTGGAGCTACAGAAATTTCATTACCATTCGCAGCTGACTTTGGCGGCGAGGCAGTAACGGAACTTAAAGATTTTAAGATTACAGAAACAGACCTATCCTTTAACGGGGATGGAGTGAAAGATTCAGCGGTACTTTCATTCACATTAACTGGAGATGTAACAACTAACTATATTGAGCTTTGGGATATTATGAATCCTGATGGTGGAGAATACGGAGACGGCTACATTGGTTATCTACATGCAGGTACTGCACTAGGAAAGGGCTCTTATACGCTGAATATTGGCGGGCAGTACAAACCATGGGGAACAGAACCTGCCACAACAATTCCAGATGGTCTCTATACAATTGACTTTAATGGTCTTTCAGCATCAGGAGCAGTTTCCGATTATATTGGACCAATTATCGTGAAAACGACTAAACCAGAAATTACTGGTTCAGTAGCTGAAGGTGTGGCTACAGGACAGGTAACAGATAAGTATATCGACTACAATGAAGAGCTATATTTATACGGTTTAAATTACAATTTAAATGATAAATTAAAAGCTTCCTATATTTCGACGGTAAATGGCGAAGTACAAGCACCAGTTGCTTTTGAATTAAATCAAGACGGTAGCTTCACATTCCCAGTAACAGCAGAAACTAATGCTGTATCAGTATTAATTCATGATGCTGCCGGGAATGTTGGTGAAGCAAAAATATATGAAAAAGAAGTAGTAGAACCAGTAGTAGCGCTTTCTGTCAATCCAACTGAGCTAGACCTAACAGCTGGAGAAACTGCACAACTTACGGTAACAGAAACGTCTACGCCTGCAGAAGGTGAGGCAACAGAAGAAGATGTAACTTCAAAAGCTACTTATGTTGTTGGAGATGGAAATGTTGCAACAATAGTAAATGGATTAGTAACTGCTGTAGGTGAGGGCACGACTACAATTACTATTTCATACGATGATAATGAAGTTACTATAAATGTTACAGTTAAAGCACCTGTTGTAGAAGCACCAATAGTAACACTAGAAATTGACCAAGCTCAGGTTGAAACTAGAATAGGTAAGGAAGTTACAGTTAAGATTACTGAAGTAACTACTTTTGATGGTACAACAACAGAAAAGGATGTTACAAATCTTGCAACCTACGAAGTAGCAGATAATAAGATAGCTACTGTAAAAGCAGGGGCTGTAAAAGGAAAAGGTCAAGGTACTACGACGATTACGGTAACGTATGGTGAGCACACACTAACATTTGATGTGTTGGTTGTAAAGCCAGGGAATGACAACGGTAATGGCAATGGCAACGGCAATGGCAACGGCAATGGCAATGGCAATGGCAATGGCAACGGCAATGGCAACGGCAATGGCAACGGCAATGGCAATGGCAACGGCAACGGCAACGGCAACGGCAACGGCAACGGCAACGGCAACGGCAACGGCAATGGCAACGGCAACGGCAACGGCAATAAAAATAATAATGAAGTTACCGAAGACAAGTTATAATCAATTTTAGTTCAAGCAAAAAGAGAAATTGCATTGTGCAATTTCTCTTTTGGTATTTTATAAAGCAATCCCTTTAAACTTTCTTGCCATATTTGTTACAAATCAGGTCCACTTTATCTCTCCTAAATCAACGACATTTGTTGTAGAAGCTCTTCCCATGTTTGCATTTTTTCTTTCGTTACTTTGACAAAGTCAAATTCTCCATAGTAGATAGCGTCCATAAGCTTCGGAAAATTTACCGTTTGCCACTCCTACTTTGGTTTTAATTTAACTAAAAATTTTTAATTATCTCCCCAACCACTTGTTAGTGGCACCACGATTTATGATAATCGCTCTAAATCCTGGTATTCTTTCATGTATGGGCCTTCCTCTGCAACATATGAATGATACAATGCCTTTACTGCAAAATTTTTCTCTAAACCCATTTCAGATTTTAGCTTTTTTAATTCATCATGCAACGTTCGATGTTCATTGATAAGCTTTAGCATAATTGATTTATTATATTTCATTACATCCGTCCTTTTTGTTTATAACTTGAATAATTACAATTTTAAAATAGTTAAATTCAGGAGAATTATATGGAACTGCAAAATCCTCGTTTCATTCGTAATCGCAAGAACACTTTAAAGATACAATAGATACTTTAGTAGAAATACAAATCAAATCGGTCACTTACTTATGATATGGTTCATCGTAATATATCTAAATGAGGTTTACATTAAATATTGCTTTAATTGTAATACTCATTTCCACCTCTCTAATTTGTGAAAGTTTTTTACAAACATACCTGCAAAAAACTTCGGAAAACCCATTTCAATGCACTTATCTTTTACAAATCGTTTCATTTCGTCTACCAATATGTCCTTTTGCGTGAATTCCCCTTCTTAATAACAATACTTACAATCATACAACTTTTATTTAAATTTTTCTCCTATACCACGATCTCCAATTTTTTTAATGGTATGGCACAGCTTCGGCATTTTTTAAATTCTTTCATACTATTACCTTGAAAATTACTTTTATTAAGCTTCTAATGTTTTATAAATCTTTTTGACTCTTTTTAATTGTGGTGCTGTTAGGTATTTTTCTCTTTTTCGTAACACATTCAATAATTCCTCTTTATTTTCATCTGTTACGGCTAAAAGTGTACTTTCCGAATGCTGTGGAATTTCCTTTGGTCTGCAATTCTCAAGGTGATGGAGTAATATTGGAAAAATCACATCATTGTTTTCCTTACTGACAGCAGCTAGCTTCGCAAGAGTTAGGACACCTTTATCAATTGTAATAACTGAACCAACTTTCATAGCACTTTTTAATATATCAAGATGAGCCATAATGGTTTCTGTTGCTTCCTCGGTAATCGTTGCTAATGCCGTCATTCCTCCCCAGACCAAACGATTATTACGGCTTTTTAGCAACTCTATAAAAGTCAGGACATACTTACTTATGAGTTCTGGTTTAACTTGCCCAATTTCGTACGCTACTTTAATACAATCGTATTGAATCTTTTTATCCTTGCAAGTTAGGTTTTTAATTATTTCTTCTATGCCCGTATAATTTTCTTCATTAGCTAAACTATGTGCCAGCTCAATATTTGGCATTTCATCATTTCGACTTAGTTGAGAAGCTAACAGATTCACAACTGACATGATTATCCCTCATTTATTAAATTTATTTAAGTATATACATTATCACATTTAGCCCTTAACGAATCAGGTATCTGCATCACCGAAATAGTATCATTTAATATTAGCAATATTATTGCAATATAAATGCCATGGACGAAATCAAATTAACATCTCCTTGTTCTTTTTCTCAGAAAAATCTATGTTACGATGATTTTACATTAACAACTAAGAACGCACATGGAGGATTAATGAATGCTTAAAAAAATAATTTCAATTGTACCAGTTGCAATACTTTCTGCAACTTTAGGTGCTAATGCTCAAGCAGCAACCATTACCGTACAAAAAGGAGATACTCTTTGGGATTTATCTCGTGCACATAATACTTCTGTAGAAAATATCAAAACATTGAATCATATTACTACTAACATTATTCACCCTGACGATGTCCTTACCATTGCACAACAATATACCGTTAAGCAAGGTGATACACTATGGGACATAGCCCTAGATCATCAAGTCACTGTTTCGCAAATTAAAGAATGGAATCAATTACATACGGACCTTATTCATCCGGGTTTTAATCTATCCATTATTGATGGTACGAAAAAAACGAGTACGGCTGTAACTGACAAACCAATGAAGCCTGCAGCTCATGCAGCAAAGGAAACTACAACTTCAGTAACAAATAATACAACTGCAATGGAGAGTAAATCTAAAGAAACTGTTTCATCAACAAGTAAAACTGCTTCAAAGGATAGTGCACCTGAAGCAACTGCTCCATCAACAAGTAATACTGCTTCAAAGGAGAATGCACCTGAAGCAACTGCTCCATCAACAAATAATACTGCTTCAAAGGAACTTATAGTAGAAGCTTCAGCCTATACGGCTTCATGTGAGGGATGTTCCGGTATTACCGCTACTGGAATTAACCTTAAAACAAACCCAAATGCAAAGATCATCTCAGTTGACCCAGCTGTAATTCCACTGGGTAGTAAAGTTTATGTGGAAGGCTATGGTGAGGCAATCGCAGGGGATACTGGCGGTGCCATTAAAGGAAAACGAATCGATGTCTTTTTCCCTTCTCAAAAAGATGCCATTAATTTTGGAGTAAAACAATTAAAGGTCACAATATTAGACTAACATATCTATTACCAGCCGATCCTTAGGATTTCTATATATGTACAAAAAGGTGACTTAAAACCTTAATAAGCAAAAAAAGAACCAGATTGGGTTCTTTTTTGCTTATTTTTCTCAGCCTTTCCAATAGGTTCGTTATTGTCACTTGCTTCTTCTCAACGTTCCAGGTGGTTCATTTAAAAACCGCACTTACTTATGATACGGTTCACCGTAATGTGGCTAAGTGCGGTTTATTTATACACTAATCTTCACTACCGTTGCATACATTTTAACTGAATTTTCCGTTTTCTTATTTTCGCCCTGGAGAGTAAAAACGACCACACTGAAACAGAGGTAGTAATCATCCATTTTTTACTATATCCTGTGACTTGTGCAACAACGATGATTAAATCTTTATGGAACGCTCTTTCCTTGAATTTTACGTAGCCAACTATGTGCCGATTTCCATAAAGCGGCTTTTAAATAACGACTGATTTGTAAATACGTTCGTTCACTTTGGGTGTTTAGCTGCGCAAATACGTTCAAGCAATACACAATCATCGCGATATACACTTGATTGTGGACAGCTTGTTCACTATGTTCATAAAACTTCTTAATATTCAAATGTTGTTTCATCTATTTGAAAAACAGCTCGATTGCCCACCGTGATTTGTATATTTGCGCGATTTCATCTGCGCTCATATCAAAGCGATTCGTAAGTAATTGTAGTTCGTTCCCTTTTGAATCGAGGACTTTAATCAAGCAAAGTACATTTTCAGACCGATTTTGTGTCGTCCCAATTACGACCACTTCATCAGATAAAACAGATGAATTTTCGGGTAACGCAAACGAGTAACGGAAAAATACCCTTCCTCTGTCATTCGATCAAACCGTTCGTAATCTAAGTAGCCACGGCCAAAGACGTACATGCATTCTTAGTCATCAACGAATACTTCTAAATGATGTTGGTCATTTTCGATGGCATTTGTCAGTACGGCTTAATCCGGATAACAATACCCTTTTTCCATATAGACAAGGCGTAAATGAAGCTTCACACCTGATTTCGTTTTACGGAATTTCGCCCACGGATGATTCGTTAGATTTAAAGGTAATGTACTCGAATCAGCGATTTTTAGTGGTATCGTTGTTTTTCTTCGTGTTTGAAAGTCTGTTTTTTGATGGATTTGGCCCACTAAATGGTGAAAAATCGCTTAGCTGGCTTAACCGACGTCCTAACTGTGAAAAGCTAATCGAGTCTAACTGGGTTGCCTGTTGCAGTTCTTCTAAAAATACGCAATCGCTTAGTGCGCGTAAGCTCTCCGTTTCATGGGGCCGTGCAAATAACAGTAATTTCATAAATGAAGCTGTGTAAAGCTTTTTGGTATAGACGTCTAATTGATAGTGTTTTACCAATTTATCAAATAAATTATCCGAAATCGGTGATAACCATTGTTTAAATGATGTTTTATATGGTATCTTTCCATGTGTTTGTCCCTTATGTTGGATTTGGATTGGTTACTACCACCAAACCATTATAAAGGATTTTTTTATGGGGAAATATAATTACAGAAAATTCAGACTCAAATTGAAACCTAAGCTATTTTAATGCGACGCTAGTGTCTTGATATAAATGAACAATAGATAACATTAATTCTTTGGGATGTTTATAAAAGGCCATACAAAAATGCCCCCAATTAGATAAGATGAATTTTTTTATTTCATCTGTCTACCTAATTGGGAGCATATCAATAATAGCTGTCTGTTTTTCTTAATACGTATTATTAAAATAATAATTACTTTTTAAACAGTTATTTATAGTAGAATTAATAATAACGTTATTGTAAGAAATGGAGTGAATAAAGTTGGGAAGGGAAGAAAAGAAAAGACAAACTAAATTAGCTATAACAAACGCTGCTTTCAAATTATTTTCGGAAAACGGATATGAGTCGACAAAGGTTGAAGATATTGTGAAATTAGCTGGAGTTTCTAAGGGTACTTTTTTTAATTATTTTCCGACAAAAGAGGCAGTCATAGAGGATTTCGAAAGAATTTCAATCTATTCAGAAGCTGAAAAATTAATGAATATCACAAGTCCAGTAGTACCTAAACTACTCTCTTCGTTAATTAATATCGTACATAATTTAAACTATACAAGGTCATTAAGAAGAGCAACTTTAATGGCAACTCTCTCAAGTGCTAATAATATAAATAATCACATAGATAATATGAATAATCTTCGTGCTTTATTGATTCCAATTTTTAACCATGGACAAGAAACGGGGGAATTTACACAAAAATTATCCCCTGAAACACTGGCAGACTTAACTATTCAAATGTTTATTGGTGTATTAACCCACTGGTGTCTTGGTGGAGGCGAAGATGATCTTATTACACAACTTATGATGAGTTTTGATGTTTTCTTTAAAGGAATATCTTCATAAAGATCCTGTTGATTTCCAAAGCAATCCTGAGAGAATAGCCTGGGTTATAAAAACTCGCAGGAATGTTGTCAAAGAGAGAATTGGAGACAAGCAGAGAACTAATATATACTCTTCTTATTAAATTTACCAACTAAACTTTGAGAACGTCTATGATTTGTACCAGAGAATAGTAGACTAATAACCGGTAATTTCCGAATAATAAAATACGATATTAAATGGCTAAAGACAATCCCCAATAGTGATGCTAATACGAATTTTATATAGCCTGAAACAGGTACACTAATTAAAATATATTGAATTCCAATTAAAACCGGAATATGAATAATGTAAACACAAAAGGAATTTTTAGCTAGCGTCTCAATCCATTTTGATTTTCTATTTAATTTACGTTGAAATAATTCAATTAAACCAATTGAAAGTCCTGTACATAAAAAGGTCTCATAGATTGCATAAATAAGTGAACTACTATCCCATCCACCCCTTGAATGTGGTACAAACCCAATGACATTTAAAGCAATTAATAAAACCCCTATAAATAACCATAAATTACCAATACCTTTAGGGATATGATAAATCCAGTTACTATTAGCAGCTGTTATTCCCAAAACTACAAATGCTAAATATTGAGGAAAGTGTGCATACTCCATTTGGATAAAACCTAGTACACCAATCCATTCATCAATCGAATAACTTGTTCGAACTAAAAAAGTGATTAACGATACGATAATAACAAATATAAAAATATGTTTATGTGTTGGGGTAATTGAAATTTTTGGTAAATTAATATTTTTAAAAAGATTCATTAATAATAGATATATCAGTGAATAAGTAAGAAGATGTTCAATAAACCAAAGATGGCCAAAATTTAGGTCTGGCCAAGATGGTCCTGCCCAATTTAATGGTTTTTCACCAAATCCTAGATAAATATTTTTATAGTATTCATATAACGATAGGTTAGGGTAACCACGAAATTCATTATAATAAAAGTACATTATTAAAGGAATTATTACTATAAATCCAAACAATAAAGGTATACCAATTCTCTTCAACCGATCTTTCAAAAAACCTATATTCCCTTTGTGTTTATACGCAAGAGGAATAAAATAAGCAGAAAGAAAAAAATAAAGACTCATATTAAAGGCAGAGTTTATCCCAAAAAAAACGCCCAAGTCAGAATCGACACCCAAATCTCGTACATACCAAAAACCATTTGCCCCGCCATAAGGTTGACCTGCATGGTGGACGATTACAGTGCAAGAAAGAAACACTTTTAAAAAATCCATAAAATGAATACGTGTATTAGACAACTTACATTTCTCCTTTTTTTGGAAATAACCACTAAACTATTTATAATACTTTTTAGACTCACGGTCAATATTTATCTTATTATTTTATTGATTAAATTTTAGAATATTTATTTTACAATTATCATTTATGACTATGGGTCAATTTATATATGGTTAATTACGTGGAATTTCACTTTAATATAAAATGTTTAGTGCAAAATAAAAAAGGAGCAGAATGTAACTGGAAATTCTAGCAGTTATGGGTCCTTTAAAACGAAAAAAAATATCATTGTCCATTGTCCGTACCCTTCAAATCTACTAACCTTCTAATTGGCAAAAAAGTCGATTAGGAGGAATGGAAAGGATGCTTACAATGATACAAGTTCATCATATCAAATTTTTGTATGAGGAGAAGGGTTATTCCTTACGGAAAATAGCAAATGAAACGGGACATGATTTTAAAATCGTACAAAAATACGTGGAGCAACAGGATTTTAATCTGAAACTAGAGAAGCGTAAAACCGTGTCAAAAAAGATAGATGATAAAGATGAAATCATGGATTGGCTGATAGCGGACTTAGAAATGCCAAAAAAGCAGCGTCATACGGGAAAGCGTGTGTTTGATCGCTTAAAGGAAGTGGATCTACATCAAGTTTTTGGACACATCTCGCTTAAGTTTTCTTCTTGGGCAACATCCCACGTTGCCCAAGAAGTGAAAAGAGCCATTGACCGCCTACTTGGGATGTAGACATCAACTAAACAGGTTGATGCTCGATTTTATTGTTATTTATTAATTGTAATAACTTATATTCTCCGCAAAACTGGACTTTCTATTTAAATGAACTTAATTTAGGATTATTAGTGCCCCCTCACAATACAGCTGCAAACAATTTACCTTTCTCTATTAATTATGAAGCAAAATAAATCACTAATCATATCATTATCAATATGATTAGTGACTTATTCAAAAACCGCACTTACTTATGGTACGGTTCTCTCTTCATAATTCTAAAACTTCGATAAATCTGTTCCACTAGTACGAGCTTCATGAGCTGGTGAGGTAAGGTCATTTTTCCAAAGGATTGCTGTTCGTCGGATCGTTTTAGAACGTCTTCATGTAGGCCAAGGGAGCCGCCAATGACGAAGGCAATTTTGCTTTTGCCGTAGGTCATGAGCGATTCTAGATCAGTAGCCATTTGTTCAGAAGTTTTCATTTTGCCATTGATGGCGAGGGCAATTACATAAGTGTCTGGACTAATTTTGGCTAGTATACGTTCTCCTTCCTTTTTCTTAACGATATCCATTTCAGCGTCGCTTAGTTGTTCGGGTGCCTTTTCATCTGGTACCTCAATCAAATCCATTTTTGCATAGCCGCCAAGTCGTTTTACGTACTCTTCGATACCCATTTTTAAGTACTTTTCTTTTAGTTTGCCGACTGATACAATCGTTATATTCACACGTTATCCACCTTTACAATTCATTTACAAACAAATTATCCACAGAAGTTATCAACATATCCACATACCATTGCTATATATTGTGTAAAGTTATTTACTTGATACAATATATTCTGCTGGCTTTTCACAGTAGCTACACTTTGTGGATAACTTTTTATCCTCTTCGATTTTATCCATAATTGGGAACGCTTTTTGCTCTGCTACAAACATGTCTAAAGCGTGATCTATATGGCTTTCACAGCTGTATTTTTCCATTTTTTGATGTCTCCTTATTTTCCGAAATTTCCACAAACTTATTCACATTTCAGTCTATGTTATCCACAACCTATTGTAACAAAGGAATGCCATGTATGGAAGAAGTGCCTTTTACTCACTGTTTATTGTGTTATATCAGTATTCGCAATTTTCTAGTTATCCACAATATTTTATTAAAGATCCTCTTCATCTCACACAAAAAAGCAGTGGGGATTTTGTTTAATCCCCACCGCTTTCACCTTTTCTTTACAATGAATTACCGTTTGTTAATGTTAGTGATAGTTCTACTAATTTACCTTGACGGTAAACTTTTAATGTTAATTTATCACCAATTTTTTTGTCATTATATAAATGTTTACGTAAATCAATGGCTGTTTCAATTTTTTGACCATCCATTTCAACAATAACATCATACTGTTGGACACCTGCTTTTGATGCTGGTGAGTTATTCATTACATCTGTTATAACAACACCTGTTGTCACCTCTGCCGGTAATTTTAATGTTTGTTGTTGGTAGAAGGCTGGAACATCTGTTAGATCTGCTAATGAAATACCCATTGTTGGACGTTTCATCTCACCATTTTTCTCTAACTCCTCAATTATTGGAATAGCTGAATTAATTGGAATAGAGAAACCTAAACCTTCAACGGAGGATTCAGCAATTTTCATGGAATTAATACCTATTAATTCTCCTGCTAAATTGACAAGTGCTCCTCCACTATTCCCTGGGTTAATGGCTGCATCGGTTTGTAATACTTCTTGTTGCCAGTCTTCTGTGCCATCACCATTTAAGTCTACTGGAACAGAACGATCTTTACCTGAAACAACACCTGTTGTCACAGAGCCATAAAAGTCTAAGCCAAGTGGATTACCAATTGCTATAACTGTTTCACCTTGTTTTAACACATCAGAGTTACCAAATGTCGCTACTGTTTTTACATTCTTTGAGCTAATTGAAATGACTGCAAGGTCTGTCCAAACATCATGACCCACTAATTGCGCTTGCTCCTTCGATCCATCAGGCATTGTAACCTCTAACTGTTTTGCCCCTTCAATAACGTGGTTATTTGTTACGATAAAGGCTTTGTCACCTTCAATTTTATAAACAACACCTGAACCGCTTCCTGCTTCTTTTGTTGTTGTTGATTGCGGGCTCCAAAATCCTCCGCTTGTTACTTCTTGAATATTTGTAATTCCAACAACGGCTGGTGAAGCTTTATCAACTGCTTTTGTAACATCCGTCGTTACCTCAGTGGCAACTTGATTAATGGTTGTGTTATTTTTCCCTGTACTATTTGTTGTTGTACCAGGCATTTGATTGACCAGACCAGGCATCATCAACCAAACAAGTAAGGCACCTATAATGACGCCGATAAGACCACTAAAGAAATAGCCGCCTTTTCCTCCGCCACCGCCTTTCTTTTTATGACGCTTAGCCTGCATTTCTTGCTCCTCGCGCTCTAGTCTTTCTTGAAGTGGTGATTTCGGTATTTCATCATTTTTTAAGAAATCACTGTTTTTATCATCATCTTGAAAGTAACTCATGTTCTTCATCCTTTCATATACTGCTTTTGTTAGTTGTTACCCTAATCTTACGATTCAAACATTAAAATCAGATGAAAAACAAATAAAATGGACATAAAAATAGCTGCCCAACGCATTTACTGAAAATACGTTGAACAGCTATAAGTTTTACCTATATAACTAGTAGTTAAACCGTTACCAATTTTGTTGGTTCCTCTGCATCTGTATCAAAAAGATGAACATGCTCGCCTACCATGATGCCACATGACTGTAAGGTTTGTGATACGCTCATGCGTGCCAGCTCTTTCATATTATTATCCTTACTTAAATGCGAAAGATAGATATTGGTAGTCTTATCAAATACAACTTCACTCATTGCAATAGCTGCATCCTCATTAGATACATGTCCTACATCACTTAAAATACGACGTTTAATGGACCAAGGGTAGCGTCCCATTTGAAGCATATTCACGTCATGATTGCTTTCAAAAACAAATGAATCTGCACCACGTATGATACCCTTCATACGATCACTGACATACCCTGTATCTGTAATGATGACAAGCTTTCGATTATCCTCGTGGAAAGTATAGAACATTGGATCTGCTGCATCATGTGAAACAGCAAAGGATTCAACAGCTAAAGAACTAAAGTGCTTCACTGTATCCATTTCAAATTCAAAACGTTGCTCTACAGGAATATCGCCAATTAGCCCGTCCATTGCCTGCCATGTTTTGGCGTTTGCATAAATCGGTACATTATATTTTCGTGCCAGCACGCCTATCCCTTTAATATGATCACTATGCTCGTGTGTAACGAAAATACCACTAAGCTGCTTCATATTACGATCGATTTTTGTAAATAGCTGCTCCATCTTTTTTCCACTAAGGCCAGCATCAACGATAAAGGCATAATCGTCATTCTCTACATAAATCGAATTCCCTGTACTGCCACTTGCTAAAACACTAAATCGCATTATTCAACTCCCCAGTCTTCTTCTTCGCCCTCTTGCTTGTCTTCTTGGAGTTCAATGACTTTGCCCTCTACTGCATTGACAAAATACTCTTCTGTTTCTCCATCCGATAGTTTCACTCGAACTTCCCATGTTGGTACCATTACCTGTGTACGAGTTAATTTAACAAGCGTTGAGTAACCTAACTTCATTTGCGTAATCTTCGAGTCTGGCTTGAGCGGTCCTTTTGCATACAAAGTTTGGATAATTTGAAGTGGTGGAATGACTGTTTCTTGTTGTTCCATTTCCTCAATATTATCAATCATTGTTTGTTCATACATCGTTACTTCATTGTTTGCATTCCATTTAATCTTTAAGGATCCATTGTAATAGAACATCCGGTTATTAGTCTTCTGGGAAAAAATTGCGATGCGTTCTTCGCGATCTAATTTCCATAAAGCATATGATGCCCCCTCATAAATGTTCGCAAGGACAAAATCTGTAAAGCTTGAATCCTCATTCACATTACGTAATTTAATGGGCTTCATGAAAATAACACGAACCTTTGTATTATCATCCGTAGGGATAATTTGTTGATTGTTACTATTAAATTCAGCCTTCGTAAACTTATGTACTTGGGCTGAAATGTAGGAAGCAGTTTCAATATTATTAGGTAATGTTCCATACGTTATATTGTCATCTTTTAAACGAGCTTCAATTGTTTTTTCACCAGGTACCTCAATATCTTTCGCTTCATTATAGCGATTTACATAAAATGAATACAGGAAGATGTTTAAAATTAAAAAAACGAATATAAAAATAGATTTTGTTCTATTCCAATCCATTTTTAACACCTCCTAATATTTCAGGCGTTAGTTTAATCCATGAACCATTACGAATCACAAACCAACAAGGTTCAAATATAAAGATATTCTGTTCTTGATTTTGTGTTAAATAATAGCCGAGAACAATTTCATCAATATCTGATAAGGCAATGTTGTTCGTATTTTTTAATCTCTCTGCAACTTCTCCACCAGAAGGTAATTCTTTAATTTCCTTCTCTAACGAAATATCCATGTCTAATGCGAAATATGGACGCTTATAATGGAAAATTCGGCTATCTCCCCAAATCGTAGTCATTTTTGTAAGGACATGATTACTATAAACAGGGAAACCTTGCAAATACATTTGATAGTCCATTTGGTTTTTATTAGTGCTTGTTGAAGCATAGCGGAAATCTGCGGTAAACCCACCGTGCTCATTGATAAATTCAAAGCTATCCTTTAACAGCTTTGATGGCTCAATTTTTATACTGCTTTCTGCAGCTGGATAAACATAGTTTAATGATTTGAGATTTGTATCTAATGTCATCAACGACATACCATCTGTATATTTTTCAGAGGATGCACTTTCAACATTGCGCTGCACAATATTTGGATCTTGGAATAACACATTTTTAAATAGTTCTGGTGTAATATCTTCAATAAAATACGTATATTTTATTGATTCAATTTTATCGTTAACCACATATAGTGATGTGTAACCATCTCGCTCTACTTCTTTATACGCTTCATATTTTTTGGCAGGCTCTATGACTTCTTGTAAAAATTGAGTCATGTTTGGAACACTCACACGTGAGCGGAATAATGATTGGTTATTACTACTAATGTAATAAATCATTAATTCCTTTGAATTAGAATTACTCCAATCAATAATCATACGATTAAAGGTTGTTTCTGGTAACTCTTTTTCAGCAAACTGAAAAAGAGTGTTAAAGGCTGAAAATGGAACTTCACCAGTAAAAAAGATTGTCATTCGATGGTCAGCGCCAACGATCTGATTCACATAGTTTGCCGAAAGATTGTTGTTTACAGGCACTAAATCTAGAACATTCCAGCCTTTAAATGTTTTCATCATATTTTTCATAGCATTGTTAGAGACTGTGCCTGTAAATTCTTCATCAAAACGGAAAATAGCCTTGTATGGACGAATAATATCCTCCATTTCCTTTTGCGGCTTTATTAAAATTTCCTTCCGCTCGGTATTTTCAATATATTTATAATCAGGTGTGTATGTCCAAATCAAAAAGGTTAGGACCACGCTTAGCATGACAAGTAGAAATAATACAACAGATTTAACTGGCTCTATATATTTCATTCCCATTCACCTGCCTCACCAAATTCATCTGCATCATATGGTAATGTGAAGAAAATTGTTGTGCCTTGTCCTTCGTCACTCTCGGCCCAAATTTTACCTCCATGCGCTTCAATCATTTCCCGCGCAATAGCTAGCCCTAAACCTGTTCCTCCCATGGAACGAGCGCGTGCACGGTCAACACGATAGAAGCGATCAAAAATACGTCCTACATTTTCTTTAGGGATCCCCATACCATCATCTGAAATCATGACCTTCAGCATGTCTCCTTGTCCAGTAAAGCCAAAGCGAATATTACCACCGTCTGGCGAATATTTGATGGCATTTGAAATGATATTATCAATGACCTGTGTCACCTTATCCGTATCTAATTCTACATAAAAGGAGGTTTCAGGGAATAATCGTGCAAACTGTACTTTATCAGACTTAGCCATTTCAAAACGGTCGATAATTCGGTTAAAGAATGAATTGAATAAGACAATATCTTTATTCAACTCATAATCTGAACTATCCATTCGTGATAATTGCAATAAATCATTTACTAGACGAATCATACGCTCTGTTTCTGTTTGCGTTACATTTAAAAATGTAGGGGCAATATTTTCATCTTTCCATGCACCATCTGCCAGCGCCTCTAAATAGCTTCGCATTGTTGTTAAAGGTGTTCTTAACTCATGCGACACATTCGATACAAACTCTCGACGATCCATTTCTATCTTTTCCTGCTCCGTTATATCGTGCAGTACAGTAATGAGACCGTTTATAAAGCCTGTCTCTTTTTGGATAACAGAGAAATTCGCACGTAATATATAAGGTGCATCTGACGTACTGAAATTTAAATTAACTGCATCATTCATATGAATTAAATCTTCAAAGCTAAATTCCTGATCAATCCCCAACACAGAGGCAATGGGACGTCCTAATGTAATATCTCTTGAAATATGCAGCAATTCCAGCGCTGGGTCATTGATTAAAATAATACGTCCCTTACGATCTGTAGCAATAACGCCATCTGTCATATTACTAAGAACTGAATCTAACTTTCGCCGCTCTGCTTCAGTAGTGGATTGAGCCTCTTGCAAACGATTCGTTAAATGATTAAAGGTTATGGCAAGCTGGCCTATTTCATCTGTACCATATACTCTTACTTTGCGAGAATAGTTGCCCTTTGCCATCGCTTGAGCTTGCTTCCGCATATCAGCAATTGGCTGTGTAATTGTTCGTGCCACAAGAATACCTAAGAAGATGGTAATGACCAAGGACATTGCCGTACCACCAAGGAAAATCTGATTAATATCATTCAATTGTTCAAAAACGGATTCAATATTGGCTTCAATATAGAGTACACCAATAATTTCATCGTCTGGTCCTGCACCAGCTCGAATAGGGTTCGCTAATACCCACACTCGATTTCTCGTTTTATTGTCCAGTTTAATAATATCGAAGAGTGTTTCAGCCGATATAGCTCGGCGCACTAGATCTGTATTGGAGCGTTGCCCAATTAAATTTTGATTTTCTAGCTCGGATGTTGCAAGGATTCGCTGTCTATTATCAATAACACGAATCTCTAAAATATCTCCATTCGAAACATCCCTTAAACCAGTAGAAAACTCTGTCACAATAGACTTTAAGCTTTCCTCTAGTTTAGGCATACTTTCATCGCGTTCCTTTAAAATTTCCTCACGAAGACTATATTGCATCAGGTCAACTCGCTGAAAAATAGAATCTTGGAAGTTGCTCTTCAAATTTTGTTCTAACTGACGAGCGAAATAAATACCGATAATTTGTAAAGCAAGCAATATTAATAAAATATAAATCAGCACTAGTTTGACATGAATGGATTTAAAGAAGCTCACTTTCTGCATTCCTATTACTCCTGTTCAGGATTTCGTAAATAATAACCTACACCACGTCTTGTGACAATCCAAGCAGGGTGACTCGGATTATCTTCAATTTTCTCACGTAAACGACGAATTGTTACATCAACAGTACGGACATCACCAAAATAGTCATAACCCCATACAGTTTGTAGTAGATGTTCACGTGTCATTACTTGCCCAATATGTTTCCCTAAATAATGTAGCAGCTCAAACTCTCGATGCGTAAGCTCAATTGCCTCATCACGCTTCATTACTAAATAGGCATCTGGTTGAATAACAAGAGATCCTACAACAATCTCGTTAGATTCCTCTTCAGCCTCTTCTGCAGGAGCAACTACTTGTAAGCGTCGCATATTTGCCTTTACACGAGCAATAAGCTCTCGTGTACTAAATGGCTTAGTGACATAGTCATCTGCGCCCATTTCTAAGCCTAATACTTTATCAATCTCAGAGCCTTTAGCTGTCAGCATAATAATAGGGAAGTCATATTTTTTTCGTATCTCTCTACAAACTTCCATTCCATCACGCTTTGGAAGCATAATATCTAAAAGCATTAAATCTGGTTGCTCCTCCTCAACCTTCTTTAGTGCCTCATCACCATCATAAGCACAAATAACTTTATAGCCTTCTTTTATTAAATTAAATTGCAAAATATCTGCGATTGGTTTCTCATCGTCAACAACTAGGATTGTTTTGTTCATACATTCTCTCCCTTTCGCTTTTTATCTATTCTTAAACAATATTTATTTGTAAATTCACTACTCTTAACTCTATCATGCTTTCAGGTTCTATGCATTAATCGATCATCAATCACTTAAAATACTATGACATAATAGGCTATAATTCACCAAATATTTCTCGGGAAATAATAGAAAAGACAGCCCACTATTTGGACTGTCTACTATTCAAAATGTTTATCGACCTACATAGGATAGCGGATTAACTAAGGAACCGTTCTTTTCAACTTCAAAGTGTAAATGTGTGCCTGTCGAATTTCCAGTAGAACCCATAATACCGATAACAGAGCCTTTTTCCACTACTTGTCCTACTTCAACATTAATGGAGGATAGGTGTCCATAAAGCGTTGTATAGCCATTATTGTGATTAATAACAATGCGATTTCCATAGGTACCTGAAGTACCAGCTGCACTAACTACACCATTATCAGCAGCCAAGATATTATAGTTACTTGGACGAGCAATATCGATACCACGGTGGAAGGTGCCCCAACGTTCACCCATGCCACTTGATATATAGCCCCCTACTGCTGGCCATGAAAATTCACCCGTTCCACGGGAAGAAATTACCTTCGTCCCAACTACTTCAATTTGATCCACTGGCTCTTGGACAACTTTATCTTCTAATGCAACTTTAGATGTTTGTTTACCATTTTCAGACGTTAAGGCGTATGTTGTTTCTTTTTTGCCATTAGCGCCTTCTTGTTTGATTACTTTTTCACCTTTATACATTGTCGGATCTTCTTCCACTACTTTTTTGAATGGAATAACATCTGCCACTTTCTTTTTCTTTTTTACCTCAAGATTTACAAATGGCTTCGCTACTGTTACATTTACTTCCTGTCCAATTTGTAAAACAGTGTCAACTGTTATATCTGGGTTTAAAGCTAGCAGTTCACTTGTAGTTAAATTATGTTTTTTAGCAACAGAACCTAATACATCACCTGATTGAATTTTATAGCTATCTTGTTCAAGGTAGCCTGTCATTAAATATTTTACTGCTTGCTCAGGTGTTACTATTTGAGTTGGTGTAACTTTCTGAGATAGCCCTGAAACTTCCTGTTTAAACGAAATATCTAAAAGACGTGATTCACCAGTTTGTAATGCTGGTAAATTACTTGTAGATTGCTGGTTTTTCGCCAATTTATCTAACTCTTGCTGAGAAATATATTGTAGCTTCAACAATTGAACAGTTTTTTCATAGGCCTCTGTATTTTTTAATGATACGACTGGTTTATGATTTACTAGTAATGTAAAAGCATCAGATTTGGCTACTAAAGATTGCTTTAGTTTCGATAATATTTCTGCATCTTTTGTTTCATTCGTGAAAACTTGCTCTGGGATTATTTTAACAGCAGAGCTAGCATCAATAGATAATTCCTTGAATTGCTTACTCGCTTCTTTTTCTTTCGATGCAATAATTTCTTTAATTGCCTTCTCATTAGACACTGCACCAATATAATCATTTCCCACATAGACATGGTATATTTTATTTAAACTTTCTTTCGTATGTTCTTTAGCAAAACCCATATTTATCGTTAGGCTTGTCATTAAAACTGCAATGATTGAAACCTTTTTAAAAGAAGAAAAATTGTAGGTGAATCTATTGTTTTCTTCTTTTTTATTCCAAAACGAATTCATCAATAAAGCCCCTTCCAACTTCCCCCTGTGGTAGGATGATTTACCCACAAGGATTTTTTGCACCCTTATAATGTACCATAAAGAAAATTTCGTTTGAATGATTTCACCCTTTTGTAATGTAAATGTATTATTTATCTACTAATTGTTACATAGAATATATTTTATATAGTTGAAAAATAATGTATTTTTATTCATTAAATGGTTATAAAATAAAATTATTCTTTGACTTTGTCTGAAGCTGTAAAGGAGAAAATATACTTAGCCATTGGTAAGGTAGTCTATTATTTTTTCAAATGAATTTAGGCTTAATACTTTTTAGTTTTTTAATATTCCGATAAACTATAAAAGAAGGTACACTATTCGATTGGAGCGATTAACTTGAGTGATTCACAAACCTCTGAGATTGCAACTAAAATGTTGCGGCATCAGAAAAGTAACATGCGTAAAACGTTTCTAAGAATTATTATGGTAACGTTAGGTGCAGTCATTATGGCTTTGGGCTTGGAGTTATTTTTAGTACCCAACCACATTATGGATGGTGGCATCGTAGGTGTTTCCATTATCACATCTCATTTATTAAATTTACCCCTCGGTATTTTCATCTTCATTTTAAACTTACCTTTTATTTTTTTAGGCTATAAACAAATTGGTAAAACTTTTGCGCTGTCTACAGGGCTAGGTATTACCGTACTCTCAACTGCAACACTTGCCTTACATAACCTACGTCCATTTACGGAAGACACATTATTGGCTACAGTCTTTGGAGGAATGATTTTAGGAGTTGGTGTCGGTATTGTCATTCGTTATGGAGGTTCATTGGATGGAACTGAAATATTGGCCATTTTATTTAATAGCAAGACGCCTTTTTCAGTCGGCGAAATAATCATGTTTTTCAACATCATTATTTTTACAGTGGCAGGGTTTGTTTTTAACTGGGAACAAGCCATGTACTCCATCATTGCATACTATATTGCTTATAAAATGATTGATATTGTCATTCAAGGATTGGAAGAATCAAAATCAGTTTATATCATAAGTGATGAGATTGATGAAATTGGACAAACCATTATGGATCGTCTTGGTCGTGGTGTTACCTTCCTTCATGGTGAAGGTGCTTATACAGGAAATGATAAAAAAGTCATCTTTACAGTTATTACTCGTTTAGAAGAATCCAAGCTAAAAACAATTGTTGCAGACATTGACGACAATGCATTTTTAGCCATCGGTAATATTGCAGAGGTTAAGGGTGGCCGCTTTAAGAAGAAAGATATTCACTAAGAAAAGGGCGTGCCACCTACGGCACGCCCTTTTAAATATATTTATTTTTTTACGCTTCCCAAACATCTACTAAAACGTTCGTCTGCTCGCGAGCAGGTCCAACTGAGAAAGTAGCAATTTGAATACCTGTTAATTCGCTAACACGCTCTACATAGCGTCGTGCGTTTTCAGGTAGCTCTTCTAATGTACGGCAAGCTGTTACATCCTCAGACCAGCCTGGAAGCTCTTCATAAATCGGTTCACATTGTTCAATAATATGAAGGTTTGCAGGATACTCTGTAATTGTTTCACCTTTATAGTTATAAGCTGTACAGATTTTTACTGTCTCTAAACCAGATAAAACATCAATTGAGTTAAGTGCAAGATGTGTAATGCCACTTACGCGACGTGAATGACGGACAACTACTGTATCGAACCAACCTACACGGCGTGGGCGACCTGTTGTTGTACCATATTCGCGACCAACTTCACGAATTTGTTGACCTACTTCATCAAATAACTCAGTAGGGAATGGACCATCACCTACACGAGATGTGTAAGCCTTAGATACCCCAATAACGCTTGTCACACGTGAAGGACCAACGCCAGCACCAATCGCTACTCCACCTGCAACAGGGTTTGAAGATGTTACATACGGATACGTCCCTTGATCGACATCAAGTAAAATACCTTGAGCCCCTTCAAATAATACTTTCCCGCCTTCATCAAGTACATCATTTAAAATTTTAGATGTATCTGTCACATATTTTGCGATTTCTTGGCCATAACCATAGTATTCCTCAAAAATTTCTTCGAAAGTTACACCTTCGACTTCATAGAATTTCTCGAATAATTTATTTTTAATGGCTAAATTATGACGTAGTTTTTCTTCAAAGATTTCCTTATCAAGTAAATCAGCCATACGGATACCGATACGAGCTACTTTATCTTGATAACACGGTCCGATCCCTTTGCAAGTTGTTCCGATTTTATTATCGCCTCGACTTGCTTCGTCCGCAATATCTTGCTTTATATGATAAGGCAGAATCACATGAGCACGATTAGAAATACGTAAATTATCTGTATTAATGCCACGCTCTTGTAAGCCTTTTAATTCTGTTACTAGTGACTTTGGATTGACAACTAATCCGTTACCAATAACTGAAGTTTTTTCTTTATAGAAGATACCTGATGGAATTAAATGTAGTTTATATGTTTCACCTTCAATTTTAATGGTATGTCCTGCATTATCTCCACCTGCAAAACGAGCGATTGCATCTGCTTTGTGCGAAAGGAAATCTGTAATTTTACCTTTTCCTTCGTCTCCCCACTGTGTTCCTACAACTACTACTGATGTCATAATCAGCACCTCCGTTAGATACCTTTGTATCTCAATTTTTAAGCCTCAATCATTGTAACAATGATAGAAACACCACGTCAATAAAAAATAGTGAAAAACACGAACAAAAAATCAAAGAATCTGATTCAACGTTCGTGTTTAATAACAGAATGGTATGAATATTATCGAACATTCAGATTAATTCAATCTAAGGTTAGTTGGAAAGAGGCAATTTATCTGAATGATAAACAACATGACTAATCACGTGGCGGTGGTGGTGGCATTTGTGACCAATCCACATTAATGAACTTATTGAACTCTTTTTTAAAGGCAAGTGTAACTGTTCCTGTTGGACCGTTACGTTGCTTTGCAATAATAATTTCAATCATATTTTTACTCTCGGACTCTTTATCGTAATAGTCATCACGATATAAGAAGGCTACAATATCAGCATCTTGCTCAATACTTCCCGATTCACGCAAGTCACTCATCATTGGACGTTTATCTTGTCGTTGCTCAACTCCACGAGAAAGCTGTGATAAAGCAATAACAGGTACCTTTAATTCACGCGCTAGTCCTTTTAACGATCGTGAAATCTCTGATACCTCTTGCTGACGGTTTTCCCCTGGTTTACCATTACCTTGAATAAGCTGTAAATAATCGATCAGGATCATTCCAAGTCCATTTTCTTGTGCTAAACGTCGGCATTTTGCACGAATTTCATTGATACGTACACCTGGTGTATCATCAATAAAAATTCCTGAATTCGATAAACTACCCATTGCCATAGTTAGTTTACCCCAATCATCCGTAGTTAAAGCACCTGTACGTAAAACTTGTGCATCAATATTTCCTTCTGCACAGAGCATACGCATGACAAGTTGCTCTGCACCCATCTCTAAAGAGAAGATTGCAACATTTTCTCGCGCTTGTACGGCAACACTTTGCGCAACATTCAATGCAAAGGCTGTTTTCCCTACAGATGGACGGGCAGCTACAATGATTAAATCGTTGCGTTGGAAGCCAGCAGTAATGTTATCTAAATCACGGAAGCCTGTCGGTATCCCCGTTACGTCTCCCTTTTGTGATTGAAGCTGCTCAATGTTATCGAAGGTTTCCACTAGCACGTCTTTAACATGCTTAAAGTCCCCTGCATTCTTCCGATTGGCAACCTCCATCATTTTTTTCTCTGCTTCGCCTAATAATGCCTCTACTTCGTCTTCTCGTGTATAGCCATCCTCAACAATTTTAGTAGCTACACGAATCAATCGACGTAATAGTGCCTTCTCCTCAACGATTTTGGCATAATGTGCGACATTGGCGGCTGTAGGGACAGCATTGGCGAGCTCTAGTAAATAGGATAGCCCGCCAACGTCTTCAATCTCTTTTTTAGCTGATAATTCTTCCGTTACTGTTACAACATCTATCGCTTTTCCCTGATCACTTAACCGTAGCATTGTTTCAAAAATTATCTTATGGGCATTTGAGTAAAAATCATCTGCCATTAAAATTTCTGATGCCGTGATTAATGCTTGTGGCTCAAGGAAAATAGCACCGATAACCGATTGTTCCGCCTCCCGGTTATGCGGTGGAACGCGGTCCATCATCGGTTCGCTCATGGATCGCTGCTCCTTATTCTTCCGTTACATGTACTTTTAATGTTGCAGTTACTTCATGATGTAGTTTTACAGGAACATTTGTAAAGCCTAGTGCACGAATCCCATCATTTAAAGTCATTTTACGTTTATCAATTTTAATGCTATGCACTTTTTGTAAGGCATCAGCAATTTGCTTTGTAGAAACTGAGCCAAACAGACGACCACCTTCACCGGATTTTGCTTTTAGCTCAACTGTTAATGTTTCTACTTTTTCCTTTAATGCTTGTGCTTCCGCTAATTCAGCAGCAGCATTTTTTTCTTCTAATTTTTTCTGACCATCTAATTGACTTAATGCTTGAGCATTTGCTTCAGCTGCGTAACCATTTTTAATTAAGAAATTTTGTGCGTAGCCATCTGCCACGTTTTTAATTTCACCTTTTTTTCCTTTACCTTTAACGTCTTTTAAAAATACTACTTTCATTAGTCAGAACTCCCTTCAAAGACCTCTTCTATGGCCTCTTCTAATTGTGTTTTCACGGCATCAATAGTTTTTGCTTCTATTTGGCAGGCAGCATTTGTTAAATGGCCACCACCGCCAAGTCTTTCCATAATAAGCTGGACATTGACTTCACCTAGTGATCGGGCACTAATACCGATTTTCCCATCTGCCCGATGTGCAATAACAAAGGATGCACTAACATCCTTCATAGTTAGTAAAATATCTGCTGTTTGTGCAATTAAAACAGAGTCATACACTTTCGATTCCTCACCTACAGCCACAGCAATCCCTGGTTTTACAAATTTAACTGTTTGCACTATTTTAGATCGTTCAATATATGTGTCTATATCTTCTTTTAAAAGACGTTGCACTAATACTGTATCTGCACCATTTGTCCGTAAATAAGAAGCTGCTTCAAACGTACGTGCTCCCGTTCGAAGTGTAAAACTTTTCGTATCGACAATTATACCAGCTAGCAATGCTGTAGCCTCTAGCATATTAATCTTAGCACGCTTTGGTTGATATTCTAATAACTCTGTTACAAGCTCAGCAGTTGATGAGGCATACGGTTCCATATAAACAAGTGTTGGATTTTCAATAAAGTCCTCACTTCGTCGATGGTGGTCGATCACAACAACCTTTTCAGCAAGCTTCAATAAGTGTGAATCAATAACTAAATTAGGTTTGTGAGTATCAACAATAACGAGCAATGATTTTTCAGTCATTTTCCCAGCAGCTTCCTCTGGCGTTAGGAAGTTTTCATAGAAATCTGATTTGCTCTCTATTTCATTCATTAAACGAGTAACGCTGCCATTTAATTCATCAAAATTTATGATGACATAGCCCTTCACATCATTCATTTGTGCCATTTTCCGAACACCGACAGATGCACCAATAGAGTCCATATCAGGACTTTTATGTCCCATAACAAACACTTGATCACTATCTTGAATTAAATCACGTAATGCATGTGAAATGACGCGCGCTCTAACACGTGTGCGCTTTTCAACAGGATTGGTTTTCCCACCGTAGAATTTAAGCTTTCCAGTAGGTTGCTTAATCGCGACTTGGTCACCACCACGACCTAATACAAGATCCAGACTTGATTGTGCCAATTCACCAAGCTCCACTAGGGAGGACGAACCCGCTCCTACACCAATACTTAGTGTTAAAGATAAATTCTTTTGCGCTGTTTTTTCTCGGATAACATCTAAAATAGCAAATTTTTTCTTTTCAAGCTCTGTTAAAATCGATTCGTTTAATACTGCTAAAAAACGATCGGATGATATTCGTTTTACAAATACACCATGCTCCGCAGCCCATTCATTAACGATTGAAGTGACCATCGTATTCGTTAAACTACGTGGTTGGTCATCCATGGCTTGCGTGATTTCATCGTAATTATCGACAAATAAAATAGCGATAACTGTACGATCTGCAAAGTATTGCTTCTCTATAGCAATCTGCTCAGTTATATCAAAGAAGTATAGTAATCGTTCCTCTTTTTTATAATAGACACGATATTTACGATCACGTAATGTAATTGTAGCCTCATTTGTTTCTTCAGTCTTCATTAGTACGTAGATATCATCAGAAATATTAACAATTCCTTCTCCCACTAATGATTCCATATTTAAGATACCTTGCATATATGGATTCGACCATTCTATTTCATATTGCTCATTTACCAAAAGTATCCCAATTGGCATTTCAAGCAATGCTTCTTCTCCTACTTTTTTCATACGGAATGAAATGGATTCTATATGCTTTTCAGTTTCTTCAAAAGCAATTTTTTCCACCTTCCATGTGTAGACCATCAGTAAAGCAAAACCTATTCCATAACCGATACCTATCCCGATATTCCAAATACATAGAAGTACGAACGTCACAATTCCAAATATGGAAAGAACAAAAAGCGGATAGCGAATTGGTCGTTTTCTAAAAGTCCCCATTACAATCAGCCCCTTATTCTTTAGTCTTCCCCTTTACAAGTGAACGTACGTCAAAACCTAAATCAACGATACCCAGTAAGATCATGAAGGATGATAAGGGAATTGCTAACAAGGTAGCTAACCATTTGACCCCAATCGGCATCCCCTTTTTAGAAATGAAATAATGGATAAATGATATCCCTTGTAGAATGAGCAGCACCCATAAAATATAAGAAACATTCAATACAATTATATCTAGTGTAGATCCCGCCTCTGGACGCATAAATAAATTAATGCATAAAACAATCATGTAATACCATAAAATAGAGCGTGGTAAGCGCATATTTTGAAATGGCGCAAACTTTGGAACTTCTACACCAAGTCGTTTTAGAGCTGGTAAATTTAGCGCTATGATAATAAATGCAGCAAAAAACGCTGATATGGTTATTGTTGCAGGCATTGTCAGCTCTATTGTTTTAAACATAGCCTCAAGCTGTTCGGGTTGTAAAGCTACTTGCCCCGTAACATTTTTTGCAAATTCATTTGATTGCTCATAATTTTTACGAGCCATCTCTAAACTCATGTTAATGAAGTCAATTCCTGTGAATTTTACATAGGCAACATAAACAATCGCCATCGAGATTAAATTAGCAATTCCCATTGACATAAATAAATAAAGCTTACTCTTCTTCAGATAAATGGCGCTTCCCATCAGGATACCCAGTAACCCCAAAGCTAAGGCAAATGGTAGCATCGATACTCCACTTGTTATAGTAGTTAAAATACAACCTACTATTGCTACGAGTATTGATGAGGAACGCTTGTAATTTGCACTATACCAAGCAATCGGTAGTGGAGCGAATATTAAAGCTACTATAAAAACGAATGGTACATATGCAGAAATCAGCATTAATATTGTAAAAAGTGCAACCATCATTGAGCCTTGGACAAGCGCTTTTGTTTGATTATTCGGCATTGAAAACCTTCCTTTTTTTCAGTCAAACTTACTACCCTTTATTGTACCATTTTTTCATAGTATTGAACAAAAATCGCTTAGATCACTATATGCTTTGTCATCAAATTTATCAAACAATCGCTACCTCCATTTTACCATAACAAAAAACCAGCATACCCCGATACGAATATCGTAATATGCTGGTATTCAATATTGATGTAAAGTCAATTATCTTAACGTCATCAATCTTATTTATCTTCTGCTACGAATGGAAGTAATCCCATGATACGAGATACTTTGATAGCTGAAGTTAATTTACGTTGGTACTTTGCACTTGTGCCAGTTACGCGACGTGGTAAAATTTTACCGCGCTCAGAGATGAATTTTTTTAATAAATCTACATCTTTGTAGTCGATATTCGTAATGTTGTTTGAAGTGAAGTAGCAAACTTTACGGCGTTTGCGGCCTCCGCGACGTGGTGCCATAGTATGTCTCCTCCTTATCTTTTTTTATATTGTAGAAGCATTAGAATGGAAGATATGACAGGTTAAATTGTCAAATCCCTTTGTTGTTCTTCTCTGAATATGATTTTAATACAATAGTGTCAAATTTGGATTGTACTGTCCCAGATGTAGCTTTTTAGTAAAGTTCGATTAAAAGTAAGTTGCAAACTCTGATTTTATATAGAAAGAAACCAACTGTTTTGAAACAAATTTTGATCAAAACAGTTGGTTTTTCTATTTATCTAGTTTGGTTTTTATAAAAAAGTTTGATTATTTCGGGATGTGAATATTCAATTAAAGCCCCCGTTAGTTGAATAAGAAACTTCACTTTTTACACAAATTATGATCGTGCAAACGTGAAGAAGGTAAGCCCTTTAAAGTAGCTGTAATAGCATGTACAAATAAACTTTTACATTGGATTTATGCACTTTTAAAAAAGCAAATCAAATTTCCAAGATCTAGCCTAGTTAAAAAATACAACTAAAGATCCTAAACCTTTCCTAACATAGAAGTTTGAAAGGTTATTTGGCATGCCATATTTAGTATATAATGAACTATTTTTGTTGTTCATTAATAAATATTGACAAACTATTGGATGGTTTAGTTGGAGAAAGGTTTCTACATATTTTATAAAATATAAATATACTTACTAATTTAACTTTCTAAATTCAACATAAATTCCGTACCCAACAATACTACCAAGAGTAATAAGTATCCTCGTCAATGTTTGGTTTCTAATCTATCCTATAGATTTTTCTACTAGTTCTTCTTTTCTCCAGTTAACTTAGTTCTTTGTACAGTAGTATTATCATCTCGATTATTTTAATTCAGCTTTAATGAAATAGAATTTGATTTTATAGAATTTGATTCTTGAGTTACAACAATATCTTGTTGTTCAGAGCTTCCATCTGTATATTTTACAATTACTTTGATTATTATGTCGTCATCTATTACCAAATTGCCATCATGAGGAATTGCAAGTGAATATTTATATTTATCCTGTTCATTATACTTAACTGTATAGGTATTTCCAATTTCCTTTGTACCATTGTATCTATCTGAACCAGGCGAACTTCCAATCATAAATATCTTTTTTGATAATAACCAGTCTTTGTCTGCATATTCTTTAGCTGTAAGTGTAACATCCTCTATAAACTTGCCTTTGCTAATGGTATAAGTGATTGAGTCGATATGTTCTCCACTTATATTTAGCATAAGCTTTGTAAAGATTAAATTACCTACATCTCCAGTTATATCAGTTGTACTACCTCTAGCTTCAGTTGATAATTCAAAAGTAGCTTTATCTGATGAAAGTTTGGTATTTGGCTGATTCCCATCATCACTCAATGCATAAGCTGTGATTGTAAAATTTGAGACTTGAAAGTTTCCATTATTATTGAAAAGTGGAATACCTATCATAATTAACAATAGGAATCCAAATGCACAAGCTACAGAAATCCGCCCTTTAAAATTTTTCTTTTCTATAATATTACAATTCTTTTTCACACGATTTTTCATAGTTTTTGACATTTCAATAGAATTAACAGTTTCTTTAATCTTATCAAAGTTCATCTTTCATTCTCCTTTCGATATCTTTCTCGAATAAGCTCTCTTCCACGTTGTAATCGCTTTTTAACTGCTGAAGTAGTAATGGCAAGTATTTTTGCTATTTCATCTACTTTATAGCCCTCTACATAATAAAGTAACAATACAATCTTATGTTTATTTGGCAATCTCATAAGATGTTCGATTAAACCATAGTTTTCATCATCCTTACAATATAGTTGCAAATCATTGATATCCATATGTTTACGAATAATATTGTACCTTCTCATATTCTTGCAGCGATTTGTAGCAATAGTAATCAACCATGCTTTCTCATGTTCTGAATCGTTAAATGGTGGAGATTTAGTTAGATAGGTAATAAAAGTGTCTTGTACGACATCCTCTGCATCATTCTCATTGCATAGAATAACAAGACACATTCTAAAAAGCATATTTCCATATTTATCAACAATTCGTTCTATATCTAGTTCGTTCGACCAAACTAATTGTTGCAACATCCATCAACTCCTTTCACTTATAACACACATGAAGTTACCATTTGGTGACATTCTATATAAAATAATTTTAGAAAATAATCTTACCTAAAAACTGATCGATGCATAAAAATTGAAAAAATATTTTCCATAGTCTTATATCCGAATCTAATCTTATTAAATTGTGTAATTCGTTTGCAAAGTAGATAAGAATATCGATTTTAGGTACCTATCGTTGATACTTTGCCATATTTATCGTTCTCTTAAATAAAACAAGCCCACCGAATAGGTGAGCTTGAAATAATTTTACACTTGATAATTTATTCAACCCAAGCAGAAACTGTCCCCCTGTAATGTCCTCTCCAAGTACCATTTGTAAGTTTTTCCGTTTTGTAAAGATTTATCCAACCTTTATACCAATATGATCCACTGAATGCTTCATAATAATAGGTTGCTGGTACATTGCTGTGAGTTGAATAAGTTTGAGGAGAAGGGATATCTACGTCCTTATAAAGATAGAAACCGAAAGGAGAGATTGAGTCATCTAGATAATCATCTCCTGCTAAAGATAGATTTACTTCTCCAACAATATTAGTTTGAAATTTCTCACTTTGAACAACTTCTGCGGCATTAGTTGAACTAGTAGATGCAAAAAACATAAGTACAACAAGCATCATTGCTGCCAATTTACTTAATTTAAACATAATTTCCACTTACCCCCTTAATTTGTAATTAGTACAACTACAATATATATGATAACTGTTTTTTCGTCAACAATAATTCTGAATTTTCAGAGTTATTTGGAAATAAAAACACACCTGTTTAAGGGAGGACACTGAAAAAGTCCAGATAGTTTAATTTATCGAGGTTTTCTACGATTGAAACGTCGAATACCTCACTTTTTTCTTTTATAATAGAATAATAAAATGCAAGTGGTGTTCTAGATAATTCCAAACCAAAGTTGTTGGAATTCAAGCTTTTATTCGCGCTAAAGGTAATGATGCGGCATGATACTAGTAGTAATTTTGAAATTAGCGTTTTACCAATTCGATTACGGTATCCTTGTATAGTTTTTCTTCTAAATTAGCTATCTCTCTTTGAAGATTTATTATCTCTTCAGTTAAAGAAACATTTTGATCAAGGAGTTTTAAGTTCTCATCGTTTGATTGTTTGAGTTCTTCTTGTAATCGTTTTATACGCTTTTCTTGAACACCATTCTTATTATTGACTTCTTTAGTTTTTTCTTGTCATTCATTAGGGAATTTGCTTCATCGATTTTTAATTTTAAATCTGGACGATTATACAGCGTCTGCCGAGTCACACCTGCCTCTTTCGCTACCGAGGTAATGGTGATATTTGCCTTTTTCTTTTTGAGTTTTTGAATGGCTTCTACGACCTTCACAGTCGTCTTTTCACGATTGATATCTGCTAGATCAGTATTATTCATTTCTACCCACCACCACATTTGACATAGCTTTTTTGAATTCATTGTCTGCCATTTTATCTCTAAGTTCTTTTATATAGTATTCAAGCTTACCTTGTTGGTAATGTAACTTGGATGACCATATGCTATTATCATTTCCTACGTCTGCTAGTTCCTTATTTACTCTCTCAAGGCGAAAAAATATTAAATGGTGGAGCAGATGATAGAAAAGTTGTAGCAGAGGCCTGGGAGACTGTACTGAAAGGAACAGGATTAGCACCAATTGATGTCCATACTCCATTATGGCTTTGGTCTCGGGCTGGGTTTCCTTCATTATTAGAATTTCAAAGATAAACTTTAAAATCTCTTGAAGTAATGGGGGCTTTTAGGTTAAATAGTAAAAAACAGTAATCATTATTTCGATATTCCACAATCGGGCGCTATTGTTGCATATGCCTCACTTTTTCTCTAGAGCAATATTCTTTGTGAAAACAGCGTAAATAAAAAAGCACAACAAAGGTTATGAAAACCTTGTTGTGCTTTTATTAATAAATAAATTTTATTTATCTTCAGCAACGAATGGAAGTAATCCCATGATACGAGATACTTTGATAGCTGAAGTTAATTTACGTTGGTACTTTGCACTTGTGCCAGTTACGCGACGTGGTAAAATTTTACCGCGCTCAGAGATGAATTTTTTTAATAAATCTACATCTTTGTAGTCGATATTCGTAATGTTGTTTGAAGTGAAGTAGCAAACTTTACGGCGTTTGCGGCCTCCGCGACGTGGTGCCATAGTATGTCTCCTCCTTATCTTTTTTTATATTGTAGAAGCATTAGAATGGAAGATCATCCTCAGATACTTCTATCGGTCCTTTGCTATTTGCAAATGGATCCTCATCTACACGTGTATAGTTTGGCTGATTCATAGGTGGTTGATTTTGCTGATAAGCATCGCCGCCATAGGAACCCTGCCCAGGCATAGCGCCACCAAACTGCTGTTGTGGTTGACCACCACCATATGACGGTTGGTTATTACCGTAAGTTTGTCCACCACCGTATTGAGGAGCAGGAGCACCGCTACCATTACGTGGTTCTAAAAACTGTACGCTATCCGCCACAACATCTGTTGTATATACTCGCTTACCGTCTTGTCCTTCATAACTGCCTGTTTGGATACGGCCTTCTACCCCAATTAAACTTCCTTTTTTCATGAAGTTCGCTAGGTTTTCAGCTTGTTTCCGCCATGCAACACAGCTAATGAAATCAGCTTCACGTTCACCTTGTTGATTTGAGAATGCACGATTTACAGCAACTGTAAATCTTGTAGACGCAACTCCATTTGGCGTATAACGTAGCTCAGGATCTTTTGTTAGTCTTCCAACTAATACGACACGGTTTATCATCAGAATGCAACCTCCTTTTTCAGCGTTTTGTTAAAAAATCAATCATTAAGCTTCTTGGCGAACTGCAATGTGACGAATGATGTCTTCGCTGATGTTAGCTAGACGTGTATATTCGTTGATTGCATCTGAAGTAGCGTTTACTTTCACGATTTGGTAGTAACCTTCGCGGAAGTCTTTGATTTCATAAGCTAAGCGGCGTTTGCCCCACTCTTTTGATTCGATGACTTCTGCACCGTTAGAAGTTAAGATTTCGTTGAAACGTTCAACTAAAGCTTTCTTCGCTTCGTCTTCAATGTTCGGACGTACGATGTACATTAATTCGTATTTTCTCATCTGTTTACACCTCCTTATGGACTTAGGCTCTCCTTTATGAAGGGAGCAAGGAGCAAGTAATTAATTATTACTCACATCAATGAATTGTAACATATAGGTACATGTCTTTCAAGTCGCAAACTAACAATTCGTTTTATATAATGAAAGTATATTTATTAATTGGAGGAAGGTGAGCTTTCGTGCTACCGAATAAAGAACCCAATGTTATTGAATTAGATATAAAAAAATTGATGATCGACAATATTGTGATCACAAGTGGTCTTGTCATATTATTTACAGCCATTCAATATATTTGCTTTAAAGATTTTCACTTTTCTTTTTGGAAGATGATTGGTGGCACAATACTGTTTATTATTTTGTATATTGTTTTCATTATTCTGCATGAGGCTTTTCATTTAATTGGTTTTATGCTTTTTGGCAAAGTCCCTTTGAAATCTTTAAAATATGGCATAAACTTAGAGCTTGGTGTTGCCTACGCGACTACTGCAAAACCTCTTTACAACCATGCAATGAAGAAGGCCTTATTACTGCCATTTTGGATGACTGGCGTTCTTCCTACCATTGTTGGGTTTTATTTTAATAGTACCATTTTAATACTGGTAGGAGCTTTTTTAATGGCGGGTGCAGTAGGTGACTTTGCCATGTATAAAAAATTACGGAAGTATCCCAATGACGCATTAGTACAAGATGATCCTAAATTACCGAAGCTTTATGTTTATATTCCACAAGAAGAGAACGACAATATACCAAGATAAGACTACACAAAAAAATAATTAGAATCTGTAGTAGACTATCTATAACTACAGATTCTAATCATAACTTAAGGAGTTAAAAATCCGTGCTGTGCGGCTGTGTATAAATTTCTCCAAATACGATTGATAGTGGAGGTTTCTGTAATTGCATCCATGCCAAGGCTACGTATTAGTTTATTCGCGATTTCTATACAAGCAGCAGCAATCTCTTTACTCATTTGTGTAAATTGTGCTAGTTCTTCTACAGTTAATGAATCCCCTTGCTGATGCTTTTGCCAATATCCAGACAATGTTGTATAGAACTGCTTCTCAAATAGTTTAAAATGTTTCTGTTGTTGCATTAATAGAAATTGTAAAGCTCCCATGCGCTCAGCTCGATTGGCATCATGATTTCGTTGCTTCATTAAAGTAAATGCTTCTTCTAAGAAATTTTCTGTTATCCCTAGACAAACGCTTAAAAAAGAAGCCTCGGCAAAGGCTGTAAATGGAAAGCTATGTACTGAATTTCCGTATTTATTTCTAATCGTACCTATTTGGAAGGTAGCTTCCTGAGGCACCCAAACATTGTTCACACGGATAGTATGACTTGCCGTTGCCTTCAAGCCCATTGCATGCCAATCATTTAAAACTTCAACATCATGACGATCTACGGAGCAACTAATGATATTCTCTGTTTTCACACCGTCTTCCTCTATCAAACAGTTCATTGTAAAGGTTGTTGCATAGTCCGAACCACTACAATACTTCCATTGTCCCGTTACAACATAACCATCCTCTGTTTTTACAGCTATCCCCGTTGGATAGCCACTACCTGCGATAACCGCATCTTTAGAGGTAAAGATTTTTTCGCACATTTCTTGGCTAAATGTTGGAATAAATGCATTACCGCCAGCCCCGATTGTAATAAGCCAGCCAAAATTCCCATCGAGGGCCGACATCTGTTGAAACATTTTTATGCCTGCTAATAAATCTAGGTTCTTACCACCTAATTCTTTTGCAGTGAACAATTTGAACAATTGCTGTTCATAGATAAAATCTAAGACATCCTGTGGTAACTTTCCTAGCTGCTCAAATTCTAAGCCACGTTCTTTTATTTGCATTGTGTTCATTCAATGTCACTCCTGTACACTAAAAATTCAGATAATATGATGATTGAAAAAAGGCAATCATTTAGATTGCCTTTGTCTGTCTTATACATTAAAGCGGAATAACATAATGTCGCCATCTTGAACTTCATACTCTTTACCTTCAAGACGTACTTTACCAGCTTCCTTAGCTGCTGCTTGAGAACCTGCCTCTAGTAGATCATCATAAGCAACTGTTTCTGCACGAATAAAGCCACGTTCAAAGTCCGTATGAATAATCCCTGCACATTGTGGTGCCTTCATACCTTTACGGAACGTCCATGCACGTACCTCTTGTACACCAGCAGTGAAATAAGTAGCTAAGCCTAGTAAGTCATAAGAAGTACGGATTAGCTGATCTAAACCTGATTCCTTAATTCCTAATTCTTCTAAGAACATAGCTTTTTCTTCATCGTCAAGCTCTGAAATTTCTTCTTCGATTTTTGCGCAAATTGTAATGACTTGAGCACCTTCAGCTGATGCATACTCACGTACCTTTTTGACATACTCATTATTGTCAGCATCTGCCACTTCATCTTCTGAAACGTTTGCAACATAAAGCATCGGTTTAATTGTTAGCAAATGAAGACCTTTAATTACCTTTAGTTCATCATCTGAAAGCTCAGCGGCACGCGCTGGTTTACCATTTTCTAATTGCTCTTTAATTTTTAAAAGTACTGGCTCTTCAATCATAGCCTCTTTGTCTTTTTGTTTTGCCATTTTGCTAACACGTTGTATACGTTTATCTACTGATTCTAAATCGGCTAGTGCTAGCTCTAGGTTAATAACCTCGATATCATCAATTGGATCCACCGCACCCGATACGTGTGTAATGTTTTCATCTACAAAACAACGTACAACTTGGCAAATTGCATCTACTTCACGAATATGAGCTAAGAATTTATTCCCTAGACCTTCACCTTTGGAAGCACCTTTTACAATTCCTGCGATATCTGTGAATTCAAATGCTGTTGGCACTGTTTTTTTAGGTACAACTAATTCTGTTAATTTATCTAAACGTGCGTCTGGTACTTCAACGATACCGACATTCGGATCAATCGTTGCGAATGGATAGTTTGCAGCCAATGCGCCCGCTTTTGTAATTGCGTTAAATAATGTTGATTTTCCAACGTTAGGTAAACCAACGATTCCAGCTGTTAATGCCATGAATGGACACAACCTTTCTATAATCAGTTCAAATTTTCTCTCATATAACCTTTTCTATTATATTGATTCACTTACAAAAAGTCTAATATGCCTGAAGTTAGGCCTCGTTAGCAGATATTAAAATCTTTTTCATTTTTTTCTCAAATTCTCGACGTGGAATCATTACGCTATGTTGGCAACCTTCACACTTAATTCGTACATCGGCACCCATACGAATAATCTTCCATTTATTAGTTCCGCATGGATGTTGTTTTTTCATTTCAACAATATCATTTAAGCCATATTTCTTTTCTTCCAACTTACTCACTTCTCCCCTCACCTTTGTCATAGAACATCATTTTTGGATGGGCCATTGGTATACTGTGTTCCTCAAAAAGTTTTGTAACATCTCGACGTATAATCCGTGCAACTCCATATTGTTGCTGTGGTAATGTTTCAGCAGCTATACGTATAGTTACCTCTGTGCCTTTGACATTTTGTACACCTAAAAATACTGGTGCAGTTATTAATTCCTTATGTTTTTCTGGTAAAGTTTCTAAATACTTATTAATAACAGCTTCAGCTTTTTCATAATCAGCATCCGTGGTCATTTGTAAATCTATAAAAATTTTGGAGTTGTTAACAGAGTAATTGACGACCTCTCCAATTGCACCATTAGGAATGATGAATTGTTCACCAGTACCCCCATTAATTTTCGTTGTACGTAAACCAATTTCTACAACCGTACCTTCTGCTCCATTTATTTTTATATAATCCCCTACACCAAACTGATCTTCAAAAATAATAAAGAAGCCAGTAATAACATCCTTCACTAAACTTTGGGCACCAAAACCTACTGCTAAACCTACAATCCCTGCACCTGCTAAAAGACCTGCTACCTTTATATTTAAAGTAGATAGAATGCCAATGATTGCAGAGAAATAGACAACATAAGAAATTACACTTTGTAATAATCTTGAAATTGTACGTTGGCGTCGTTCTGAATGATTTAATGGGGAACGCATACGGATTAAAAACATTTTTTTAATAAATTTTTTACCTAATCGTACAGCTATCCATGATGCTAATAAAATAAGCACAATCTTTATAGATGTTACTAGTGACGCATTGATAATCGTTTCCCATAGATCCTCAGATGTGAGCTTATCCCAGTATCTTTCCATTAATTTTTTATTCTCTTCCATCATTACCACCTCTTGAATAACTTGCTAAAAATTTGCGTATACTGCATAAAAATTGAGCACTTCTAAAAATTAAAAGAAAGTGAGTTTTTTTATGAATACTATACCAAATTTGTTACTACCTTATTCCCTTCATCACGAGAGTAAAAATGCTGTTTGGCAATTAAGTACATTATTTTTAGAACATATACCGTTTCATCATGAACGATTAATTTTTTGCTGTATTGGCAGTGACCGATGTACAGGTGATACACTTGGACCGTTAACGGGTAGCTTTTTAAACAAATCGGTTAGCTTCCCCTATGAAATTGTAGGTTCTTTAGAAGATCCTTTACATGCTCTAAATCTAGATTCTACTATGCAGCAGCTACACAATCATACTACAAAACCATTTATTATTGCGATTGATGCCTGTCTTGGCAGTGAACAAAATGTTGGTCATATTTCCGTCCAAAGCGGTCCTATTTTTCCTGGGAAGGCTGTAAAAAAAGAATTACCCCCAATCGGAGACATTTCCATTAAAGGAATCGTCAATATTGGAGGTTTTATGGAAATGCTTGTTTTACAAAATACAAGACTTCATATTTCTTATGCCATGGCTGAAAAGCTTTCAAGAGCGTTATTACTAGCTGCCCATCGTTATTCATTGAAAAGTGTAGAAGAAAGCAACCATAATGCCAACAACGACGATACCTGGCAGCAAGTTAGCAGCCTTGATCTTAGTTAAACCGGCTATATTTAACCCTATAGCCATAATCATTACGCCGCCTACTGCTGTCATTTCTGTAATATACATTTGTAGAGCAGCATCAGGTATAAAAGAACTAATGGCGCCTGCAAAAAGTGCTATTAACCCTTGATAAATAAAAACTGGTATTGCGGATAGCAATACACCTATCCCTAATGTGGATGCTAGAATAATGGATGTAAAGCCATCAATTAATCCTTTTGTAATCAATACATTATGATCATTACGAAGACCACTATCAAGTGCACCAATAACAGCCATTGAGCCAACGACAAAGATTAATGAGGCTGTGACAAAACCTTCTGCTATGCTTATTTGATTTTGATCATTCCGTTTTGTACGAAATAATGACTCCACCCATTTACCAAGACGATTCATTTGCTTATCTAAATCTAACCACTCACCTATTACAGTACCTACCACTAAACTTACTATTAAGATAATAAAATTATCACTTTCAAAGCCCATTTTTATCCCTAATAATGTGACTGCTAAACCAATAATGGATAGAACAGTAGATTTCATAGATTCAGGAATATTTTTAAAAATGCGCCCCACTAATGCACCCGCTATAATTAGCACAGCATTAATCAATGCCCCTAGTATTACCACCCTTTTGCCTTCCTTCTCTCTAAAAAATAGAGAGCGCCTGTTTGCTTGGCGCTCTGATTAAATTATAGAAATATTATTTATTCTTCTTGTAAATTTAGGATTTCTAAAATGCGCTCTAAATCATCTTCAGAGTAAAATTCTATTTCGATTTTCCCTTTATTGTTGTTTTTTCTAATTTGAACATTTGTTCCAAAATAATCTCGTAATTGGGATTCTTTAGCCGCTACAAATATATCTTTTTTCTTTGGCGGAATTGTTTCACGTGAAACTTCTTCATTTAGGTTTTGTACTAACATTTCTACTTGCCGAACATTTAAACCTTGATTCATTACCCTCATTGCTACTTCAGATATTCGTCTTTTATTTTTTAAGCCAAGTAATGCGCGCCCTTGTCCCATCGATAGTGTGCCGTCATTCATAAATTTCCGGACATCTTCTGGCAAAGCAAGGAGGCGAACATGGTTAGCAATATGTGGTCTACTTTTTCCTAAACGCTTTGATAGCTCTTCCTGTGTTAGATGCAAATTTTCCATTAAGCTTTGATAGGCTTCTGCTTCCTCAATGACTGTTAAATCTTCACGTTGGAGGTTTTCTAAAATAGCGAGCTCCATCATTTGTGCATCTGATAGTTCTTTAACAATGACAGGAATAACTTCTAAACCAGCTAATAGACATGCTCTATAACGGCGTTCCCCTGCAACAATTTCAAATTTTCGCCCTTTTTTACGGACTGCAATTGGTTGCAAAATACCATGTTCATTTATAGAATCTGCTAATTCTTGTAAAGCTTCTTCATCAAAAATTTTACGAGGCTGAAATGGGTTCGCAACAATTAAATCTAATTGGATTTCTTCCACTTGCCCACTTTGCTCTAAAGACTCTCCTGGAAATAGTGCACCAATGCCCTTTCCTAAACCTTTAGCCATTTTTAATCACTTCCCTCGCCATCTCCAAATAAACTTCTGCACCTCTAGATTTTGCGTCATAAGTGATGATTGGTTGCCCATGACTAGGTGCCTCACTTAAACGCACATTACGAGGAATTATCGTTTTATATACTTTATCTTGGAAATATTTTTTTACTTCATCAATAACTTGTAAACCTAGGTTTGTTCGGGCATCTAACATTGTTAGTAAAACACCATCAATATACAACTGTTGGTTCAAATGCTTTTGAACCAGACGAACGGTAGATAACAATTGACTTAGACCTTCCAATGCATAATATTCGCATTGTACAGGGATAATCAATGCATCCGAAGCTGTTAAAGCATTGATTGTTAAAAGCCCTAAAGATGGTGGACAGTCAATAATTATATAATCAAAATCTTCTTTTACATTTTGTAATGCATGTTTCAGACGCACTTCCCTTGAAATAGTTGAAACCAATTCAATTTCAGCGCCTGCAAGCGAAATTGTGGCTGGCACAATCGATAAATTTTCTACATTTGTTTTTTGAATGACATTTTCAACATCTTCATCATCAATAAGCACATCATAAATACAACTTTGTATGTCTCCTTTATTAATACCGAGGCCACTTGTTGTGTTCCCCTGCGGATCAGTATCAATTAGTAGCACTTTCTTACCTAAATAGGCTAGGCAAGCGCTCAAATTGACTGAAGTTGTTGTTTTTCCTACGCCACCCTTTTGATTGGCGATTGCTATAATTCTACCCATTTAAAAGCACCTGCTTTCATCTATCAAAGTCTTACTTTGACAAATCATTTGTAAAATCACTTTGTTTAACCCGTTATCTAACTTTCATTCTATCAAAAAAACAGTAAGGAGTTGTATAAAATATTAAGAATATATACAAAAAAGGAGACATCTCTTATGACTTTCTAAGATGTCTCCTCTTTACAGTGAAGGATAAGTCAATAAATTATTATTCCTGAATAATTTATTGCAGCTTTTTCTTTTTAGGTATCTTCACTGTAATTTGATAATATTCTTCTGTATCTTCTTCTTCCGTTTTCACAGTAATACCACTTTTCGTTACCATCGTTAATGATTGTTTAATGGTATTTAAGGCTATACGGACATCTTTACTAATGGCCTTACGCTTCGGCTTTGCTTTCTTTGGTACCGATTCTTCTTGCTCGTCAGTTACTGGATGTAAGATTGCCTGAATTTGTTCCTCTAGTTGACGAACATTCCAATCATTATCAACCGTTTGCTGTAAAATCTCTAGTTGTAATGGTTGATCTTTAATAGCAATTAATGCACGTGCATGTCGTTCAGAGATCTTGCGCCTTAAAATGGCTTGTTGCACTTCATCTGGAAGCCTTAATAATCGTAATTTATTGGCTACAGTGGATTGTCCTTTTCCAAGTCTTTGGGCAAGAGCTTCCTGTGTTAGTTCGTGAAGCTCTAGTAATTTTTGATAGGCTACCGCTTCTTCAATTGCAGTTAATTCCTCACGCTGTAAGTTCTCTATTAACGCAATAGAAGCTGTCTCCTTATCCGTTAAATTACGTACAATAGCAGGGACCTCTGTCCATTGTAGCTTTTTCATTGCTCGATAACGACGCTCACCAGCAATGATTTCATATTGATTTTCTGATGTTTTACGTACAACAATTGGCTGAATCACACCATGCGTATGAATGGTTCTGGATAATTCTTCAATTTTTTCATCATCAAAAATAGTACGTGGCTGAAAACGGTTAGGTACAATTTGATCAATAGGCAATTTTATGACTTCTTCTGCTGCATGAACCGTCTCTGCTTGTTCTACTTCATTTTTCACAATAGGCTCTGTTTTACTTCCGCCTCCAAAAAAACGTGAAAAAGGACTTTTCATCCAAGTGGCACCACCTTTAAGTAACTATCTTGCTCTGTCTCATTCTATTATTATTTATTATATTTCTTAAAATGTATATAGTTCATAGATGACTTTTGCGTGAACCATCCATAACTAGTATGTATGCTCAAAATAGAAAAAATATATTCTACTTTGAGAAGTTTCACATGAAACACTAATTATTGAATTGGTGTTTTATTCGGTACACCTGGCTTACGCGGGTATTTTTTCGGTGTTCCTTTTATTTTATCAAATATATATAAAATGCGGTCACTTTCTTCAACGGGTAACTTGAAAGAATATTCTTCTTTTAGTTTCACACCTAATGTTGTTAATGCTTTTTTAGCATCTTTTAATTCTTCTGCGCCTGCCGCTGCTTTTAAGGCAACAAAATATCCATCTTGTTTTGCTAATGGTACACATAACTCTGATAAAACAGATAAACGAGCTACTGCACGTGCTGTCACCACATCATATTGCTCACGATATTTTAAATTTTGACCAAACTCTTCTGCTCGAGCATGCACAAAATTCATATTCTCTAATTGTAACTCATCACTTAAATGATTTAAAAATGTAATTCTTTTATTTAAGGAGTCGACAATTGTGACTTGTAAATGTGGGAAACAGATTTTTATTGGGATACTAGGGAAACCAGCACCTGCTCCTACATCACAAACAGTTATAACTTTTGAAAAATCAAAATAAAATGAGGCACTGATTGAATCATAGAAATGCTTTAAATAAACACCTTCTAAATCTGTAATAGCAGTTAGGTTCATCTTTTCATTCCACTCAACAAGTAATTCAAAGTATTTTTTAAATTGTGCAATTTGCGTTTCAGAAAGTTCAATGCCCTTTTTTTTAAGTGCCTCAATAAATTGTTGTTCGTTCATGTAAAGTCTCCTTTATTGATCTAGCCATACCAGTACATATTAATAATAGTATAACTTTAAAAATAGGAAGCGGGCACAATGGTATGCCCGCCCCTTATTCACTTTACTGTTCTTATTAGCCGCTTACTTTCGCGATTTTACCTTGTTCAATGTAAACAAGTAGAATGGAAATATCGGCTGGATTAACACCAGAAATACGAGAAGCTTGAGCAATGGAAAGCGGAGTAACTTGTTTTAATTTTTGACGTGCCTCAGTTGCTAAACCAGAAATAGCATCATAGTCGATGTTTTCAGGGATTTTTTTATTTTCCATTTTATGCAGCTTCTCTACTTGTTGCAGTGCTTTTTCGATATAGCCTTCGTATTTAAGCTGAATTTCAATTTGCTCTTTCACTTCTTCTGTAAATTCGATATCTGCCGGAATTAATGAGGAAATCATCTCATAATGCATTTCAGGGCGTTTCAATAAATCAGCACCACGTATACCATCTTTTAATTCACTACCACCAGCGGAACGAATTACAGATTGTGTGGCTTCATTTGGTTTAATGATGATCTCACGAAGACGTACAATTTCATTTTCAATCAGCGCTTTTTTCTCATTGAACATTTCATATCTTTCTTGTGAAATCATTCCTATTTTATAGGCTAGCTCTAGTAATCGTAAATCAGCATTATCATGACGTAGCAGCAGGCGATACTCTGCGCGAGATGTTAATAAACGATAAGGTTCATTTGTTCCCTTTGTAACAAGGTCATCGATTAATACACCAATATAGGCATCCGAACGACTGAGGATTAATTCCTCTTTGCCTAGTACACTAGCCGCAGCATTCATTCCCGCCATAAATCCTTGTGCAGCGGCTTCTTCATAACCAGATGTACCATTAATTTGGCCAGCTGTGTATAAACCTTTAATGCGTTTTGTTTCCAATGTTGGCCACAATTGTGTTGGCACAATTGAATCATATTCAATGGCATAGCCAGCACGCATCATTTCCGCATTCTCTAAGCCCGGAATTGATTTTAATAAACGTGTTTGGACATGCTCTGGTAAACTTGTTGATAAACCTTGAACATAAACCTCGCGTGTATTACGTCCTTCTGGCTCTAAGAAGATTTGGTGCCTTGGCTTATCATTGAAGCGCACAACTTTATCCTCAATCGAAGGGCAATAGCGTGGACCTGTCCCTTTAATCATCCCAGAGTACATCGGTGAAAGATGTAAATTAGCCTCTATTATTTCATGCGTTTCAGGGCTTGTATAGGTTAACCAGCAAGGTAGTTGATCCATAATGAATTCAGTTGTTTCAAAACTAAATGCACGTGGTACCTCATCCCCTGGTTGAATCTCTGTTTTATCATAATCAATTGTACGATTATTAACACGTGGTGGTGTACCTGTTTTGAATCGAACAAGGTCAAAACCAAGCTCTTTTAAATTATCAGCTAAACGGATTGACGGTTGTTGGTTATTAGGGCCACTTGAATATTTAACATCTCCAATAATGATTTCACCACGTAGGAAGGTTCCAGTTGTTACAACTACTGTTTTAGCACGATAAATTGCACCAATCTGTGTCATAACCCCTGTTACTTCTCCATCCTCAATAATAAGTTCTTCAACCATTCCTTGATGGATTGTTAAGTTTTCCGTTTCCTCTAACACACGTTTCATCTCTTGTTGATACAAAACTTTGTCAGCTTGCGCACGCAATGCACGTACTGCTGGACCTTTACCTGTATTCAACATGCGCATTTGAATATGTGTTTTATCAATAACTTTCCCCATGACGCCACCTAAAGCGTCTATTTCACGTACGACGATTCCTTTGGCAGGACCACCAATGGATGGATTACATGGCATAAATGCAATCATATCTAAGTTGATCGTTAACATCAGTGTATTAGCACCCATTTTAGCCGCAGCATGTGCAGCTTCTGAGCCTGCATGACCTGCGCCAATGACGATCACATCAAACGTGCCTGCCTCGTAATTTGTTGGCATGCTCGTATCTTCCTTTCTTTCTTAAAATTATTTTCCTAAGCAGAACTGAGAAAATAGTTGATTAATTAGGCTCTCTTGCACAGTGTCACCAATGATTTCACCAAGTATTTCCCATGTTCTTGTAACATCAATTTGTACCATATCAACCGGTACACCAGCTTGAGCAGCCGCTATTGCATCCTCAACTGTTGCCTGTGATTGATGCAATAGTGCTATATGTCTTGCATTTGAAACATATGTTAAATCCCCCGCTTCAATTTGCCCTTCAAAGAATAAAGCAGCTATCGCTTCTTCTAGCTCCGTAATACCCTCCTCCTGTAAGAGGGAAGTTGTCACAATACGACGCTTGCCTGCTAGCTCTTTGACACGCGCTAAATTAATTTTTTGCGGTAGATCTGTTTTATTGATGATAACGATGTAATCCATCGCCTCAATGGTTTCGAATAAACGCTCATCCTCTGCAGTTAACTCATCTGCATAGTTTAATACAAATAATATTAAGTCTGCTCCACGAAGAGCTTCCCTAGAACGTTCTACGCCAATTCGTTCAACGATGTCTTCCGTCTCACGAATACCTGCTGTATCCACTAAACGAAGCGGAACACCACGTACATTGACGTACTCTTCTATAATATCACGAGTGGTACCAGCAATATCTGTCACTATGGCCTTATTTTCTTGTACTAAGCTATTTAAAAGAGAAGACTTTCCAACATTCGGACGGCCTAAAATAACAGTCGATAAACCCTCTCGTAATATTTTCCCTTGAGAAGAGGTTTGTAGAAGTTTAATAATTTCATCTCGTACCCATGTACATTTTTCTACTAAGACAGGTACCGTCATCTCTTCCACATCATCATACTCTGGATAATCTATATTAACCTCTACTTGCGCTAATGTCTCTAGTAAAGCTTGGCGCAAGTCTCCAATAAGTCTCGATAATTTTCCGTCCATCTGACCTAATGCAACATTCATTGCTCGATCTGTCTTGGCTCTTATCAAATCCATAACTGCTTCGGCCTGTGATAAATCAATACGTCCATTTAAAAATGCACGTTTTGTAAATTCACCTGGCTCTGCTAATCTTGCTCCATTCGTTAATGCTAATTGCAAAACACGATTTACTGAAACCAATCCACCGTGACAATTTATTTCAACTACATCTTCGCGTGTGAAAGTTTTTGGTCCACGCATTAATGAAAGCATTACTTCCTCTACTACCTCATTTGTTTTAGGATCCACTAAATGTCCATAATGAATGGTGTGCGAATCCTTCGTCGTTAAACTTTTTCCACCTGGTGATTTGAATATTTTATCTGCAATCGCCACTGCTTCGTCCCCACTTAAACGAACGATGGCTATAGCACCTTCACCCATTGGTGTGGATATCGCAGCAATTGTATCGAACTCCATTTAATGACCTCCTCAACGTTATCCACATGTGGATAATCAAAACCGACCAACACTTACTAACACCTTAGACTAACATATTTTTGGTGAAATCTAAAGTAAGGATCATTTCCAAATGTGGATAACAGCGATTTTTTCAACATAACTTATTTTTCGACAAAAAAAGATCATTTTATCACGAAGGATAAAATGATCTTTAAAATTATATTGTCTGTATGTCTTTTAGCAATAGTTTAAATGTTTTTGACAGGCTCAATTACTAAATAACGATTTGGCTCTGAGCCTTCCGAATACGTCTCAAGATCAAAACGATTGGCTAATTGATTGTGAATTATCTTTCTTTCGTATGACGGCATTGGTTCAAATGCCACACGTTGATTTAAGCGTAATGCTTTGTCCGCCATTCGATCAGCAAGTAATTCTAAGGCTTCTTGTCGACGTTCGCGATAGTTTTCCACATCTAACTTCACCATTAAGAATTGCTTAGCGCTTTTATTTAACACTAGCTGTGTTAATTGCTGTAAGGAATTTAATGTTTGACCACGCTTTCCTATAAGCAGTGCAGCTTTCTCACTTTTTAGTTGAAAGAAAACATATTTCCCTTCGCGTGTCGTAGTAATATCTAGATCATGGATATCCAATTGTTCAGCAATAGTTACTAAATATGCTTTTGCATCCTCAATTGGGTTTGCTGAATCTTCTTCCTCATTTTGCTCGTTTACGACTTGTTGAACAGCTTCGATTTCACTTGGTGGTTCAGAAACTTGTGAACTTAATGTTTCAACATCATCTACTGCTAATTGTTCGTCTAATTGAGTCGAGATTCGCGATTCAGCTACTTCACTTTCAATTATTGGAACCTGAACTTCCTTTACTGTTACACGAATTTCCGCAGAACGTGCACCAAAACCTAAAAATCCTTTTTTACCTTTTTGTAAAACTTCAACATCTACTTGTTCACGGGTTTTGCCAAGTTTCTGTAACGCCAATGAGATCGCTTCTTGTGTTGTTGCGCCTATTTGCGTAAGTTGTTTCACTTTTTAGCCCCTCCATTTTGAGCAGGTTGTGTTTTATCTTTTTTCCAAGGTTTATAAATATACAGGTTTTGGAAAACCGAAATAATATTCCCGATTACCCAATATAGTGATAATGCAGCTGGTAAGGCCATACCAAAACCAATGATCATGAATGGCATTATATACATCATAATTTTCATTTGAGGATTATCCATTGCTGGTCCTGTTCGTAGTACAATAAATTGCATTAAACCAGCCGTAATTGCTAATGCAGGTGCAGGATCTGCTAACGGGAAGATAAAGAAGTTCCCTAAATCAAATGTAGATGTAGCATTCATACGACTAATTGCATGATAGAAACCAATTAAAATTGGCATTTGAATGACTACTGGTAAACACCCTGCTAGTGGGTTTACTCCTGATTCACTCATTAGCTTCATCATTTCTTGCTGATATTGCTGTTGTGTCTGAGCATCCTTAGAAGCATACTTCTTTTGCAGTTCCTTCAATTTTGGTTGAATTTCTTGCATCTTTTTAGAGCTCTTTGTTTGTTTAATCATTAATGGCAAAATTGCTAAACGAATAATAATCGTTACAGCAATGATCCCCCATGCATACGTACCAAGTAGATCAGCAAAGTATTTTATCGCTGATACCAACGGCCAAACAATGAATTCATTCCAGAAGCCAGTGCTATCTTTGGAAATTGGTTCATTGAATTCTGTACAACCAGATAGTAGTAGAGCTACTGATACTAGTGACAAAATTACCCAATGTTGTTTTTTCAACCTTCTTCCCCCTACAATTACTATTCACTTTTTAAATTCTATATGCATCTTCTTCATCACCGACAGTTGCCTGCCTCAAAATCTGCGACATCTAACTCTAGCTTTATCTTCAATTGAATGAAGTTAAAGTTATCAGTTATTTTATCATGCCTATTACGTTTCACTCTACTAAATATTCTAACTACATACACTTATTCCTAAGTTTTGTGGCGAATTTTACATATGTTTCAGTGAAATCTCACACTGCAAATACCCCTAGGTGTATACTTCCCTAACTTTACGGTATGCAAATTCGCTCTATTTTTTTATAACTAATAATAAAGGCGTACTTTTACCACTTGGTTGCATACATTACACTTTCTTCAATACCTTTGCGATTTTTAGTACATGTTGCAAACTTTGTTTCACTTCATGAAAATCCATAGTGGCCGCCGGTTGTCTGGCGATAATAACATAATCCATATTCGTTTTTAAATCATCTTTTAAATCATGAATACTATGTCGAATATAGCGTTTTATTTGGTTGCGTGTTACCGCATTCCCAAGCTTTTTACTAACCGATAAACCTACACGAAATTCAATTTGTCCCTCTTTTGCTAAAAAGTAAACAACAAACTGACGATTAGCGAAAGATTTACCTTTTTTAAACACCTTTTGAAAATCATCATTTTTCTTCACTCTTTGGCGTTTTTTCATTTCTTTCACCTGCTAATAGATAATATCTTTTGATCCTCATTTCTAGGTTTACCAAAAATAAAGAAAAAAAAGACCACTGATGTGGCTCAGTGGACTTATTTTATGCTGATAAAACTTTTCTGCCTTTACGACGACGAGCAGCAAGAACTTTGCGACCGTTTTTCGTGCTCATACGTGCGCGGAAACCGTGAACTTTGCTGTGCTTACGTTTTTTTGGTTGGTAAGTACGTTTCATTTATATAGACACCTCCTGAATGAGTTGAATTTTTCAACATACAGACTCGAATATTATATAAAGTATCTAGCTATTTTGTCAATGAATTTCATAAATTTCTTTCGACAAATCATTCTATGTATTTATTTTGCAACAAAAAAATTATCCACAGATTACTTGTTTTTTTTACACAGAGTTGTGTATAGTATTTTTTGCATTATTTTTTATCCACAACAATTATCTACAGGTTTTTCACATACCAAGTGCTTGTGGACAACTCTAAAGTGCATAACTATAAGGTATGTGGATAAGTTTCACAAACTATTGAAATAGCTTTGTTTTTCTGATACGATTACTGTGCTTCACTTTGTTGAAAACTAAAATGAACATTTTAATTATCCACAACTGTTAATATAATGTGGATAATTTTTATCACAGCCTTTGGTTAACTTTTATCCACAACTTGTGATTATGTGGACGAGTAGTAAAATGAACGTATTTACCATTTCTATAAATGCGATTTTTTTTTGTATTGAACACTGTAAAGGAGATTAGTAGCTTGGAACATTTAGAAGAATTATGGAATAATGTCCTGGCTCAAGTTGAACAAAAAATTTCTAAACCAAGCTTCGAAACGTGGCTAAAGTCTACAAAATTACTTTCCTACAACGGTAGTGGTTCGACTGTGACTATTGCTGCGCCAAATTCGTTTGCTCGAGATTGGCTTGAGAATCATTATATTCATTTGATTACAGGTATATTAACGGAGCTTACAGGCGAAGACTTGCTTATTAAATTTGTTGTTCAAAAAAACCAGGATTCGGACGATTTCGATTTGCCAGCGCCGATTATCCAAGCAAAAAATAACGATCACCATGATATTTCACCAGGTATGTTAAACCCGAAGTATACTTTTGATACGTTTGTTATTGGCTCTGGTAACCGCTTTGCACATGCTGCCTCGCTAGCAGTCGCTGAAGCACCTGCGAAGGCTTATAACCCTTTCTTCATCTATGGGGGAGTTGGGCTTGGTAAAACGCACTTAATGCATGCAATTGGTCATTATGTATTAGAGCATAATCCTAATGCAAAAGTAGTCTATTTATCATCTGAGAAATTTACAAATGAATTTATTAACTCTATTCGTGATAACAAAGCACTTGATTTTCGCAATAAATACCGCAATGTGGATGTACTGCTAATTGATGATATTCAATTCCTTGCTGGAAAAGAATCAACTCAAGAAGAATTTTTCCACACTTTTAATACTTTACATGAAGAATCTAAACAAATTGTTATATCGAGTGATAGGCCTCCTAAAGAAATTCCAACATTAGAGGATCGGCTACGTTCACGTTTTGAATGGGGATTAATAACTGATATTGCGCCACCTGATTTGGAAACCCGTATTGCTATTCTGCGTAAAAAGGCAAAAGCAGATGGATTAGAGGTACCGAATGAAGTAATGCTCTATATTGCGAACCAGATTGACTCCAATATTAGGGAGCTTGAAGGTGCGCTTATTCGCGTCGTTGCCTATTCTTCACTCGTAAATAAAGATATTAATGCCACATTGGCTGCCGAGGCCCTTAAGGATATCATTCCAAACTCAAAGCCACGGACTGTGACAATATTAGACATTCAAAATGCAGTAGGAGAACATTTTAGTATTCGATTAGAAGATTTCACGGCAAAAAAGCGTACAAAATTAATTGCTTTTCCTCGCCAAGTTGCCATGTATTTATCACGCGAATTAACAGATTTTTCGCTGCCGAAAATAGGCGAAGAATTTGGGGGTCGTGATCATACAACGGTAATTCATGCTCACGAAAAAATATCATCTTTGTTGAAAAATGACGTCCAGCTTCAACAAGATGTTAAACAAATTCGTAGTATGCTAGGGAAGTAATCGCTGTGGACAATCCTACTATTTAAACACAAACTTATACACAGTCTATCTACATGTGGATAGACTGATTTTATTCATAAAAAGGCACTTATCCACAAATCCACAGGGCCTATTACTATATCTTTTTTATTTTATATAAATAAATAATATAAATATGTGAGGGAAAACGAATGAAATTTGATATTTTACGTGACCGTTTATTAGAGGGTTTAAATGATGTCATGAAAGCAGTAAGTTCTAAAACAACTATTCCGATTTTAACAGGGATTAAAATTGATGTAACAGACGAAGGTATTCGCTTAACAGGTAGTGATGCCGATATTACGATTCAAACATTTATTCCTGTTGAGGAAGATGGACAACAAATTATTCACATTGCAGAAACAGGATCTATTGTTGTACAAGCACGTATGTTTAATGAAATTGTACGTAAATTACCCACAAATGATGTTGAGATTCAAGTAACACCTGGTTTCCAAACTCATATTCGTTCAGGTAAATCTGAGTTCCACTTAATTGGCTCTGATGCTGCAGAATACCCACTATTACCAGAGTTAACGGAAGATCAAAAATTTACTATTCCTGCTGATCTCTTAAAAACAATTATCCGTGAAACAGTGTTTGCCGTTGCTACTTCAGAAAGTAGACCCGTGTTGACAGGTGTAAACTGGCAGATCAAAAATGAAACATTAATCTGTGTTGCAACAGATAGTCATCGATTAGCAAGACGTAAAGTGCAACTAGAAAATTTACCAGAAGTTGAACATAGCGTCGTTATCCCAGGGAAAAGTTTAAATGAATTAAATAAAGTACTAGAGGATTCTACAAACCTTGTGCAAATCGTAATTACGAGTCAGCAAGTATTGTTTAAAACAGGCGATGTATTATTCTTCTCTCGCTTACTTGAAGGTAATTACCCAGATACTTCTCGTTTAATTCCTGAAGAATATCAAACTAATTTAACGATTAACGGTAAATCTTTATTACAAGCAATAGATCGTGCCTCACTTGTAGCACGAGGTGATCGTAATAATGTTGTCCGTTTTGAAATTTTGGATCATCAAGCAGTTGAGGTTTCTTCTAATTCTCCTGAAATAGGCAAAGTTCAAGAAGAAATTCCTGTAGAATCATTAGAAGGGGAAGGCTTAAAAATTTCTTTCAGTGCAAAATACATGATGGAAGCATTGAAAGCAATCGATGGCCAGGATGTAGTGATTCAATTTACAGGCGCAATGAGACCGTTTATTTTACGTTCGGTTCATGATGATGCTATTTTACAATTAATTTTACCTGTACGAACTTACTAAGAAATTAAGAACTGTTAAGATAGTCGCTATTTGCGGCTATCTTTTTTACTTATGGCGGAATTTTAGGTATGATAGAGAGATAGACAGTCTGTATTTGGAGGGGAACACACTATGCAGGACATTAAAATCGATGAGGAGTTCATCACGTTAGGGCAGCTTTTAAAAATATCTGATGCCATTAGTTCAGGTGGAATGGCGAAGTGGTTTTTACAAGAAAATGCTGTGTATGTAAATGGAGAAGTAGACGATCGTCGAGGTCGTAAATTACGCAACGGAGACGTTGTCAATATTCCAGGTTGTGGTCGTTTTCAGATCGTAGGACCAACTGGGCAGTAAATTATGTATATTGAGCAAATAAAACTTACAAATTACCGTAACTATGATGCCTTAGCTTTGAACTTCTCTCCAAAGATTAATGTTTTCATTGGTGAAAATGCTCAAGGGAAAACAAATGTTATGGAATCTATCTACGTATTAGCGATGGCTAAATCCCACCGAACAACGAACGATAAAGAATTGATACGTTGGGATTCAGACTATGGTAAAATAGAAGGGGCCGTTCAAAAAAGACATGGTGTTTTACCAATTGAGCTTACGATTGCAAAGAAAGGTAAAAAGGGCAAGATAAATCATATAGAGCAAAGTCGTCTTAGTCATTATATTGGCCAAATGAACGTCGTTATGTTTGCACCAGAAGATTTAAACGTTGTAAAAGGTAGTCCGCAAATACGCCGGCGTTTTATTGATATGGAGATTGGGCAAATTTCGCCTGTCTATTTACATGATTTATTAACCTTTCAAAAAGTTTTAAAACAACGTAACCATTTCTTAAAGATGAACCAAGGCAAGTCCATGGCAAATGATGTGATGTATGAGGTCTACAATGAACAATATATTCATGCTGCTACCCAAATTATTCGTAAAAGATTTCAATTTATGGATTTATTACAGGAGTGGGCTGAACCCATACATGCAGGTATATCGCAAGGGAAGGAAACGCTCGTTATAAAATATCGTACGGTAGCTGGAATAGAAAAAGAACATTCTTCTAGTGAAATTGAAAATACTTTACATCAAAAATTGATTGAAGCAAGAGAACGTGAATTTGACAGAGGTGTGACATTAGTTGGTCCACACCGTGATGATTTGCAGTTTTTAGTAAATGGCTATGATGTGCAAACTTATGGCTCACAAGGACAGCAGCGTACAACTGCATTGTCTTTAAAACTTGCTGAAATTGAATTAATTAAACAAGAAACAAATGAAACACCCATACTACTTTTAGATGATGTCTTGTCGGAACTCGATGATTATCGTCAATCGCATTTATTAAATACCATTCAAGGTGAAGTCCAAACCTTTGTCACAACTACAAGTGTTGATGGAATTCATCATGAAACAATGGAGCAGGCTCAACTGTTCCACGTGAAACAAGGTGCGATTGAAAAAAGTTAGCCAGGGTAGTTTTTTAGATTACAAAAGAATGGTAATAGTCAGCTCGGTTGACTGTTCATTCATTTACACACAATGATGTTATGAAGGAGTAGATGAAAGCCGTGGCTATAGAGAACGAAGGTTTACAAAACCAAGCTTATGAGGCCGATCAGATACAGGTATTAGAAGGTTTAGAGGCAGTACGTAAAAGACCAGGAATGTACATCGGTTCAACAAGCTCAAAAGGGCTTCACCACTTAGTATGGGAAATTGTTGATAATAGTATCGATGAAGCACTTGCAGGATTTTGTACAGATATACAAGTAACGATTGAAAAAGAAAACTGGATTCGCGTAGAAGATAATGGTCGTGGTATTCCGGTTAGCATTCAAGAAAAGATGGGTAAGCCAGCTGTTGAAGTTATCATGACGGTTTTACATGCTGGTGGTAAATTTGGCGGTGGAGGCTATAAAGTTTCAGGTGGTCTTCATGGGGTAGGAGCATCAGTTGTAAATGCTCTTTCCGTTGAAACAATTGTCCAAGTTCACCGTGAAGGTCATATTCACGAAATCAAATTTCAACGTGGAAAAACGATACAAGAACTAAAAGTTATTGGTGATACAGATCACAACGGAACAACAACACGTTTTAAAGCTGACCCAGAAATTTTTAAAGAAACTACGGTCTATGAGTATGATATTTTAGCCCATCGTATTCGAGAATTGGCATATTTAAATCGCGGTATCAAGATTACTATTGCTGATGAACGTGAAGGAGAGGAACGTTCAACTACATATCACTATGAAGGTGGTATTCGTTCATATGTTGAGCACCTAAATCAATCTAAAGAGCCTATTCATGATCCGATTGATGTACTTGGAGAAAAAGATGGTATCTCGGTTGAGATTGCTATGCAATATAATGCCGGATTCTCTTCTAATATTTTTTCATTTGCTAATAACATTAACACGTATGAAGGTGGTACACATGAGTCTGGTTTTAAAACAGCTCTTACACGCGTCATTAATGACTACGCACGAAAAGGTGGATTGTTGAAAGAAGCTGATGCCAATTTGACAGGTGAGGATGTACGCGAAGGCTTAACAGCTATTGTTTCTGTTAAACATCCAGATCCTCAATTTGAGGGGCAAACAAAAACAAAGCTAGGGAACTCAGAAGTAAGTCAAATTACTAACTCTTTATTCTCAGATGGCTTTGAACGTTTTATGTTGGAAAATCCAACTGTTGCTCGCAAAGTTGTCGAGAAAGGTTTAATGGCGGCTCGCGCTCGTGTCGCAGCCAAAAAGGCACGTGAATTTACTCGTCGTAAAAACGCACTTGAAGTATCAAGCTTACCAGGTAAATTAGCGGACTGTTCTTCAACTAATCCGGCTGAATGTGAAATCTATATTGTTGAGGGTGATTCTGCCGGTGGATCAGCTAAATCAGGGCGTGATCGTCACTTCCAAGCGATTTTACCTTTACGTGGGAAAATTCTCAATGTTGAAAAGGCGCGTTTAGATAAAATTTTATCGAATGCAGAAATTCGTGCCATGATTACAGCATTCGGTACTGGTATTGGGGAAGAATTTAATTTAGAGAAGGCTCGTTATCATAAAATCATTATCATGACAGATGCCGATGTTGATGGAGCACATATTCGTACTTTGCTTTTAACATTCTTCTTCCGTTTCCTTCGTCCACTTATAGAGGCAGGCTATATTTACATTGCTCAGCCACCACTTTATCAGGTGAAACAAGGTAAGCATGTAGAATATTGCTACGATGATGAAACATTAAAAGAAATTTTAGAACGACTACCAAAAATGCCAAAACCGAATGTACAACGTTATAAAGGTCTTGGTGAAATGAATGCTGAACAACTTTGGGATACTACAATGGATCCAGAGCACCGTACATTATTACAAGTAGAATTAGATGATGCAATTAAAGCTAACCAAGCATTTGAGCGTTTAATGGGCGATGAAGTTGAACCTCGTCGTCAATTCATCGAGGAAAATGCCGTTTACGCTAATTTAGATATCTAATTTTTCTTGAGAGGAGGTCTACACTTTGTCAGAACAAGAACGCTCCGGTGTTAAAGGAATTAATATTACAGAAGAGATTGAAACATCCTTTCTTGATTATGCAATGAGTGTAATTGTTTCACGTGCATTACCTGATGTACGTGATGGATTAAAACCAGTACATCGTCGTATTTTATATGGGATGCAGGAGTTAGGAAATACAGCAGATAAACCTTACAAAAAATCAGCACGTATTGTTGGGGATGTTATGGGTAAGTACCATCCACATGGCGACTCTTCCATTTATGATGCTATGGTACGTATGGCGCAAGATTTCAGCTATCGTTACATGCTTGTTGACGGTCATGGGAACTTTGGTTCTGTTGATGGTGACGGAGCTGCAGCTATGCGTTATACAGAATCACGTATGTCTAAAATTGCAATGGAAATGCTACGTGATATCAATAAAGATACAATTGACTATACAGATAACTATGATGGCTCTGAAAAAGAACCGATTGTTTTACCAAGTCGTTATCCAAACTTATTGGTAAACGGTGCTGCAGGGATTGCTGTTGGTATGGCCACAAATATTCCTCCTCACCATTTGGGAGAAACCATTGATGCAGTTATAGCACTTTCTGAAAACCCAGCTATTACAACAGAGGAATTGATGGAAATCATCCCTGGCCCAGATTTCCCTACTGGCGGATTAATTTTAGGCCGTAGTGGTATTCGTAGAGCTTATGAATCTGGTCGTGGTTCTATCATTATTCGTGCGAAGGTGGAAATTGAGCAAAAGGCAAATGGTAAGGAAACTATCCTTGTTCATGAGTTACCATACCAAGTAAATAAGGCTAAGCTGATTGAAAAAATTGCAGAGCTTGTACGTGATAAAAAAATAGATGGTATTACGAATCTACGTGATGAGTCGGACCGTCGTGGTATGCGAGTAGTTATTGAGGTACGAAAAGATGCAAATGCTAATGTAGTTTTAAACAATCTATATAAACAAACAGCTATGCAATCAAGCTTTGGTATCAATATGCTGTCATTAGTAAATGGTCAGCCAAAGGTATTAGGCTTAAAAGAAATGCTATACCATTATTTAGAGCATCAAAAAGTCATTATTCGCCGTCGTACAGAATTCGAACTTCGAAAAGCAGAAGACCGTGCTCATATTTTAGAAGGCTTGCGAATTGCATTAGATCATATTGATGAAATAATTGCGATTATTCGTGGTTCACGTAGTGGTGAAGAAGCGAAGCCTCAATTAATGGAGCGTTTTAATTTATCAGAGCGACAAGCTCAAGCAATTTTAGATATGCGTTTAGTTCGCTTAAGTGGGTTAGAGCGCGAAAAAATTGAAGCGGAATATCAAGAGCTTCAAGTTCTGATAGCTGAATTAAAGGAAATTTTAGCAGATGAAGCTAAGATTGTTGATATCATTCGTACTGAAATTTTAGAGCTGAAAGATCGCTTTAGTGATACACGCCGTACTGAAATTACATCTGGTGGTATCGAAATGATTGAGGATGAGGATTTAATTCCTGTTGAAAATTCAGTTGTTACTTTAACGCATAACGGCTATATTAAACGTTTAGCTGCGAATACATATCGTAGTCAGAAACGCGGTGGTCGCGGTGTACAAGGAATGGGTACAAACGAAGATGACTTTGTAGAGCATCTTATGAATACTTCTACACATGATACAATCCTATTCTTTACTTCCAAAGGTAAGGTATTTAGAGCAAAAGGTTACGAAATTCCAGAGTTTGGGCGTACAGCTAAAGGGCTACCGATTGTTAACTTGCTCAATATAGATAAAGGCGAGAAAGTAACAGCTATGATCCGCGTTGGATCATTTGATGAAGATGCATACTTTATCTTTACAACTAAAACGGGTGTTACCAAACGTACACCTGTATCACAATTTGCCAACATCCGAACAAATGGTTTAATAGCTATCAGTTTACGAGAAGATGATGATCTTATTTCTGTTCGTTTAACAGATGGGGATAAGCAAATTATCATTGGTACACGTGATGGTATGCTTGTTCGTTTCCAAGAAGATGATATTCGCTCCATGGGCCGTACAGCTGGTGGTGTCCGAGGAATTAAACTTCGTGACGGTGACGAAGTAGTAGGTATGGAGATTATTGAACCAGGACAAGAAATTTTAGTAGTTACTGAAAAAGGTTATGGTAAACGTACTTCTGAAGATGACTATCGTTTGCAAAGCCGTGGTGGCGTTGGATTAAAAACAATGCAAATTACTGATAAAAATGGTCCGATGGTGGCTGTGAAAACAGTTGATGGTTCTGAGGATCTTATGCTTATTACCATTAACGGTATGCTTATTCGTATGGATATTAATGATATTTCATTAATTGGGCGTAGCACACAGGGAGTTCGTTTAATTCGCTTAGGGGATGACGAATTGGTTGCAACTGTGGCTAAAGTTGAAAAAGAAGAAGAGTCTCCGGAAGATGAAGAGGAAATAGAGGAATAATTTATACCGATGAACGACAGCATTCATGTCGTTCATCGTTTTTTTTATCATAAATAATGAAAAATAAGTAATTATTTTGAATTCCATGATAAAATAAAAGTACCTTAATTAGAAGCAAGTTAAAGTGGAGAGGTGTTCATTTCATGGAAACTATACATGTTCCGATTTCAGAATTAGGCGTTGGTAGAGTAATTTCTGAAGATATTTTTGCTAATACACAGTATCCTATCATCTTTAAAGATACAATGATTTCCTATGTACATTTGCAAGTTTTTCAGGCGTTTAATATTTTTAATGTCCCTGTTTATAAAAATCAAAACGACAATCGTTCAGAAAAGAAAGAAATAGATGTAGAAGTTGTAATAGAGGAAATCCCAACTTTTAGAAAGGCTTATAATCATTCTATTGAACACTTTAAAAAGGAATTTAAGAATTGGGAAGCTGGTGCAAAGGTAGGGATTGCAAAAGCAAGAACAATTATATTGCCTTTAGTAGAGATGGTTCTAGAAGATCGCACCATTATTTTTGATTTAAATGAGTATTCCAGTCCTAAAGATTATTTATATCACCATTGTGTAGCAACAGCCTTGATTTCCTCGGTTATCGCTCAAAAGCTTGGTTATGATAGAGGGACTACAATACAAGTAGCAATAGGTGGGTTATTAGCTGATTGTGGAATGGCTAAAGTACATCCTCGTATTCGAGATAAAAAGACACCGCTAACTGAGCAAGAATTTGATGAAATTTATAAACATCCTATTTATAGCTACAACATGGTAAAGGATCTAACAATTTTAAAAGAAACCATGAAAGAGGCGATATTTCAACACCATGAACGGTTAAATGGTAGTGGATATCCGAAGGGCGAAAAGATTGCTAATATCTCTATTTTTGCACAAATCATTGCCGTGGCAGATGTTTTTCATGCCATGACGTGTGAACGAGTATATAGATCTAAGCAGTCTTCGTTTAAAGTTATAGAAATGATTAATGAATCTGAGTTTGGTAAGTTCGATATTAAAGTGGTACGTGCACTGATCGATATTGTTGCCGATCTTCCTATAGGTACAATCGTTGAACTTTCTAACTTAGAACGTGGAGAAGTCATGTTTGTTAATAAGTTTGCACCAACACGTCCACTCATTAAATTAATTCATACAGGAGAAATTTTTGATTTAGGGAAAAATAGAAGTTTTTATATTTCTAGAATCATCACAAACCTGTAGAAAGGCAAGCCATTACTATGGCTGCCTTTTTTATATTCAAATAAAGGTGGATAAATCGAAGTACACCACTAGATAAAGTACAACATATTCAGTCTGCATCGCCCTCTTCTAATGTAAAGGCGAATTTTTTGGTACTTACAATAGAGTGTTGGAATCACCAAAATATAATCTATTGAAATATTTTTAGATAGAGTGTTGACATAGTTGTCGAATCTTGATATTATTAATGAGTCGCCAAGAGGTGACGCTGAAATGAAAAACATGAACCTTGAAAACTGAACAAGCAAAACGTAATCAATATAGTTTTTAGTAACTAGCCTTGCTAGTAAACGAAACAAAATTTTGGACATCAAAATTGATGCCAGCAAAACAATTTGAGCTAATCAAA
>Ga0213820_1000037_pt1 | contig 154958 bp, 168 predicted proteins | sample MC6MC0910MG_FD_179889 | JGI IMG/M metagenome (GOLD analysis project Ga0213820, IMG submission 179889) | Enriched soil aggregate microbial communities from Iowa State University, Ames, United States - MC6-MC0910-MG | ecosystem: Environmental > Terrestrial > Soil > Unclassified | place: USA...
AAAATATAGCTTTAACAAGGGGAATTTATTATATCTTCCCAGCGTACTAGTTGTTACTTTTTCTATTAACGATAGTTATCGTACTTACCGTTAATTCACGCTGGTTTACCTGGGATTTCGCCTCGTTTATCCGCGATTCGCGACACCTTATCAGCGATTTGCGCCATCTTATCGGCGATTCGCGACATCTTATCAGCGATTTGCGCCATCTTATCGGCGATTCGCGCCATCTTATCAGCGATTCGCGCCATCTTATCAGCGATTCGCGCCATCTTATCGGCGATTGAGCATTTTCACTTTATGAACGAAAACCTACAACTCGACATAATATAGAATTAAATGAAAAAAAGGGTGATGTAAAAAATGCAGGGCCACGAAAGACCTGACGTGTGGGACGAAGATGGACGGGATATTGATCGGTGGGAAAATGATGGTGGAAGAAGTCAAGGTACAAGACATGGACGGGTTCCTGTCTTGTACCTCAATGGAGAATTATACATCGCTGGCAATGAATTATAATTTATAAACATGTCTATTCCATTATTTCATTCAACTTCGCAGTCGATTCATCTGTTAACTTGTAGCGTGTATCTTTATCATTCGTAAACATAATCATTCCTGAATCTTCACTTAACCAAAGAAAATAAGAGTCAGCTCCTAATTTAATTTTATATTCAGGGTCCGCTACATCGGCAATTCCATCTCTTTTTTGTGCTTCTTTTATCGCTTTCGTAAAATCATTGATAATCGACTGCTCTGTAAAGGTCTTCTTTGTGTCTTGTTTTGCTTTCCAAAAGCTTTCCATTTCAACAATGGTCACTTTATTTGGCGTACAACCAAGTAGGAATAGGACAATAAGCAATACTGTTAGGATGTAAATATTTCTCAAAGTTTCCCTCCTTAAAAAAAATAGCATACTGGAAGTACTCCATTATACTATTTATCGTCTGTTAAAAACTAGTAAGCACGTGCAAACCACACAGTATGTGCTGCATCTTTGCCGCAATGAATGCAAGTATGCTTCGTCGTTGGCGGGTTAAATGGTATGTTGCGTGTTGTGAATTTTGTTTCTTCTTTGACTTTTTCTTCACATACATCGTCGCCACACCAACCAGCTAATATCCAACCAGGAATCGTTTCATTTTGTTCAGCTTGTGCTAAATGTTGTTTTAACTGCTCCATTGTATCGATATGTGTATGTGAGTTGTTCGCACGGAAAGCTTTTGCTTTTTCAAATAATCGCGTTTGCATCGTTGCTAGTTCTTTTTCAATGCTTTCTACAATTGAATCTAAAGAAACCGATACTTTTTCTTCTTCATCACGTGCTTTCATTAAGCCTTGCTGATTTTCTAAATCACGTGGGCCCAATTCAATACGCACAGGAACACCTTTTAATTCCCACTCATTAAATTTATAGCCTGGTGATTGATCTGAATCATCAAGACGAACACGAATACCTTTCGCTTTTAAAGCTGCAAAAATTTCATCTAATTTCTCAATAATTGCAGGATTCTTTTTCCACGGACCAACTGGGATTAACACTACTTGTGTTGGGGCAATTCTTGGTGGTAAAACAAGCCCTTGTTCATCACCATGCACCATTATCACGGAACCGATTAAGCGTGTGGACGTGCCCCATGATGTTGTATGCACATGGACATGTTTATTTTCTTTATTTAAATATTTGATATCAAATGCTTCAGCAAATTTTGTACCTAAGTAATGAGATGTTCCTGCTTGTACTGCCTTGCCATCCTTCATCATCGCTTCAATCGAAAATGTATCAACCGCTCCAGCAAAACGTTCTGACGGTGTTTTTTGTCCATCATAGACTGGAATCGCTAATAATCCTTCGACAACTTCTTTATAAATAGCTAACATTTGCATCGTTTCTTTACGTGCATCTTCTTCATCAACATGCGCCGTATGACCTTCTTGCCATAAAAATTCCGACGTACGGATAAACGGCAATGTTTTCTTCTCCCAACGGAATACATTTGCCCATTGGTTAATTAAAACTGGAAGATCGCGATAACTTTTAATCCAATTTGAATATAAATGGCCGATCATTGTTTCAGAAGTTGGACGCAATGCTAAACGCTCTTCTAATTGTTCGCCTGCCGCTTCTGTCACCCAAGGAAGTTCTGGAGAAAAGCCTTCAATATGATCCTTTTCTTTTTGGAAAAATGATTCTGGAATAAGCATTGGGAAGTAGGCATTGCGGTGACCTGTTTCCTTAAAGCGCTTATCCATTTCCGCTTGAATATGCTCCCATAATTCATAGCCATCTGGTTTAAAAGCAATACAACCACGAACTGGCGTGTAATCCATTAAATCTGCTTTTTGAATTGTCTCTACATACCATTTTGAAAAATCGTTTATTTTTTGTGACATCGTTATTTTCCTCCTATTTTTAAATAATAAAAAAAGCATAAAGCATCCTCATAAAAGGACGTCTTTACGCTAATTGACGTGGTACCACCTTAGTTCGACTTAAAAATAAGCCCTCTAAACGTTTGTAACGAAACGACTCGGTTAGTTGTTAACTGACTTCTCCGTGGTAGGGTTCAATAAGAAGAGGTGATATAGCTCTCAGCCTAGGCTATATTTTCTGGTTCACAATCCTTACTTACTTGATCACATCATCGATTATCTTATGTATACATTAATATACCAATTTGCTACATGTAATTCAATCATTACTGTCATACAAGTGATGGAAATCCAGCTCGCGACCATAACCATAATGGTGTATGGACATCAATCGGAGCAATTCCAGTTCCTTCGAGCGCTTGTTCCCAGGCAAGCGCTACAGCTTTTCGATCATCTGCCCCACCATTTAATACTGTAGGTGGACATAATCCTAATTGCACCGTAGCCTTTAAAATATGCGTATCCGGTGCGATTGTAATAAGCTCCCTATCCTCCCAGCAAATAGCTGAATAGCTCTCCAACACGTAAAGCCAGTAGTTAAAAATTTTAGGTCCTGATAAATAAGGGAACTCGGATTTTCGAGTATTTTGCATTAGCTCTTTCAACGAATGAATATTATATTGAACAGACTTCAGAAGCCCTTCCACATCTCCATTTGGCGAGGAACGAACGATACCTTGTGCCACGCGATGCCAAATTTCTGGATGCCGATTTGGTTGTAACCCGACACGATGCAACAGCAATGCTTCACGTAAAATAGTTATATCGCTACTAGCTACCGTTTTCGGATGAAAAATCCACTTTGTTTTTTCATCTTGATAGGCTTTCACAACGGCTTGCCATAGCGCATATGAATTTCTTTGATAGTTTAAAGCCATGGACAGCGTTAAAACTTCTAGTAAATCTTGTTGTTTTATCGCTCCAATTAATACATCTTCGGGCATTGTTTCTCCACCGAGATGTCCTTGTGTGTGCATATTTATTAAGGTTTTAACATTATTTAAAAATTGTTCACAAGACATATCCTATCCCCCATGATTAGTAACTTATTATAGAATTGTCGTTAATCAACATGTATGATGTTTATACTAATATATATAGATTTAAACAATTGATAATGGAAGTGTGATTGTATGAACCGTCAACAAACAGAAAAATTATGGCGTGAAGAAAAATATCGTGTTATGTACCATAGCCAAAAGCATTACAATCAACTTCGCCAAGCAATGCGTGATCAGCTGTCCCATGAGCATATTGAACAACTAATCGAAGACGCATACCAACAAACGCCAACTGACGGCAGCAAGCGCAATGCCTGTCAACATATGTGGGGCTATTTCCGGAAAGTTGCCACACTAGAAGAAAAACAACATTATGAGCAATTACTTCAGGATGGTGATAGCGCAACATTACTATGTTTTTTACAGCAATTAGCTACACACTATCACGTTACTTATTTACAAGAAAGTACTATTTTACAAAACGAAGGGTGTTAATGCCCTCCCATTAGGAGATTTGATATGAACAACAATCTAGACAACACCGAAATGATCTTCTTTTGCCACCCATCCGACCGTTTACTGCATCCATTTTATAATAAACATATCGTCTTTACAGGGGCCCTTTCCACGATGACACGTTCAGAAGCTGCGAAAAAAGCACGCGCTTGTGGCGCATTGATCCAAGGAGCCGTTACAAAGGACACCCATTTCGTAATTCTTGGCAAAAACCGCCGAGACAAAAGCACAAAGCATTTAAAAGCTGAGCAGTTTATGCAACGTGGCTATGATATTCAAATGATTGCTGAGGATGATTTTATTTGGCTAATTTCAATGGAAAAAGAATATGTACCATCTACTATACGTTAACGTTTCTCCCCTTATATTTCATTAACTGACCGTTAATGAAAGCAGTGAATACATGACTGCCCAAATAAAAAAGGTTTCATTGAAAACAGTAACAGTTAAGATTGTAAACACTATAAACGTTACGGTAGGCATGACAAACCATTTTTTCACTAAAAGGCTTGTTGCTAGTAGCACAACAATAGGACATATTAATAGCACAAAAAAATTCCATATCTTTACTTCTCCCTTTTAAATGACCACATTCGGTCATACTTCAGCGATTTCTAACTCTTTGAAGGAAACACTATAACGTTCGTTTTCGCATAAGTTCCTACCTTTAAGAACCACCATATTTTAACACTATAAAAACACGCTGACTAGTTGTGCATCATCACAACCAATCAACGTGTTTTTTTATGTAAGCCTATTTTTGCACTACTGGTGCAGGATATTTAAAGCCTTTTGTATCCACTTCGACTTTTTTCATAATTTGATCTTCTATTGGTTTATCTGCACCATCTCGATCAACGGCTACAATCTCATCTACCGTTTCTATACCCTCGATAACTTTCCCAAATGCCGCATAATCGCCATCAAGATGGGATGCTTCTTCCGTCATAATAAAAAATTGAGAACCCGCAGAATCCGGATTGTTTGACGTTCGTGCCATTGAAATAACGCCGCGCTCATGTTTTAGATTATTTTCAAATTTATTACTTGCAAATTCACCTTTTATCGAATAATCAGGGCCCCCTGAACCATTGCCTGCAGGATCGCCCCCTTGAATCATAAAGCCAGGAATTACACGATGGAAAATAAGACCATCATAAAAACCTTTCTCCACTAAGGAAACAAAGTTTGCAACCGTATTAGGCGCTACCTTTGGCTCTAGTTCAATCACAATTTTTTTATCGTTATTCATTGTAATCGTCACAATTGGATTTTCTTTTATAGCAGACGCATAATCAACATTCTCTTCCGCTGTCGTATCCTCTTTTGCTGTTCCACATCCTGTCAGAACAACAACTAATGCCATTAGGCTCATTACAAAATATAAAACTTTCGATCGTGCCAACATTCTTTCAGCTCCCTATCTAGTCAGTTACTTACATTATATAATTATAGGTTATTACCCAACAACTAATCTTACATATGAATATTAAATACAGAAATTTCTGGGGGCACCATAAAGCGAGCAGCAATTCTAGACGTACCAATTCCTGTATTGACATACAGTTGCATGTCCGTGCTTTTATTTATCGTATAAAATCCAGCATTATATTTTTCAGCCAATGCAGTAGTTGTTTTGAAAAATGGAATCTTTATCTGTCCGCCATGACTATGACCAGCTAACAACAACTGAACGGAAGTATCTTGTAACAGGTCTGCCATATCCGGCTCATGCATAAGAACCAATTTATAATCATAGTTGCCATCCATAGCCGCTACCAACTTGTCGACATCAGGATTCCCTAGTAAACCGTCATCCAAGCCTCCGATAAATAGCTTCTTTCCATTTAATACATCGACATTGACTCCACTATTATTTAGTAATGTAAAACCTGCATTGGATAATACATCTTCGTATATTTTATAAGCGCCACCACCATAATCGCGATTGCCCCAGATGGCATATTTCCCAACTGTTGCTTTTAGCTGTGATAGATTATCTGTTACATCTTGTTGATGTTGAAAGGCCGAAAAATTTTCAAATAGATCGCCTGTAAATACAATAATATCAGGAGATAATTGATTGACCTTGTTGACTAAATCTTGCATCTGTTTGACTGTATATGTTTCACTTACTTGAATATCAGATAATTGCACTACTTTTAATGCTTGTCCTTTGTTTCCATGTAAATCATAAGAATGAACGACCAACATCGTTGGTTCAATTTTAAAAGCATATCCTATCAGTAAGCCTATGACGATCATTAGTAATATAACTATTTTTACAATCCTTTTAAAAAGCTTCATTCGTCTTTGCATGCCCCTTTCCTGTGCGTATTGCTTCTTTGTTGATAGCCAGAAGGCAACTTCAAACGAAAAAAACGTGCACCCAATAGATGCTCGTTCATTGTTTAATATTGTAAAACGAATATACGACTCTACTAACAACACTTCATACTGTATATCATTTTCAACGAAGATACCATAGAATATTACCGCAAACTGCTAAAAGTATAGGGTTTTCTAGTGTCAGTTATGTATAATAATAGAAAATTATATTAAGGACGTGGTGCAATGCATATCGAAAGGGTCAGTATTCATCCAATCCGTCAATGAAGTAGTCATTGGACTAAAGGGCACGCTCTGTCTTCCACGCGTATGCACTACCTCTCCGTCAGCAGTTCAAGAAAATAATGGTTTGTCTTTTTTCTTGAACCTACTTAGTACATCCAATAATAGTGAATAACATTAGACCAAAGGATTTCGCAAAGTATGAGACCCTTTGGTTTTTTGTTTTTTAAATAATGTGAGAAATTTATGTTTCACTTTCGTTATAGTAAGTGTAATCTGTCCCCTTTTAACATAGAAAATCCCTCTTGCAACGAATTGAGCAGAGGGATTATTTTTGTTAGTCAATATGACGTTTGAGCACAACTAATACAATGGCTAAGCAAGTCACAATAGTGCACGTAATAAACATCATGGCATACGAGGTAAGTTGAACAACAATGCCCATTACGAAGCTTCCTAATGAAAAGCCTAAATCATTGGTCGCAAGAAAGACACCTAGTAATAGATGTTTTTTGTCTTCTGGAATGGCAAATGATATGTAGGTCATAATGGTCGGATATAACATGGCAAATGCTAAGCCATTAAAAATAGCAGAAAGATAAATAAGAGCTCCAAGCTGCCCCCCATACGCTAGCATTGTCGTACCGATAATTGACGCTAAAAGCACAAGGACAATGAAATTTGAATGCCAATGTCCGTCTGAAGGGATTCGCTTGCGCAAAATAAAACGACTTCCGACAACGACAAGGGCTTGGATAAATAAATAGACTGCAATATTACCAAGGTTAAACTTCAACATATAGAGCGGTAAAAACGTTGATATGGCACCTATAATTGTAGAGCCTACGATCATCGTGATCGATGCAATAATTAGACCTTGATGGCGTGATGTTTCTTTTAGTGCACCTAGTAACTCACGAATTGAAAAAGCAACCCATACTTTTTGATGTTGTGGTAAAGGTGTACGCATATATATAAGTAATGGCAACATAGCTAATACAACAAGACAAGCAATAAAATAAGTACCATCTAGTTGTTGCCAAAGCCACACTGCCAAAACTGGTCCATAGAGAGAAGGCATCACCGAAGAAAGTGAATACATGGACATGCCTTGTCCACGGTCTTCATTTTTTAACATATCGTTTATCCCCAGTTGCATCGACATAGAAAAAAAGGCGATAACAACACCTTGCAATACACGCACAACATAAATACTATCGATCCCAAACAATACATAAATCATAAGTGTTACAGCATGCCCTACTAACAGCCATTGCATCATTGTTTTCACACTATACTTCGCAACCATCTGACCAGCCCACGGTCTTAAGACCATACATACAAACATTGTGATGCCCATAATAAAGCCAATTTCACCTTCAGAAATGCCACTTTTCTCAGCTTGCAGTGGAAAAATAATTGTTAAAATTGAAGATGCTGTAAAAAATAACATAGACAAAAAATATAGTTGAAGCATGGCTCCAGAGAGTGGTGAAAACGTATAAGTTAATAGATGTTTATCTGTCATACGATTTTGCCCCTACCTTCGCTTGATATCCTACTCGATTCTCATCACTAAATGAGAATTTTTATCAATTCAAAAATAGGCTATTCTATTTTTTTCGTCAAGTGTTCCTATCTAGAAAAAAAGCACCCCATTCAGGATGCTACAGAAGACAATTATTGACGACGTATTTTCTATAAAGTGAAGAGATATTTACCCCTCTTACATTGTCCTTTACTATCGATTTACCTGTACTTTTCAATTTACAAACAACGATCCATATTTATAAAATAATAGAAAAAGATTAATTGAGTGAAGCAATGGTTAAAAACAAAAACTCGTTTATTGTAGCATTTACAAATATTATGATTACTTCTTTAGCCCAAATTTTTTATTGGACACTTCTAGAAGATTCAATAAATATGTTTATTTATCAATTCTTCCTTTTTCCTTTTAGCTTAGTACTTATCAATATCATCTTTTGGTTTAGTAAATATAAACTTCAATTTTATCAACATGTACTCTCTGCCTATACAGCTTTCTTTTGTTCAATTATCATTACGTTTATTACAGTACTATCAACCTCTACTCAAGAATTACCACCTGGTGAAATTGTATTTGCAGATGTGCTATTTGTTTTTATTACAATAACAATACAGCTTATCATTTTATTATTATTAAATACCTTTTTTTATGTATTTTATCGAATTAATAATTATTGGAGAATAAACAAGCACCTATAAAACAAGATATGCTCCCAGGTGTAGACTCATTAAACAATTAATATTTTGAGAGCATATCACAATAATTTTTAATGAAGAACTTCACTATTATTATTCGCAATGACGATATTCTCTTTACTAATCGTTGCACTCACCTTATCTTGTTTGAACATATCGATTATCCCGTCTACTACGTTTTGAATAATTTGGTCATCAAATGTCGACGCAGTGTTGAGCACAACTGAACATGTAATTTCTGGATTATTTGTATCACTTAATTTTGATTTCGAGGATGTCGACACTAAAATATCTTCCCCTTTTAATCCTGTTTGTTGTGCTATAAGTAATTGTAAATCTGCTTCTTTTTGTCGTAGCCATTGCGTTGTTTCAACATCGACTTCCTCCATAATCCTTGCCTTCATTTCACCGTTTGGCAATATCTCAATTAATTCACTTGTAACTTCAGGTTGTGGTTTTGCTTGTCCAATAAAATAGTACGATACAGCAATTATCACAACTAGGAGCAACGACAATAATAGTGTTTTTTTTGATTTGCTATTCAACGGTATCACACCTTTTTTAGCATAGTTAACTACTAGTTTTCAAGTAAGAAAATAAGAGCATTTAAATATGTACGAGGCACTTTTCAAATTTTCATCCACTTTATCTCCTTTCAAATATTTTTTTATTAATTTATCAGAATTTTTTAGTATTTTCAATTAAAAATAGAGGAAAATTATTAAAAAAGTCACTTCGCAAATTTTCATTTAACGTCACAAATACTGCATTCAATGCCACAAGTGTATATAGACGACGCACAAGTCGTTAAAACGAAGGAGGTTTTTTTATGCCATGTAAAGAATTTAATCCGCAAGTATGTGACACCTATACAACGCGAGCAACGGTGTGTGCTAGTTCACAAAAAGGGTATATTGCAGCGTCTGTTACGGTCAATGCGAACTGTTCCTTCCAGTACACAGTTTATTTGGAACAATGGAATCAAGTTGCTGGCGTTTGGATGAACATCGCTGAACGCAATGGACTTGCTTCAACTAGCGGCACGCATCATACATTCGAACCGAAATTTACAACCGTACAAACTTTCCGTGTCCGTTGTGAAGTTTGGGCATCAAAGTTGTCAGCATCTACAGCTTCTTTCACGCACGTATAATATCCAACAAATGACGTCCTTCAGGGCGTCTTTTTATGATGATTCGTACATAAAATCTGCCCTAGTCTATTGGTTGATCCACTTAGAAACATAGAGCATGGCTTTGATTCATCTTCCTCACTCGTCACAAAGAAACTACATTGATACACATATCTAAGTAGCAAGAAACGAATTGGAAGGTGGTGAGAGGATGGTAGATATGGAGATATTCCAATTAATAGGAAACTTCGGGTTTCCAATCGCGCTTGCTGTTTATTTATTAGTTAGATTTGAAGCTAAGATTGATGGATTAAAACATGCCATTAATCATTTAGCTGATCATTTGGCAGGACTTAAAAATAACAAATAGTTTTTTTCATCAGAGGTCTTCCGCAAAACCGGAAGACTTTTTTCTAGTTTTGCAGCAAAAAAAAATAGAAGTTTCCTGTCACAAAAATAGCATTAATAGACACATCTATTTTTATAAAAAATATATTGTAAGGATGATGAAAATGCTTATGCTATTTGATTATGGACATGGTGGCAAGGATCCTGGTGCAACCTACAAGGGGCGTCGTGAAGCTGATGATGTAATGGGACTAGGCCAAGCTGTAGCAAAACATTTACGTTCTGTAGGAATAGTTATTGACGAGACTCGTACAACAAATACATCTTTGTCACTTGAGCAACGGGTCAAAATGGAATCTATGAAGAACTATGACTTTTTTATTTCATTCCATCGCAATGCCTATAAGCCTGAAGTTGGAACTGGTGCCGAAGTGTATGTTTATCGATTTTTGAATAACAGATCTAAACCTTTAGCTGCTAAAATTCAAAAGGCTCTTGTAAATGTCGGCTTTCGCAATCGTGGCGTAAAAGAGGCAGACTTTTATGTGTTAAAGCATACGCTAGCACCCGCTTTGCTTTTGGAAATTGGGTTTATCGATAATAGCGATGATAATAAACTATTTGATACTCAGTTTAAAACCATTGTTGAAGAAATGTCGCATGCAATTATTGAAATCGCTGGTGTTAATAAGGTGCTTTAAATAAACGTCTACACCACCCCAACTCCTGGTCTCCCAACATATAAAATCCATGTCATTATTGCACGGGTTGTGCTAAGGTAAATTATCGAGACAATTATATTAAAGGTGGAAAATTATGTTGGAAGTAAGTGAAAGTAAATTATCACAGTATGTCGTGCATTATGTAAGTGATTCATTAGTTTTCGGTGAGGAAGCATTTTCGCAACCAGAAGTTATGTTGGAAGCCGCGTTTACACAATTAGCATTTAACAAACTTGACTTTGAACAACAATATGAATTTTTTCATGAAACGAATATTGGATTAAATGAAGTGTATACGTATGTAAAAGCTATTTTTGATGAGGAAGCTAGTTTCCTCGAACAGTCAAAGCATATTGCCACACACTTACATAGTGCATCTGGACATCCCAATATTAAAAATGGCGAGTTGTTTATTGGCTTATTTGAAAATTGTTTTATGGCAACAGAGGCCAAAAAAGTAATCGCCATTGTTAAAATTGAAGAAAAAGAAATGTTTCTAGATGTAAAAAATGAACAAAATAAAGTGATTGTCAATGGCATTGACGGCATTAATGTTAAGAAAATCAATAATATGGCCGTTATCGTCGATATGGGGGCAGACGAAGCGCCCGTTGTCTTTATGAAAACGAAAAAGAAAGAAGATGTCGTGTACTGGCAAGAACGTTTTTTGAAAATTAAAGTAGCTGACGAACATTATCATAAAACCAACTTAGCATTAACAGAATGTAAAAAATATATTTTAAAAGAAGATAGTTTCTCAAATACCGAAAAGTTGGGCCTTTTAAACAAAACGCTCGATTATTTCCGCAGCGAAGAAGAATTTCAAGTCAATGACTATATCGAAACCGTTTTTGACGAAGCCGATTCTACACAAAAAGATATTATCGTTAATTCAGTCAAGCCTTACGAAACAGTGATTTCCGAAAGTGCCATTGCGAAGGCAGAAAAAAGTTATAAACGTAAAATCAAACTGGATTCTGCAATTGAAATTCAAGTGAACGTGCGTGATATCGAGCAAATGGATGAGCTAATTGAAGTCGGTTATGATGAGGAAACGAATCGCAAATTTTATAAAATCTACTTTAATGAAGAAGTTTAATCATACAAAAAAAGTGTTCTATTGACGGCAATCAATAGAACACTTTTTACTGTTAATGTTCATGTCGGGTACCTTCCTTCCGAAGTCTTAATGGCGTTTCATAGGTTTTTAGTGGCGGTTTACTTCGGTTTAGTGGCGCTTTACTTCAGTTTAGTGGCGGTTTCTTTGATTTTAGTGGCGATTCCCCAATTTTTATTGGCTATTCACATAAAAACAGCCCAATTCAACTGAACCCAAGCAAAAATCGCGAAGAAGTTTTCTGAGCATTTTTTGTATTATTATTTTAGAAGACTATCTTTTTGCTAGAAGCATTATCCAGACATGCTTTCTATGCTACAATTTACTATAAGTGAGGAAGGCAGGTGTCTTATGAAAATATCCGTTTATGTTGCAAGTGCATTTAGCAAGGATCATAAAGGCGGAAATAAAGCAGGAGTGGTATTGTTTGAGAATACATTGACCACTACTCAAAAAATGGCAATAGCCAAACAACTGGGCTATGCGGAGACCGCATTTATATCGGAATCTGAAATTGCTGATTATAAATTTGAATATTTTACACCAAAAGAAGAAGTGGATTTATGTGGTCATGCCACAATTGGCTCTTTTGCGATACTGATGCATTTAAATAAACTTTTTGGGAATCGCTATACGATTGAAACGAACAGCGGTGTTCTTACAATTACCATAAAAGATGACATCATCTTCATGGAACAAAACAAACCGATATTCTATGATATTGTATCTCCAAACGAGTTCATCGACTGTTTTGACATTCAAGCTATAGACAATACATATCCCATTCAAATTGTCTCCACGGGCTTAAAAGATATTTTAATTCCTATAAAAAACGAAGAACAATTACATGAACTGCAACTTAATTTTGAAAAAATTAAAGAAATCAGCAAGTATTATAATGTTGTCGGGATGCATCTATATACTTTTAATGACAATCGAATGATATGCAGAAATTTTGCTCCACTATACGACATCAATGAAGAAGCAGCGACTGGAACTTCAAACGGTGCATTAGCTTGCTACCTTTATGAACAGCACCACTTGCAAAAAGAAGTCTATGTGTTTGAACAAGGTTATTCTTTACACTCACCTTCCGAAATATTAGTTAAATTAGCAACCAATAGCGAGAATAAAGTAGAAAAAGTTTATGTTGGCGGCAAAGGCTATTATTGTGAAACTAAGTGTTTAGATGTAGAAAATATTGATTGAGACATTGTGTTTGGCTTCAATCTGAAAAGACCGTTATCACGGTCTTTTTTTACTAGAGTTAGTTTTCATTTTTAGAAAGATTATGCAAATGCCATTTAAATAAGAATTTCAGCAAGTAATCAAAAATCACAAATATTGTTATATAGATACTACTAAGTGAGACCGTTATATAAATACTACCGCTGAGAGTATTTTTATCTGACATGACCAAACTAAATAATAAAGAATAGGTCAATGCACACAGTAAATGCTTTAAATACATAACAATGATATTTTTAATTTTACTGTAATGTTCAATCAGGATAGATACCAAAACAGCTACAAGCATTGCAGGCCCAGTAAATGTAGTACCATAAATACCATATGATATGCTGTATCTGTATGAGGAACCAACAAAAAGTGGAATGATAAATATCCCGATCACAAGTGTAATAACTGCTGCCAGCATTTTGTTTCTTAACATCTTTAGTCACAACCTTTAATCACATTTTTATCAAAATGGCCAAAGTCACTAGATTTGATTAACGGTATGTACAATATATTCAACCCCGAAATAACTTTTAACAAACGCAAATAGCTCAGAACTATCCCTAAGAATATATTGCTTCATCCTCTTTGGCCTCTCGATAATTCCACGAATATTTCTTTCATAGTCTAGAATACTTCTGGATCGTCATCTATTTTACCAGCGATTCACAAGCTTCTATCAGCGATTTCATCTAGTTTACCAGCGATTCATGGGTTTCTATCGGCGATTTCATCTAGTTTACCAGCGATTCACAGGTTTCTATCAGCGATTCCATCTAGTTTACCAGCGATTCACAAGCTTCTATCAGCGATTTCATCTAGTTTACCAGCGATTCACAGGCTTCTATCAGCGATTTCATCTAGTTTACCAGCGATTCACAGGCTTCTATCAGCGATTTCATCTAGTTTACCAGCGATTCACAAGCTTCTATCAGCGATTTCATCTAGTTTACCAGCGATTCATGGGTTTCGATCACCGACATGGCTTTCTCTGTTATGCCAGCTCTTCTGTATCTTCCGAATATAAACAATTTGACCGATATGGTAGGCATTATGGGTCGTTACATTGCCCAGTACTTGCCACCATTTTGCATGAAAGTATCCTTGAACTTCACTTTCTAATTGTTGTTCTGTTAATATTTTTTGCCAATGTAACAGCACTTCTAAAAGTTGTTGCTGCAATTCATCAAATGTTTTATTGTTTGCAATGGTAAACGTACTGTCATTTCCTTCGATGTTTGGCACAGCCAGTACACTATTTTCTATATATCTTGTTTGCCACGTTTTATTCCAATAAAGCAAATGCTGTACAATTTCTGCAATACTATTGCTCTCGTCATTTACCTTCCAAAAAGCCTGTGCTTCTGTCAGATTTTGAATAGACTCTGAAAAGGGCACGTACCAACTTGGATCGTTTGCATTTGCTAATAACTGATCACATAAAACATCTTTTGGGTGAAACACGCCTACCCACTCCTTTAATTTAATTATTGTTAACATTCTCTTTACAAGAGCAGATCCCTCTTTATAACCATCAAAATAAAAAAGATGTTCAAAAAGGATAACGGTTTCTCTTTAAACTATGCTATTTTTTGAACCGAAAGGAAGAAATACACTGCGTTTTTAAAATTAAAGGGAAATAAATTTCGTAAAGTTCATTGACAAGTGTCAGAACAAGTCATAATTTCTTTTTGCTATATAGAAAGGAGGATGCAGATTGAAGAAGCTTTGGCTTATTTTTTTAGGATTACTTTTTCTTGTTGGCTGCCGTGAAAGTGACCAAGCAATTTTACAAACATTTGAGTTAACGAATGAAATTCATAAAATTAGCCTAACTGGAAGAGGTCTAATTCCTTATGATGACAATGAAGAAAAAATAGTTGACAGAGAAATCGTAATTGAGAATATTTCCGATATTCAAAAGGTTAAAGATGCATTACAAAATGCAACGGAATTAACAGGAAAGATTACAAATGAGGGTCCGTTATTTGTACTTAAATTAATATTCGAGGGCGGTTATTCAAAAGTTATTAATTTATGGTACTACACTGAGGCAAATACAGGACATTTTGAAGTAGACGATGTACTGTATCAGTTGAATGAGGATTCCGTCTCACAATTAATTAAACTTTTTGAGTCCTATCGAGAGCAACAAGTTCAATAACTAATACATATTTTTTCTTGTAGAATTAACTGACGGCGCTAATAGAAAAACATCGGTACTAATACCGATGTTTTTCTGTGTGTTATTCAACTTGCTATTTTTGATTATTTCAATGGAATTTTCAATTCAATATTTTCCCCAATAGGATTGTAGAAATAGTCTATCTTCATTTTGGCTTTACCATCGTAATTTTTAAAGGTTTCCGTTGTATATAGATACTCATCATCCTCTGAGAATGAGCTCCTTGCATTTTCTAACACCGTGCCATCTGCCTTCAAAGCATACTCCAAAAACGGATGGTTTACTCTATCATCCCATTTCTTTGCAGCAATTTTTAAGCTATGTCCCTCTACAGCTATATCCCAATCTAAATAATCTGGTTTTGATATTATTTCCTGTGTACCAAAATCAACTTCGATAAAATCTTCACCCTTTGGCACTGCATGAACAGCACCAATCATCAACGTCAATTCCTGTGGATCATTAAAATAATTACTTTGCAAATATACTGTGATTTTTCCATTGGCATGATTTGTGTATATTGATGAGCGATTTCTAAGTGTTCCTCTACGCTCACCACTTTCCGTTTCGACTGCAATATCCTCCAGTGCTAATATTTGCATTGTATTGTCTTTATCTACTTCAATATCGACTGCCATTTTCAATGGTGATTGGCGAATTTGCGTAATCGTAAATTTCTGACCTGCGACATCAACCGTACGATTTGCAGTAAACACTTTTTCCTTAGCGATGTCATTTTGTAAAGTAAATGGAATCGTCATTGCAATATTGCCTTTATCTCCATCTTTAAAGTGAAAAATAGCTTTAAAATCCTTTGAAGTATAAGCGATTGGCTCTGAAAAACCAAAATCGACTGAAGATGAGATGTTTGTTTGATTACTTGCATTATGAGTAAAAGAACAACCGCATTCAATTTCATCTTCCCCCTGGAACAATTGCACTTTGTCCAAAAATAATTCAAAAGGCGCATCCGCATCATAGTAAAGAACTAATCCCGAATAATCTGCTATAACTCCTTGCAATGTAAGCGATAAGCCTTTTTTATGTTGGGTCACATTCACTTCTTCATAGTAATGATTATCCACAATATCCTTTATCCCTTTATCTCTTACTACCGCCGATACAATGGCTTCAAGGACGGGTATTTTTGCCACATAATTAGCAATGGTAGGTGAAACACGAATCGAAAATAACAGACTTAAGCAGCATAAAAATACGATTGCGACTGAAACGATGCGCCGCTTTGTTGTTTTTTCTCGCTTCACTTTACGCAATGCGTCCATGCGCAGTTGTTGAAGCTTGTCCTTTGGAACGTCAATTGGTTGTTTACTCATAGCCAGTCCTCCTTTTCTCTAGCAAAGATTCTAAGCTTTTTTAAAATATGATGGAGCTTCGACTTTACAGTGCCCTCAGGAATTTGATTGAGCTCGGCAATTTCTTTGTTTTTTAGTTGCTGAAAATATTTCATATAGACGAGTTGTTGCTCAGACAATGTTAATTGCTCTAACAATCTCTCGATATCTGAGTAAATGGCCCATTCAAATAAATGATATTCTTCAATTTGAACGGTTTGTTGATGTTTACGTAAATGGTCTTTACAACAATTGATTAAGACGCGCACGAGCCAAGTTCTCGCATATTCGGGCTGCTGAACGGTATGCATTTTTTTCAGTGCCTTCAAAATGAACTCCTGCATCACGTCTAAAGTGTCCTGCTCATTTTTCATGTATGTAAAAGCCATACGATATAAAATTTCTTCATCCATTTCAATAAGGGAAAGTATCGCTTGATGATCGCCACGAATAGCACGCTTTGTCATATCTCTATCCATTCTTTTCGCCTCCTTCCCTCATTAGACTGTAAAATACTTCATTTCGTTCAAAAATTTTTAAATAAAAAGAATCCATTTTAGCAAAATGGATTCCTATGTCATAAAAGCTTAGCTATATTCTAATTTCTTAATATCTTCAATGAGCATTTCAACATCTGCCTTTTTCGTAGCCCAGCTCGTACAAAATCTTACAACACTGTGCGTAGCATCGACTTGTTCCCAATAGGAAAATGAATAATTCTCGCTCAATTTAGTTAACACATCATTCGGTAAAATAGGAAACTGCTGATTTGTTGTAGAATCATATTTCAATGCAAAGCCTTTTTCAATAAACGCTTCACGTATCTGCATTGCCAGTTCCACTGCATGTTTAGAGATTTCATAGTATAGGCCATCCTCAAACAACGTTTCAAACTGGATTCCTAACAAGCGGCCTTTTGCGAGCATGCCTCCTCGTTGCTTAATAAAATAGCGAAAATCCTTTTTAAGATGTTCATTTATAATGACAACCGCTTCCCCAAACATTGCGCCTACTTTCGTTCCACCGATATAGAACACATCACAAAGTCTAGCGATATCTGCTAACGATAGATCACTGTCTTGTGCAACGAGCCCATAGCCTAATCGCGCGCCATCCATCACCAACGGCAAATTGCATTGGCGGCAAACTTCGCTTAATTCCTCTAATTCAGATTTACTGTAAGTTGTCCCATTCTCGCTAGGATGAGATATGTATACTAAGCCTGGCTGAACCATATGCTCATGCGTGGCATCTTCCCAGTGCGCATTATATAATTCTTTTACTTGTTGCGCTGTAATTTTGCCATCTTCACTCGGCAAAGTCAGCACTTTATGACCAGTCGCTTCAATTGCGCCTGTTTCATGTACTGCAATATGCCCCGTTGTAGCAGCAACCGCTCCTTGGTGTGGACGTAATATAGAAGAAATAATCGTCGTATTCGTTTGGGTACCCCCAACTAAGAAGTGAACATCTCCATTGTCGACTTCACACGCTTTTTGAATATACGTTCTCGCTCTTTCACAATGTTCATCCATACCGTATCCTGGTGTCTGTTCTTCATTTGTTTCAATTAATCGAGTCAAAATGCGCTTATGGGCGCCTTCTGCATAATCACTTTCAAAACGTATCATTTTTTGTTCCTCCAACATTATGTATTTCTTTCCTAGCATGAACGATTCAATTACTGCGAAGTATTTATACAGTACACTAGATGATCAGTCCACGCATCGTTTTCGTAGATAAATCCTTTTCTCATGCATTCGTAAACCATGCCAACGCTTTCTGCTAACTTTATCGATGCTATATTATCAAGGTTGATATGTGCTTCTATGCGATGATAATTTAATTTTTTAAATGCTAAATCAAGCGCTGCTTTGACAGCCTCCTTAGCGTAACCTTTTCTCCAAAAGTGGTTATGGATTGTATAGCCAAATCTTGCCCACTGAAACTCTTCCCTTATTATAGTCGAAAAGTCTATAAAGCCAAGATGACTATTATCTACCTTTCTAAACACACCCAATACATAGACTTTATCTTCTTGCGCCATTAGATGATGTTTCATCACTAAATCACCAAACCACTCTTTCGTACAGATGCTCATATCTATTTTGCCTTCATCGTATTGATGTTGAGAGGGGAAGCGATTTTCATATTCGGTTAACCATGAAGAATAATCTCCCTCTTCTATTAATCGAATTACTAATCTTTCGGTTTCAGTTCTTATTTTGACCAATCAAACACCTCATCTAGAAATACTTTCTATATTCATATATAAGTTCTCCTGCGAATGGAAATATCCTTTTTTCCTCTACTTTGCCTTCTCTGCAATCAAAAAAGGCATTATACGAGCGAAGCCCATTAGTCGAATTTCATTTCAGAGAGTTGCTAAAATTTCTTTGGCGATTTCATCAAGTTCTTCTGCAAGTTCATTTGCTGTAGGGTTTTCGGCTACCCTTATTAAGTACTCTTTAAAGTGAACTCTTGACGCTAAGGGTAATTCAATCACTAAAAAGTGTAGAATATACCACTTCCAGTTATCATCATCTGAAGATAATACATCTTGCACATGAGGAACAATTTCCTTAGGGAAAGTTAATAGAATCTCCAATATGCCAGGTGCAACTGGCCAGTTCATATCCTGAATAAATTCGAGGAGGTCGGGCAACAAAGACACTAGTGTCTCTCTATCCAGATTTTTAATTTCTCCAACCTTATCAACATCGTATACATTTCTTGGGAGGAAAACTTCCAGCTCTTCCAAATACAGCACTCCTTTAAATCATTACAATATCCGCTCGCAATTCCAGAGCTCTAATCACAGTTACTTAATCAACCAACTCCCAAAATTGAGACGCTGCTTTAGAAATTCGTTGATCTTTTAATTTAACGATTATAGGCTCTAGATGAAAATCAAAGTGTTTCAATTCAAAAAGCGCTGTATGTTCTAAAAATGGTGATTCCATTCTTGGAATAACAGACAAGCCTAATCCTCTACTAACAAGTGCCTCAACCATCCTTATATCTTTACACTCGATAATGATATTTGGCTTGACCTGATGTTCATCGAACACTTTGAAGAGGTCTTCATGGAAGGAAAGCCCTTCCATTGAACCTAGCATAATAAATGGAAACGGGGCAATCTGTTCAATCGTCACATGCTGTGATGAAAACGATGTTGCCCAACTTTTTGGGATAATCACAGCGGTTGGATGTTCTTTTAATTTTTTCATCTCATATTGTTCGCTATTGCCCAAGCGTAAAAGTAAGGCAACATCAATCTCTCTTTGTTCAAGTCTTTTTAATAATTCTTCTGAATTTCCTGTTACGATATTCATCTTAACATTTGGATATTGTGCTCTATACATACTGATATAGTCAATGAGCATATTCGAACATGTAGATGAAACACCGATATTTACTGTTCCTCCGATACCTTGTTCAATTTCCTGAATTCTCTGTTTGACATCTTGTATTTGCATTAGCATTTGATTGGCATATTGGTATAGTATTTCACCTGTTTCAGTAAGCTCCCATTTTTGACGATATCGATGAATTAACGTTGTACCAAGATCATTTTCAAGTTTTTTTAACAACTGACTAAGCGGAGGCTGCGCGATATGGAGCACTTCTGCTGCTTTAGAAATACTTCCTTGATTGACAATTTCTTTGAAGTAATATAGCTGTCGAAAATCCATGTTATCTCTCCGTTATATGTTTTTTAATATGATTAGTTTATCATATATATATTTTTCATATCTTAAAATTGGATTTATAATATATCTATAGCGTTTTTATTTAAGGAAGTGTGAGATATTATGAATCATCGAAGCAGAACCTTGAAGCGTATTATTTTGTACGTAATCGGGTTATTTTTTATGTCGATTGGCATTAGCCTGTCGATTCAAGCAGGATTTGGCGTATCACCTGTGTCATCATTAGCGTATGCAAGTACACTAACGACTGGGTTATCGGTTGGTGTGACAATGGCGCTTGCAAATGTTTTATACATCATCATTCAAGTAATCATAAGTAAACGAATGGAGTTAACTGAATTTGTAGGTCAATTCATTATTTCCTTTTTATTTGGCTTCCTCATGGATGCAGCACTCTCTGTTGTCCAACTTTTCCCTACGCCCGAAACACTCTTTACTCGAATTGTATTTTTAACTGTTAGCTTATTTATTATAGCGGTTGGTTTAATTGGTTATACAACAGCCAAACTTCCATTAATGCCGTACGATGCGTTAACTTATGCAATTAGTGAAAAATTTCATATAAAATTTGGTAAAGCTAAAACTACAATCGATTTAATCAATATTTGTGTAGCTGGTGCAATCTGTGTAATTTTTATTCATGCTTTAGGCTCAATCGGAATTGGTACACTCATTGCCGCTTATTCTATCGGCAAAATTTTAGGTTGGATGCTACCGAAATATCAACCAACTCTTCTACAGTGGGTATTTGAAGCAGAGGAGACTGCTTAAAAAACAGCATTTAAAAATTCAGTGCCTAGCAATTTTAAACTTCTTGGAACCATCAGGGCTAAAAATCAGCCTCACTCTATTAAAGTTGATTTGTACTAGAAGAAGTCAGCAAAAACTATGGTGCCTTATTATCCAAGAGTACAGGCACCTATAATTTGCCGCTTCAATAGTTGTAGCGTACTTTAATTTTGGAAGCTTTGATTTGTGGCTACCTCTCTTGGGATGTTCTTATTATTAAAGTGTGAAAATAAAATACATCCAACAATAGCAATAACACTACCTATCACTTGCATCCAAGTAAGTTTTTCACCTAATAATAAAAAGGCTAAAATGGCCGTGAATATTGGATTGAAATTTAAGAATACCCCTGAAATGGTCGAGCCTACATGATGCACACAAATATTCCAAAACAACATACATACGACTGTCGCTAAGACGCCAGTATAAAGAATGCCAAAGATAAAAGAACTATTGATATTTGACACGCTAAATGTAGGCGCACTTATCGGTAACAGTATGATCAGCCCAAAAATGGCAGCGTATAAAGTGGACATCAGAGCCGAAGTTTTCGTCATCGCCCATTTACTACAAATCGTATAGATCCCCCATGTACAAACAGCGGCAAGCATCCACCAATCTCCTATATTAAATTTTAAAGATAGTAAGTAGTCTATTTTGCCTTTTGATAGGACAAGCATAACCCCCAACAAACAAATACCCATTGCAAAAATTTGTCGCAGATTTAACTTTTCTTTCAAAAATAACACTGAACAAATAGCGATGGAAATCATATTTAATGTTGATATTAAGCCAACATTTGTTGCGGTTGTGTGTGCTAATGCTAAAAACTGTAGAAGGTTAAATAGCACAACACCTGTTAACCCCATTAAAACTAATGGTAGGATGGCGTTTTTTGGAGGGATCATCTTTTTTTCTTTCCACCATACAATGGGCACAAGACAAATAACTGCAATCATCCACCTCAAAGTCGTTAGGGTAACGGGTGAAGCATGCTCAACAAGCGTTTTACTAATAACAAAACTCCCCGCCCATAATAAACAAGTTGACAGCAGTAAGGCATAATACTTCATTGCTAGTTCTTCCCTTCTTGCCAAATTTGTTTATTCTTCTATTGGATTTTGAGGACCTTGTAATGCTAATTGATAAAAGGCTAAATCAAGCCAAGTATTAAATTTATAGCCTGCTTTTTTAATAGTGCCTGCATATTCAAAGCCAAAGTTTTTATGCATCGCAATGCTTTTTTCATTTTGTGCATCAATCCCAGCTATTAGTGTCATGTATTCTCTTTCCGTTGCAATAGCGATTAATTCTGTCAGTAATGCCGTTCCAATCCCCTTTTTTCTATAATTGTTATCTACATAAATAGAATGTTCAATCGAATATTTATAAGCTGGCCACGCACGAAAAGGACCAAATGTCGCATAGCCTACTACTTTATGATCAAATTCATAAACTAATATCGGATAGCCTTCCTGTCTTTTTTGCTCATACCAATGTTGTCTACTTTCCAATGTTTCCGGTTTATACGTATAGACTGCAGTCGTATGGAGAATGGCGTCATTATAAATGTCTAACATATCCATTAAGTCTTTTGGCGTTGCTTCCCTTATCATGCTTCTCTCCCTTTCCATTGGTGCTTTTCTTTCTATAGTAAAGCTCTTGCATCACAACGTAAAATTGAACTTTTTAAGCCCTTGCTATAGACTAAAGTTATAGCAAGACTACACGTGGGATGGTGAGGACATGACATTTCAGCAATTTCGTTACATAGTAGAAATCGCCAAACATAATTCTATTAGCAAAGCCGCTTCAGCACTTTTCGTCACACAGCCTAGCATCAGTAAATCAGTGCGTGATTTGGAAGATGAGCTTGGTATTACGATTTTAGATCGCACGAACAAAGGGGTCGTTAATGGGGTCGGTCGGTTTGGAAATGGTTACAGGCAAGAGTTGGGATGCACAAGACTTAGATATTCATATTCCTGGTGATAAAAGAGGATGGCAAGTGCCACCCGAATTAAATATACATCAATGGGAAACTATCGTAAAAATGATGAATTCAATGTCCTATCGCTTAAATGATTTACACGAACATGAGTTTACTAAAGATGGGTTATCAGTTGCGTTTGGTATTATGGATACTTTACCAAGTTTTGCAGGAGTTCAGTTAAAGAATGTAAAAATGCAGCAATTTGGAGAGGTAAAATATTATTTACTAAATGCTGAACAATATCTAAAGGTTTACGAATCTTCATCCAAAGATAGTTATCGAGCAAGTAACAATAATGATAAAGATATGGGTAAGATAAATTTCTTAAAAAGAATGCTAGATACCAACTCAAAATCTAACTAATTTTTTGCAAATAAAGTAAAAGTGAAATATATCCGTCATTAAACAAAAAAAGAGCTGCATTTGCAACTCCATGTTTGTGCCTATCCAAGCTGTTTCAACCAATCTGTCATCACTTTTTCTGCACTCGCTTCTTTAGGCAACCTTTTATAAAATTTTCTGTACGGCTCTTCGTTTGTAAAGAAAAGAATTTTTTCATTTGTCTCTTTGGCATAATAACAATAACCTTCAAACATAGTATCATCTATATAGGCAATAGGATGTTCATGTTGCATCGTGCACAAAACCATCTCCGCATTTAAATTATTATAAATCGCTTCCACTTGATATAAAAAATCTTTATGCACAGGAATTACGGGGCAATAGATAGTTTCTCGTTGTTGATTTCCCAAATACTGTTCTTCAACAATGATCTCATAATAATCCGCTTCGTTAAACGTTTCTTTTTGTCGTTCCTTTAGGAAAATATTAATAAACTTATTTGAAAGTTTATGCAAATGTCGTTGCGGCGGAATATTTTTCCCAAATAATAATAATGTTAAACTTTCCATTTCATTCTCCTAACTAACACTAACCATCTTATCTAATACCATGATTCTAACGAAATGCCATAATAATTGCAAAAACATTTTTTTGAGTGAGTACAGCATCCACTTATATGCTCAAAATCTTCAATAACTTGTTAAAAATACTTTTCCATTCGTCTTTTTCGTAGATTCAACGGCATCAATTGCCTCTTTTACATTCATTAAGTCATAGTGAGAATCAACCATCATGAAACGTAATTTTCCATCATCAATTAGCCTTATTAAATGCTGGAACGTTTCTTGCCATTTACTTGCGGAGACACTTTTATTCCAATGTCGTAAATGAAACATATTGGCATTTAATTTTGCTTGATTGACGATAGCTGCCCAGTTTACTTGGACGCCTGATAACAGACCAATCGTTAAAAAATGGCCATTCTGACGGACACTAAAAGCTAAATCATTGCCATCTTTACCGCCAATTGAATCAATTGCTGCATCTGCACCCAATCCATTTGTTAATGCCATAACGCTTTCATTTAGATTATTGCTAGACGTATCAATGACATTCGATGCGCCTAGATGAAGCAATTCTTCTGTATACTTATTCGTTCTTGTCACAGCAATTAAACGAAAACCTAAAATCTTTGAAAGTTGTGCAAAAATATGACCAATTGCCGAGCCACCTGCATTCACTACTAAAACATCATTTGGCTTTAATTTTAAAACTTCCGTACAAACTACCCATGCCGTAACTGGATTAATATACATTTGAGCTGCTGTAAAATCATCAATTGAATCTGGTATTGGCACAACATATTGTGCTGATGTCTTCACAAACTCTTGCCATGTCCCTTCCCCACGTAAAGGCAATACACGTTTCCCAATAAGATTTTTGGAAACTAAGGGACCGACATCTTCGACAATTCCTACTCCTTCATACCCAGGAATATTAGGTAGTGTGATGCGATGCGCATAGGATCCCCTAATTGGAATTAAATCAGAAGGGTTGATAGGTCGTACCAACATTCGCACAAGAACTTCATAATTCTTCGGAGGTTCAATTGTTTTATAGTCAATGTTTAGAACATCTTGAGGACAGCCGAACTCGTTAAATTGAATAAATTTTGCTTCCATTTATAAAGGCTCCTTACTAATTGCTAGCTTTATCCTATTATAGCATGTTCAATTCAACTGCTATGTTAGCTGTATAAAATTAGAAGTTGCCTAATTTACTACTTTCCCTTTACTATTCAATATTTTTATTTTATAAGAATCCATTTGTGGTATTGATTTTAGTTCTTCTGATTGTAAGATGTCATGAATGGACTCTTCCATTTCCAGTGCCAACTTTTGTGATTCTTTCCCTGTACCTTTTATGGAAGTATAAATAGTGATGGATTTTTCAGAACTTGTCGTTATATTTTTAAATACTCCATAATCGGCTTTAAGACTTTCATTTAACGTTTTTGTTATACGTAAAAGTTCGTCATCCATTTTTTTATGTTCTTCCGTCATAAAAGATAAATCCAATCTCATGACAATTACTGTATAGTCTTTAAATACGGAAGACTTAATTTCACTTTTTACAATGGATTCAATGTCTTCTTTGATTGAATTAAAATACGCTTCATCCTCTACAAGTTGTATATCCACTGTTTTCTTTGAAGATGTACCGACAGAATACTTTAAACCTTCATATTTCGCATTAATTTGTTCCGTTATCGAGTCCAATAGTGCATGCGTGCGTTTTTCTTCTTTCGTAAATGAAGGTTTTCTCGCAACAGCAGGGTCATTTTCTAAAGGTTTATATAACACGATAAATGAGGAAAATCCAACTATGAGTAGTCCAACAATAATAACAATTCTTTTTAACAAATAATCCCTCCTTGTAAAAAGGTATGTCTTTTATCTCAGCGCAATGCTAAAACATAATGGCTCGTGGATTCACCCTCAACACAAATATCCATTTTACGGCTGCATACAAACGTTGTATTGAAGCAAACTATAGACAAGTCATTTTGTGCATGATGAAGGAGGGATAGGATGTACGATCAAGTTGGGTATTATATTTTAAGAGCCCTGCTAGTGCTAACGGTTTTTGTTGTTTTCTTTGGAATAGGTATTGGCGACACGCTGATTAGAAAAAAATAAAACATGAAAAATGTGATTTCAGCAACTCTATAGTTTAACCACTAAATACAGTCTTTATACAGATAAAAGGCTGTATTTTTTATTGTTATGACACCCTATTTTAGGTAATCACCTGAGTAGCTAGTGAAGAAAAAGGTATAATCACAACAATGTTGAAGTAGTACATAGAGTATCATTCGTTTATGAAAAGGCTAATAGTGTTTATAAGGGGGAGAACTATGAAGAATAAAATGATTAAGTTGATTTCTTTACTATTTTTAGTGACACTTGTCGGTTGTAACATTATGGATAAGAACGAAACTCCGGAGGCAAGTACTACATTTTCATTACCAGTTACTTTTAATGACGGGACAAAAGGTGAGTATTTGTTGATTGGTGAAGAAGGAAAAGTTGGTTTTTTAGTCGGTTCTGGTAAAAAAGGTGAAGCAGTCGAAGAAAAGATTATTGCTAATAAAGAAAGTAAGTATATGTGGCATTTTTGGGGAGATAAAGATCGTATCAGTGGTAATTTTAAAGTAGTTGGAACTGACAAAGAAGGCAAAGAACATCCTGTATTGGTATCTGGCTCTGATACAGTATGGCAATATGCCAATACTTCCATTAGCCCTAATAACGGTGCAGATTCTCATATCCCATCGAATATGTTGTTCCCTACAAGCGGATTATGGAAATTAGATATATATTTTAATGAGAAGTTATTTGGGAAATTAGTTGTTAACGTTGCAGAGAGTTAAAAGTGTGGAAACGCACAAAAAGCCACGAATGTTGCAACATCAACATTTTGTGGCTTTCTTTAAGAAAATAAAATGTTAAACCTACTTCAATCACCTCACTCGTTATCAATAACATATTTGATGTTAAAAAACATATTTTGAGGACTTTAGTTATTCCACTCTTCCCTGACAAAGGCCATTGCACTTTCAATTGTTGAGATATTTTTATTGATCCAACTTTCACCCATTTCTTTTACCAACGAGTGAATAAACCCGATTTTACTTACAATTTTCACATAATCCAGTAATACATTTATTACACCATCTTTTAACCCTAGCTCTTGTAAATCTTTAATCAGGTCTATATCAGCTTGAGAAACAACGCCATTAAGATGTTTAAGATAATCAATTGGTGTCGAAGAATTAACCTTATTTACATACCATTCTTCGGAACTCATTCCTGTTTTTTCTTTAAACCTTTCTTCTCCTTTTGCTTCCCATTCTTCAATTGTTATACCGTGTACTTCTTTAAATCGTTCTTCAGGAATCGTGCCGTATATTATTTTGCGGCTTATTTTCTTATATCTATTTTCATTACTCATGTTATTTCCCCCTTTTCCTGAAATCCAAAGTGGTTTGAAACAGATTTCCCAACGTTAACAACAGAATTGATTATTCTTTGAAACATTCTTTTAAAAAATAGAAGTTTTAGTAAAATAGATTAATTCTTATTGCTTTCTTCGGCTATCAAATACCGCAATGATAGATATAGTGCTTGCCATCCAATAATTGTTTAGATAGATCAATAATTTTTCCAAATTTCGCTAGTGTACTATCTCTATCAAAACTTACGATTCCATCAACTGTGTAATCATTATAATATAGTAGTTTTTTGATTAGGCTTGGACCATTCTTAAATAAATCTCTCCAAGCAGTAAAAATAGCAATAAGGGAGGCAGCTGAATGTTCATCAAATAGTGTTATCCCAATATGATTAATCCCTACTTGTTTTGGGTTTCCTGGGAAAGCTGGATTCATACATGGAATCCATGTCATTGAATCGAAAATATAATCAAATACATCTATCTCGAGTGTAGTGTAATCAACAATTATCTCCTTGTGGTTGTCTTTCTCTCTATAGAAATTATTAAAAAAATCGTCATCCTGTGTGTCGGTCTTTTTTATCAAAAAAAATTCGTGCATACTAATCCCCCTCGGATATTCCATCCTTTTATATACCGCCTAAAATTGTTAAATAATTACCAAAACTATATTATACTGTATTTAAATAACAAAACAAACAATTGAATGGACTCCCATCAAGTAAAGAAGTTTTAACTGCTGAAGAATATGAACAATATATGCAAGCCCTTATGACCTATGAAACGACTATGGTCAAAATAGGCCTGCCATATGTTCGAGAAAATGATGCCATTCCTTTAGAGTTACAACAGGAATTCACTGAAGCTCAAGATATGATGAATTATGTAAATGATAAACAAGTTGAAGTAAAAAACGAATTGGGCAGTAAGCACTAAAAAAGAAAACAACTTGGTTTTACACATACCAAGTTGTTTTCCTTTTACGCGTTTATTGAATATAAAGGTCGGCTATCAACCTCGCCAGAGTAACTGATTTTGAGGGAGGATTCCCTCTACTTTAGATTACAAATCTATCGGCTTGCCACCTGTCACCCCGTAAATCTGACCGGTAATATAGCTTCCTTCATCGGAGGCTAGAAGAACATATACAGGCGCAAGCTCTACTGGCTGTCCGGCACGGCCGAGTGGCGTATTTTGGCCAAACTCAGGAATTTGTCCTTCGAGTTGACCATTATCCAACTGCAACGGCGTCCAAATTGGCCCTGGCGCAACACCATTGACACGCACGCCCTTCGTGGCAAAGTAGGCGGATAAGGATACCATAAAGTTACTTATCGCACCTTTAGTAGCCGCATAATCCATTAAAGTTGGGGACGGGTCGAAAGATTGAACCGATGTGGTCGTAATAATTGCACTTCCTGGGGCCAGATGTTTTTCTGCGGCTTTTACGGTCTCGAACATGCTGATGATGTTCACTTTGAAAGTGTCCTGCACTTGTTCGATTGTTAAGTCACTTAAGGATGGCTGTGCGATTTGTTGCGCAGCATTCAATACTAGAATGTCCAACTCTCCAAAAGCTTCCACTGTTTTTGTAACAATCTCTGTTGCCGCACCTTTTTCCCGCAAGTCATATGGTAGCAATAATGCTTTTCTGCCTGCTTTTTCAATTAAATCTTTGACTACGTTGGCATCTTCCTCTTCACCCGGGAAGAATTGAATGGCCACATTTGCGCCTTCGCGTGCATAGGCAATGGCGACAGCTCGGCCAATTCCGGAATCACCACCAGTAATCAAGGCATTGCGCCCTTCCAGACGATTGTAGCCTTTATATGATTCTTCTCCACAGTCAGGTTTAGGGCTCATTTCATTCTGAAGCGCTGGAGTGTTCTGTTCTTGATCCGGGAATTTTTTTGTATGAAATTTCTTACGTGGGTCTGTTAGATGTGGGTTTCCCATCAAAAATCATCTCCTATATTATTATTTATAGTAAATCCTGTTACATTCTTATGAATACCCTGTGTTTATTTACGTTAAACAGTTGCAAATCTATTCCCCCTCACCTTCTGAAATCGCGATTTTCATTTTCTTTCAAAAGAAAAACACCCCATGCAAGCGAGCACACAAGTCCAATGTTGAGTTGGACAGTATGGTCACTTACAAAGAGTGCTTTTAGTATCTATATAGTTTTTGAAGTTATAAGCTTATGCTTGTAATGCCGCAATGGTTTGAGCGACTTGCTCTTCAGTTAAATTGTGACGCACGATGTAACGGTTGCGTGCATGCTTTGTACATTCGATTGTACAGCCACCTAAATGCTTTGCTTCATTTTCTTCTGTTGCGATGATTTGCTTGTTGCATTCAGGGTTTGCACAGTTAATGTAACGTTCACAAGGTTCACCGTCATAGTGATCACGACCAATAATGACATGTTCTACTTGGTTGATTGGCACTGTTAAACGCTCATCAAATACGTACATTTTACCGTCCCATAATTGGCCTTTCGTTACAGGGTCTTTTCCGTATGTTGCAACACCGCCATGTAATTGACCGACCTCGCCAAAGCCTTCACGTTTCATCCAACCTGAAAACTTCTCACAACGAATGCCACCCGTGCAATAGGTTAATACATTTTTCCCTTCGAATAGCTCGCGGTTTGCACGTACCCACTCCGGTGTATCACGGAAGTTTTCTACATCTGGTCGAATCGCGCCACGAAAATGGCCGACATCGTATTCATACGTGTTACGCACATCTAATACTACTGTATTTTCATCTTGCATTTCTGCAAGGAATTGTTCTGGTGACAGGTAGCGACCTGTTAATTCATGCGGGTTTACGTCTTCTTCTAAACCTAAGTTTACTAACTCAGGACGTGGGCGTACGTGCATTTTTTTGAATGCATGGTCATCTGCTGCATCAATTTTGAAAACAATGCCTTCAAATAATGGGTCTGCTTGCATGTTTGCCATGTATTGCTCTGTTTGCTCAATCGTACCCGAAACCGTACCGTTAATGCCTTCATTGGCTACTAAAATACGACCTTTTAAACCGATTTCTTTACACATTGCTAAATGTGTTGCTGAAAACGCCGCTGGATCTTCAATCTTTGTGTAATGGTAATATAATAATACTTGATAATTCATTGTTTCCACCTATCATCTCATATATTTGCAGGATATACCTGATAGTGTCTTTTACGACCTTTTAACAATAAAGGATTTTTATTTAAAATGCTATCGGTAATTAGGCTGAAATGGTCAGTAAATAAAGTGTTATGCCATAATACGGAATTAATTCACGAATTGCATCCAATTCAGCTGACACACGCTGTATACAAAGGAAAACCCCAGAAATGTTGGTTTAACAGCATTTCTAGGGTTTTCGGTTCCTTGCCAACCTTTCATTCTTGGCAGAAGTAAAGTTTATTTACTTTTTTACTTTGTAGCCAATAAATAAAATTAAAAACCAAACTGGTGCGACATAGAGGGCTACACGCATATCTGGAATAAACGCCATTAACACAATAACCATTAATAAAAATGCAATGGCAAGATACGTAGAAAGTGGATAAAGCGGAATTTTGAATTTTAGTTTGGCAACTTCCTCTTTCGTTTTTGCTTTTCTAAACTGCAATTGTGCTAATAAAATAATCATCCAGCTTGTAATCACTGCAACAGTCGCCACAGCAGAAATATAGATGAACACTTTTTCAGGTACAACATAGTTTAGGACAACCGCAAGTAATAACACCGCTGCAGAAAATAAAATCCCTCTTTGCGGACTACCGTTTTTGCTTACTGTTTGGAAATATTTCGGACCATCTTTTTGTACCGATAAGTTGTGTAGCATACGTCCTGAACCATATAAACCACTATTAAATGCAGACATTGCCGCTGTAATGACAACAAAGTTAATAATGTGAGCCGCAGCAGGAATGCCGACGTAATCGAAAATTTGAACAAACGGGCTACCTTCTGAACCAACTTCGTTCCAAGGATAAATAACCATCATAACGCCTAATGCACCAATGTAGAAAATTAAAATACGCCAAACGATGTTGTTAACAGCTGCAGGAATTGATTTGCTAGGATTTTTTGCTTCTCCTGCTGAAATACCCACTAATTCAACCCCACCGAATGAGAACATAACTAATACGAGTGACATTAAAATACCGTGGAAACCGTTTGGCATGAAGCCACCGTGTGCCCATAAATTATCGAAACCAATTGCTTCCCCGTGATTGCCAACACCGAAGAAAATAATCGCTAGACCTAGAACAATCATACCGATAATCGCTACCACTTTAATCATTGCAAACCAGAATTCAAATTCTCCGTAAGCTTTTACATTTGCTAAGTTAACAAGTGTCATCAAAACAAGTACAACAAGGGCAGTTACCCATTGTGGAATATCAGGGAACCAGTAGTTAATGTATACACCGACTACTGTTAATTCTGCCATGCCAACGACAATCCACATGAACCAATATGTCCACCCAGATAAGAACCCCGCAAAGCGTCCTAAATATTTATTTGCGTACGTACTGAATGAGCCTGATACAGGTTCCTCTACTGCCATTTCGCCTAATGCACGCATAATTGTGAAAATAACTAATCCGCCAATTAAATAAGCGAGTAAAATGGAGGGCCCAGCCATTTGAATTGTTGAACTAGAGCCATAAAATAAACCGACCCCAATGGATCCGCCAAGTGCAATGAGTTGCATGTGACGAGTACTTAATCCGCGCTTTAGCTGTGAATCTTGTTGATTTTCTTTCATCATGTCTTTCTCCTATTACGTTTAGATTTTCAAATACTTTGCTCAAAAAAGGAATAAAAAAAACGCCCTTTTGGATTAACCAAAAGGACGATTCAACTCGTGTTACCACCTTTAATTTATAAGCAATTCACATTACTTACCTTAAGAAGTACGGTCATTTGACGATACTCTCGCACGTGATTACGGGTGCTTACCGGCGTAGCCTACTAAGAATAATCTTTTCGGTACACAGCTCCAAGATGAATTCTCAATTGTTTTACATGCACCTCTCAGCAACCGGTAACTTTCTGTTCGTAAAAATAATTGATACTATTTCTTTTCATAGCCTTTGTTTTATACAAATATTTTTGAATTGTTTTTCATTTTACAGAAAAAAAATATTTTGTCAATATATTTTTCAGAATTTCTTTTAACCTGCTTAAATTACATAGGAAAAATAGTTCATTATTAATACTTAGAATAGCGATTTATTGTTCTTCTTCATATTTTTCAAACACCAAATCATTTACTTTAATTTGACCATATGACCCACTACTTTTAGGAATAGCAGCAACAAATCTCCAGCCTTCTTTACTATACTTATCGATTAATTCCCTATGACTCTCCAATGTAAATAAACCAGCAACCTTAGCTTCTACATACATATATTTATACATTTTTATACACCTCAAAGTATTTACCGTGTTTTGCGGTACAACGAAACAATTCATTTGTTACTGCTTCAACTTTTATTAATCCCACCGGATAAACCCCGTTAAGCAACTCTAATGTAAATAATAACACAAATTTCCTTTTTATGTTTCGAGATAATAATTGATTAAATGGCCCCATTGTTGAGGATGGCAAAAAAATACAGTTCCAAAAATCCCGTTTTTTTATTTACTGAAGCATAACCTAATGATTGTTATAACAACAAAAAAATAATGAAAATCGAAATAAATATATTGATTAACGATAAATAATAAACTAATATCATATTATCATTAAATCAGTGAGGTGCTTCAAATGAATGTTAAATTAAGTTCAACTTTTTTCTTAAAGATCGTTACCTTTGTTATTGGAGTTGCGGTACTTGGTGTGTGTGTATATTGGTTACCTCAAGCAGCTTTACAAGATGCGAAAGTCCATCCAGGAGATTATTCGATATATCCATTGTTAATCTGTGCCTATGGAGTATGCATTACGTTTGCTGTTGGGTTGTATCAAGCATATAAATTATTGAGTTATATCAATATAAACAATGCTTTTTCTGAGGTATCCCTTAAATCTTTGAAGGTTATAAAAAAGTGTGCGTTTACAATTATTATCTTCATTTTGTTTTTAATCGTATACTTAAGGATTTTTGCTATGTTCACGGGTGAAGACGCAGCAGGTCCGATAGCACTTGGCCTAATAGGAATTTTAGTAACTGCTATCATCGCTGCCATAATAGACGTACTTCAAAAGCCCCTAAAAAATAGCCTAGAAAAAATGTAGGTGTTTATTTTGCAAGTATAATAACTACTTACCCGAATCACGTTTATTACTCAATAATCTGGCCCTTTATCGAAAAAAGCACTTTCCATTTTTCCTGAAAGCGCCTGATTGTAGAATAACTAAGATATACGTTGTTTCACCATTAAATGTTTTACCTAGGGTAGCTGAAAGATCAACAACTTGATCTTTTGAATGGTTTCAAAAGATTGACTAATCTATAATGTTCAGAGGTGTACAAAGATTTAGATTAGAAAGAAGCTGAGAGATAAAATGAAATTTCGTTTAAAAGATGGAAATGAAGTAACGATAAAAGAGGCGACTAAAGAATACGCCCAACAAATGATCGATTTCTATAATATTGTGGGTGGAGAAACGGATTTTCTTTCATTCGGAAAAAATGAATTTAAACGCAATCAAGAGGAATATAAAGCGTTTATAGAATCTACACGGCTGGAGCAAAACTCCATTATATTACTTGCAACCATAAATAACGAAATCATTAGTATAGCATCTATTAATTCAAGCCAGAAAGACAGAATGAAACATGTAGGTACATTAGGAATCGTTATTAGCGAACAGTATACGGGGCTAGGCTTAGGCAGAAAAATGATGGAGCAACTGATCCAGTGGGCATCCTCAAATGGCATAACTAACAAAATTAGTCTCGTCACTAGAGAAGATAATGTTACAGCCATTAAATTGTATGAAAAGCTAGGGTTTGAAAAAGAAGGCCTCATTAAAAAAGACAATTTCATTAATGGCGTTTATTACAACACGATTTTAATGGGATTATTTATTTAGTCTTTAGAGGAGAAATTATAGCGCATTCATACAATAGAATATAAAATGAACGAACATTTGTGTATTGGTACGAACACCTGCGCACGACTTTCTTAAAGAAGTAAACTCCCTCTCTTTAAATAAATTCACTTAAAATATGAAAGCAAAATGAAAAGACCTGAGTCCATTCAATACCGGACTCAGGTCTTAAAAACTTTTTTGGGGTCAGATTACTTCATGTTTTAAGAGATCCCTAATGCTACTGCAGCAATTAATGCAACACAAGCAATCACTATCCAACCAAGTATCATCTTCCAAATAAATTTAATCCATTTTTCATATGGGATACCTGCAACAGCTAAATACGCCATTAATGCAGATGAAGTAGGAATGATAGAGTTTGTTAGGGAATCTCCATATTGAAAGGCTAAAACAGCCACTTGTCGTTCTAATCCTAATAAATCAGTAATTGGAACCATAATTGGCATTGTTGCCGCTGCCTGTCCACTGCCTGATGAAATAAATAAATTCAAAATTGCTTGGATAATTAACATGCCGATTGCGCTAATAGCATGTGGTAAATGTCCAATTGTTTCAGATGCTGCATACACCATCGTATCAATAATTTTCCCCTGTTCTAAAACAACCGTAATGGCACGGGCAAAGCCTACAATTAAAGCACCAAACGTTACAGCCTTCGCTCCCTCAATAAAGGAATCAAAGATAGTAGCAGGTTTTAAACCACCAATTAATCCTGCAACTAACCCCATAATTAAAAAGGATGCTGTTAGCTGTGTTAAGAACCAACCCCAATTAAAGACACCATAAATATTAAAACCAATTCCACAAGCCATGACGATAAATACAAATTTATGCTTTCCTGTTAATTTAGGAATGTCAATCGCTGCTACATTGGATTTAGCTTTTTGCTCAATATCATAAATAACGCTGGCACGTGGGTTCTTTTTCACCTTAAAAGCATAGCGAGATACATAGAAAATAGCAAAACCTAATACAAAAACATATACTACTGCACGGAAGCCAATCCCTGAGAATAATGGTACATCTGCTAATGACTGCGCAACACCCACTGTAAAGGGATTAAGCATTCCTCCAAAAAATCCACTGGCTGCACCAAGTGTAATCATGGCAGTTCCCGTTACAGCATCAAAGCCCATCGCTCGTGCAATGGCCACACCAATGGGTACGAAAATAATGGTTTCTTCCGCCATACCCATTGTAAAACCACCAACAGAGAATAAAATCATCGATAAAGGAATAAGTAATTTTTCTCTGCCTTCTAAAGCTTTTACTCCCTTATAGACACCCGCTTCAATGGCACCTGTTGAATGAATAATTCCAAATACACCACTAACTAAGAAAATATAGAAAATAATTTGAGCTCCTTTTTCAAGCCCCATTGGAATCGCTGTAAACATTTCGAAAAATGAAACTGGATCACTCTCAATATGATGATAGCTTCCATCTACAACGAGCATGCGCCCTTCCTCATCTTCTACACGATCAAACTCACCTGCAGGAACAATATAACTTAAAATACCTGCTAAAAAAATAATAGCAAAAATAATGGTATATGTATGAGGTACTTTGAGCCAACTCCTCTTCTTTACGCCCTGTTCATTTTCCATTAATTCACGACCTTTCATAGATTTAGACACATTGTCGTTTTATGTCGTTAATAGTGAATAAATATACAGGAGTTAGAATTCTTTGTAAAGTCTTAATTTTCCCCTATTTCAAAATTAGGTTGTTTGTTGCCTTATAAATCTTTCTCGGACGTCCTTAATGATAGATTGGATGTTTCTATATGCTAGCTAAAAAATTATGTTCAAATAATAAATAAATAACGCGTTCATTGATTCGAAGTGAATATTATAGGTGTTACTACTACGGTAATATATCTTGGTATATGGATTCATCTATGTTAAGAGGTTCATTTTTAATACATTTTCTACTAGACTATTCACACTCTGCTCTTATTTTTTAAGAAACTTGATTAAAAAGTCTAGGGAATGATAAGCAATCATGCATATTATGAAAATATAATCTGCAGATTATGATTCTTTCATTTTGAGGAGGTGAAAATTACATGCCTTTAACTACTGGTCCAATTGAAAATATGGGAAATCTACCAGCTAATGCTTCTAGCGTTCGTATCAAAGTTCTCAATCTCACTGGCGGTTTATTAACAGGAGTAGTAAGAGTTTTCAGACTAAACGGCTCTAGACAATTATTATCCACAACTCCTTTTGCTGCTAATGCTAACGCTTCTACTTTTGTAACGCCTAGTGTAGGTGGTGCGGCACAATATGAAGTTGAAATTGTTCCTAATCAAACAGGCGGTTTATACAGCGTTTACGGGCGTACAGCTTCAGGTGTAATCATCGATGCACAACGATTCGTGAACTCAGAATTAACACCAATTCTTTAATTATATAAACAGATTTTAACAGTTAAAATCAGCGGAAGCCTTATACTCAAATATAAGGCTTTTCGTATTTTTATCCATTCACTTCCTACACAATATCTTTCAAGTAACTAAGCAATCCCCCACAATTCCTTGTACAAGACTTGCGCCCGATTGTGGCCTATCATATGCATTTGAGTAGCTCTGACTACACCTTTCAAACATTGATATTAATGCATTGTTGATTTTATAGAACATTTATAAACAGTATCTCCAAAAGACCGAATGTCGCTTAGATAGTCGTATCCTTTAGATGAACCAAAACGATTGAGCATTCTTACTGCCACTAAGTTTTCCTCTGGCATGACGAGCAGCGCTACATTGGTATAGCCGAGTAATTGATAGGAACCTTTTGGAACTGTGTCGCCTATTTGATTAAAGCTATGGTTTGTATCTTTTACAAACCACAAAAATCCGTTCTTCTGAATAGGAAGTGATGGGTTAGGTGTTTGAATTGATGTAGCCATTTGAATGATTTCTCGAGGAATAATTTGTTTGCCTCCCCATTGCCCTTCCGTTAAATGAATGTAACCCCATAATGCAAGCTCTTGTGCAGATACATACATATTCATTCCAGAACCATCCACTACATCCGTTTCAGTCCAAAAGCGGTTATCTGCATCTCGAATAGAGTTGGCAATTTTTGAATGGGGCTTACTCATCTTAATCCATTCTGTCGATTGAAAGGCTAATGGCTCAATAACTTGTGATTTAATAATTTCAGCAATAGACTGTCCCGTTGTTTTTTGGATAATCATTGTCAACAGATCAATACTTGGACCTCTATATGCCCATGATTCACCAGGTTTATATTCACTTACTAATTTATTGTCATCAGCCATTTTGAGTCCATGTGTGTGAGTTAATAAGTGACGAATGGTTACCCCTTCATATGCGGATAAATGGGAATCTTCAACAAACAATTGAACCGGATCATCAATAGAAAAGTAGCCATTATATATAGCATAAGCCACTGCAAAACCGATATAAGTCTTTCTTACAGATGCAATGTGGAATTGAGTGTCTACTTGAACATTTCGAGCGTGTGTTGCATTAGATTGTTTACCAAAATACGATTCTGTTACGATTTTGTTGTTATGGATAATTACTAAGGCACCCCCACTAGCACCCAACTTTTCAGCACTTTCCATCACATGAGTGCGTACATCTTCAAATAAATTTGTGTAATCATTGTCGTTTTTTAAAATCAATTTTTCACTCCCCTTGAAAATAAAAAGTGCCTCCAATTCGATTGGAGGCACTACCTGTATTAGTATTATAATTGTAATATATTCCAGTATTTTCAGCAACACTCAACACTCTGTTTCTTTACATATCGAACTTTGTAGTCTATTTCTTCAGTTAACGAGCGCTAATTCCTGTTCAGAATCGCGCCCGTTTGTTGAAGATCGCACCTGTTAGTTGAATTTTACGAGTTTCTTAACATTTACAGCTCGACGTGTTTGTTCTTTTAAATTCGGATTTTCTTCAAGGTCAAACGATACTACGTCACCTTTAGTAAGTGATTTAAAACCATCCATTTGAATACTACTAAAGTGTACCCATACGTCATCCTCACCTTCCATTGAAATCCATCCCCAACCCTCGTCTTCGTAATAAATTTTACAGACCCCTTTAATGTTATGTCTCATTATAAAACCTCCATTTTATAAGGTGAAGTCATTATATAACTACCCGTTAGTTGAAGTACAAATCTCCCCAAACGGTCGTTTAGGGACTTTTTATAAAAGTATATTATTGAATAATTTGGTCCTTTAATGCAAACGAGCGCTGCCCCTTTTTATAGAATCGCGCCCGATTGTTGAAGAGTGTTATTTCATTTACCTTGCAATTTCTAATATTTGATTCTGAGATAAACTGTAACTCAGCATTTCTACAGAAGTACCATCTTGGGCCCATCTAAGTAATCATCCAATGATGAGTTCCCCATAATGATTTACTTTGCCGCCATTGCCAAATCACTGATAATATCCAATATTTCCTTTAATATTAACCCACTTACTATAGGATCAACCGCCATAAATTACTCGAGTTCCTTTTCTCAAATCAATTGAGACCATCAACTTTGTGTACTTGCTGTCCATATAATGCAGCATTATCCAAGGAGAAGTTCGGATTTCTAATGCTTCTTTCTGTAATTCAGCTATAGTTTTGCTATTGTGATTATACTTTATTTCATTAGCCATAATTATCATTGGGTAACAATTAAACAGGATTAGGACAATTACTAAACGCATAAAATTGAAACAGGAAGAAAAATGAGGTGATTTTATTTTAGAAAAATTCAGGAAAATTAATATGAAAACTGCTGTATTCATGGGAATTATTTTTTACTCTTTGACTATCTTAATCCACTTCCTTATTATAGAAAAAAGTATTCCATTCACATGGGTTAATGGTGGAAGGTCTGAATCATTCGCTGATCAGCTACCAATATCTGTTATAAATATCGTTTTTTCTATTATTGGAGTAGTTTTTACGTTGATTGTTGGGAGAATCAAACTATATAAATACAAAAGAGGAATAACCGTTATATGTTGGTTTTTTGTTGTACTTTGGTCTTTTGGATTTATACAACAATTGTTTGGAACACCTTTTGAAAAAATAGTTTGTTCGTTAGTATTGCTTATTGGAGTTATCTCGAACTTGCGTATGGCGATTGAAAAAAAATAGATGTAACTATTTATTTAATAAGTTTGTTAACAATTACACTTAAACTAAGGGGTGCGTTAGTTTAACAAGCAAATATTATTTTAACAGAGCCTAATAAAAAAGCACTTTTCCTTGTTCAAGAAAAGCGTCCGATTGTGGAATATCAAAATAGCGATTACTAAAGCCTCTTTAGTGAAATATTATTACCATTTAAAAACTATCATCAAAATAATTGAAACGAAAAAAACAACAAAAAAGAATGGGAGGTAATAAGATTTTTCTTGTTGTGATTTTTGTGTTCTTTCATAAACCTTCCAACCAATAAATAAACCTAAAAACATACCTATTATTCCGAAACGCAAGATTGATACTATGTATTCAATTACAGGTTTATATGTAGTTTGATAAACACCATTCCCTACCTGTGTAACATCTTTATAATTAACAAACAAAATAGAGATAGCCAATCCAAACAATAGTCCATATATACTTGATTTTATTAATCTACTCTCCATTAATTTATTCTCCTTTCATCCAAAGTCTTTATTGAATAATACTGCCCTGATAGTTTAGTTACTTTATTTCATAATCCCTTGCTTAAATTTTAACATAAATATCCAGTCACCTGCCCAATTGTTGAATATCAAAATAATGATTTCTCCCTTACACAAGATACGCTTATCATCTCGGAAGTGGAGAAAAATTACTATACATTTATCACATATCTTTATCATCCTTCCAACTACGTAAAAGTTCTTCGAAAAAGCGTTTCGGCGAAGTGGACTGGTCATCTTGTAGATAGCTTTTTGCCACAGCCATCATATTTAACTTCGGCACAATAAATATATATTGTCCGTATATGCCATTCGCATAGTAATATTCAATTTTAGTTTGACTATTAGCAATTTCACATGTCCATAGCTGATAACCATATCCCGCTGTTCTGTCTTCTTCTACTTCAAATTGTTTATGTGGTTTTTTTGCCTCGGAAATCCAGTTGGATGAAACCACTTGTTTCGTTTTAAATTGTCCTTCGTTTAGTAATAGAAATCCAAACTTCACCATGTCCTCTAAATTTAATGAAATACTAAAGCCACCTTCGTTAATTCCTTGTGGGTCTTTTACCCAAATGTATTTTTTTATCCCTAATGGGTGGAATAGAAATTGTTCAGCAAAAGGGGCGGTAGAACCTCCAGAAACTTTTTGGATGATTGCGCTTAGTAAATGAGAGTTGCCACTATTATATTCAAAGGTTGAACCTGGTCTATGTATAACTGGTTGTTCTAGTATGAATTGTATCCAGTTTTTTGAGCTTTGGTATTTCCCTACTTTTAACCCAGAAGTCATATTCAGCAAATGAAATAATGTGATTTCCTCCTTCATTGGTTCATGGAACTCGAATATTTCCGGAAAGTAGTGATGAATAGGTTCATGGATGTTTTTTATTAGCCCCTTATCGACCATAATGCCAATTAATAACGATATAATACTTTTAGTAATGGAATAAACCTTCGTCGAGTTTTCTACGACTTTTTTATTCTTTAAATATTCAAAGATGCGTGTATTTCCTTGATAAATAACAAAACCTTCAATTTTAATCTTCTTCACTTTCTTCTCTAACTCATGAAAAGATAGTTCAGTCATACATATCATTCCTCCTATACAAAATTGCATCATTTTATGTTTATATTAACACCTAAATTTTAACATAAATTCATTAATTACATAAAAGTGCTATTCAAATACGATGGCCCTTTCATAAAAACGAGCGCTGATTCTTGTTACAGAATCGCGCCCGTTTATGGTATTAAGCTAAGGTAATTGTTCGTTCAATAACGCTTTTTGTAAAACTTATTTTGAATCCGACAGTTAATCCTCTAAATAATCAAATTTTCTCGCGTGTTCTACTTCCTGCATGGAAACTTGGCGCGTTAATTCATCTGTTTCGGAGATATGGTAGGAATCCCATTCGTCATTAACGGCAATTTCTTCAGGGTCTTCATATAAATCATCATAATGATCAATATTCCCTTCAAAATCGGACGGTGTTTCAGAAGTTCCATATTTCGCTACAACTTGAAACGTATCTTCATAATCATGAATATCGTCCTTGTCATCACGGCCAGCAAAAGAATTGTCAACTGGAGGAAGCAACACTTGCTCTTCAACCGGTCGATCTGATGGAACGTCTTTTGCATCCGTATGTTCAATACAAAAAGAGGTATAAGGCAGTGCTACCAATCGATCATAGGGGATATCTTGTTGACAAACTTCACATACACCATAAGTTCCATCCTCAATCTTTTGTAAGGCGGCATTTATTTTTGTTAACTCATCATTGTCATGGACTTTTAACGCCATATCTTTTTCACGTTCATATAATTCGGTACCTAAATCTGCTGGATGGTTATCGACTGTTGACAACTCATCTACAGAATCCCGTAAACTCCCTCGTTCTAAATATTCATCATCCGTTTCCATTCTTCGTTCGAGCGTGTATTTTTCCTCAATTAACATATTTTTTAACTTCGATATCTTCTTCTCGTTAAGAATAGTCATCACGTCCTTTTCATTATTATGAACGAATTTGATTAAATTATTTGTTTAAACGATATGGATACGAAACCTTCTATTACACGCATTTACTTTTAAGTAACTTCTTCACTCTCTTCATATACATCTAAAATTATTATGTAAAAAAAATACTCTAAAACAGAGAATAAAAATCCAAAAATCCTATTAGAATGGCCCTTTAAATTGTCCTAAAAATCCTTACCTTCGAATAAAATGCAAGTACATCTAATAATTGGAGGCAATTTTTATGAATTCTATATTTACCTATATCTTTTTAGGTATATCAATGGCTGCAACCATTGGACCTGTTAAGTCTGTTCTATTAAATACAGGTTTAAAAAATGGTTTTTTTCATGCATGGTTTTTTAGTCTAGGTGCCATAGCGACAGACATTATATATATGTTTATCGTCTATTTTGGCATCGGCCAATTTATTAATTCCATCTGGCTGAAAACCATACTATGGTCTTTCGGGTGTTTTGTTCTGTTGTACACCGGTATTGAAAGTTTACTATCGCTACATAAAATTGAGATGGATTCAAAAACCAGTAAAAGAACAAGACTGAGACATTCCCTCATGGCAGGTTTTTTCATGTCTTTTTTGAATCCGCTAACCATCCTTTTCTGGCTGGGAATATACGGCTCTATACTTGCTAAAACGGCTGATCATTTTGCAGGGTATGAAATCATTTTAGTAAGTATCACCATTTTGATAGGCATTATTATAGTAGATTTTATTTATTCCTTTTTATCCAGTGTCGCTCGAAAATTATTATCTACAGGGCTTTTGAAAACGGTCTCTTTTATCTCAGCCTTATTAATGATTGGTTTCGGGCTCTACTTTGGCAATCAGGCTTATCAAGTGTTATTCCAATAAACTTAACAACAGCGCATAAAATGAACATGAAAGGAAACCATACCTTTAAAGAAAATTAGTTGAGGTGTGGTAATGGACAAAGAGAAGGTTAATGTAAGTGTCTGGTGTATTATAAGTTTGACTTCTATTCCCCTCATCATGACGCTGGGAAATTCGATGCTTATTCCTGTGCTCCCAAAACTGGAAGATAAGGTTGGCATCACATCATTTCAGTCGAGTATGATTATCACAAGCTATTCAGTCGCAGCCATTTTTCTTATCCCTGTAGCTGGCTATTTATCGGACCGCTTCGGCAGAAAAATAGTCATATTACCGAGCTTAATTTTAGCTCTAATCGGTGGTTTAATTGCCGGATTTGCTTCATGGAAAATGGATGACCCGTACGCAATGATTATTGCCGGCAGAATTATTCAAGGTATTGGAGCTGCTGGTGCCATGCCAATCGTCTTGCCTCTTGTAGGTGATCTTTATCAGGATGATGATGAAAAAATAAGCTCCACTTTAGGGATAATTGAAACGTCTAACACGTTTGGGAAAGTGTTAAGTCCCATTTTAGGCTCAATATTTGCCGCTTTTTTATGGTTTTTGCCCTTCTTTTCGATTTCAGCGCTTAGCTTGATTTCCATTGTCCTTATTTTTTTCTTCGTTAAAGCCCCTAAAGATGATGATGAGCCATTGAAGTTCAAAGAGTTTTTACGCAATACAAAAAAAGTTTTTAAAGAGGAAGGAAAATGGCTCTATACCGTATTCCTTAACGGAGTCCTTGTGATGCTTATATTATTTAGTATGCTATTTTTCTTGTCAGAAAACCTCGAAAAAGTTCATGATATAAAAGGAATTAAAAAAGGCTTTGTCCTAGCCATTCCGCTTTTATTACTTTGTATAGCCTCATTTATATCCGGTCGAAAAATTAAAGGAAACCTGGGGAGAATTAAAAAAATAATCATTGTCTCTTTGATTGCCATGTCTGTTAGTATTGTCTTCGTTGGGTTTACAAGCAAAAAACTGATTCTATTATTAGTCGTAACGAGTATAGCGGGGATTGCGATCGGTGCACTATTGCCCGCACTTGACACAATTATTACGGACAATATTCGAAAAGAGTTAAGAGGAACAGTATCTTCTTTTTACAGCTCGGCACGATTTATAGGCGTTGCAGCAGGCCCTCCTATTATGTCGCTCGTCATGAAAAACTATCTCAATGCCAGTTATATTACGGCAGGTGTATTAGGATTCATTCTACTGTTTGTTGTTTTGAAATTTATAAAAGTAGAGGATATTGAAAAAAACAAAGAAATGGCATAAAAATAAGGACCTGACAGCTATTGAGGCTGAAGGTCCTTTTTTAATGCAAGTTGTCATACTAAAAATAATAACGGAATCCGCTGAAACAAGTCTCTTCTATTCTAATAGAAATCTTATTCTGTCTTCACAAAAATAGAGAAGTAACATAATGTTCTTCCCTACTTTAAAGTTACCCTAATAACTCTTGATATTCAGAGTTCTTTTCAAACTCAGCTTTTGCAAAAGGACAAAGTGGAATGACAAGTAATTTTTCTTTTTTAGCATATTCAACAGCAGCTTTTACTAATTGTTGTCCTACATTCTTTCCTCTTAAATGCTCTGCAACATGTGTATGATCTAATATAATTCGAGTTTCTCCTACTCGAACAAAATGGACTTCTGCTTCGCTATTTTTCTCATCATCACCTATATAAAATGACTGACTACCTTGTTTAATTTCCAGCAACATTATTCCCACCTTATATTTTATATGTTAATGCACGGCTTGGACATCTATCAATTACTTCAACTACTTTTTTAGCATCTCCTTTATCAAGAGAAATCCATGGTCTAGCTTTCACATTAAAAACTTCAGGTAATCCTTTCACACATTCCGCAGCGTGTTCACAAATTTCCCCATCGAAATAAACTGTAATTTCCTCACCTTTATACTCTTTTAATCCCATTTTTATCACTCCTCATGTTTTTCTTCGATTCATAGTAAACTATAAATTGAATCATAGTTGATTAAACCGTAGTTAACTTGGCATAGATAACAAAAAATACAATTAATTCTACCATAATTATCATATTAGGTACTAAAATGATTAAATTAAGAATAAAAAATCCAACTAATATCCCTAAAAATAGACCTAAATGATATATTTTTAATCGCTGTTTCTTATATCTATATTGATGAAAAACAAATGAAGTTGATAAAAAGTAGAGTAATACCGAGCCAAAAACAAAAAATAAAATAAAATAATAATTAACCTCATGCATAAACAATAATCTTATCGACGCTGCGATCATGCTTAATGACATTAATATGAATAGATGACCATATATAATTAGTTGACCCGCTGTTTTTATATCTTTATCTACTTTCTTTTCTAAATTATCAAAGTATTGCCACCACATAGATATGATTAAAACAAATGAAACAATAGTAAATAATATGGAATTCCAATCACCTTGTTTTGGTTGGATTACGGCCAGTGTACTAACTAGCGTTTCACCGAAGAGAATAATAGTAAATAAACCAAATCGCTCAAATAAATGAGCTGTATTTGTAGGTACCCTCACTAATCGCTTTCGTCCAATAATCGGTATTAAAATATCCACAAGTATACCTGTATATAAAATAAGATACTTAACCCATGAGTCAAAAAAGAGGGAGCACAATGAAATAATAATGCCAACCCAAAAGTACTTTCCAAAAAAGAGTGCAGCTTTCTTTCGAGCCCCTACCTCTGTCCGTTGTACAACAAGATATTGGATTGCAACTAATGCCCTAAGTCCAATATAACCTATTAGAAAAGATTTATAATACGAATCGAAATCTACTGATAAACTAGCAATCATGATTAGCGCAAAGAACATTTGTAAAATTAAAAATATTCGGTGATGAAATAAATCTTCCCCGTAGCGATTGATAAACATTGTTTGTCCTACCCAAGCCCACCAGATGGGTATAAAAATCAGTACAAACTTCACTAGATAGTCTGAATGGATGTACCCATTTTCAACATGAAGCAAAACGTGAGTTACAGTAGCAATAGCTGCTACAATTAACAAATCATAAAATAACTCTAACCAAGTGACCTTTTTTTCTTCCATTTCTGTACCAATCCTCTACTATCTTTAATTATTTTAAAAAAACAGGAAGACCAAGACCACATTAACTGTATCAAATAAATCTGAATGCTATGCCACTTGAATTGTGTTTTACATTCCAAACCGTTTTGTAAACCTATAAAACATCCTCTCCATTTGGACCATAAAATTTAGGGTACTTATTGGACAATTCTGCCACGTTAGTCTATGTATCATTCTTCACAATTTCTATAAAAATTTTATTATTCACTTTAATATAACAAATCTTCATTATAAATAATCAAACTTTTTACAAAGCCAATATGTATTTTCCTTCCTACGAATTACATAATCATTATACTAGGTTTCAATCACACATTATCTATAGCTCTGTTAGAATCGTGCTCGAATGTGGAAGAACGAACCGTGTAAACATCTAAAGATAAACCTTTTAGGATAAATAACTTAGTGGAGAGACGACCTCACAATTCTCACTCTCTTCAAGAAATTTAGTAACGATACTTGTATGTGAAACACCTACTATAAATAAAATCCGTTCTCCGTATTCATGAGACGGGTTTAATACTAACGTAAATAACCATATTATTGAAAACGATATTCGATAATAGTATCCGATCGCTAGAGCTTAATATGGATGTTCTAAAAGGAAAAGGTGTCTATCAATACGAAAACGGGTAAAGATTATACAGTTGAAACAAACAGGAGGTAATTTATTATGAAAAATCAAGTTATTGGCGTATATGATAATGAACGAAGCGCAGCTAAAGCTGTAGAAGATTTAAAAGCGACAGGCTATACAACTGAGGAAATTTCAGTTATTACTAAAAAAGCAAAAGATCTATATGAAAACACACAGGAAGTAAAGCCTTCCACGATGGATGGAGCCCTTGCTGGAGCAGCTACCGGTGCCGCAATTGGCATAGCAGGCGTGATAGCAGGATTATCCACAATATTGATTCCCGGATTTGGCGCTGTGTTGGCAGCAGGTCCTATTATTACAACAATTGGAGGAGCAGTTGTAGGGGCCAGCTCTGGAGCTGGAGGATTAAAGCATGCCCTTATGGAAATTGGCGTCTCAGATGATGAAGCTGAACGCTATTCAAATGACGCGGAGGAGGGTAAATTCCTAGTACTTCTTCACCCTAAAGAGTGACAGCAGATTGAATAGTTTCCCTCGCATGAAGGACTACAATGGAAAGCAGTGAGACTCCGCTTCTTCAGTTGCATGTTTAATTCCTGCTAAGGACATACGAAAATTAGAGAGTTCCTATGTTTGTATCGTTTTTGTACAAACATAGGAACTTTTTGTTTGGTGCTTGTCAATTGCAAATACCACGCAATATATAAATTTCCCCCAGTGCACAAATCAGAAAAATTTACCAACTATAAATTGACAATTTCATTACTGCGTTGTATGGTTAGTTACATAAGTAATGAACCGACTAACTAGGAGGTGGATTGTGATTTATTCTTTAAGCAATGAAAAACCTATCTTCCAACAAATTCGTGAACGGATTGAAGATGCAATTCTCGATGGACATCTACAGTCTGAAGATCGCATTCCATCAACAAATGAATTTGCCAAGGAGTATCAAATTAATCCTGCCACAGCGGGAAAGGGCGTGAACGAATTAGTGGAAAAGGGTGTAATTTATAAAAAACGAGGCGTAGGCATGTTTGTCAGTACGGATGCACGCAAGATTTTAATAGCAGAACGTAAGGAAATCTTCTTTGCCCAACATATAGAACCGTTGAAAAAAGAGGCAATACGTTTAGGTATCTCAGATGAAGAACTACAAAATATGTTACAAAGGAGATAACTTATGAAGATTGATGTGAAAAATGTAAGCAAATCATATAAGCAGAAGCATGCTTTGAAAAATGTATCATTTACTATTGAAGGTCCTAAAATCATCGGCTTCTTAGGACATAATGGCGCTGGTAAAACAACATTCCTAAATCTATTAGCGGGGCTTATTTCTACTACTGAAGGGCTAATTTGTGTCAATGGTGAGAATGTTTTTAATGCCCCTAGTATATTACGAGACATTTGTTTTGTTGCAGAGAGTGGGAATTTTCAGGAAGATATGACAGTTGCGCAAAGTTTAAAGACCAATAGTTTTTTTTATCCTAAGTGGGATGGACAGCTTGCCAATGAGCTACTTCAAGTGTTTGCTCTTAATCCAAAAGAGAAGGTGCGCAATCTCTCCAAAGGGATGATATCTGCACTCGGTCTTATTACAGGGTTTGCCAGTAATGCTGCAATCACGATTTTCGATGAACCATACATTGGATTAGATGTAGCTGCAAGAAATACATTTTATGATTTATTAATTGAACAACAAATAGAAAATCCAAGACTCTTTATTTTATCGACGCATCTAATAGATGAAGCTAGTGAATTATTCGAGGATATTCTTATCCTGCACGAGGGGGAATTATTGCTACAAAAAACGATGGATGAATGGGATCAGTTTGTTGTTGCAGTAAAAGGAAGCACACAAGATGTCGAGCTCGCAATCAAAGACTTGGAAGTAATTCACAAACACACTTTTATGCATGAGGTGACCGCCATTGTATATGCCAATGGTCATGCTTTTGAAGGTGATAGTATTACGCTCGAAAATGTCTCCTTACAAGACCTGTTAGTGTATTTAAGTAAACAGCAGAAAGCGAGGTTAGTGAAATGAAAATAGTATACGGTAGTCTATACGTCTTATTTCAAAGCTATAAAAAAAGTAATATTATCTTTTGGTGCATTGTGTTTTCAATCGTCATACTGTCATTTTTTATAGACACTTTTTTTGGGCAGTATGTATCCTTTGCCATGACGATTTCAATACCTGTCTATATTTTTTATAGTGTGAAGGGTGCGAAATTTTTAAATAACACATTGCCATATTTCTTGAAGCTAGGCTTAAGCCGTATGCAGTATGTTTGGAATATTGGTTTATTTTTCATCATTTGGAGTCTTGCAGGTGCATTTATTATCGCTTGTACACATAAAATCATTGCCCTGTTATCAAACCTTTTTGATTATAAAAATATGATTATTATTCACCCCCTTTTATTTTTCAGCAATTCGGATTCATTCTTTCTAACAATGACTATGGATACTGTGATACTTCTACTCTGTTTAATTTCAAGCTTGCTTTTAAATGTAGTCTTTTATCGCTTCGGGACATTAGGTGGTTATAGCTTTATTGGCATACTAGCATTGATTCCGATCATGATGGTTATCTTCGAATGGTATCCCCCCCTGTTTGAATTACTATCAAAAGTCTCTGCTCTTACTGTCATTGCTACCTTATTAGCTGTTATCGCTTTTATCTTTATAGTAATCTCTAGGGCTTTACGAAACGCTTCCGCAATTCCATCGTAAAACGGTGCTTTAAGATAATTATTAAGCAATGAAAATTCTAAACAATGAAGGGACAACAAAATGAAAAAAATTATTTTAAAAATTATTGGGTTAGAAATGCTTCTTATATTTTTTTATGTTGCAAATGGTGCTTACGTATCCATTCAGCAGCCAGATAGCCCGTTTTTACAATTTGCTTTGTTGATTCCTTTTGCAATCGGTCTCTTTCTTTATATTGCTGTCAAAAAGAAATGGCGCGATTATTTCTTTCTTTCAATCAATAAGGACAATTTGATTGTGTACTCACCGCTTCTAGTTATGTTATGGATTATTTTAATCGGATCGAAAGGCTTAAATTTCTCATCTTTTAGCGATTTACTTCTTATGTTTATGATGCAAATGTTGATTGTTGCATTTATTGAAGAAACAGTATTCAGAGGAATTCTACTTCACATACTGTTACCTAAAGGAAATTTAACTGCCGTATGGATTTCCAGTATACTTTTTGCTGTGACACATGCTTTGCAACTTATTGGAGGACAATCGGTTGAAGATACCATTATTCAAATTATTTATGCGCTTCTAGTAGGACTTGTTCTTGCATTACTAATTGTCGATGGTCAATCCATCATTTTGACAATACTCTTCCATGGTTTCAATAACTTCTTTAACTTTATGGGCAATGCTGAAAGTTCAATGCTAACAACCTATATCATCATTATTGTACTAGGTGTTTATATGTTAATTTTATGGAGACGTGTTAAGAAAAAAACATACGTACAATAAAGTAAGAACAAAGCATCTTCTATTGAAATTAGATCGATATAAAAATTCAATTAGAAGATGTTTTTCCCTCGTTACCATTAGCTAATAAAATGCATTACCTTACACTTGCCCGATAAAAGCCCGATTGCTAGTAATGCTCTATTGCAACTCCTTATCATAAATGAAATTCTTAAATAGCTTGCTGCTACCAACATAAAAACAGTACCCAACAATACAACCAATCATATTCAGTAAAATATCATCAACATCAAAAAAACCTAACATCGTAATAAATTGAAGTGCTTCTATACCAATAATACAAATAATAAAAATCATTAAAGCTTGCTTTAAATTTCTATATCGTTTGAAAATAATAGGTATTAATATTCCCAATGGAACAAAAGGAATAATATTTCCTAAAATATTCATATAGGCATATGTATACGTTATATCTTCTAAATATGGTGTAATCGTTCTTAAAGGATAGACATTATAGTTCCAAAATCCAGCATCTCTACTTTGCTTTATTGCCATCATTCGACCGGTGGAACCATTTATTTTTAATACAACGAAATATAGCAACAAACATGCATAGGCAATAAATATAATAATCCATTTCCGCCTTGCCTTCATTCTCTCCCTCCTTTATATATTAGATTAATTTACCATAATAACACTTTTCCGCTATCATTAATATCCTTTCACGTGGTTGTCTCACAATGATCAAAAAAGGACATTACCATGAGCTTGTCCTGCTAAGGTACGCCCGCTGATAATGCCCCATTAATTCAATTTAGTTACCGTTTTATATTACTTTTGAAAAACACCTTTTGAAGTTACTTCTTCCACACTGACTTTTCGATCTTCATTTAGAGACAATGTAAGAGCATCAGCCGTAGCAATTGAAGCTCTAGCAGCAGTTCCATTTAATAAAGGAATAAATTCTTCTTCAACTTCTGCTCCTTGCATAATGCTATGGAAATACTTCATTTCTTTTTCCATAATCGAGTGTAGCCACATTGGTGGTGTTTGATTTGGCTTACCATAGGCAATCGCTTGGTCAGATTTTAATCCGCTATAAATTCTTGAGCGATCCTCATCTTCTTCTTTCGATTCATGCAATAAATATTTTTCTTCTTTTTCTGGTGTTTTTAATACTACTTTTACATCTTGCAAATCAATTAAGATGGCGCCTTTTGTTCCTTGGATTTTCACATAGTGATCGCTCCATCTAAATGCAGAACCATATTGTAATGTCGCAAATCGTTTATTATCAAATTCAAGCGTAATTAATAACATATCATCTTCATCACCAAATTGTTCTCCTTGATGGGCAACGTTTCCGCCAACCATCGACACGCGTTTAGCTGGCCCCATTAAAAATTGAATAAAATCTAGTTCGTGAATATGATGATATAAATGACCACCTGAAAGTTCTCGTTGTTTTTTCCAACTTACTTCTTTCTGTGCTTCTTCCCAGCCATTGCGCTCTGCATGACAGAAAAGAATTTCTCCAATTTCACCTTCGTTAATTAATTTCTTCGCTGTACGTACTCCGTTCATAAAGTTCATCACATGTCCAGCCATAAAAGTAACGCCATTGCGTTTCGTCACTTCGATCATCTCATTACAATCTTCATAAGATAAGGCAATGGGCTTTTCACAAAATACATGTTTGTTATTTTCTGCAGCACTTAAGACAGGATGCTTATGAACACCATTCGGGGAAGCGACAATAATCGCATCAATATCAGGTCGTTGACACAATGCGTCAATATCAGGTTCAACCTCACAATTTAGTTCTTCGGCAACAGCTTCTGCATTTTTCGGATCATATACCGCTACTATCTTTGCACCTTCTAAAGTGTTCAGTATTCTTGCAAGACCTGCTCCAAAATAGCCAGTCCCTACTACTCCATAGTTGATTTGAGTCATATTTTTTCTCCTCTCAAGATAAACAATGATTATTTTCCTGCTCCATCTGATAAACCGCCTGCAATCTTATTTTGGATAATCATAAAGAATATAATAGAAGGTAAAATGACAATGACCGACGCGGCCATCATTTCTCCCCAATCCAATACTTCGGAGCCTGTTAAAGAGTACAAGGCCACGGATATTGGCATCTTTTCTGAACTGTTAATAAGTAACAAGGCGAATAAAAACTCATTCCAAGTATTGATGAATGTATAAATAGCAGTTGCTACCACACCTGGTGCTACAATTGGCAGCACCACTTGCAGAAAGGTACGCATGATTCCTGCTCCATCTACCTTTGCTGCTTCCTCAATTTCTACAGGCACGGTTTGAAAGAATCCAATCAGCATCCAAATCGCATAAGGAATTGAGAAAGAAAGATATGTGATAACGAGTCCCGTCCATGTATTTACTAGCCCCACCGATACGATAATGATCGAATATGGGACTGCCAAAAGAATAGGCGGGAACATATATGTTGTAATTAAGATTTTCGTCATTTTCTTTCCTGCTTTTGGGAAGAAACGAACAATACCATATGCCCCTAAGGCAGACACTACAATCGTAATGAATGTTGCTGAAAAGGAAACTAATAAACTGTTTTTAATATTCGTAGTAAACGATAAATCATTTAGCACTCTGAAATAATAATCAAACGTTATTTTTTCAGGAAAAAACGACAATGGATTATTCGCCATTTCCCCTGAAGACTTTACTGACGATACAATAATCCACAGTAAGGGAAAGACCGATACGATGGCTAATAACGTCAAGTAAATATAATTCAGTGTTGTAGATAATTTGTTTTTCCCTGCCATCAACGATCCTCCCTTTCCCATTTATCAAGTAATTTAAAGTATAAGAAACAAACAGCAAGTAAAAATAATAATAAAATAACAGTAATAGCAGAAGCGACACCAAGTTGCTTCATACCCCAACCTGCTTTAAATGCAAAGATTGGTAGTGTAGTTGTAATATCTGAAGGCCCGCCTCCAGTGATTAAGTATAGGATATCGAAGTTATTAAAGACCCAAATCGTTCTTAACACTAATAATAACCCGATAACAACACGAATATGTCGAAGTGTAATATGCCAAAATACTTGGAACGCAGATGCGCCATCCATTTGGGCTGCTTCATATTGCTCTGATGGAACCGTCTTTAAAGCAGATAAAATATTCACCATAAACAGCGGTGCACCAAACCAAATATTAATTAATACGACAACGATAAACGCTAAATCTGGATTAGCTAGGAAGTTAATATTCGCATCTGTTATTCCAATTTTAGTAAGTAAATTAGGTAAAAATCCGTAAACATCGTTTAAAATATATTTCCATGAAAAGGCAATGACGATTGCTGGAAACGCCCACGGAATAATCAATAAAGTACGATATAATCCGGTGAATTTTGGAATTCTATTTAAGGCTAACGCAGCAGTAAAACCAACTAATAATTGGCCAGCTAACGACAAAACAGTCCATTTTATTGAATTGAAAAACGCTTTATAAAAATCCGGATTAGTTAGAACAAATTTAAAGTTATCTAACCATACAAAGTCGTAAAATGGACGAATTAAATTTTTCGAAGTAAAACTAAAGTAAATACTCGAAAAAATAGGATAGATTAATAGTAAAATAACTATTAATACTGATGGTAAAACGAACAGCATGCCCGTCCAATTAAAGGGCTTCAGCTTCTTTTCCATGTCTCGTCTCCTTTCCTGTTATGTAGAAACCTGTTAGTTCACATAAAACTCGACGACATTAATGTCTTTTTTTTAACGCAAGATCATAAAATCTGTCACATCCAGCGAAACAAATAATTAGTGACTTGTGCTTTCAATAAGTTAAAAAACAAACGCTCTCATACATTATGAGAGCGTCGTAAGTTGTGTAGCCCGAGCCCTGCTTATTTTCCTAACATTTTAAATAAGTCATTTAATTCTTTTTCTGCCTTTTCAGCAGCTTCGTTGACAGGTACATTTTTAAGAACGATATCTTGGAACATTTTTTCAATAGTCCCTTGACTTACGATAATACCTGATTGTAGAGTTGGACCATTTTCCATTCCGATTGCCGTTCCTTTATCAACAGCGTCACCAATAACTTTAACCGCATTATCAAATTTCTGAATCGTCGGGTTATCTAAGAATGCTGGATCTTCAGCAATATCTTTTAACGCTGGTAGCATACCTGCTGGTACTGAATGTAAGAATTTAATGTATTCTTCTTTTTCATATAAGCTTTCTACAAATGCTTTTGCAATTTCAGGGTGCTTACTATTTTTCCATACAACAACTGGAATGTTCGATGTTTCAATTCCGTTGTCTGGATCATTTGCATTGATTTTTGGCATTGGTGCAGCATCAATTTTATCAAGTAATTGTGGAGAGTTCGTTTCTACTCCGCCGATTTGGAATCCACTATTAAAGTCAAATGCTGTTTTTCCTTGATAGTATAAATTCGCTTGATCTAATACTTTATAATTGACTGACCCTTCTGGTGATGTAGCTTTATACATGTTAATCCAGTAGTTGATACCATCAATTGCGGCTTTACTTGTTAAGTTTGCCTTGCCATCTTTCGTAATTAACGTTTCACCTGCAGAACGAACATAAAAATTCAAGAATCTAGTTGCCATCATGTCACCAGATCCCATAGGTACTGATAATCCATAAACATTAGGTGGATTATTTAACTTTTTAGCTGTTTCAAATAGTTCATCCCAAGTTTTTGGTACTTCTAATCCTGCTGCTTCTAATAAATCTTTTCTATACCACATAACTTGTGCATGAGAATATAGCGGAATCGAGTAATTATTATCATCAACTGTGCCTTCTTTTAATGGCGCTTCATAAAAACGGTCTCTACCGATGTTATCAATCACATCATTTAGTGGTACAAGGGCATCAACATCAATTAATTCTACGACATGGTTTGGCAATGCTGTGCTGACATCTGGAACTTGTCCAGATTGCAAACCTGTTGTCCATTTCGTATAAAATTCAGGCCACGCAAAAGTTTCGATTTTAATTTTTACTTTCGGGTGTTCTTTCATAAATGTATCTGCAGCTGCTTGCATAAATTCTAGTCTTGGTCCTTGTGTGAAGGAATGCCAAACTGTAATTTCCCCTTCAAATTCTCCTGAAGAATTTTGGTTCGTTGTTGCTTCTTTTTCTCCATTGCTACATGCTGTCGTAATCATCATAGCTAATACGACGAACAGCAATAATAATTTCTTTTTCATTCCATTACCACCCTTCTATTTGTTTCCATTCACTACATGTTGAACAATTTTCAATGGTATGTAATCCCCTGCTGGACTTCTTCTACACTGCCAATACCTTTAAAGATTGCTCTGTGCTGTTTTCAATCGCTGACCTTACCCCATCAGTCGTGCCGGCAACACCTATTAATCTACTTGATACCTGTTAGAATTGGCTATGTACCCCTTTTCTGAAACGACTCGTAGGTTGTCATACACAGCAGAAAAAATGATTTTAAAATTTGCAAACGCCATTTTCTCCCCCCACCATTTCATTATTCATTTGATACCGCTTTCAAATGAAATATACCAAATTAAAAATAAGTTGTAAATAATTTTCTTTATATTTTAAATTTTTGAAAAAAAAATCCACCAAAAACAGACACCTTATTTTTATTTTGGATTCAATCTTTTCAAGCATTTACACGATCAAAACTAGATTTTTACACACAAAAAATTTTTTTCGTTTTAAAAAAGCAATGTTGTGAATTTTTAGAATATATGTATAATTCACTTTTGTAAGGATTTCAGCGAAAGTACTATCCTTACTGTTAAAATGCCATCGTAATGTAAGGAGGTGTTCTTTACTATTTGCAAAAAACATCTTATTAGACAATCCTAATAAGGAATATGGTCTAAGAGGAGCTTTTACACTACTATACGAGGAGGCTTATTATGAAATGTAATTACAAAGTAGTCGGAGCCATGACACTGCTTTTAGGACTAGGTTTTAGCCAAGTGGATTCTATTTACGCAAGTGCCGAAAGCGAAGTTACAATTAATCAAATGCAAACAATTAGTACACCAATCTTTGAAAAAAATAATATCGTATTAAATAACCAAGGATTAGATGTGACAAATGAACTAAAACAAGCACTTACATCAGAAAGTGCTACAATTATTATTAAATTTAAATCAAACAATCAAAATGCATTGCAATCTTTGTTTGGCATTTCAAATAAAGACGCTGGTTTTAAAAATAACTATTTTGATATTTTTCTCCGCAATAACGGTGAATTAGGTATAGAAGTTCGAGATGCGAATGCCAATATGAACTATTTAATTTCCAGACCTGCATCGCTATGGGGCAAAGATGAAAATGGAGAAGTTTCGAACACAGTCGCATTTGTGTCCAATGCACAACAAGGTAGTTATGCGTTGTATGCAAATGGTGACAAAATTGTAGAAAGTAAAGTTTCATTGTTTAAAGCAATTCACAACATTACTGGAGCAAATGCCTTTGTTTTAGGTGGCGTTAACCGAGCAGGGGCATTAGACTTTAAGTTTAATGGAGAAATAGAGTCACTTAAAATCTATAATGAAGCGTTACCTGATGCACAACTCATAAATGACACAACCAATGCCACTTCAGACGATATGATTTTCAAAGCTGGAGATGCAACAAAAGCGAATTATTTCAGAATTCCAGCTTTATATACGCTAAGTAACGGCAGGGTGCTAGCAAGTGTGGATGCTCGTTACGGAGGATCCCATGATTCTAAAAGTAAAATAAATATTGCAACTTCGTATAGTGATGACAATGGGCTAACTTGGTCCAATCCAAAACTAGCATTAAAATTTGATGACTATGCTGAACAAACAATCGATTGGCCTCGAGATGATGTAGGTAAAAATATTCAAATTAGTGGTAGTGCATCATTTATTGATTCCGCATTAGTGCAGGATAAACAGACGAATAAAGTTATTTTGATGTCTGATTTTATGCCAGCAGGTATCGGAAATCAAAATGCATTAAAAACGGATTCAGGCTACAAATCAATCAATGGACAAAACTACCTAAAATTGAAATTTGGAGCTGAATCGGCTTATAATTATTCCATTCGTGAAAACGGTGTCATTTATAACGATATAACAAATACACCTACTGAATATAGTGTAGATAATTACTACAATATAAAAAAGAACAATGAATATTTAACGATTGAACAGTATTCTGTTAAGTTTGAAAACGGCAATTTAATAGAGTACAAAAATGGCAATCAAGTGAAAATGAATATCTTTTATAAAGATTCCATATTGAAAGTAACACCTACCAACTATATTGGTTATACGACAAGTGATAATGGCGGAGAAACTTGGAATGCTCCTGTATTATTACCACCATTTCTTGGTTTAACTTCTAACGCTTCATACCTTAGTCCGGGACAAGGTTTAGTGTTATCACAATCGAATCGTATTATTTTTTCTTCTTATGCAAGTAAGCAAATGGTTTATATTATTAGTGACGACAATGGCCTCACTTGGACACATAAAACCGCTCCACTGCCATTTACTAATGCAACTGCTGAAGCCCAAATGGTCGAAATACAACCAGGTGTTATTCAGACATATTTAAGAACGACAACAGGTAAAATTGGCTATATGACAAGTTTAGATAACGGCGATACTTGGAGTGAAGTGAAGTATTTAGACATCGTGCAAAATACTTCCTATGGGACACAACTGTCGATTATTAAATATTCTCAGCTTATCGATGGCAAAGAGGCAGTCATTTTAAGTACACCAAATTCTACATCTGGCAGAAGAAATGGCCAACTATGGGTAGGGTTCATCAACAAAGCTACTAACACAATTGACTGGAATCACAAGTATGATGTTGATTATCCACAATATGGCTATTCGTATTCAGCTTTAACCGAGTTACCAAACCATCAAATTGGTTTATTGTATGAAAAATACGATGCGTGGTCTAGAAATGAATTACATTTAAAAAATGTCTTAAAGTACACGACGTTATCGATTGAAGATATAATGAAATAAGTAAAATTAAAAAATGGGTGCTACCTTATGAATGTAAGGTAGCACCTTTCCTGTATGTCAGAAAATCATATCAATATGAATGCTGTCCCATACTTGCTTGATTTGCATCCCTTCCAGTTTGACTTGTCGAAGTAAATCGTCTAGATCTTTCCCGATTATTTCACTAGTTGAGTCATAAAATCGCCAAAACATAAACTGACCAGTGCCACAACCAATATAATAATTTTCTTCTTTATATATGAAATGAATCTCCCTACCCGTCCGTAAATCCTCGAGAAAATTTATATAGTTATAATTATCCATCTATCTCTCCCCTTTGTTTCGCATACATATAAGCTAATTCAGTTGTTTGCTTTCCACGCATATTTAGTATCTGTCCCCCATACTTTTAGAAATGAAGGACCATCATTAACTTTGAAGGGATCGTAAAAATGAAAAAAATCATTTTACAAATTATTGGTTTGGAATTGCTGCTTATATTTTTTTATGTTGCCAATGGCGCTTTCGTCTCCATCCAACAGCCGTCTAGCCCATTTCTACAATTTGCTTTGTTGATTCCTTTAGCAATCGGACTCTTGCTTTATATTGCTAGTAAAAACAAATGGCGACACTATTTCTTTGTTGCAATCAATAAAAAAAGTATAGTTGTTTACTCCCCACTTATTTTCGTGCTTTGTATTATTTTATTGGGTACGAAAGGTTTAAATTTCGATTCATTTAGCGATTTACTGCTTATGTTCATTATGCAAATGTGTATTGTTGCTTTTATTGAAGAAACAGTATTTAGAGGAATCATGCTTCGCATGTTGTTACCGAAGGGGCCTTTTACTGCCATTTGGATTACCAGCATCCTTTTTGCTGTAACGCATGCATTACAGCTAATTGGAGGACAATCGATTGAAGATACCGTTATTCAAATTATTTATGCACTTCTAGTTGGGCTTGTTCTCGCCTTACTCATTATCGATGGTCAATCCATTATTTTGACAATACTGTTCCATGGATTGAATAATTTCTTTAACTTTATGGGCAACACCGAAAGTTCCATGTTTACAACGTATCTTATAATCATTGTGTTATTTATTTATATGTTGTTCTTATGGAGACGAGTAAAGAAAAAAACAATAGCATACTAACATACTAGTAGCATGTCAAGAGCTCTCCATAGCCCTTGGCATTTTTTGCGCACTAATGCAAGGGACCTATTATTTGAAGTAGCTTGCCATTATGAGCATCTATTATGACGGTTGGGCCTTGATACTCAAATTGGAATGTAACTTCCCACTGCATGCGGTTAAACAGTTGATTGAACATACCAGTTTGATTGTGTAATTGCGTATGTATTTGTTCACCTTCTAGTTCCATTACATTCACATTTATTGGCGCTATATATGTATGTTCAGGCGGATTATTTAAATACATTTCTGCCTTTAAAACCGCGTCTTTGGTATCTAGCATTGGGGTCCTATAAAAATATACGATTACTAGTAGCAGGCCTATCCAAATCAAATTATTTTTCAATGGCCTATCTCCTTTATGATAGTAGCGATTTCCACTGGGATATCCGGGATTTAGTTTTTACATATTATACATTAATTATACAAATAAGGTAATATAGTAAGTGTGCACATAGATAGAGGTGAAAAAAATGAAAAAAACTGCCGTCATATTATATCCCCAATTCAGTGAATATGAATTAAGTGTAGCATTGTCGATATTAATGCAAGGGAATAAACCCGTTGTGACAGTTGGTTTACATCATCGTAACATTAAAGGTGAATCCGGATTGACTTGTTTAGCAGATATGCAACTAAGCGACATTGATAGCGATGAGATTGATAGTCTTTTATTACCAGGTTGTATGGACATTATGACATTAGTCGATGAGCAAGCGCTTTGTGATTTAATTAAAAAAATGCATGCTAAAGGTGCAGTCATTGCTAGTATTTCTAGCTCGCCCTACCTTTTAGCAAAGGCTGGCGTTTTAAAAGATAAAAACTATACGGTTGGCTTGTCCCTTGAAGCTATAAAGCAATTAGAGGTGTTTGACCTTCGCTTTTATACGGATGATTTAGTGGTCCAAGATGGTAGCATTATTACCGCGAGAGGAAGGGGTTTTATCCCTTTTGGCATTGCGTTTGGGAAAGCATTACAACTTCAATTTGACGAAAATTGGTATCACCAATAATAAGAAAGGCTAGTTCTGACCATTCATTGGTGAGAACTAGCCTTTTTCATTACTGTAGCTTGACATCCTTTAACCTCTGGGGCATCTAAGAGATTTAACTAGCCCTTAGTAGGCATACAAATAGACCAATTAGTCTTACATCTCATATGTTAATTATGAACCACAACTTATCAAAACAGGAGGGAATAACATGTTTAATCGTAAGCGTCGCCATGGAAGAGGACCAGGACCACAATGCTGCCCACCGCAAACAATGCCAACACAATTTGATCCACCACAATTTTTACCACCAGAGCAATATGTGCGTACAAATTATATCCATACAGTTGTACCACATGTTCAGCCGGCACATATTACAACAGTAAACAAACATATTATCGATCATCAATACTACTTCCCATGCACAGAGAATGTAGTAAATGAATGCTGTGAAAATCACACACTATGTGGTATGCCACATAATCACTGCCATATGCCGCAACACCATATGGGTCACCATCATCATATGGGAATGGGCTATTAATTTTGTATGCGATGAGACATTTTTTGTCTCATCGCTTTTCTCACATATCGGCTATAATATGTTCCCTTGCAATTTTCACTTGATTACGACCTGCTTGCTTTGCAACATACAATGCACCATCTGCAGCTTCAATCAAGGCTTCTGTCGTATTTGCCATTAATGGATATTCCGCAACGCCAGCTGATAATGTGACTGGACGACCACAAGGACTATTTGTGTTTGCTAATCGTTGTCTTAAACTTTCCGCTACCATAAGCGCTTCTTCAACGGTTGTGTTTGGCAATAGGATGATAAACTCCTCACCGCCATAACGACAGCAAATATCATTTTCACGTGCTACTGCTTTCATATTTTTCGCTAAGTATTGCAGTACTTTATCTCCCACTGCATGACCATACGTATCATTGACACTTTTAAAATGATCCAAATCCAGTAAAATAATCGAATGCAGCATATGATTTTTATGCCATTCCGCAAGCATGGCATCCATTGTTCGCCGATTCGTCACACCCGTTAATGGGTCCGTTGTCGATTGATCTTGAAAATAAGATACTTGCCCCTGCAAGAAGGACAAACTACGAATAAGTGCACTCTTTAAATAATATGCTTCAAAATACCAACTGCGTACAGACTTTAAGCCTTCAACATTTCTCGAATCTAAGCTTTCTTCGGTTAATGTTGCTAATTGCTGCAATGGACGGGCAATTCGTGCAGCTGTCCACAGTAAAATAATAATAGATGCTAGCATGATTGGGAGCGCCTTAATTGCTACATCTTTGACTCGGTCAAATGACGGCTCAAGCGCTACTGCTAACGGTCGTTGCGACACGACTCCCCAACCAGCTAGTGGCACTGCACTATATCCTGCCAACATTTGGACACCCATTGTATTCGTTACTAATTTTGCGCCATTTTTGCCAGCAACGACATCTTGGACAGCCTTATTTTTTATCACGACATCATTAATGCGACTTGTGTCTTGATGATAAATAATGCGCCCATCTTCATCGACAACAAAAACATAAGAGCCGTCATGATAATAATGTTCTCCTAGCAATAAATTAAAAACATTTTTTTCCTTTAAATAAATAGTACCTGCAACCATTCCTAAGTATTCGTTTTTCGCTGAAAATATAGGATAAGAAATAAAAATAATTAGTCTGCCAGTAATACCTTCATAAGGTTTAGATACGAGGGGCGTCTTTTTCGCTAATGCCTCTTGAGCCCCTGATGAAGTTAAATACTTCCCTTTGACGTCAACAGAAGGTGGCGAAACAGACAACACAAGACCATCCGCATTCGTCACGATAACCGAGTTAAACATATTATTTTGCATCTTCAAGCGATCCGTTTCTAAATCTAATGCAGCTTCATCGCCGAGGATTGATTCTACATGACCCGCACTATAACCTAAAATTTGAAAAGCTTCTTCTAAATACGCACTTGCAGTAGTTGCTAATTTTTGAGCATACACGCGATTCGTTTCAAGCGAATTTTCCTTTATCGAATCAACATTCATCCGATAGCCACTCCATATACTACCGATACTTGTAAGGAAAAATGCTGCCATTGCTAAACCCATTATCAAATGCTTTAGCCTTAACTGTCGTGTTTTCATTGTTTATTCTTACTCCTAATATGTATTTTGACTATGTGAATTCATTAAGTTTAAAGACTTGTCTTCCCCTATCTATTAAAACACAAATATCATTTCATTTTACAAGTTTCTTGTATATATTAAAAGTATTTGACAAAGAACTAATGTTAAAGACCTACAAAATAACAGAAAAACTAAACTTCTTATTATATAACGTATAAAAATACAAAACTATAAACTCAATGTTTTTATCGTTTTTAATATATTCCTCTAAATTTATGTATTTATTTGCTTAAAGCACAATATTCGAAAAGGTTACACCATTATAAAGCTACATTTTAATAATGACGGTTTTTATATGATAAATCGTACACCATTTATATATAAGTAGTGTCTACCTAGACGCAAATAGAAAAGTATAACAATGTCCGCTATCTTCTATCCTACTTCCACTCATTTTATTTTTTTCTTTTTTTATAGTTTGAAGTTGCTTAATAAAGGTTATAAAACACTATAACGAAATATTAAAATACAAAATAGGAGTTGGACAGTATGAGTTTCATTTGGTTTTTAATAATTGGTGGGGTTATCGGTTGGCTTGCAGGTTTAATTTTAGGTAAAGATATCCCAGGTGGCATTATCGGCAATATTATCGCAGGTATTATCGGTGCATGGATTGGTGGTATGCTTCTTGGAAGCTGGGGTCCTAAAATTTCTGATTTCTTTATCTTCCCAGCTCTCCTTGGAGCAATTATACTAGTTTTCATTGTAAGCTTCATTATGAAATCATTGCGTAAAGCTGCATAAGCTAACATTGTGAATCAGATGTAAGTTTAGTATAAAAAGACGGTCTTCCACAAACGAATGTTGTGGAGGACCTTTTTTTGTTACAGCTCCGTTAAGTCAAGATGAATAGTTAGACTTATGCAATAATAGTGACCTTTAATGAACTAACTAAAACATACCTCATTTTGGTTTTCACCACTACTCTAGCTGATGCCACTCTATTTTTGCTTTCCAATCATTTAATATTGGTTTTTTGACTTTCTTAAGACCCTGTCAGCGTCTTTGAGGGCTTTTCAATGTAAATAAGTCCGACATTCTCGCATAATGGGGCCCTGAGAGACGACCTACCGGCTTAAAGTTGGCTAAATCTATTTTCCCATCTTTATATAGTGTATCTTCAATGTGAATTTTAACTACACGACCAATAACGAAGTTTGATGATCCTGCCCCATCCCCAAATGATAGTATATTCTCCAATACACATTCCATTTGTATAGGACTTTCTTTTACTCGATACGGCAACACTTTCGAGCTGGGAATAGGTGTTAAGCCGGACTCTTGAAACTCATCTATGTCTGGTGCAAATTCTATGGATGTTTCATTCATTTTCGTTACAATATCCTCTGTCACGATATTGATGACAAATTCTCCTGTTTCTTCTATGTTTCGTGTCGTATCTTTCTTCGTACCATCTTCGGGTCGAATCATAGGAGCAAAGCCTACCATAAATGGCCAAGGACATACGCCGCAAAAATTACTGAAAGGGGCAAGATTTGGAATACCTCCCTTTGAGATAGTAGAGACCAAAGCAATTGGTCTAGGCAAAATAGAGCCTGTATATAATTTGTAGCTGTCTTTCCACGTAAGGTTTTCAAGGGTAATTTCCACGTTCATTTCATCCTTTCTTGATTTAAAATTGACTGATTAATGACCTTTACATTCAAATATCATGGCAATTCCTCCTAAACGATTATGGATGCAGTATACAAATTAGAGTCGACTCGAAGTCAAGGAAGAATTTAAAAAGAGTGAGCGTACTTATAACTTGACTTAGAGCTAGCTCTAAGGTGTACGATTACTTCATTCCATTTTTACAAAGGAGGAAGCATTCAATGCTCACTATTAGTCAAGTGTCAGAAAGAACGGGTTTAACCCCTTATACATTGCGTTATTACGAGAAAATTGGCGTTCTAAAGGGACCAAATCGCAGCGAAGGAGGTGCACGGGCATATACCGAGAGCGAAGTTTCATATATACAATGTTTAAATAATTTAAAGAAAATCGGTTTATCACTTGAGGAAATCACAGAATTTACTCGCGAAGGTTGTGTAATGGAAAAAATACAGTTAGGAGAAGACCCTACTAAATTTACTCCTACATTAAATAAACGAACAGAAATACTTTCAAAATATCTATTGGATTTGGAAGCTAAGCAGCAAGAATTGAGCCACATGATTTCACTTACAAAGGAGAAGCTAGCCGGCTATCACGAACTTTCCAAAGGTAGTTACGAAGGTCCGATGTAAGTATGACCTTGAAATAAAAGCCTTAAATATGGCCAGAATACATGAATGAATAAATGAATGAATAAATAGAAGATGCGTTATTACACAATACGAATCAGGACCTGAATTTAAAAAAGATAGAAAAATTAATAGAGATGCTTCTTCCACAATCGCGCCCGATTGTGGAAGAACGTTACTGAACGAAAACACTTCGCAGTTAGTTGCATAAAAAAGCACCAAAAATATCCCCACATTCAATTCCCTAACTTTGATTTTGGGTTTAGTTATGTATACAATATAAATCCTTATTGCACGAAGCATCCGTTAATTGAAGAAAAATAACCCTATTCGCCAACTTGAAGCAAGTACCTTTTTTCTTTCCCATCATACTCAACAATCAAAATATCTCTTCTTTCTTTTAGGGAAAATATCTTTGCACCAACTGGTAATTTATTTGCCATCCCTTCAGATATTTCCCCCATTTGTTCATCTTTTATTAATTCTTCCTCTTCAATCCAATCTATACCCGTTTTATAAACTCTCCCTTCAAATTCAAATATGTCTGCATCTGGATTTAGTTTTAATACTTGTTCCTTACTTAACACTCCCCAGTCATTCTGACCAGGACTTCCTGAACAGCCAATTAATATAATAGGTATTAAGAATATTATAAGAACAGTAAATAATAATCGCATAAACAGCCTCCTTTATATAACAGGTGTAAATATTTAATAAACCGTTTCATCTTGTATCTTTATTCAACTAAACCTCGTCTTTAATTGAAGTATAACCTTCCCAAAGCTTCGTTTGGTACCATTGCTTAAAAGCTAGTTACTCAACAAACTGGCCCTTTAATGAAAACGAGCGCTGATTCTTATTACAGAATCGCGCCCGATTGTTAAATAGCAATTAACTTCTATTAGCTGGTTTAGCTCTATAAATTTATGCAGACCCTATACCTTTTTCTCTATGACATTTAGAGATAATTAGCCTACCTTAGTTCAATTTAATTTATTCCAATAAAAATATTTTGACCAAAAGTACTGAAAGAAATGGTTCTTATGTAAGTTCTCTCTGCCAAATAGAACGGCACATTAGAGAGAAATGCTGACTATTCCCTTAAATAAAGAAAATCCTAGATACATTGTTTTATTCAACGCCTTTTAAAAATATTAGAGAAAAACGCTCCATTAGCTCCATTCTCTTTTTGATATCTATTTTATTAGTAAAGGTAATAATTCCATTGATCGTTGTTGCTGCAATTTGACTAACTGATTCTACATCTTCAATATTCCATTCATTTTCTCTATTTCCCGCACTAAATATCTCATAGTAAGTATTTACGTATCGTTGTTCAAGCTCGTTTATTTTTTCTTCAATATGTTTTGATTCGTGTTCTCCAGTGTAAAATTCCATTATTGCCGTTTGCAGCGGATAATAGAACTCCGTTTTCAAGGATAATTCGTTATATAGATAAAACTTTTCTCTATTGCTCTGGCATTTTTCCTCTTCCTCACGCCATTTTGCATACCATTCTGTATCTTCAATATTGAGAATTTCCAAAAAGAGATTTTCTTTTGTTTTAAAATGATAATATAAATTCCCTTTACTGCTTCCAGAATATTTCACAATATCCCCAGTTGTAGTAGCATTATATCCATTTTTAATAAATAGTTCTTTTGCTGCCTTTAAGATCTTTTCTCTCAACTTTTTCACTCCTACTATGAAGAAATTATCATCCATTATAACATATACAATTAAGAATTCGTTTTATTGCTTATCACGCCTCCAATTTTCCATTTATGCCAAGAAAAATTACATTAGATTCACTTGAAATGATAAATATTATAAGTTACACTCTGTTATAGACCGTACGGTCGGTCTGTAACATAAAAGTATCTAAGGGGGAAAAATTAAGATGGCTTCATTTTTTTCGAAAACGTCAGATATGATGACATCAAAGCAGCGATGGATTGCTTTGATCGTTCTTGCAGCTAGTTTATTCGTTGTGATGATGGATATGACCATTCTAATTATGGCTTTACCTGATCTTGTAAGAGAATTAAAGCCTACTGCTACTCAACAGTTATGGATTGTTGATATATATTCACTCATTTTAGCTGGTTTTATTATTCCAATGAGTAATCTAGCTGATAGGTGGGGGCGTAAAAAGGCTTTACTAACTGGATTTACTCTATTCGGCTTAGTATCTTTACTCATATTTTTTGCCGAAAGTGCATCCTATGTAATCGCTATTCGATTTCTTCTCGGAATTGCTGGTGCTCTAATCATGCCAACGACACTTTCAATGATTCGTGTAATCTTTGAAAATCCTAAAGAAAGAGCAACAGCACTGGCTGTATGGTCAATTGTTTCTTCTGTGGGTGCTGTATTTGGTCCAATTATCGGAGGAGCTTTACTTGAAAAGTTTTCATGGCATTCAGCCTTTTTAATTAATGTTCCATTCGCTATACTGGCTGTCGTTGCTGGTCTATTCTTATTACCTGAATCACGGGTATCCAAATCACAAGCTCATAGCTGGGATATACCTTCTACTTTTTTATCAGTCGCAGGAATGATTGCATTTGTTTGGAGTATTAAAGAATTTTCAAAAGAAGGGCTTTCTGAATTAACACCATGGATTGTTATTGTAATTGCCTTTGTTATGCTCATATTGTTTGTAAGACGTAATTTATCAAGCTCTGAGCCAATGCTTGATGTAAGGCTATTTAATAGTCGGTCTTTTTCAGCTGGTACGATTGCGGCATTCATGACCATGTTTGCAATGGCTTCTGTTCTCTTATTAGTCGCCCAATGGTTACAGGTAGTTGAAGGACTTTCACCATTTAAAGCAGGATTCTATCTGTTACCAATGGCATTAGGAGCAATGGTTTTCGCTCCAATAGCTCCGGGATTAGCCGCACGTCTAGGTTCAAAAATTGTACTGCCGATTGGAATTGGGATTGCAGCTATTGGCATGTTCGTTCTGTATTTCTTCGGACATCCGCTAACATATCCAACTTTAGCTGTAGCCCTAATATTAGTCGGAGCTGGTACTGCTTCGTTAGCTGTTGCTTCTGCTCTTATAATGTTGGAAACACCAACATCTAAAGCAGGAAATGCTGCTGCAATCGAAGAATCCATGTATGATCTTGGTAACGTGTTTGGTGTAGCTGTTCTTGGAAGTCTTGCATCACTGTTTTATCGATCCTATTTAGATATTGCAGCATTTTCATCCGATGGAATTGTTGGTGAATTAGCTCATATAGCTAACGAATCTGTTATTGGTGCTGTTGAGGTGGCTAAGATAACGGGCTTTACTCAGCTTGCTACGGAAGCTATCGCTGCGTTTAACGACTCTTTTGTAGCAACAGCCTTTATAGGTGGAATTATCATGATGATTGTAGCAGTTATTGTCTTCTTTTTAATTCCTAAATCGCTGGATATTACAAAGCAAGGACATCACTAACAAACAACTATATAGGTACTTCTAGGGAACGAAGGTATTTAAATAATTTGCTCTGTTAAATTAAAAAGTTGGAAATAAATGAAAAAAAGAACTTCCGCTTTTATGGAAGTTCTTTTTTTATTAAGCACCAGTTAGTTTAATAAGAAAAGAAAATCTAACAAAGAAGAATAAATATTTATGAGAAGGTTCACCTAAATGTATTATATTTTCATTCTTTATATTATCCTTACCAGTGATTTCTTCGCTATTTTCACCAAGACAACGTATAATATGAGAAGCAGAAGAAGAATTCATTTTTCCTCTAGTGAAAAAAAGAGGTGCACTTACTTGAAACAATTTGAAACAGCATTACCTGAGCAGTATGAAACATTAAAAAAACAGGCCAATTATACGTCTAGCTGGCGAGAGCGTTTAGCCGCAGTCGAAATATTATCGGCTTATCAACATGACAAAATCATAGATATATTAAAAAATCGTATGGAGCATGATACTGTCCACAAGGTCCAATTAGCAGCATATGAAGCACTTGTGGCGCTTGGCCAGGATGTAGAGAAACCATCACCTGCACGTTTTGATATCATTAAAGGAACAGATAAAATTTTCCTACGCGTGAAAAAGAGCTTGCCGAAGGACCATACAGTGGCAGACTTTGCGGATAAACTAAAACGTATGCGTTTAGATGTCTTTGATGCGTATGAAGGCGACAAAGGTGCACAATTTATGAACTGGTTAGAGGAACGTTGGGCAAAACTGTAATCAGTAGTTTTGCGATTTAAAAGTCATTCTCTTCACTTGTGGAAGGAATGACTTTTTCTTATCCTTCGCTTAAAATCGAGGATGATAGTTGAAGATTTATTATCCAAAAATATAAAAACCAAGTTGAACCTACACATTTTGTAGATTAACTTGGTTTTTATGTTTTAATAGCAACAATCTATACGAAAACAACCTAACCAATAAATGTGAATTAAAAGTGGAATACATTTCCAAAAGAATAATATTTAATAATATGGCCAGTTTGTGGAAGATTAGTTTTCAACTAAAGTCCCCTTTTCTTCAAGACAAAATTACATATTAAGTAAATTTTAACAAAAATGTTTACAAACAATTTAAATACGGATATACTTACAAAGTAAACAATAAATTCTTAAGGAGGTCGAATGAAATGATCTTAAACGTAAAATTAATGTCTTTGTTAGTTACAACTTCAGTTAAAATCAAAGTCACGCATTCGACCAGATTGGAATGGATCGCTTAAGTTTTTTGTAATTAAGTATACCCATACCGTAGGGAGAAGTGTGCCCCTGCGGTATTTTTGTGCCTTTTTTCACCGTAGGGAGTCTCTCTACGGTTTTTTTCATTTTTCAGGGTAATTTAAGGAGGTGATAATTATGATATTAAACATTTTTGCTCTCACGATAACGATTTCAAAACGTGAAATCTCTCTTGAGAAAGCTCTTCAAAATGAAAATGCGAAAAAAATCTTTGAAGAGAACCGAAGAAAAATAGATAATACTATTCGTATTCGTCAATATTAATTTTGTTAACGAAAAACATGAAAGGTGGGAATTGAAATGATTTATATGATTAACAGACGTCATGCTGTTTTATGGCTGGAGAAAGACACCACCACCAGATGAAGTAAGTATCTCAGTAAAGCTAACCCGTTCTAATCTAGGATGGGTTGCTTCAGGAGGTATTTTGCACTTTTTTAAGCGATATTTTAAACATACAACACCAAAATATAAACTTCCAGCAAGATTAACATTAAAACCTATTTTTTAATTAGAAGTGTTATTCAATAATGAAAACGAGCGCTGATTCTTATTAAAGAATCACGCTCGATTGTTGAAGCCTTCCTAGAGATTAATGCGAAATATTTCTAGAACTAACTTCAGTACATTCTAAATACCACTTCTCCTCACTTTAAGTGAATGCTCAATGATTAAGTCAAGTAGCTGATGATAAGAAATACCAGCTCCCTGTGCACTTTTTGGGAGCAAACTATTTTTCGTCATCCCTGGTAATGTATTAACTTCCATCACATAAGGAATACCATCTTGCATCATCATGTCGATTCGGGCGTAAACGCTACATTTCAATGCATTATAGCAAGTCATAGCAGCTAAAGAGACACGGGCCTGTGTTTCGGGAGGAAGCTGAATCACCTCTTCAATCGTAGCCACATCATTATATTTGGAGGTATAATCAAAAAACTCTCCCTGATGACGAATCGAAATCACCGGTAAAAGCTTTCCATCCAAAATGGAACAAGTGATTTCCTCACCCTTAATTAGCTTTTCAATTATTACTTCGGAATCCCATTTGAATACTTCCGCAATAGCTGGCTTTAATGATTCTTTATCATAAACAATTTTGACGCCCACACTGGAACCGCCTGAATTAGGTTTCACAACGAGCGGGAAGCCCATTTTGTCTAATTCATCCATTTTAAGTTCTTCTACGTTCGTAAGGTGAATCCAATCCGGTGTTTGTACGCCTTCAAAGCGGATGATTTTTTTTGAGATATTCTTATCCATGCATAAGCTGCTGGACAGAATGCCACTCCCTGTATAAGAAACTCCCATGGTTTCAAGTGTCCCTTGAATAGTGCCATCCTCACCGAATTGGCCATGCAATGCCAGTAGAGCAATGTCCAGATCGTTGACCTTTTCTACTAGGTCTTCTTTATTCTCTATGTGAATCGGGACAATTTCATATTTATTTTTGTCTAAATGTGCAATCATTTCTTCCCCTGTCATAAGCGAAACTTGTTTCTCGGAGGAAATCCCTCCCATAATTACGCCAACTCTCATTTTTCTAGCCCCCATAATTATTTTTTAACGTATCCCCTATAATTTTTATGCCCTGCATAATCTCTCTTTCATTCAACCTAGAAAATCCTAATCGTAAAGTATGGTTTCCACTGCTGTCCGTGTGAAAAATATTACCAGGTAAAAAAACAACGCCCCTTTGATAACATTTTTCTAAAAGTTTTCGTGAATCAATGTGGTCTTCTAGTTCTATAAAAATGTGTAGTCCCCCATCACCTGTTATACGTTTAAAAGGAATAAATTTCTTACAATAATGAACAGTTAATTCATATTTTTTCTTATAGACTGATTTAGCTTTTTTTATATACTTCTCAAAATATCCATCAATCAAATATTGATATAACACAGCTTGATCTAATGTAGACGTATGAATTGTTCGAGCTCTTTTTATACTTTCTAAATAATTAATTAAACCTTTATCTGCCAGTATCCAGCCAATCCGTAAACCAGGAAAAAGAATTTTAGAGAAGCTGCTTACATATATAACATTGTTTCCTTGTCCGGCGAAGGATGCCAATGATGCGAGATGTGACCCTGAATAACGTAATTCTTCATTAAATCCATTTTCAATGATAGGAAGCTGGTATGACGAAAATAAATCCATAATTTCTTTCCTTTTTTTTGAAGACGTTACGATTCCAGTTGGATTATGGTAAGACGGAATTAAGTACGCAAAATCATATTCTTTCTTTGATAGGATAGTTTCTAGTTGACCAATATTAATACCATCATTATCCATTTCAATCCCATCAATTTCGAAGCCATGTAATCGAAAGAGCTTAAGAGCAGAGTCATTGGTTGGATTTTCACATATAACACGACCGCTTTTTTTATTTAAAGAGGATAAAATGAGATCCAGACCTTCCGTGAATCCATTGGTAATTAAAATATCTTTATTTCGAGTGTCTACTCCTTTAATTTCCATATAGTGAAGCAAGTATTCGATAAGTGGTTTATAGCCCTTTGCATATCCATAGTTAAGAACGATGTCTCCTTCAATAGACATCCGATTTAAAAAAGCCCGTTTAAAATTTTCTATATCAAAAAGCTTTTCGTCAGGGGCAATGCTATTAAATGAAATAATGTCTTTATTCCAGCGTACACCTTGCTTTTTAAGGTCCAATTCATCTGCCAAAAAGGTTTGCTCGTTCACTTTTTCAGTCCAATTTAACTGGATGGCAGGGGATTTGATGATCTCGACATAACTGACAAAGTTGCCCTTTCCTTTTACCGCATAGATAAGCCCCTCTTGTTCCAGATCCGCATAAGCTGTTAGAACGGTGTTTCGGCTAATGGATAATAAAGAACAGAGTTCACGAGTGGACGGAAGCTTTTGATGCTCAAGTAAATGCCCGTTGGTTATCATTCTTTTTAAATATTCCTTAAGTTGTATATATACAGGACGACCTTCCGTAATCTTAAAATCGTTAAACAATCCATTCATCTCCTTGCTAATATTTTTACATTCTTACATTGATTTCAAAAGGTCCACCCAATATGTATTTTTACTGACTTGTGGTAGCTGTGTGGAACAATCATGCTTTTAAATAAGCTTTTGTTCATTTCATTTTAATACAATAGTTAGAAACTTGAACTTTCAAGAAAGCATTACGACTGTGCACTTAGTGAAATCGGGGGAAATTCACTACAACATTCTGGTTGAACATTTTATTTCAGGCTGGAATTAAGCAGATTTCTCACTGAACAATCTGATCTTCTCGATGAAGAAAAACCCTTACCTGAATAAGGAAAGGGTCTTGTTGAAGATTGTTATTGGACTATCAAAATTGCATTAAACAACGCATAAGCCATGTTCTAAAAAAAGCCACGAGCATTGATTTAACAACATTAGTGGCCTTTAAGTTCGTCTCCAAACTTCCGGTCGGGAACGTTTCTAGATATTTTCGACATTTTTTGTTTGGTTGTTTAATTTATAAGCGTGAATATAATTTACTGCGTAATTTACTAAAAATACTCCAAAGACCCCACCCAAAACATTAAATATCAAACAGAAAATATCCATATTACCAAAGAGGCTCATAATAAAACCAGACCACCCAAGTAAAAGACGGGCAACATGTATCACTAAACAACTTAAAACAACAATAGAAATTGCTTTTTTGTTACTTTTTAAATTAAAAAGGAGGATTAAGAACATCCCAAACGGTACAAATAAAATAAAATTATAAAATAATGCTGAATAACTAAAAATAGAAATATTAAAGTGCATCGTATCAAATATTCCAAACCAGTCATTTGTTGAAATAAATCCTCTACCATTGTCTGCTGGATTTTGAGGGAGCGTGAATCCACCAGTTTTAATTTGAACTAAGCAGATTACGTAAAAAATAACGCTATATAACATAACTCGTTTCTTAGCACTTTTTTCTACTTTTCTAAAATAATCAAGTAAAACATCAATAAAAATATACACTAGCAAAATTAAGAATGATATGGGAACAATATTGTAAAGAACATATGTTGAATGCATAATAAACATCTCCAATTGTTTTTAACATTTTATAGTCACTATTCATTTTACTAATTTTTACATTATAAAACAAATCAAATAAAAATAATTAAATTTATCCTTATAGGTTTACATAACCCCTGATCCAGTTCTTTAAAATTATTTTTGCAGCATCTCCAAGTATTATTTTCTATAAAAAACAGCAACAATCACTGATTTAACAGTGTTTGTCGCTGTTTGAAATGTTACAAAGCTTGCGGTTGGAAACGTTTAATAGTATGTATTTGTATAACTAATGGTTTTTCACCTTACTGCATCTAATTTAACGATTTTTTTCTTTTAATAACAAAAAAAGCTGGTCGTTCTGCTCAATTAGCCTATCCATCTTTTCCTCTAAATCGCTCAAATTATTAGCTTTAACTGAAGAATTTATTATTAATCGTCTAATAAAAAGAGCAAAGGAAATAAAGAATAGAACTATTAAAAATATAACGATTATTGAATATAAACTTTCCATAATCATCCTCCTTTATAGCCCCTATTTTCACCATTATAGCATTTAAATAGAATATATTTTCTTCGCTCGTTCGTTAATTTAAAAACGTCCCGAAAGCGTCGTTAGGTAACATTCCTTAAAAATTCTTATTTCACAATGTGGCCATTTTTAATGCATAAGAGCGCTGATTGTTGTTACAGAATCGCGCTCTTTTGCTGTATAGTCTAGTATCCCCAAATGATAATTAAATTCTGTTTGAATGGTAGATTAGTTGTACAACGCCGGAGGAAAAAGTCCTTGTATTCATCAAATTTAAATTTATTCTTTGGTTTATATCAACAAATAACGGTCTTCCCTCTCCCAATACTACAGGGTGAACAGATAATCTAAACTCATCAACAAGGCCTAAATCAATAAAAGTCGTGATGAGACTTGCCCCACCGTATAACCATATGTCTTTACCAGGATTATTCTTTAATTTATTTACTTCCTCGCGAATATTTTTATTTACAAATATTGCTTTACTGTCAGACCCTTTTTGCGTTCTAGAAAACACATATTTTTCCTTGCTGTGAACTAACTCCCACATTTCTTTTTCGTCATCAGGAGCCCCCGTTGTTGGCGTATATTGTCCCCATAAATCGTAACTTTTTCTTCCATACAAAATTGTATCAATTTGATTTAAGAAATTAGTAAACTCCATTTCAGGATCCATTATGCACCAATCAACTTCACCATTCTTCCCTTCAATAAATCCGTCTAGGGAAACAGCTAAATCTAAAATTATTTTTCTTGTTCCTACTTCATTGGACATTATTTTCCCTCCTATTGTTGGTTAAGAATTTGACCATCTAATGAAAACGAGCGCTAATCCTTGTTACAGAATCGCGCACAATTGTTGAAAATCATTTTAGCTTGTATTTGGAAACGTTCTTAAGTCTATCTATGTATTCATTATAAATCCATGTTGCATTAATATGTAGTGTTATTGTCTCTTTTCAACAAATAACAAAAATAGTGTTGCCAATGGACCTAATACAAGTGAAAGTAAGAACCAATTCAATCCCGTTCTATTCTTCCCTTGTGCAAGTGCAGCATTTATCAATGCCAATGTACCCCAACCTACTAAATATTGGTTATCCATCCTCTGTCCCCCCTATTACATTTAACTATACTACAACGTTACTTGAAAAAAAGCACCAAAGAATCGTTTGAGGTTATTTCTTTACTTACCAATGTGTATCCGTGTAAATTTGGCTAGACCCCTTATTCTACAATCTTCCCCTTCAATGAAAATAAGCGCTAATTCTTATTACAGAATCGAGCCCGATTGCTTATAATCCTTTTCACTTTCTTTTTTTCTATTCATAACTGACGTTTGTTAAGTATCTTGATTCCCATGTAACATAACAGTCCAATATTCAAGTGGTTCCCCAAAAAACACCTAAAAATTAGTAGTGGAATTAATTTTTATTGAAAATGAAAAAAAGTATGCGTATAATGATTTTTAAATATTTAAAAAACGAAGATCAGACTAAGTATGTCATTCCCTTTAACAAAAGAGAGCAATCGGTAGCTGAAAAGGTTGTGTTAAATAATGATTGAAAGACATCTGTGAGTGTTATCCTGAAAAAAAGTAAGGATAGACGGTTTGCAACCGTTAAAAAGCTTTAAGTTGGCTGTGTATTCAGCAATTAGGGTGGTACCGCGAGATAGGCTCTCGTCCCTGACAAATTGTCAGGGGCGCGAGCTTTTTACATTTAAAGGAGGTGAGTGTCCGTGGATGATGACGATGATGATAAACGAAAACAAAAGTTAAAAAATTCAGGAGGAAAAATCATGCATACAAATCTAAAACGTACACTTACCAAAGAGTGTATTAATAAAGTGGGAGAAATGGTAAAAGTCCAAGGTTGGGTAAAAAAAATCAGGCATCTTGGAAATATCAGCTTTTTAGTTCTAAGAGAGCGAACTGGTGAACTGCAATGTGTTTTAGAAGGAAAACTTGCTGGCGTCATTATAGAAACAGAAAGTGTTATAGAAGTTATTGGAAAAATCGTTTCAACAAATAACACAGGACTTGGTGTTGAACTGCTAATAAAATCAGTGAAAGTGATAAACAAAAATAGTTTACTACCTTTTGAGGTAAATAAAAAAGAAGTAAACACAGGACTTGAGAACCTTTTAAATCATCGAGTATTATCACTCCGTCATGAAAAAATCGCTTCAATTTTTAAAATAAAGGCAACTCTTGAAGAAGCGTTTGGTGAATATTTAACAAATATGGGCTTTGTCAGAATTTTTACACCAAAAATTGTTTCTCAAGGTGCGGAGGGTGGCGCCAATGTTTTTAATTTAAATTATTTTGGGAAAGAAGCATTCCTTGCACAATCACCTCAATTTTATAAACAAATGATGGTGGCCTCAGGTCTTGAGTATGTATTTGAAGTTGGACCTGTTTTCAGTGCAGAAGAGCACAACTCATCAAGACATTTAAATGAATATATCTCTCTGGATCTTGAAATGGCTTTTATTGAAGATTATGAGGAATTAATGGAGCTAGAAACCCAAGTTATAAAATTTATGTTTGAGAAAGTGAAAGAAAGAAATGAAAACGAGTTAAAGCTTTTGAATATTGAGATGCCAACTATTACTGATATTCCAAAACTAAAATTACATGAAGTAAGGGAAATTTTAAAGAATCGTTTTAAAAAAGAAATGCCTGAAGGTGACCTAAATCCCGAAGGAGAAAAACTGATTGCAAAATATATAAAAGAAACGACTGGAAGTGAGTTTGTCTTTATTACAGAGTACCCGAAAGAAAATAGACCAATGTATACAATGCCTGCGGAAAACGGATTAACCAAGTCATTTGACCTCTTGTATAAAGGTCTTGAAATCACATCTGGTGGCCAACGAATTCATGAATATGAAATGCTTGTTGCATCATTCAGAGAAAAAGGACTTAACGAGGAAAACTTCCAAAATTATTTAAACACATTTAAATATGGCGTTCCACCGCATGGAGGTTTTGCTATTGGACTAGAACGTTTAACAGCAAACCTCCTTGGATTAACGAATGTTCGGGAGGCAAGTGCTTTTCCACGAGACATCAATCGATTAACACCTTGAATAGTCTAGTAAGTTGTTGGATCTTTTCGATAATAATTCAGCCCACTTCATAAAGTGGGTTTTCCTGTTTTTATAATGAAAACTACTATCCTGCCTTGTTGGTATTCAGTCTAATCAGTTATTATGAATATAGCCCTTTAATGAAAAAGACACTTTCCTTATTCCCGGAAAGCGCCCTTTTGCAGAAGATCATACTAACCCCCTTTAATTATATAATTGTAGCCTCATCGAAAGGTATTTCTTCTCCATTCACTAGAACATTGATGGTATCGTGCGTTGAATCTATCGTTAAATAATATATATTCCGCTTTCTATCTTTATATTGTGGGTTCAGTTCATTAAATATTATATTAACTATATTATCTTGCGGGTCTAAGTCTGCCTCTATTTCCCCATTGGAATGAAAAATAATATAATAACCTTTTGTACCGTCATTAATTGATTGGAGTTTTAAATTGGAATTAATATGCTCTTCAATTTTTCGAGGTACATTTTCTATTTCACTAAAACTTAATTTTGGTGAATTACATGCTGATAAAAGCAACATAGCAAAAAGTAATGAAACAAACATTTTTTTCAATGCTTTCACCTCCTCCATCAAATTACCGTTAATTGAATTATAATTTTCCCAAAGCGATGTTGGACGCATTAGGAACATCAAAAAGAATCATAATAAATCACTTTTTGGTATTTGGGGAGATCTAGGAGCTTCTCTCTCTCTTTACGTAGCCTTAAATTCAGTAACCGACACCCTTCACACGATACATATTCAGCCAAATAAGAATTTACTGCTATTTCATTGAAATCGTTTTGTAGCGCATGTTCTAATACTTGTTCTAAAATTTCAGGGGTGAATACATGACTCTGAATCATATAATTTCCTTCAGCTTTATTCGGAGAACCTTTAAATTTCCAACTATTATTTTGAAGATGATATTGAGTGTGACAAACCATACAAAACATAATTCGCCTCCCACTTTAAGTAATAATGTATCAATAGTTGATGACAGTTTTGTTAAGCATAGCAACCTATCCAAACCCTTGTTTGTGACATTTCTTTACTTACCGTTGTAAAATCCGCATAAATCTGACTAGACCCGTTATACCAAATCTGGCCCTCTCATAAAAACGAGCGCTGATTTTTTTATAGAATCACGCCCAATTCTTGAATAGTCTATTACCTAAATTTGAAAGGGAGAACCAAAAATGGCTCTCCCTTATTTTTTCTTCACTCGTTTATATATTTGATAACAGCCATTTCTTTTCCAAATCGGTCACCATTATCAATAAATCCTAAACTAGCATATAGGTGATGTGCTTCCTGATTTTCCGGATGATAACCAACAACAATCTTTTCTGCACCTTGCAACTTACTCATCTCTGAAATCATTAATTTTGTCGCAGCTTTACCTATACCTTTACCTTGAAAATTCTCATCAATCATTATCCTAAATACCCAATATCCATCTAGTTCCTCTTTTTCAGTGTTAAACATAAGGAAACCTACTACTTTATCTTCATAGTAAATTGCAAAAGGTTTTAATGACGGTTCAAACTTTGATTGGGCAATTGATATGGCATTTGACTCCAAATACTCTGTTTGTTTCTCGGATATTTTTAATACACAGCATTCATACCAGTTCTTTTCGTTCAATTCTTCGATTTTCACATTACTTGTAAGCATATATTTTCCCCTTTCAAATTTCGGGGAAACGCTAAGTAAACTTTGTTAGTTAGGCGTTATCCCCATGAAGTTCTTCAGTAAAAAAGTTTTTTTGTTTGTCATATTGAACGCCTCCCTTAACAATTAATGTCTAAAAACATACTATATGGAAATATTTAGACATTGTAATTATACCATATTCTATTCCAAAATTTGGCCCTTTAATGAAAACGAGCGCTGATCCTTGTTACAGAATCGCGCAAGATTGTTGAACGAGAAAACAACTTTATGGTGTTTTTCCATAAGGAATGGCACTGTCGATTTTCCCTGTTTTAGAAAACAGTTTGTTATACGAGTAAGAAATTTTATATTCTTTATATTTATCTAACTCTAAACTTTGCAGTAAATCTTCGCGTATTTTTAATTTTCGGTTTTCGGCTTCTAAGACTATGTAGTATTGTCCGTCTTCTTCTACTATTTGCTCTTCAGTGATTTCTTGCGTTGTAATAACGTCCACTTGGCTGAACATATAAGTAAAACTTAGTACAAAAATAATTAATAATGTGATAAATGCTGTTTTAAATACTTGTAGTTGAGTCATTTTACCACCTCCTTTAATATGTTTGATTAAAGGTAATCAATCATAAAATTAACAGCATAACCTGTAATCAGCGAAAATATCCTGTCTTAACGAGCCGTCCTGCTTATCTTGCTGAGCTAAAGTTAATTACAATGTGGTTAATTTGCTTCGTGCAATAATCCCCTCTTTTAATCATACAGAATTAAATGGAAATTTTAAACAGCGAAATAAAAACCCGTTGCAATACACCAATAATGCATTACCTTCCTTGTCGTCGTGAATCTTCAGAAATCCGCATTCCACAATCTGGCCCTTTAATAAAAACGAGCGTTTATCTTTATTTCAGAAATACGCACATTGTGGTATAAGGTTTTTTTATTCAAAATTTATGTAATTATAAAAATAATAATAATTAGCGTTATCACGATAATACTGATTAATGCTTTCGCTTTTGTATTACGAATTGCACTTTCAGTTAATTGAGGTTCTTCTTTGTACATCCCTCGCCTTCCCTGTAATAAACTTTTTTCTGGGTAGAAATAGATCCAAATTAAAACCCCATATACTATAAGGATTAGCAGTATGATCTCCACACCCACAACCCCTCCCAAAGTAATGATTAGCCAAAATACGATTGAATTTTTTTTAGTTTCAAGAATTACCCACTTACTACTTAGACCATATAATAACCGTAAGTTCATTTAAACCCTCGTTTGGTAACGTTACTTATTTACTTCTAGGGAAAAATTTAATACAGCTATTTTCACTTTCATTTAAAAAATATAAATCTTCAATTGTTATTTGCTGCGGATTCATTCGATGTATGTTTTTAGAAGGCACTTTATCACCGTGCCATATTGACCAAAACTCCACGCGATTTTCTTCTGCAACATGTTCCTTAATATATTCAACGAGTTGTATAAAAGTTGTTTCATTTACAGTCCCTCTCACCTTATAAATATAAGGCTTTTGAATTTGCCCTCCTGCTGCTATCAGTGGATTTTTTCTACAAGGAAGAATTTCAAACTGTCCCTGTAAACAAAAATGATATTCATCGAAAGTTATATTTAATTTTTTAAAATTCGCTTCAGCTGCGACACTTTTATATGATATGTAATCTTCCTCTAGGGATTTCCTTTGAACAGTAGGTAAGGGTTTTTTTGAAGCAAAATAACGATAAAGGCTCATAATATTCCTCCTTCTAATTATTATTAATACTAAACAGTATACCAAATAATGTAATTACTAATTTGGATAGTTCCTTCCCTTTGTTTGGCAACACTTCTTAAAACACGTTAAGCATGTTATTCAACAATCTGACTCTTTAATGCAAATAAGCGCTAATTCTTATTACAGAATCGCGCCAGATTGTCGAAAAGTCCAGTTATTATAATTTTGTTATAGTTCATTAATGAACAAAAATTTGCCTTCTATAAATTATTTCTTCTTTATTTTCCCTTCCACTTTACTTTGGTTTTCAGCAGCTCTAAATTTTACTATTTGACTAATTATTTCATAAGGGATGGGTTTTCCAATCGGAAATTGAACTGCACCTTTAGAGGTTTTATATCCCGATAATTCGTGCTGAAAAGTATTAATACCGCTTGAAGTTGGATAGAAGCCTATATGGTTTTTGTATGCAGCAAAATGTACCAGATTTCCGTTTAATACAAAAGTAGGCATTCGGTAACTTATTTTTTCATCAGCATTTGGTGCTGATTCCTTTATAACCTTTCTTAATGTTTTTAATATTTCTTGAATCTCTTGAGGATATTGTAAAATATATTCATCAATTGATTTAGGAATGTTTTGCTCCATCATATTCCTCCTCGTAAATTTAAGTATTTAAAGAATTTTAAAACACTTTAGTTTTAAAGTAAATATTCCTTATCTATTTCTCACTCCCCAAATTTTCCCAGAGTTAAGTGTGTAATTTTTCTTTACCAATCTGTCCGTTTGTTTAAATGAATATCCTCACATCTTCTTGCACATAACGATATTCTTTAAAATATGATGCTCAATTTAATGGCCCTTTAATGAAAACGAGCGCTGATCCTTATTACAGAATGGCGCCTAATTGTTGAATAATATTAAAATAAATATCCTATTAAATTAACATCCCATTATAGCAATAAGGAGCTGTTTTTTAATATGAACGTACTGGAGATATAAGGTGCATATAATAAGGATTATTAATAGGTTCAATTAAAACTGGTCTCATCGAACCACCAAAACTTAGTCTTATCTCTTCTTCTTTTATTACCTTTAAGGCATTTATTAAATAACTTCCATCTAGCGAGATAGTTAAATCAGTTTCACCATTAATCACTCTGATATTTTGTGTTTCCTCTATTCCCCCTATCTTTGATGAATTAGAAGAAATTTTAATTTTCTTACCATCTATGATTTCTAATTGTACGTTATTATTTTTCCATTCACCTGCAAAAAGACAAGCTCTATCAATACCCCTTAATAATTGAGCTGTATCAAGAGTAATTATTGTCTTCGAATTTTTTGGTAATAATCCTGTTATGTTAGGATAATTCCCTTCAATTAACCTTGAGAACAATGTAAACGTACTTGCTTTAAATACCATAAAATTATCGTTTACGTATATACGTGTTTCGCTGTTATCATTATTTATTAATTTAGTAAGCTCATTAAGACTTGTACTTGGAACAATAAAAGACCCATTTATATTTGAATCTACTATGATTTCTCTTAGTGCTAAGCGATGGGAGTCAGTTGCAGCAAATGATAGATGATTATCTTTAAATAACATTTTTACTCCTGTCAAAACAGGTTGAGACTCATTCTTCGAGACTGCAAAGGTAGTTTGTTTAATGATTTCAATTAATTCGGTGCTGGAAATTTTAATATAATCAGTTTCATCAAATTGAGGAAGCTTTGGGTACTCATCCGAATTAAAACCGAACATTTTAGTTACAATTTCTTCGGATTGAATAGTAACTAGTTGTTTATCATTTACTCTTAAATGTACTTTAGCCGGTAGTTTTTTAATAATTTCACTTAAATGAGTAGCAGGAATAACAACACTTCCCGATTTATTTACTTCTAATACTTTTACTCCATCCAAGGTTAAAGGAATGACCTTTTCAATAACAATATCAGAATTACTTCCGATAAGAACTAAGGAATCATGATAAGCACTAATCTTAATACCTGACAAAATAGGAAAAGGTGTCTTTAAAGAAACTGCTTTATTAACATCTGAAATTGCTTTATAAAAGCATTCATTATCTATTAAAAAATCCATATATAGTTCACCTCATTATTATCACTAGGAAACTAGTTCGACAAAATAGTATATAAACCCTTCTTTTTTCAAATTACTGGTTATTTTGTCTAAATCTAATTTTCCACAATTCTATTTGATTATGTTATTCCACAATGGCCCTTTAATAAAAACAAGCGCTGATCCTTCTTAGAGTATCGCGCCTGTTGGCCAAGTGGGTTTGAACCACCGGGTTATTAGTGAGAACAAGAACAGTAATAAGAAAAAAAGAGCGACCTTCCATGTGGGAAGTCGCCCTTTATTTAAAACACAACCATTGGCGTATTTTATCAAGAACCTACAGTTGTTTTTAATATTTCAAATTTCCCTTGTTCATCAACGGTAAACATGACACTATTATTACGACTATCCGTTTTACTTATGCTTGTTCTATTAGGGCTAGAATATATAGTTTCAACAGCTATCTTATAAATGCCCTCTGTTAGCACGTGGCTCTTTTCGAAATCATCCATAATACTTTGAGCATTAGGAACAGTTTCACTATTTTCGTAGGTATTGTAATAGTAACTAAAATTAATGCTACCTGTATAATTAGCATGTTCTCTAGGTTTACTATCTTTTAACATTTTCATTATGTTGTCCGTGTTTATTTTTTGTTCATGTTTAAAATTTTCAATCAATTCCTTTGCTTGTTGTTCATCTATATCTATATTCAAATAATAATAGAAAGATGGTTTCTTTTTATTTTGATAAACGAATTCACTTAATAAGTCATACTTTTTAGTTATCTTATCGGATTCTTTCAAAACATCACGATGTTGTTCAACATAAGCTCCTTTGAATATTTCTAGAAAAACATCATTACTTCTTTTTTCATCAATTTCAAGTGAGTTTTCGTTTACAGTTAAATTAGTAAAAGTTTGGTATGGTTTTGTTATTTCCACGTAGGTCTGTATATCAGAAATCCCAAACCCTTGTGTAGTAGTATGAATTTTAAAATCCTCATTCTTTATCCCGTAGTTTTCGGACAAATAATCTCCTATTGGTTTTTCTACTAGTTTTGAATTTTTAACACAACCACTTAATAGGACTAGTGGTATGCTCAGCAATAAGATAAAAACAGTTACTTTTAGTTTCCTCATTTAAATTCCCCCTTTCTTATTAGATATTTCATACAATCATTGTTGGGTTTTTGCCCTTCCCCAAAAAACTTATGTTATCTTAATTAATTCTTTAAATGGAAGGAAAGTCCCTTCTTCAACTACTGCCTGGACAGTTTAAGTGGAACACTCCACATTATATCTCTCTTAAGCGGTTATAAAATCTTTCCGACATTAAGGTTATCAAAACCTCAATTCCTCTGAAGCTAAACCGCTTCGTTAGTTCAATAACATCAAGAGAAGAACTTGAACAACTCGATATTATTTGAAGAAAAGAAAATGTCATTTTGGTTGGAACATTTGGTACAAGTAATACACATTTAGTTCCAATCCAGGATTACGATTATTGCCGGCCTCCTGAGAGCAATGGCGAAATTGTCCATATATGCTTGATTTGCCTAAAAATAAAAAGACGCCCAATAATTGGACGTCCTAGCTCGTGAAAAGATACTTAATGCTGGATAAAGTATTTTTCAAGTAAGAGAAGAAATTAAGCAGCTAACTTTCTGCAAGCCTCTGCACATTTGAAACAAGCTTCCACACACTGCTGGCAATGTTCATGATCATGTTTCTTACACTCATTGCCGCACGCCTCACATACTGTCGCACATACTGATGCAAGCTCTGAAGCAAATGGTGTATTTCGTGCTAACGCCTGCTCTAAAAAGTTACAAATATCTGCACATTCCCTGTCTAATCTGATGCATTCAACCATCATCTTTACATCGTCTTCCTTTAGACAAGCGTCAAAGCAGTGATTGCAGGCAGCCATACATTCGTGTAAAGCCTGGATTATTTCTTGGTGTTGTTCTTGTGACATATTCTATTCCTCCTAAATTTTTAGATTGCTCTCTATACGTATACCCCTACAACGTATCTCTAAACATAATTCGGGTTATAGTATATCGTCCCTCCCCTTTTTTGGGGATACTTCTTTGCTTACCGTTGTGAATCCGTATAAATCTAGTTAGACCCCTTATTCTATAATCTGGACTTTTAAAGAAAACGAGCGCTAATCCTTGTTACAGAATTGCGCCCGATTGTTGAATATCACATTATTCAATTTAAAATAATAATTAGAATCATTTCCCTTAAACTTTTAAAATTTAAAAGTATTTTATTTGTTGACTATGTTGCCACATACCCTATATGTTGACTGTATGTGAAATATATTGATGCTGGTGGATTTAAATATAAATCGCTTTTACTTATTTTTATACCTTTTTTTCCATGTGTTGTTTGTGTCAAACCAAAGGATATATCCTAGCCAAATAAAAGCTACTCCCATTGGTAATGCTAATATTCGATCATAAGGGTGAGGAATGATTGCGGTAGCCAGGGTAACTACTGCTGCAAATGCAAGTAATATACCCGCCAAGCATGGAAAGACTTTAGCACGAAATGTTGCAATTCCTAGAAATAAGCCGCCAAGTATATACAATACTCCAGCAATAGGGACCAATATCGTAAAAACACCTAGATTAACCTCACTTTTGTTCTCGCCAAAGAGTCCTAACATACCTTCTACAAACTTGGGTGCATCGTTAATAAGCAACGGATAAACAAAGGCTTCAATGAAACTAAAAATCATTGAAATTAGCCAAAATAGACAAAATAATATAAATCCCACCAAACCAATCCATCCTAATACTTCAACTTGTTTCATGTAAATTCCAATTATCCCTATAAAAAAGGATAGGGACATAGCGATGCTCAAACATGCAACCAACTGCCAGGAACTTGAAGTAATAGAAGATAAATTTTCTGGTGGATGGATGAATTGAATGACTGTGTATAAAACTCCTGCCAAAATTGCAAATAATCCTGCAACTTTTCTGAAATTCATTCCTGCTTTTTTCATTTCATCTTCCTTCATTTCAAATTTTTTATCCATTGGGTATCCTCCTAGATAAAACGAATTATTACTTTTAAAATTACATATATTTAACTAAATAATGTAAAAAAGAAAGAAGTGATAACGTGGAACATTATAAATTAGTTGAAAATGCACTAGTCTATATTGAGGATAATATTGAAGAATCTTTATCATTGGAATCTGTGTCAAATCACTTCAATATTTCCAAATACTATTTTCATAGACTTTTTTCCGCAATGACTGGCTACACATTTAACAACTACTTACTTTCTAGAAGATTAAATACATCTGTATACCTAATTCAAAATGAAAGGTTATCCTTAACAGACATTGCATATCGACTTAACTTTGGAACTCCATCATCTTTCACTCGTGCCTTCAAAAGACAATACGGAATAGCTCCTAGCAAACTAAAAGAAAATATGGCGATGGTAAATCAATCGCCTATTCCTATAGTTGTAAAGAAACCGATTAAAAACATAAATGGTGATTTAGTCACTGATTTTACCCTAGAAGAATTTAATGCTATACGGATTTGTGGAATTGCATTTGAAGTTGATTTAGCAACTGAAAATTATAAGGTAAAAATACGAACGCATTCGAAACTGCTTTTAGATAACATTAATCAAACCATTGATGGCCCTTGCTACGTCATTTACTCAAATTGTCAGCCAAATTCAACCCGATTTAATGTTTTATTCGGAATTCCATACGATATCCAAATCAATAAACCCTATTACTTTACAAATGATATACCATCAATTTTTTGCGCTAAGTTTAAATATTTTGGTGATATCCTCGACATAGGAGATGTTCTTACTACCGATTTTGCTAGATTTTTAAAAATCACGAAACAAGAAGTAGGTGAATCCACCATAGAATTGATTCAAGCTTTTGAGAGCGTTCATAAGCTTGATTCTTCTTATTATCTTTACGTACCAATAAAAATGCATCCAATTGATTCAGAATGTTAATATCTAATTATTTTTGCCTCTAGCCTACTCTTTATTCGATACTTTTATTTTATAATAACATCGAAACATTCCGTAAACTTTCCATATCTTGCTGTAATTTTAACTAGCGGATAAAGGCTTATTCAGCAACGATATTTTTGGGGTCAAGTTACAGCTTCAAAATCTGTGGAGTGTATGTACACATTGGGCTGGGGGGATGAATAATAAGCGTAGTTTGGAAGGTTTTTAATCATTGGTAAGATTAATAAAAAGAATGTAAAAAACGAGCGCTGATTCTTGTTTCAGAATACATCGTTGGTACAACAAGGTTATATCTCATTTTCTTATTTTAAGGTGATGTTCTAGCTCTTTAAAAGGAGTAGCAAAGGCATCATTAAATTTCTTAATATGGTTTGTTAATACAGACCCATTACTTTCGAGGAATGGGTGTTTCCGAGTCTTCTTTACTATGCTCGTAGGTCCCTGATAATTTAAAAGGTCTCCAATCTATTGAAGCACCTCCTTGGGTAGCTTGATCAATAATTTGCAAATTTCTATGTTTAATTCATTCAATTTCGTGGAATAGAATGAATGTGAACATATATTGGAGGGATAAATAATGACAGTTAAATTGACAGTAGAAAACGTTGTACAGGCAAAACAAGAAGTGGAGAAATTAGAAGCGCAAGGATATCATCGAGATAATATTTACATCTTTGCGCACTATGAAGAACGTGAAGATGATATTAACGAAGCATTAGGGACAGAAGAAGCTGGTATTTCCGAGCAAGGGTTCCTGACTTCTATGAAGAACCTGGTGAATTCCCGTGGAGATGAACTCCGCAATAAGTTAGCTTCTGTCGGATTAAGTAAAGCGGAAGCTGCTCAATTCGAAGAGGAACTGGATACAGGTAAATTGGTCTTAGTTGCCAATAAGTAAAAACAAACCCGGGATTGTATTCCCGGGTTTGTTTTTTATTTTACAAGTCCTCCTCGTAGTGCTTGAACTCTGTATTCCAGATGGCCTGTCAAATAAGTCAGAATTAAATCCATCATTCTTTATTGTCCAGGATCTGCTCGGGGAAATTTTCATCTTCTTAATTAAAGAGTCTTCTTCCAGAATCGCGCCCGCGTAGTAGGTAATGGAAGATGGTAGCAGTGAAAAGCAATCCAGCATTTGTTATGTTTGATGGACGAATTTATTCCCTTCAAAAGAACATCCTATGATAAAGAGGTGTGATTAATGGTAATTAGGGTTTTATTATTAATACTATTTATTAGTTTTAATTTTTCAATAGGTGTTTCTGCTGATGGCCCACTTAAAGCTGCTTTCATACGAGACCACCAGCTTTGGATAAAAGAGGGTGATAAGGAACTACAGCTTACAACAGGTCAGTATGTATCCTCTCCAAAGTGGTCAAAAGATGGTCAATTTATTGCCTATTTAGCAGGTAAGGAGGAGGGTGGAAAAACGAATTTATATATTTATGATGTAAAGAAAGAGGAAAGTTATAAGCCGTATCCTATAATTGAAGCAAATGAAATCAAATGGTCGCCAACATCCAATCAACTAGCTTACAATTCGGGAGGTATCCTAAACGTTACAAAAACCAAAAATGGGCGACCACAAGGTTTTGAAAATGTATCGCTAGGTGTTAGTGATTTTGAATGGTTCCCCGATGGAAAAGCGTTTATCGTTTCATCCCAATCTAATTTACTTCCTACTGGATGGGAACCTGTTCGTCTTTTTAAAGTGCCCGTAGATGCCAATCTTGATACGAATAAAATAAAGCCCTTTTACACCATTCAAACAAATACAACGGACTTATTCGCCATTGATGCTGACTATTTAACGTTTAGTTCTGATGGTGGCTGGATTAGTTTTCTATTAACACCAACAGCGTCTTGGTCTAATGATAGCAATACATTATCAGTACTTTCTTCAGTAGGAAATCAATTTCAAGTGATAGGGAAAATGCTTGGGTATGAAAATTGGATAAAGTGGGCTCCATCAAAAAATCAACTAGCCTTCATATCGGGTGAAGGAAGATTTTTTGTTGAAAACAAAGATACAACCGTTACCGAGATTCCAACAGCGAATAAACAAAAGGACTATACACCTAAAGGATATGTAGACCTAGATTTGGAATGGCTTTCTCTAGATGAAATAATAGTTGCTCGGGCAAAAGAAAACAAAGCGTGGAAATTGGGACCAGTTCCAACTATGTATACAGCGCTATATGTAATTAATCTTGAATCAGGAGAACAAAAGCAGATTACATTTCCAAAGAACAATGAAATAGATAATACTCCTCAAGTAGTTGGTTCAACGATTACTTGGTATCGAACATCTAAAAAAGAAAACCAAGGAGATATCTGGATTAAAGATAGAATAGATGGTCTAGAATATCAGTGGTTAAAAAATGTAGACACTGCACCAACTTTTTTCTATAGCAAGTAACTGAAACATCCGCAGATTCTTCACTTCTTTATTCTTAGTAAAAGAATTCTTTAGTTGAATATTCGGTCCAAAAGACAGATTTAATTTACAAGACGTGTAGAAAAAAATTCTGTCTTTTTGTTCTTATATTTTGTGAAACGAAAATAAGTACCTCGTCTTAATAAGAAACTTCCTTCATTCTATTATTAAACAGAAACATATCCCACCAAACAAGTAGATTTAAGATAGCGATGATTATATAAATAGACCAGATAGAATTTGAGATTTTCACTTCACAATATGGCCCTTTTATGAAAACGAGTGTGATCCAAATTACAGAATCGCGCCCGATTGTTGAATAGCTGAACTAATTATTAAATCCATTCAAAGGTCATTCTTGCTGCGGATATGCTCTAATTTAGTGACCTTCAAATTTTTTTTAGCTGCTCTTGCTTAAAGGTAAAAAGTGGGCTTTCATCGAATATAATAAATTACCTATCCAGATGTTATATAAAGGTTAATTTAACGATTTGTGTTTGATGGGGAAATACTCTTATGGATAAAAGACTTCGTTATGTGAACATTAGATGTCACACACCCCTCGCCCAAAAAGTCTAAAACTTACATCGATCACCTAATGGGAGGTAATTTTATGTTTCTAGGATTTGGTTTATTGCAGTTTTGAAGCTAACATATGCCTTGTTTAGAATTCTTCGGTTGCTTTTAATTAAATTCCAAGATTAGATGAAAGGATGGAAAAAATGAAAACAAAATGGCTTTTGAGTAGTAGTGCCGTGATGATGGGCTTGTTGGGTTTGGCAGGAACCTTTCTTCCCGAAGAAATTTCAAAAATATTAGGGATTGACCCCACACCCATTAGTCTGATTCTTCTGCAAATTATTGGAGGACTATATTTAGGGTTCGCAATGTTAAACTGGTTTACACGTTCTGCCCTAATCGGCGGCATCTATAATAAACCTGTCGTATTGGGAAATCTGATTCATTGCATCGTGGTCTTTTTTGCCCTATTCCGGCAGTTGGCGGAGCAGTTTCATTTCATATTCATTATTTTGACAATAGTTTATCTTGGGTTTGCAGTCTGGTTCACATTGGTTCTGCGCTCGAATCCTTTAAGCAATCAATCAAAAATGTCTGACTAACGCATAATAAACGAGAATTTTTATCAGGGTTTAAGCTCACTAAGCTGTACTAGTCTTCCGAGCAAACATATTTAGTTACCCATTCTATTAGTTTTTTACTTCCATAAACATAATTAAATTATATACAAAAACCATACTTTATCATTGTCTAAAGCATGATTTTTATTTGAACTAATATAAAACTGCTAAGTTGATTATTCAACTCAGCTATTTATTGAATTCATTAACTGGAAGAAGTATTCAGGTTTATGAGTCTTATTTAGGTTATACCATGAATGCAATGTATCTGGTGTAAATACATCTAATTTTTTCAGTACTTCCATAGTAAACTCCAGAGGTGCTAACCCTGATGCAGTAATTAAATTCTCACCAGATACCGCAGATCTCATCTCATAATATTTTTCTCCTTTATAATTAGGACAGACCATTTTAATATACTCTAAGTCATTGCTTGTGTGTTTTCTAGAATCTAAGTATCCCATATTCGCGAGGGCCTCAGTTGCACCACAAATTGCAGCAACAATAGTACCAAGCATTAAAGCTTCGCCAATTTTTTTTAAGATAGGTTGATGAATATCTTCTCTCCAAGTAGTTCCTCCAGGTAAAATTAAAAGATCCTTACTTTCAAGTGTACATTCATCAGAGGAAATATCTGGTTTTACGCTTAGTCCTCCCATCGTAGTAATCATTTCTTTATTTGCTCCGACTGTAACAACTTTTATAGGTGCTAAATTTTTTTTGAAATATCTTCCTGAGTTTAGTTCTGCAATTAAATATCCATATTCCCAGTCTGACATTGTATTAAAAATATAAAGATAAACTTTTTTTGTTTGCATCCAATAACACTCCAATCACAATTGATATAGCCTATTATAAAATAACTTCCCTGACAGTTAACGTCAGGGAAGTTATCATACTTGATGAAATTCTATTAGTTCCGACAGAACTTCAATAAGTCTTTTCTTAAGACTTATTGGCTCAATAACTTTAATAGATTTATTGTACGGTAAAAGTAAATAAGGTATATATGTATGTATCACATCTTGTTCAAGAAGAAAAACTGCTTCATTTGAAGTGCGTTCTTGTAAATAATGTCCTAAAAACCAATGTTGGCAAATATCATCCAACGTTAGCGAATTCCCATTAATAACCAAAGGAATAATTACTTCCGTATCTTCTATAGTTGGAAGGAGGTTTTTCATAAAAAAGTCACGTGCTGAAAAATTTTCTGGCCGGTTAAACTTATTTTCGGTTAGCGTTAGACTTTCAATTCGATCAACTCTAAAACTACGGATTTCATTCCTAAGATGACAAAACCCAATCACATACCACTTATTATTCCAATAAATAATTCTGTAAGGATCAATAAATCTATACTTTGATTGATCTTCGCCAATTTTATGGTAAAGAATTTTTAAAGCGTTTCCGTCAGCTACGGCCTGCTCCAACTCATTCAAGAAAGGTTCCATAGGCCGTGAACTTAATCTACTTATTACTTCAAGACTGGTCAAATGTTGGTTTATCTTTGTTTTCTGCTCTTGATTTGAATATTTGCTTAGCTTTGAAATAGCCCTATTTAGTGCTTCGCCGCCATAATATCCAGCTTCTTCTGCAAAAACAGCAGCATGATAAAGTGAAGTTTGCTCCTCAAAATCAAAAAATAGAGGAGCCTCAATAAAATTGTTCAATAAAGTGTATCCACCGTTATGTCCTGGTTCTGAAATTATAGGTACGCCACTTGTTGAAAGTGTATCAATATAACGATACACAGTCCTTATATTCATCTCTAACTTTTCTGAAATTTGTTGTGCAGTAATTTTTTCACCTGAACTAAGCATCCATAGAATCGCTAACATATTGTCAATTTTAGGAATTTAAATCCACCTCTATATAATTTATTATCTATCATTTAAGTTTATTTTTCTTAATTAGTAATAAGTGAACTTTAGTTTATCATTTAAATTTAACTCATTTCCTTGAATTAGATTATTCTGTCTTTTTATTTTAAGTATAATTATTAACAATCCGATTCTGATTTTTAGTATACCCCATCAACGGCGCTATTCTAGCCCGATTGTAGAAGAAAAAAAGATCCTGCATATCAACACAGGATCTTTAATCAATCTTTATTATTAATGAACTTTGTTATAAATGCTCAAACTTCTTTATACCATAATAAAGTTTGACATTATAACAAAACCGTTAATTATAAAGACCATTTTTCTTATATTTCTTCTTTTCGCACATGCTCAATTACTCTTTCGATATACTGAATGGAGCCTTGTATTCTAAAATTCGCATAATCGCTGACAAAATCGGCTAGCACTTGTCCACCAGGTTTTACTAAATGTTGTCTGTCCTTTTTAAACAGGAAGTCCCATTTTGCATGCATCCCCTGTAACTTTTTTTCTAAAATACGAATGATTCTGTCGCGATCAACATATTTAATATTGGCTAGTCCAATAACCATATCACCGATTGTATTGGCGTTTTCAAGCGATTTATAAATCTTTTTAGGCAAGGCTTCGCGGCCTTTTTCAGTAATCGAAAATACATGCCTATCTGGGCGATTTTCTTCCTTTATAACTTCTTTCGTTTCGATTAGTCCTTGCTTCGCTAATGATTCAAAATGATAATATAACTTACTTTCCGTTAATCCATTGATTGAATCAAGTGACTGTAATTCGGCGATTTGTTTTTTTAAATTATAAGGATAATTATCTCCTTCCATAAGCTTGCTAAGAATGAAAATTTGAATTGCCATTGTTTCAGCTCCTTAGGCAAATATTAGTTCTATTTTATCAAAACTAACGATTTACTTCATCAGAATTTTATTCAGTTATAATTCTTATCACTATTCCTCTACAGTTACAGGTAGTGGTTTATGAAGTACCCAAACAATCAGAACATTAATGACCATTGCTACAAAGCCAACTGTTGTTAATCCTAAAACGAACGGAGCCGCACTGACACTACCAAAAATATTGTTAAAGTATGCTTGTACAGAATAATACATTGGTGAAATATGGCTCATCCATTTATAAGGTAAATACATCATATCGCGAGAGATTGTTGCGCCATTAGCGATCGTTTGGATTAATAAAATAGGAATGTTTAAAATCATACCCGCTTCACCAACTAATAATACGAAAATTGCAGTGAAGTTAAAGCTTGCCCAATAATTTAGCGTTTGTTGACCTAATATTTGGAAGAATAGACCAACACCTGATAAATCATTGATAGCAAATGACATAACGGTTGATACTAAACCAGATAATAAACCGATAATAATCGATGTTAATTGCATGTAAATAAATAAACGTGTTTTTGTTGCTTTCCCACGATTAGCTTTAAATGCACCTACTAATTGCATTGCACCAATCATAGCTCCAACATAAATGGCCATTGTTAAGAACATTGGTAGCATATTGTTATGCATGCCATCTGGTACGTCGTTGATTGTTACAATATTTCCTACATAACTATTTTCAATTTGCGCCGCCAATTCAGCTGCTTGCTCTTTCGGCACATGTAAGTTCATTAAAATTCCTTGCGCTGTTTGTTGTGAAAATTGTGCACTTAATTGTGCATTAATTTGCATGACAACTTGTTGCATAGACGATGACACGGCTGTAGCCCCAGCTTCATTGATTGAGAAATCAATACTTGATGATACATCGCCTTTTTGTAAATCAGCTGAAAACGTCTCTGGAATATGAACGACTAATGCTAAGTCATTTTTCTCTAAATCTTTTAAAGCCTCTTTATTTGAGATGTTTGTTTCAATATCTTCAAATGGAAGCTGTTCTGTTAAACTATCAGCTATTTGGGCACCATATTCCCCTTTATCTTCATTAATAATGGCTATTGGTAATTGATCCATATTGCCAGGTATTGCGGTGTAACCTGGTAAAAAGATACCTAACATACATACCGCGTATAAAATCCCCATAAAAATAGAGCCCTTGGCACCTTTCGTTTTTAAAAACTCTTTGAACTTCATTAAATTAGTACTCCCCTTCTACAAACCAATTTTTCTATTTATAATCTAAATGAAATAGTTTAATTTAAGTAGTTTAATTAAACCGTGATTGTAATTCTACAAAAATACGATTTACTTTGCAATGAATAGATATAGCCTAGAAACACTATTTTTTATATTTTGTCTAAAGTGTGAAATGGGAGTTCGTTCATTATTAAAATAAGGAAAATCTAATACTAACGACATTGTAAAGTCACTTTATAAATTATAAATATTGTAAAATATAAAATAGATATCAAAACATTGATATTTTTAGATAAAATAGTATTTCGCTTAAATTTGCCTCTAGCACTTTTGTTAATGGGCTCAGAATTTCTATTGATAGAAAAATTGATAATAAGACTGTTGGAATCGCCCGTAATTCTAAGGAAAGCTATACCCTTTGCATAGCAAAAAAAGTGTTAGATTGATTGTAGTCAATCTAACACTTTTCCGTTGTGACCAGAGTTAAGAAACAATAGCAGTAGCGTCATAAAAACCTACCAAAGCTGTTAAACAAAGTAACGTGTACTGTTCATCTCGATTGTTTCCTCTATTTATTCATATTTTTTTAACACAATTGCCGCATTATGACCACCGAAGCCAAATGAGTTCGATAACCCCGTTTTTATATTCATATGGCGAGCAACGGAAGGTACATAATCTAAATCACATAATGGGTCGGGATGCTCTAAATTGATTGTAGGAGGAATAACGCCTTCCTTTAAGCTCATCGCTAACGCTATTGCTTCTACGCCTCCAGCTGCCCCCAACATATGGCCAAGCATCGATTTATTCGCCGTTACGGGGATTTGATAAGCTTGCGTTCCAAACAACTGCTTAATAGCCATCGTTTCAGAAATATCCCCCACTTTTGTACTTGTGGCATGCGCACTAATGACATCAATTTCTTCAGGTGATATGTTAGCATTTTTTAAAGCTGCTCTCATGGCAAGGTAGGCACCTTTGCCTTCTGGATGTGTAGCTACGATATGATGTGCGTCTGAACTTGCACCATAGCCAATCACTTCTGCATAAATTTTTGCTCCTCGTTGTAAAGCATGCGATAACGATTCTAAAATGAATATGCCCGCCCCCTCTGACATGACAAAGCCATCTCGACCGTCATCAAATGGACGGCTAGCCGTAGTAGGTTCGTCGTTTCTCGTTGATAATGCTGTCGCATTGCCAAAGCTAGCTATTGATAAATCTGTTATCGCAGCCTCTGTTCCCCCTGCAAACATCACATCAACTTCTCCGTAACGAATTAATCGAAAGGCTTCTCCGATAGCTGTATTGCCAATAGCACAAGCTGAAACAGGAGACATCGATGGGCCCATCGCTTTCCACTTGATGCTAATTTGAGCTGCAGCGGCATTTGAAATCATAGCAGGTACTAGTGTTGGACTAACTCTTCGTGGCCCTTTCTGTCTAAGCGCATCTATATTTTCAATAAAAGTTTCAATTCCGCCTATGCCCGAACCTACATAGACGCCTAATCTTTCATGATCAATCAACTCGCTGTTCAAATTGGCATCTTGCCACGCTTGTTCGGCCGCAACTAAAGCAAATTGTGCAAAACGATCTAACGTTTTTGCTTCTTTCTTCCCTAACAATGCCTCAGCATTGAAGTCTTTAATGATCCCAGCAATTTTAGTTTTTTGATTTGTAACATCAAATGTATCAATCGTTGAAATACCCGATTGTCCATTGATTAAATTGTGCCAAAATGTTTGAATATCGTTCCCTAAAGGAGAAACGACTCCCATACCTGTAATAACAACTCTCTCCATTGTTCATTCCCCCAAATCCATATGATAGTTGTATTTTACATTGTCTATATCCTATTACAAGACACTGTTTATCCTGGTATAATAACTACTAGGTAAAAATGATACGGAGAGGTTTTTAACATGAATGATAAAAATAGGCTTGACGCTTTGTCGACATTTTTAAAATCGAAACGGGCTCAAATAAAGCCCGAGTCTATTGGCTTGCCTGCCGGTACGCGCAGAAGAACACCAGGGTTACGTAGAGAAGAAGTTGCTCAATTAGCGGGTGTCAGTACTACTTGGTATACATGGCTAGAACAAGGAAGGGATATTAAAGTATCTGCAAGTGTCCTTGACTGTATTGCTTCAGCTTTGCAACTTAGTCATGATGAAACGGACTACTTATACAACCTTGCCTTGGATGTAAAATCAGAAATCACCACTTTAAAAAAGGAACCATCAGAGCTGAGCCCTGCTTTAAAGCGAATATTAGCTGAATTAACGTATTGTCCAACCATTATTACCGATCGCCATTGCCATATTGTCGGTTGGAACGCTGCTGCTGCGCATGTTTTTTTAGACTTTGAACAAGTACCTACTAATGAAAGAAATCTAATTCGATTAGTGTTCACAAGAAAAGAATTTAAAGCGTTAGCCGTCAATTGGGAACATTTTGCGAAAGGCTTTCTTGCTATTTTCCGTACTTATTATGGCCACTATTTAGGAGACGAATGGTACAACCAATTTATTGAGGAAATGAGCCATTCCCATCAAGAGTTCCAAGATTTATGGCAAGAAAGTCAAGTGAGCAAGGCGCCAGAAATGATGATTGAATTTAGACATGCCAAAGCAGGCAAAATGTTGTTTAATTTAACGTCTCTTCAAGTGCAAGGGGATATGGATTTACGATGCAGTATTTATACACCAGTCGAGGAAACAGAGACAGAGGATAAGTTGAAGCGATTAATGAGAAAAGTTAGCGCTGAAAAATGATTTAGAACTTAATTGTAAAAAAAGCGTTGGAGCCCTTGAGCCCCAACGCTTTTGATTAATACATTTTTAAATATTGGTCGCGTTCCCATTGGTGTACTTTTGTACGGTTTCTGTCTCTATTAAATTTGAAGAATTTCTACACATTAGCACTATGCATAATAATTGAATAAATTTTTGCAATCAAAGTTTGAACGAGGAAAGAATTAATTTGATATTATTTCTCTCTATTAGAGAAATAAAAAATAACCAGATACTCACCGATTAAATGAGTTCCTGGTTATTTATTATGATGACTTCTTCTACTTGCAATTTTAATGCTGTGTGGTAACTATAATTTTAATTTTAATTCTATGTGGTTAGTTAACAACTTTTCCACTTTCGTTTTAAGTGCCTGATTAGCATAACGTAGAACTACATCATTCCCTGCAGTTGCCACTTGTACATCAATAAAGTTTTCATCTACATGCTGCCACTCTACTACTCTTATACGTAACTTTGCCAGTTGACGTTTGAGGTTAAAAAATTCTTGTTGCAACTCTTTCAGTAAAGAATCCATAAGAGGTAAGAACACAATTTTAAACTGTTCTGTTTTTTTATAATCAATCTGCAATGATTTCACAGCTAATTCCAACAACAAATATTTGTGTAGTAATTGTCTCTCGTCAGCTTTAATCATAGAAATCAGCTTCTAGTTGTGCTGATTGTACATATTGCAATGGAATGCGCTTTGTTTTAATAAGGGTTTCGGTTATGAGTTCATTTGTATTAAAGTTGATTGATTTAATTATTCCAGTCCACTGTGTGTTTTTACCGTCCATCCACACATTTAATTTAACATCCAGCTGCTGATTGATTGCCTGGTCAATTGTTTGTTGTAACTCTTCAAATTCCCACTCTGTTAGTTCTCTTAGCGGCTCTACATACTCTGTTTGCTTATACTCTCTAAGCATCTCTAAATGCTCAGGTAGCATTAACGAACCCCATTTAATATTTCCTCTATCCTGTATCATCAAATCACTCCTATGCCAAATGACCACCAACTAAGCGATCTCGATTAATTGCTGTACCTGCTTTTGTAAAGGAAACTGCTCTTAATATTGAAGTAGCTCCAAACTTATTACGGATAGCATCCATAGTAGGGCCAATGATTTGACGTTGTGGTTTTCGGTCATCAAATAAATCCAGTTGAATGCTATGATCTTTCTCTAGGTTGGATATTCTCACTGATAGTTGTCTTGCTGGCTCTCCGGCAAAATGTTCATCCAGTAATTCAATACATGTTTTATACATCACAAGCGTTTCATTTGTTGGTACAGAAATCGTTTTAGAACGGTGGAATCCTTTGGTCATAGCATTTCGACTATAAGAAAGTCCTATGCTGATTGTACGGCCAACAAATCCTGCATCACGTGTGCATTTCATTACGTCCTCGCACATTTCCAGAAGTACTATAGATATTTCTTTTCGTGTATGGTAATCCCTCATTAGCATTTGTCCCTTACCAAAGCTTAATGATGGATTCTTGATTAATGGCTCACCTAACTTGGATAAATCAATTCCCCATGCGTGATGATACAATTGATTACCCATTACACCAAATCGCTGTTCTAATTCCTTTAAATCAGTATTTGCCAATCCACCAACTGATTGAATACCCATAGCATTTAGATTAGCTTCCATCTGTCTACCGATACCCCACATTTCTGATAGTGGTCGTACTGGCCATAATTTTTCAGGAATATCTTCATAAGTCCATCTAGCAAAACCTGTTTTCTTTGCATCAAGGTCTAAAGCTAATTTAGCCATTAACATATTTGGCCCCATACCTACTGCATTAAGTACATTAAACTGGTCATAAATAGCTCTTTGGATTTCCTTTGCTGTTTCTTCAGGCGATCCCCATAACTTTTCTGTGCCAGTTAAATCCACAAAGCTTTCATCCACACTGTATACGTGTATTGCATCGGCAGGGACATAATTAGAAATTAATTTTGTTATGTTCATGGACATTTGAATAAAGAGACTCATTTTAGGCTCAAATAATCGAATGTCAGGATGCTTCGGTATTTCATAACGTCTACTTCCAGTTTTAATTTTAAATTTTTCTTTCATCAATGGCGATGCTGCAAGTACTACACTGCCAGGTTGGTTAAAATTTGCTACAACTGCTACAGGAGTTGTTAATATATCCAGTCCATGAAGCATTGCCACACAACTTGCATAGAAACACTTCATATCAATACATATGATGGGGCGATTCGGCATTTCTTCGTAGTTCATACAACCTCACGCCCCTTACTAACAACAGGAATCACAGCTAGAACATTACTGATTAAAAAGGTACGCTTTGCCTGTCTTGTAAAACAAAATGCATGAAATGAATCACCAACGATTTTAATGATTTTTACACGCCTTTTTGTTACGGAACCAGTTTTTGATACATACATCATGTTCATTAATTGATTACGTTGCATAGCTTTAATCAGTTGTTCTCTCATTGCAATTTCCTCCCAATACATAAATTTAATCATTAAAACACTTAATGAAATGGCCTTCTTTATTAACCTACTCAAGAACACTTGTTTGTATACATATTAGAACATACGTTTGCACTTTGGCGAGATAAAATTTTTGGAAATAAAAAAAGCCCAGACTCAAATTAATGAATCCGGGCTTTAACATTTATTTAGTTATAATAATTGGTTATAGGTCTTAGTTTAATGTTCTAACTGCAAAATCAAATGTTCCTGGACCACCATTAGATGAAATAATGGATATCTTATATTCACCCACAGGGATATAATCTAAATCTGCAAATGCTGTATAAGTCTTTGATTCACCAGGTTTCATAGTACCCGAATTCCAAATACTACCACCAGGAGTATAAATTTTCCATGTAAAGTTAGTAGACCCTTTGTTGGCGATATTATATCTAATGTCATACGCATTTGTACCAACTTGGAATGAATTTTTAAATTCCCCATTTACTAATGGTTGGTTAGTATAACTAGCAAGTAAAGATCTCACATCTTTCCAAGAATCACTTCCAAAATATTCTTCATGAGTTGTAGACACCTGATCATTTTCTTGAATGTTTGTAGCTTCTACTTTATTTTCCTCTGCCAATGCAGGTAAAACCGCTGTACCAGCTAATGTCAAAGTTAATGCAGATGCTGTTAATAATTTTGTGATTTTCATATGCACATCTCCTAAATTAAGTATTTTAAGTATCACTATCACCATAGCTATAGTTCCTTACTTCACTCGAGTTAATTAAATCCTATCATTACCTCACTTTCCATATCAAGGAAAATAAAACGCCACTTTATTGGCGGTTTTAGACGTATTTTTTGGCGTGACTAATAGCAAAAATTCATAATCACGCCATTTACCGCCATTTCAACTACCATCTTTTTGGCGGTAAGTTATTCTCGTAAGTAAAAAAGTAACATTTTTATAATTTTCAATGTAAATCAATTGACTTTTTTGTTTTAAAAAATGAGACAGTAAAAAATTGTAGATTCTATGCAAAAATTCACATAATTGTAACTTGACTTTTATTCATTACGCTGTTTAATTAGAATTTTTAATCCCTCAAAGTCACCTATAAGAAGTTTTTCATTATCGAATTTTTCTAACCATAATTTATTGATTAGCTTTTTATCTACTGCTTGTTTAAGCAATTCACGAACAGCTTCTTTGGTTGTAGGACTTATAAATTTCATTTTATCATCACCCTTTTCATTTTTTTGCAATTCTTTTAAATCATTATTCATTCCATTTTCAATATCTTTCTTGAATTGCACCTCCGAAATTCCCATGCTTTGTAAATATGAATATGGGTCTACGTGAGTGGTGCCGCCTAAATTATTTGTAATCCATTGATGTGACTTAATACCATTTCCACTACCATCCAAGACAATTGGAACACCTGCATCCTTAGCAAGTTTTCTTAACAGCCAGATATAAGCAGCATAATCTTTTTTAAATTGTTCTTTGTCAGATGTGCGTGCTAATTCCACTTGAGCATAGCTATATGGATTACCTTTAGCGCCACAACCGTACTGTACTTTATTTACCGGTGCTACTTGTATAATTCGACCGCCACCCCCTACCCAATGCGAAGTAAATGCATTCTCTTTATTTCGATTCATAAAAGCTATTTCATTCTCTATTGTATTTGGACCATTATTTTTCGCATTACCGGATTCATGGGCAATTACATATTTTACAGCAATTAATGTCTTATTCGGCAGACCTGCCATTAATCGTTGTTCAATTACATAACTCATCATTGCTCACCTTCTTTTTTAGCCGCCTTTAGTAAATCGAACGTACCCGAAGCGGTTAGTCCGGCCACGAAGCCAGCCATCAACATGACGTACACCGGATACTCTGATAACGGCCAGCAAACTAAGCCAATAAAAATACCAATCACTACCGATGTGATTGGCATGAATTGAGTATTAATTTTAAAAGTATTTTTCAATACCTCTGATAAGGCTAATACTATAGCCACCATCACCATTGCAATCATAAAAATATTTGTTAAATCCATTATTCATCATCCTTTTCTTTTTTGTAACTGTATTTTTCCATTCGATCCATACGACCTTCTAAAACGGTAATGTTTCGATTAATTCCTTCCAAAGCTATTGCTTTCTTTTCTTGTGATTCATTAGACCGTTCTAAGTGGTCCATTAATTTGTTTTCGCGTTCCTCTGCACGGTTCATCAAATTATCATTTTTGCTAATTAAATACCGAAATGCTCCAAACGCAATTATTAAACAAGCTATTGCCCAAACCGCTTGGCTTGTAGCAATTTCATTCACTGCAGATACATCCATTACATCACCAACCCTTTGCCCTATTCAAAATAAAATCCCATGAGAAGTATCGAGATTCAGTTACATGTACCGTTGCCCTTCTGGATTGCTCTCATAGAGTAAAAATATTATTTATAAAAATTATTCTTGTGTTAAAGTTTTTGCTTTATATCACGTATTATTTTACCAACGAAAAATAAATATAAACTAATCCCAAAATTTAACATTCGTTTTTCGGAATTAATTTAAATGAAAGAGGTCAATTTTTTATGAAAAAACCAAGATACAGTTATTCGGAACAATTATTCTTTTCAGGATGGTGCATTGATTTTTATCGACAAGTGTTATACAGTTTGCCTAATCAACAAGCTATGTTGAATTGGACTTATCAATATGCAGTTTTTCTAAAGAATAATTGTCCACAAATCCATAAAGATAGAACTATTTTAGCTATCTACATTCACCTTGTTTATATGGATAACCTTCTAGAAGGTTTTCAATCTAAATATTCCCAAAAAGACGTAATTTTTGATGGCAAGAAATCAAGAAATGGATATTTAGGACTTAATCCAATAACGTCAAAAGTTCCGTATCTTTAAATGATTAATAAGGTGCCAGTATTTAAGTAACTGGCACCTTATAATTCCTGTCATAATTCTGGTTCACCTTTTTTTGAAATTAAGCCCTTAAATGCCGATTTTTTTAGAGCAAAATAAAAAGCACTTTCAGTTGAAAGTGCTTAAAATATCATTATTAACTTTTAACTTGACTGCGTTAACTACTTATACAATCAGAAAATATCATTTTCAAGAAAATGTGGCTTTAAAGCATCAAGTAAATAATTAATTACATTTTCCGGTAAATCTATTTCAAAAGATTTTGTGTTTGATATTCCAGTATCCCCCGAAGCATGTATCTCCAAATAGATTAAGTTTTTATCACTTCTTGAGGGCATACATCTAAAACCATCAATAAAATAATTTTGATATTTTAATTTATTTTTTTCATCTTCTTCCCATAAATAAATATACCCTTTATGGTTTAGTATCGTTAAAGTAGGATATTCTTTGCTTTTATATTCGATCCTATCATTTCCTAAATTGCTTGTAACTACTGATACGTTTTTGAAAAATAACAATAATTGACTTTCTGTAATTCCAATATCATTTAAATTCATAATAGTTAACAATTCCTTCCTTTACTATTTGCCACAAATATATATATTCGACAAAAGGTAATAATTTCCTTCTACATTAGACAAAATCTCTCGCCTTCCACTGGAGTATCCATCCACTCTTAACGGACTTTGCATCGAAATCAATTATATTTATTTACCATGCGTTTGGGGTTTTGCTTTTTATTTTCTGTTTCTATTAAAGTCCAAAATAACAATAAGCTTATTAATAGAATATTTACTACTAAATATAGTCTACTTATAATAGCTATTTCTAGATATGCTATTAAAACCACCTTTCATTATTAAAGAAGCATCAGTATTACTTAATGAAGAACCTGTTCCGCCAAAATAAGGTCCAGAGTTACCTCCTTTAGATCCAACCGTGATTCCGTTACTTGCATAGTTTACTTCTCCGGTTTGACCACCTGGTCCGCCACTTACACCTGCCATTTGGTACATAACGCTAGTTTTATTAGATGCTCCACCTCCACCACTAAGTGTTAACAGGCTACCAAAACTTGTAACTCCACCTGCTTTTCCAGATTGAACAGGAATAGGATTACCCCTGATGTTGACTTATTTAGTAAGTTTGTCCATAATTAAAGGACAAGGTTTAATATATTCTTTTCTCGTGATGACGGCACACCTTTACCTAAGTCGACTTTGTATAATACATTTAAGGCTGCAGTCGAACATATTGGCATAGAGAAGTTACCTATCCACTCTACACGCCATACACACACAGTAATGCTTATGGAGGCTGGATGGGATATGAAGTCCATTTCCGAAAGATTAGGTCATGAATCCATCGTAACAACTATGAATACTTATGCACATATTTCGCATAATATTGCAAAGCAATCTATAGACAGTTTTGATGAATATATGGAGCGTCAGAAATTAAAATATTATTTTGTGGACAATTTGTGGGCAATTAAAATTGTATTTGTGGACAGAAATAAAATAAAGCGTTGGAGCCCTTGAGCCCCAACGCTTTTGATTAATACATTTTTAAATATTGGTCGCGTTCCCATTGGTGTACTGTTGTACGGTACATGTCGAACTCGATTTCTTTTGCTTCTTTGAAGTTAGCGTAAATGTGCTCGCCTAAAGCTGCTTGAGCCACTTTATCTTGCGCTAGTAATGTTAACGCATCGTCAAGTGCTGGTGGTAAATTAGCGATACCGTTTGCTTTGCGCTCTTCTTCAGTCATTACATAGATATTGCGGTTAATTGCCGCTGGTGGTGTTAATTGTTTGCGAATACCTTCTAGACCCGCTTCTAAAATAACAGCCATCGCTAAATATGGGTTTGCTGATGGGTCCACTGAACGTACTTCTACACGAGTTGATAGACCGCGTGCAGATGGGATACGGATAAGTGGTGAACGGTTTTGTGCAGACCATGCTACGTAACATGGTGCTTCATAACCAGGAACTAAACGTTTATAAGAGTTTACTGTTGGGTTTGTTACAGCTGTAAATCCTTGTACGTGTTCAAGAATACCTGCCATAAATTGCATTGCTGTTTCAGAAAGACCTAGTTCAGTCGATTCATCATAGAATGCATTTTCTTTACCTTTAAATAAAGATACGTTGAAGTGCATACCAGATCCAGCTTCACCGAATAATGGTTTAGGCATGAATGTAGCATGTAGGCCGTGTTTACGCGCAATTGTTTTTACAACTAATTTGAATGTTTGGATGTTGTCACATGCTGTAATAGCATCTGCATATTTAAAGTCAATTTCATGTTGACCTGGTGCTACTTCATGGTGAGAAGCTTCGATTTCAAAGCCCATCTCTTCAAGCTCTAAAACGATATCACGACGACAGTTTTCACCTAAGTCTGTAGGTGCTAAGTCGAAATAACCACCGTGGTCGTTTACTTCTAATGTAGGTTCACCTTTTGCATCCAATTTGAATAAGAAGAATTCTGGCTCAGGCCCTAAGTTGAAGCTTGTGAAGCCCATATCTTCCATTTTTTTAAGGATACGTTTTAAGTTATTACGTGGGTCACCAGCGAATGGTTCACCTTTCGCAGTGTATACGTCACAGATGAAACGTGCTACTTTCCCTTTTTCTGAAGTCCAAGGGAACACTACGAAAGAATCTAAATCAGGATATAAATACATATCTGATTCTTCGATACGCACGAAGCCTTCAATTGATGAGCCATCGAACATCATTTTGTTTTCTAGTGCTTTATCTAGTTGACTAACAGGAATTTCAACGTTTTTAATTGTACCTAGAATATCCGTAAATTGTAAACGTATGAAACTTACATTTTTTTCCTCTATTAAACGCTTGATGTCCTCTTTTGTGTATTTACCCACAGTTTTCCACACTCCTATAAATTGTCTAACATATATCATTACCCTACTCTACTAAAAAAAAACCTTAATAGAATCGAGATAAATCACCACGACGAATAGATGATTTTTGCATGCGCTGTGCTTGTCGCATTTCTTCGCGCATAATACGACGTAATTCTGTGTCGCTTAAATCAGGTTCTTCTGTTGCAACAGGATCTAATTTTTTAGCAAATATTTTTTTAATTTTCGCCATATTCATGCCCTGCTCTAAGTAATCTTTAATTTCAAGAAGTGTATCGACATCGTTTAATGAAAACATACGTCGATTTCCTTCTGTTCGGTGTGGCTCTATTAAATGGTGTTCTTCATAATAACGAATCTGGCGTGCCGAAAGCTCGGTCAATTGCATTACGATACTCATCGATAATAACGGCATCGTTCGTCTAATTTCACGACTCATTTAACTCCCCCCTAATACCCGCTTATCATATAACGAAAATTTTTCACTGTCAATAAAGATGTAAGGTTTCCTAACATGGATTTTTAATTTTTTTTTGAATTGATGAAAAATTGTTAAAAACTATACGATTTACGGCCTTTTTCTTGTTAATAAATTGTAAAAGCCCCATCACCAAAACTGTGATAGGGCTTTTCATTACTTGCCTATTTTCGTAAACTTTGCACCGCGCTACAAATAGCGAATTTCACATGCTCGTATGTTAATCCACCTTGAATAAATGCTGTAAACGGTGGGCGAATTGGGCCATCAGCTGTCAGTTCGATACTTGAGCCTTGAATAAATGTACCCGCTGCCATAATAACATCATCTTCATAACCTGGCATGTAAGCAGGCTCAGGTGCATAATGCGCATTAATCGGAGAATTAGCTTGAATTTCTCGACAGAAAGCAACCATTTGCTCGGCTGTTTTAAACGATACCGATTGAATTAAGTCTGTACGCTCCGCGTGATAACTTGGGAATGTCGTCATGCCTATTTCCTCCAGCATAGCCGCTGTGAAAATCGCACCTTTTAATGCTTGACTCACCACATGCGGTGCTAGGAAAAAGCCTTGATAGAAATCGCCAAGCGTATTTAATGTAGCACCTGCCTCCGCTCCAATACCTGGTGATGTCATACGATAAGCACATTTTTCGACTAAATCAGCTCGTCCTGCAATATAGCCTCCTATTTTAGCTAAGCCACCACCAGGGTTTTTAATAAGAGAACCTGCCATTAAATCCGCCCCTACTTCTGTAGGTTCCTGTGCCTCCACAAATTCACCATAGCAATTATCAACAAAAATAACGGCATTCGGTGCCAGTTCCCTTACTTTTGCACACATTTCTGCAATTTGTGAAATAGTAAACGATGGTCGTGTTGCATAGCCTTTTGAACGTTGAATGGCAATCATTTTCGTGTTCGCTGTAATGGCCGCTTCTACTGCTGGCCAATCAATTGCTTCGTTATCAATTAAATCTACATGGCGATAGCCAATTTTATAATCCTTTAGAGAACCCGTATCTTTGTCTCCACCATCGACAATTGACTGTAATGTATCATATGGTTGCCCTGAAATATAAAGCAATTCATCACCTGGTCGTAGCACCCCGAATAGACTAAGCGTAATCGCATGTGTACCGGAAATAATTTGCGGACGGACAATCGCTGCCTCTGCACCGAAAACTTCTGCATAGACACGCTCAAGGTTGTCGCGACCTTCATCATCATAGCCGTAGCCATTGGATGGATGTAAATGAAAATCACTTACTTGATGTGTTCTAAAGGCCGCAAGTACCTTTTGTTGATTGATAAATGCCATATTCTCCACCTTTGTGTGATATGGACGCACCTTTTCTTCAATTTTTTCAGCTAATGTTAGCGTTTCTGCTGTTAAATGGGTTGTAAAAGTCATTGTTTTCGTCTCCGTTTCAAATTGTTCTTTCCTATCTTATCAATTTGTTTGCAACCCTGCAAAAATAGCTATTGTGTCTAGCTGTTAAATGCGCTAAGCTAAGGGGCGGACTTACTACAATTTATTCTCGTTTAAGGAGGGAAAGTGATGGCTTGGGAAGTTTTTAGCATCATTGGAACAATTGCCTTCGCTATTTCCGGGGCAATAATAGCAATGGAAGAAGAATACGATTTATTCGGTGTATATATACTTGGCATTGTAACTGCATTCGGTGGCGGTGCCATTCGTAATTTACTGATTGGGCTACCCGTGACAACATTGTGGGGGCAAGATATGATGTTTCAAATTGCCATTGCGGCAATTACGATATTTTTTATCTTTCCGCATCATTTGATACAGCATTGGCATCGTTGGGGCAATTTTACCGATGCCATCGGTTTATCGGCTTTTGCGATTCAAGGTGCATTGTATGCTGTCAAACTCAACATGCCAATTAGTGCAGTAATTGTAGCTGCAGTTTTAACTGGATCAGGCGGGGGTATTGTACGAGATTTACTAGCCGGACGTAAGCCACTCGTGCTACGCGATGAAATCTATGGTGTATGGGCAGCACTTGCTGGTCTTCTGATAGGACTAGAATTACTACCAGGAGATATTTTCTTATATGTATTATTCGGTGTCATTACGATATTACGCGTGCTTTCCTACATGAAGAAATGGCGCTTGCCTTTACGCAAATTGCATCGAGCTTAATAGAGGCTATACCGTTGATGTCGCTTCGGCGAATGCTTTCCGCTCAGCACAACGTTAGCCGCAACCGTCGCAGTCGCGCCGCCTGTTGCGGCTTACGTTTTGTGCTATCCCGCAGGAGTCACCGCCTTCGCTACCATCAACTCGCGCTATTCTCTAATCTATTATTTACTAACTAGCGCCATCGTCTCTTCTAATGTGGCCATCTTGCTTACCATCGAACAAGCTGCATCTAAAATGGGAAAGGCTAAAGCTGCACCAGAGCCCTCTCCCAACCGCATATTCATATGTAGCATCGGCTCGACGCCTAGCAGTTGGGCAGCAATTTTCGCCCCCGGTTCTTCAGAGGCATGAGAAGGTATAATATAGTGTTGGACTTTCGGTTCCATTTCATAGGCAAGTAGCGCTGCTACTGTAGAGATAAAACCATCGATCACAACTGGTTTGCGATTGGCAGCAGCCGCAAGAATAACGCCAGCCATTGCACCTATTTCTAACCCACCCACTTTGGCCAATATATCAATTGCATCATGACGATTCGGTTTGTTTAATTCAATCGCCTTTTGAATAACGGCTACTTTATGTTCGATACCTCCTGATCCAAGCCCTGCACCAAATCCAGTCACTTCATGAGGATGACAGCCGTGAAGCACAGATAATATCGCTGCACTCGGTGTTGTATTGCCAATCCCCATTTCACCAGTAGCAAGTACATTTGCCCCTTGTGCAATTTCTGCTATCGCAACTTCAATTCCTACTTCAAGCGATTGAATGGCTTCTTCTCTTGTCATCGCTGGTCCTAATGCCATATTATCCGTTCCGTATTTTATTTTTTTAATGAGCACACCCGCATCAGGCGGAATATCTTTTTTTACTCCAACGTCTACCGTTACAACTTTTGCATTTGTTATGTTGGCGATTGCACAAACACCTGTTACCCCTTTAGGAAAATTCAACGTTTGAAGAAACGTTACATCTTGAGGGTTTGATGTTACGCCTTCAGCACAAACACCGTGATCTGCCGCACAGACAATGACCGTTTTATGATCGAGTTTCGGATATCGTTCTCCGGTGATTCCTGCTAGTTGTATGGCAAGTGACTCCAGTTTTCCCAAGCTACTTGGTGGCTTGCTAAGGGCATCAATATATTTTTTTGAGTCTTCCATTAGTTGTTTGTCAGCACCTTGAATGCTTTGCAGTGTTTGCTGTAGTAATTCCATCCTCATCTCTCCTTTTAATAGCTTTTACATAAAGAATGAAATAAAAAAGAAAAGCCTGTAGTTTATTTCATCACAAATAAACTACAGACTTTTCCATCGTCTATATCATCCGAAGCGATTAGGCAGGTCTCCTGGCTCAATCTCAACATTTTATAGAACCTTCCCAGACAACGCCAGTGGTATTTTCTATAAAACTCCATTTTACAGTGGCGGGACCGCTAAAGCTTTTCACTTTATTCCCTATTCTCCCTATATGGGCACCTAATGCTTTTATGTAATTACTTTCAATTTACGACAAAGTATTTTGAGTGTCAATATTGAAAATTTTTTTCAAAAAAAGAGGTACTAAACGACTGACTCGTTCAATACCTCGATAGACTGACATTATTTAAATTCTAATTCCCCATCATAGGCTAACATGCCGCCTTCAAGGTTTGTAACGTCAAAGCCTTGTGCTTCTAAATAGGCACAAGCATTTGCCGAACGTCCGCCTGCTTTACATACAATAATATATGGCTTTGCACTATCTAATTCATTTATACGTTCAGGGATTGTACCAAGTGCAATATGTTGAGCACCAGGAATCACGCCTTGTGCTACCTCATCGTCTTCACGTACGTCAATAATGTATAAATCTTCGTTAGCATCTAAGCGTTCTAATAATTGTGTTGTATCCATCGATTTCATTTGTGTAATCCTCCAATATATCAATTTCCTATTACATTATAGCGTGTACGAAAAAAAACAGCTAGTGATGTATCACCGCTGTGACTTCGGAATCGCTGATAGAATTTCGTGAATCGCTGGTGAAGCCTTGCCAATCGCCACGTAATCCTCGCGAATCGCCATGAAAACCTCACTGATCGCCACGATAATCACGGGCCATGCTCAAAAAAGCAAAAAAAAATACAAAAGGCATGGAGATTGAACTTCTTTCTGCCTTTTGTCAATATGTTACTCTTATTGCTTATGTTCTCTATACTTCTGTCTCTAAAAATTCAACTTGCTTAGCTGGAACGAATGTAGAAATTGCGTGTTTGTAAATGAGATGCTGTTTACTTTCAGCATCTACTAATAATACTGTAAAGTTGTCATAAGATTTCACAGTTCCTTTTAACTGGAACCCGTTTAACAGAAACACAGTTACAAAAACACTGTTTTTACGTAGATGGTTCAAAAACGTATCTTGCAAATTAATTGATTTCATAGAATGCGCCTCCTCTACTCTCTTTCTACCTCTTCATTCCTATAGTAGCATGATATCCCAATTTATCAATTAGTAATTTTTAGAAAATATTAAAGTTTTTAGTCTTTTCCGATAAAATAGATATCCATTTTATTGCGGAAATAAGTAAGCTGTCTTTTTGCGTAACGACGAGAATTTTGTTTTAAATTTTCAATTGCCTCTTCCAATGAACAACGACCATCTAAGTAATCATATAATTCCTTATAACCAATCGCTTGTATCGACTGCACACCTCGAATATTTTGTTGCCATAATCCTTTTACTTCTTGTAACAGCCCGTTGTCCATCATCAAGTCCACCCGACGATTTATACGATCATAAAGCTCTTCACGCGACATATTTTCACCAAGACCTATAATGACGTGGCGATATAGTGGAATTTCTCCACGATTGTGCGCCTCTGAAGCCTTTGAAACACCGCTTAATTCAATCATTTCTAACGCTCGAATCACACGTCTTGTATTGTTAGGGTGAATTGTTTGTGCCGTTTTCGGATCAAGGGCAGTTAGCTTTGCATGCATTGCTTCTGGACCTAGTTTTTCGAGTTCCTCATAATAAGCCTTACGTGCTTCCTCATCTACTTGCTCCTCTGTAAATTGAAAATCGTAGAGCACCGCTTGGACATATAACCCTGAGCCCCCAACAATAATGGGTAGCTTTCCACGTTCCTTTATTTCACTAATTTTAGCACGCACTAATTTTTGATAGTCTGCTACTGAAAAAGATTCGGTTGGCTCTTTGAAGCTTAATAAATGATGTGGGACGCCTTGCATTTCTTCTTCAGTAATTTTTGCTGTGCCAATATCTAAGCCTTTATAAATTTGCATGGAATCGCCATTAATGATTTCACCATTATACTTTTTGGCTAGCTCAATGCTCAGTGCTGTTTTACCTGAAGCTGTTGGTCCAACGATTGCTACAACTTCAGCTTGCTGTATTTTACTTTGTATCATATTTTTCTAACCACCGTAATAAAACTTGATGAACCGCCTGTTGATTGTCTTCATTTAAAATTTCATGTCGCCTATCTTCAAATAAATACACAGTGACATCCTGTATACCTGCTGCTGCAAACTGTTCAGCTACCTTGTAGACACCCTGACCCGCGTCACCAACAGGATCCTTGCTACCACTGATCAAAAGGATCGGTAAGTTTTTCTTTATTTTTTCAATTTCTTTTTTTCGGTTTAGTTCCTTAAAGCCAGCCGTTAAATCAACGAAAAATTGATTGGTTGGGATAAAGCCACAATACGGATCATCCATATATTTTTGCACTTCTTGCTCTACAGAACATAACCAATCATATGCTGTTTTCGGATTTGCAAACTGCTTATTAAAGCTTCCAAAACTCAATTTATTTAATAACGCACTCTCTGTTTCTTTACCCCGTTGTTTTGCTAACGCTTGTGCAACATAATGCCCTACCATATGCAAAGGGGAGACACTTCCCGTGCCGCAAAGTATCACGTTATCGATATGATGGCCGTATAGCTGAATATACCTTCTAGCAATAAAAGAACCCATACTATGGCCGAATATGATTAAAGGCACATCTGCATATGGGGCATGCATTGTTACGATTACTTCATGGACATCTTCTACAACACGATCAAAGCCGTTTGATTCAGCAAAAAAGCCTAATGTGCCATTGTAAGCAGCCGTTTCGCCATGGCCGCGATGATCGTGCATCGTCACTGCGTAGCCTGCATCACAAAGTATCTGTGCAAAATTACTATAACGTCCACTATGCTCTGCCATACCATGTAAAATATGAATATGACCTCTACATGGCATTGTCGGTGTCAAGGTGCGTGTAAAGACAAAATGCCCATCCGACATTTTTATATAACGCTCCATTGACTACACCTCCACATTCGCAAAACTTGTCGCATCGATAATTGCCTGTTCTAGTTGTGCAATATAAGCATTTCGTTGAGACTCTGAATAGTGGAAACGCTGCTGCATTACTTGAATAACTTGCTGTTTATATTGTTGCACCGCATCAATATCAAAGTATAGCAAGCCCGTACGACGAATAAAGAAATCACAAGGTGTATAGACCATTTCAGCTTCTATACCGTAGAGTAGCATCGCATGTAATACAAGTGGCATTGTACTGCCATGTTCGTGCAAATACTTTACTTGATTAAATAATGCATCAACATTTGTACCATATTTTTGTACTAGATGCTTTGCTTCATCATAATTCAAGCCATATTGAACACCTTCTCTTGCTTTATAGGCTGTATAGTCAGGGAAATTAATAGCATTAATACCTTTTGCACCAGAAAGTGATAGCTCGCGTGTCATACATGGACCTGCATGTTTAAATTTATGGGTTTTAACAATTTTATCGACAATGGTTTCAGCCATTTGACGGTAGCCTGTTAGCTTACCACCCGCAATCGTCATTAAACCACTTGGTGCTGTCCAAATTTCATCTTTACGTGAAATTTCAGAAGGGTCTTTGCCTTTCTCAAAAATTAGTGGACGTACACCTGCCCAAGAAGACTCAATGGTTTCTCTCGTAATATCTGCTGTAGGAAAGACGTTTTTTGCCGCTTCAATTAAATAATCGACATCTTGCTGTGTTGCGGTTGGGTGAACAGGACTTCCTTCATAAACTGTATCCGTTGTCCCTATATACGTTTTTCCATCACGCGGTATAGCAAAAGCCATCCGACCATCAGGAATATCGAAATAGACTGCTTGTTGCAATGGAAAATGCTTTTGATCGAGAACGATATGGATACCTTTTGTCAGTCGTAATTGTTTTTTGTCCGTATTTTTATCTTTTTGACGGACTTCGTCTACCCAAGGGCCCGTAGCATTAACGATTTGCGCAGCATGTACTTCCACTATTTTTCCCGTTACATGATCTTTTACTTTTACCCCAACGAGTTTTTTCTTGTTATATAAAAACCCTGTCATTTCTGCATAGTTTACACAAAGTGCACCATATTCAACCGCTTTTTTTAGCACTTCAATAGTTAGTCGTGCATCATCTGTACGATACTCCACATAATAACCGCCACCAACAAGGTCATCGCGCTTTAAAAGTGGCTCTAGCGCGGCGGTTTCTTGCGCACTCAGCATCGTGCGACGTTCATGCTTCTTCACACCTGCTAAGCGGTCATAAACTTTCAATGCTACTGACGTGGTAAACGGCCCAAGTGAACCATTTTTATATAATGGCAACAGCATCTTTTCAGGTGTCGTTACATGGACTGCATTGTCATAAACGATTTCTCGTTCACGTCCCACTTCTGCCACTACTCCCACATCAAATTGCTTCAAATAACGAAGACCACCATGAATCAGCTTCGTTGAACGACTAGAAGTCCCAGCCGCAAAATCCTGCATATCAATTAGCGCGACTGATAGTCCCCTTGATGCCGCATCAAGTGCCACGCCAGCACCTGTAATACCACCTCCAATTACTAATACATCAAAGCTATATTGCTCTAAATAATCCATAATTTTTGGACGATGCTCAAATGAAAACATACTTTCTCCCCCATTAGCTATGATTTGAATAAACGTGTTGCCGCTACAGCACGCTGCCAGCCTGCGTATAACATCTCACTTTGCTCTGTCGTCATGTTCGGTTGATAGCTTTGGCCATTAATCCTTAATGCAGTTAACGCCTCTTGATTTGGCCAAAAGTTCGTTGCTAGCCCCGCTAAATAGGCTGCCCCGAGTGCAGTCGATTCATTAAGCTTTGCTAGCTCTACTTGTAACTGCAACATATCACTTTGGAATTGCATTAATAAAGCATTACTTACTGCTCCACCATCTACCCGCAACACTTCAATTGGTGTGCCAGCCGCTTCCTCCATTGCATCCAGTACATCTTTCGTCTGGTATGCTAGCGATTCGAGTGTTGCGCGAATGAAATGTTCTTTTGAAGTGCCTCGTGTTAAGCCAAAAATAGCACCGCGCGCGTCGGTATCCCAATACGGTGTTCCTAAGCCTACAAATGCAGGGACAACGTAAACACCATCTGTATCGGCTACTTTCGATGCATAATTTTCTGATTCTTGCGCTGTACGTATCATGCGCAGTCCATCACGTAACCACTGTATTGCTGAACCCGCCACAAAAACACTGCCCTCTAACGCATATGTCACTGTGCCATTAATGCCCCATGCAATGGTAGTCAGCAAGCCATTTTCACTATGCACTGCTTGCTCTCCCGTATTTAACAGCATGAAACAACCTGTGCCGTACGTATTTTTTGCCATGCCTTTTGAAAAGCATGTTTGCCCAAACAGTGCGGCTTGCTGATCACCGGCAATACCGGCAATTGGAATGGCTTCACCGAAAAATATACTCGGTGCAGTAGTCGTATATATTTCTGACGAATTTCTTACTTCTGGTAGCATCGACATCGGAATTTGAAATAGTTCGCAAAGTTCTGCGTCCCATTGTAGTTCATGAATATTATAAAGTAATGTCCGGGCAGCATTTGAATAATCGGTAATATGCGCCTGTCCTTTTGATAATCGCCAAACAATCCAAGAATCAATCGTGCCAAATAGTAAATCACCATTTTCCGCCTTCGCTCTTGCGCCATCTACATTGTCTAAAATCCATTTAATTTTCGATGCTGAGAAATAGGCATCTAGACGCAATCCTGTTTTTTGCTGCACTAATTTTTCATGCCCTTGTTCTTTCAATGCTGACACAATGTCCTGTGTTTGCCTTGATTGCCATACAATCGCATTATAAATGGGCTGACCCGTATGCTTATCCCATACGACCGTCGTTTCCCGCTGATTGGTAATGCCTATTGCATGGACCTCGCTTGCTTCATGACCACTTTCTGTTAACACAGCTGCAATAACCGCGAGCACCGAGCCCCAAATCTCATTAGCATTATGCTCTACCCAGCCGGCCTGTGGAAAATATTGTTGAAATTCCTTTTGTGCAACATGGACAATTTCACCTTGATGATCGAATAAAATCGCTCTTGAACTTGTCGTACCTTGATCGATTGCTAAAATAAATTGACCCATTCATTCTCCCCCTTAGGTTTGCGCACCACAATCGACTTTGCAGTAGGTTTCTTTCATTTTATTGTGACCGCGGTGCTCCGTTAACATCACATTACCCGTTTGAACATTTTTTCCACCTCATAGGTTGTAAAATGAATGAGAACTGGACGTCCATGTGGACAGGTAAATGGATTGTCTGCTTCGCGTAAATCATCTAACAATGCAACCATTTGTTCTTTCGTTAAATAATGATTGGCTTTGATAGACTTTTTACAGCTCATCATAATGGCAGCCGCCTCACGCATTTTTTTGACATCTGCAGATTTCGTCGTCAATACTTGCTCGATTAAATCCTCGATAATATCCTGTTCCTCGCCATTTGGAAACCAACTAGGATGCTCTCGAATAACAAAAGATGACTGTCCAAAATCCTCTAAAAATACACCAACCGCCTCCAACTGCTGTCTATTTTCTCGCAGTATGAGTGCCTCGTCTGCCGCATAATGGAAGGTCAACGGTAACAACAATGCCTGACGTTCATTCGGATTGACTTGTCCAACCTTTTCACGGAAAAATTCGTATTTAATGCGCTCCTGTGCCGCATGTTGGTCGATTAAATAAAAACCATCCTCCATTTGCGCGACAATATAAGTCCCATGTATTTGCCCCACTACTTCAAGTGCAGGAAAGGGTTCTTTTTTCGTTTCCTCTTCCTCTATTGGAGGCGCATCGACTTGAGGTTGTTCCTGAAGAATTTCCTGTTGCTCGATCGGTAACGGGATTTCTACCTGATTTGTGATGCTTAGTTGTGGTGGTTGCCAGCTTTCTTCTGTATAAGTAGCTGTCAATGCAGGTTGCTCAGTCGGTAAAATGCTAGGTGATTCCTGTACAGTTTGCGCATCATAAAGCTTTTCAACGATGGCATTCATTTTTTCTACATCAAGCTTCGGTGCAGGCTTCCATATATTTAGCTGTTCCGTTGCAGGTTTTAGAATTTTTTCCTTCTTCTCCATTAGTGGTACACGCACAACATCACGGATTTTGCTTCGAATCGTTTCTTCTATCAATTTTAGTAGCTCTGGCTCTTTACTTAAACGTATTTGGTGTTTGGCAGGATGCACATTGACGTCAGTTAAATAAGGATCTCCTTCGATAAAGAGCGCTACAATTGGAAAGCGTTCAATCGGTAAATACGTATGGTATGCATCGATAATAGCCTTTTGCACCAAATAATGTTTGACCCAACGTCCATTCACAAACAAAGACATATAATTTTTAGAAGCACGTGTCACTTCTGGTAAAGAGACATAGCCCGATACTTTGTAGTCGTGTGACTCCCCTTGAAAAGGCACCATTTTTTTCGCATTATGCATGCCATAAATAGCGGCAAGCACTTGTTGTACATCGCCTCGTCCATTCGTCTGTAATAACTGCTGACCGTTATGTAACAATCGAAAGGCAATTTGTGGGTTACCAAGCGCTAGACGATTCATCAGATCTATCGTGTGTCCAAGCTCGGTTTGGATTGTTTTCATATATTTTAAACGAGCAGGCGTATTGAAAAATAGCTGTGCTACTGTAATATCTGTTCCTTTACGCAGTGGGCCAGGCTTTTGCATTGTCACATGGCCACCTTCCAGCTCTACATGTGTACCTGATTCGCCAGTTGATGTAATCATCGTCATTTTGGATACGGAGGCGATGGAGGCTAATGCCTCACCACGAAATCCTAATGTACGAATACGAAATAAATCATGCTCTTGATGAATTTTACTTGTAGCATGGCGTGAGAAGGAAATTAATGCGTCTTCCTCATCCATGCCACTGCCATTATCAATTACTTGGATTGATGTGAGTCCTGCTTCTAGTAAAAAGACATCAATAGACGTACTGCCAGCATCGATTGCATTTTCAACTAACTCTTTCACAACAGATGCCGGTCGTTCTACTACTTCCCCCGCTGCAATTCTATTGGATAGCCACGCGTCCATAATTTGAATTTTTCCCACGACGCATCACTCCTTTATTTTTTAGCGTTGATTAATTGCTGTTGTAAATCATATAAAATATTCATGGCTTGCATCGGTGATGTGCCAAGCATATTGACCTTCTCTAAGTTTTTCAAAACATCTTCTTCAGCTGAAGATAGTGGCGCTTGTTCTGTAAATAACGACATTTGTACAGGTTGTTCCACCACTTCTTGTAATGCCGGTTGTTTTTTACCGCCTTCAAAATTTTCAAGCAAAATACGTGCTCTTTCTAAAATTTCCTCCGGTAACTGTGCTAGCTGCGCCACATGAATACCGTATGATTTATCGGCCGCTCCTTTTTTCACTTTGTGTAAAAAGACGACAGTGCCATTCTTTTCAGTGGCAGATACATGAACATTTTGTAATCGAGGTAATTCTTTTTCTAGCGCTGTCAATTCATGATAATGCGTGGAGAACAGTGTATTGGCCCCAATTTTGTCATGAATATATTCCATCATCGATTGCGCTAGGCTCATGCCATCATACGTGGACGTCCCACGACCAATTTCATCAAATAGCATTAGGCTATTTTTTGTAGCATGCATAATGGCATGCTGTGATTCTAGCATTTCCACCATAAATGTTGATTGCCCCGCCGCTAAATCATCAGCAGCACCAATGCGTGTGAAAATCTGATCTGTAATAGGCAATCTCGCCTTTTCCGCAGGTACATAACAACCCATTTGCGCCATCACGACGATTAGCGCAACTTGACGCATATACGTACTTTTACCGGACATATTCGGCCCTGTAATAAGCATCATATTGTGATTTTCTTCGAGCACACAATCATTTGGGACATACATTTGTTTATTGAGCATTTTCTCGACAACTGGGTGACGTCCTTCTATAATTTCTAGCGCTCGTCCCGTATGAAATTCGGGTTTTGTAAAACGATATTTTTCCGAGACGCTTGCAAAACTTAGCAAGACATCTAACTCACTTATACTTGCTGCTAATGCTTGGACACGTGGAATGTAGGCCTTTAATTGCTCTCGAATTTCAACGAATAGGTTGTACTCTAATGCTAAGCTTTCTTCTTCAGCATTTAAAATGAGTGCCTCTTTTTCTTTTAATTCTTGCGTAATATAACGCTCTGCATTTGCAAGTGTTTGCTTCCGTTCATAGCGCGTTAAATCTGCTAAATGAATATTGGATTTTGTAATTTCTATATAATAACCAAAAACGCGGTTATAGCCGATTTTTAAGTTTTTAATGCCTGTTTTCGTACGTTCTGCTTGTTCCAACTGGGCAATCCAGTCCTTGCCATTGCGCGATGCATAGCGCAGTTCATCTAATCGTTCATTATAGCCATCTCGAATAACATCGCCTTCTTTAATGGTAATTGGCGGATTATCTGTAATCGCACGTGCCAATAAAGCCTCTACGTCCGCACATGTATCGAGTGCTGCGCCTAGCTTTTGCAATGTTTCTTTAGGGGCTCCTACTAGCTGTTGTTGGATAATTGGTACTTGACGTAACGAGTCACGAAGCTGTGCTAAATCGCGCCCGCCTACATTTCCGAAAGCGACACGACCAGCTAAACGTTCTAAATCATATACTTGTTTTAAAGAAGTTTGTAATTCTGATCTAACAAAATATTCTTCTAACAAATCACTAACCATTGCAAGTCTTTCCTCAATAGCTGAACGTGAGGCTAACGGTTGATGGAGCCATTGTTTGAGCTTTCGTCCGCCCATTGCTGTAACGGTGTCATCTAAAAGCCATAATAGCGTGCCCTTTTGATCGCCGCCACGAATGGACTGAATAAGCTCTAAGTTGCGCTTCGAGCTAGAATCAATACGCAAATAGTTTTTCATTTCATTAAAGGTAAACGCTTGGATATGCGAAAGTGAGCGCATTTGTGTTTTATCAATATAATGGAGTAAACGACGGCAAGCTTCCTGGATTGTTGCTGGTACTGCTTCTAAATAGTTCGCAGCTTTGTCCATCGCCATTTCATCGTCTTCAACAGAAAGGACGATGCCCACATTTACGGCATGTTCTGCTAATAAAAGCTGTAAGCTCTCCGTTACAATTAATTCACGAATACCATATGCTTGCATTTGCATTAGTAGAGCCTTGCCATCCCCTTCAATAGACGATGCAATGGCTTCACCTGTTGATAGATCCAAATAGGCATAACCAAACGTAGTAGCATCCAACTGTTGTGCAGCGCCTATAAAATGATTGGTTTTCCCATCAAGCGCCTTCCCTTCCATAATGGTACCAGGCGTAATAAGTTGCACTACTTCACGTTTGACTACGCCTTTTGCTTGCTTTGGATCTTCCGTTTGCTCACAAATTGCGACCTTATAGCCTTTTTGCACAAGTGTTTCAATATAATTTTTAGCCGAATGATGCGGTACGCCACACATCGGAATACGCTCCTTAGCACCTGCATCTCGGCTCGTTAATGTAATTTCTAAAATTTGTGATGCATTAATGGCATCTTCAAAAAACATTTCGTAAAAGTCACCTAATCTAAAAAATAAAAAGGCATCTTGATAATCTTCTTTTACTTGCAAATATTGTTGCATCATTGGTGTGTATGTTGTCATTTAATAAAGTCCCTCGCTCTTGCCATTTAAAGCATAATTGCTTCTTGATTATTTAAAATATGCTTAAATCTGCTCTTTAGCAGATCTAAATAGCACTTGTTATATAGGTATTAGCACGTTCTTAACGCCTGCCTAATGCTGTCGTATTGAAAGTAGGCTTGCTGTTTGTTAGTCGACATTTGCACATTTTTAAAACAAAAATTTCACCTACAACTAATTTCTTCCACGTAAGCGGACGTCATCACTGATCGTTAGTTTTATTATAACAAAAGATACATGCGAAACGCTTATTTCACCTTTGTAAAGATGCTAGCATTTCGCATGTATCCAAAAATATTATCTTGTATTTTATCTTGGGCGCTCATCAGGAAACGAAGACGACTCTAAAACAAATCTCCCATCACTGCTCGAGCTAGATGAACTGGAACTGGAGCTGGAGCTAGAACTTGAGCTAGATGAGGAGGAAGATGAGCTTTCATCACTAAAGTTCCATTCCTCTTCGAAATCTAGCGGATGAACACTAATACAAATTGTCATTTCACCCATTACTTCAACGACTGTCTCACGCTCTACTACAATTTCAAATTTCGTGCCACATGGAGAAATTATCGCTTCCATGCAATTTGGTTCTTGTATAACACGTACGCGCACATCATCGCCAACTGTTACTTCACCATCTCTAAAATGAAGCTTTACCTTATCTTTATAGTGAACCGTTTCTGAAAACACTGCTGTTTTCGAATGATTACTATAAGCATACCATACATTGACATCAAACTTTCCTGACACTTCTACAAATTTACCGACTTTCTTTGCTGAACAAGTATGGTTGATTACCCAGCAACCTAGAATACTCGTCGGTTTATTTGTTGGACATAACGTTACACGTTCTTCTGTTCTCTTCTTCCCTTTGGCAACTACTGCTTTCGTCACGATTTGTCGTAAACGTTTCAGCGCAATTCCTCCTTCGACTCTTTTCACTCCATCATATGCAGGTAGCGCCCATTGGGTGAACATATTTCATAGAATCTAATGGACTTACTTTCTACATTTTTACCTTTAACAGCTTTCGTAAAGGCTCTGATCGCGTGCGAACGCCCTCCCGAATTTCGCCATAAAAAATAGCCCGAATACTGTTATTCGGGCTGTTTCTTCTATTATTTGTTTATGAGCAGCTTCCTGGCTGTGAATTTTGTACAAACGAACCTGTTTCACCACGTAACACATCGCCACCAGTTGAACGTACAATTTCATTTGTCACGTTATTAGCAATTGTGTTTGACACTAATTGTAATAAGTCGTTGACATCACCTTGTGAATCTTTAAATTGCTGTACAACCGGAATCGCATTAATTTCTTCTTCGATTTTTGCAATTTTATCTTCGATCATTTTTAACGCTTTTTCTTTACCTAGGTGTTGGAAGTTTACTGCTTGCTTTTGTAAGCTTTTTAAACTAGCGATTCGCTCACGAACAAGTTGATTTTCATTAATTTGTGCTTCAGCTTTTTTAAAAAAATCTACTTCTGGTGTATTCGCAATCATATGCGCAATTTCATGTGATTTTTTAATTAAATCTTCTTTTGTATACAATACTTGAGTCATTTACGCTTCCACCTTTTCATTTTTTACTACTTCCACAAATTCTCCAGTTAATGAATAAGAAGTAGCTTCCGTTATTTTCACTTTCACTAACTGTCCAATCAACCCTGTTGGTGCTTTAAAATTCACGAGACGATTTTTACGCGTATAGCCGGCAAGTACATCATCGCGACGTTTACTTGTTCCTTCGACTAATACTTCTACGATTTCGCCTTTTAAGCCTTCAAGCGCTTTTCTTGAATACTCTTGTACAACAGCATTTAAACGATGTAAACGTTCTTTTTTCACGTCTTCCGGTACATTATCGACCATCTTCGCAGCTGGTGTCCCTTCACGAGGAGAGTAAATATAAGTAAAGGCCATTTCAAAGCCTACTTCACGGTATAACGATAAAGTCTCTTCGAATTGCTCTTCCGTTTCGTTTGGATAACCGACAATAATATCCGTTGTTAACGTCACGCCTGGGATAGCCGCTTTAATTTTATCGACTAGGCTAAGGAAATGCTCACGACTATATTTACGTGCCATAATCTTTAACACATCATTTGAGCCTGATTGAACTGGTAAATGAATATGTTCAACTAAGTTACCGCCTTTTGCTAGCACTTCAATTAAATAATCATCGAAATCACGTGGGTGACTTGTTGTAAAGCGAATACGCGGAATATCAATTTTTCGCAATTCGTCCATTAAATCACCGAGTCGGTAATCAATATCCTCAAAGTCTTTTCCGTAAGCGTTGACATTTTGGCCTAACAGCATGATTTCTTTATAGCCCGCCGCTGCTAGTTCACGTACTTCAGCAATGATTTCCTCTGGACGTCGACTGCGCTCTTTACCTCGCGTATATGGCACAATACAATACGTACAAAACTTGTCACAGCCGTACATAATATTCACCCAAGCTTTAATGGAGCCTAGACGTTTCTTCGGCAAGTTTTCAATAACATCGCCTTCTTTAGACCAAACCTCTACAACCATTTCTTTCGACATGTAGGCTTCTTTTAAAATATTTGGCAAACGGTGAATATTGTGCGTACCAAAGACCATATCGACGTGTGGATACGTTTTTAAAATTTTATTGACGACGGATTCTTCCTGTGACATACAGCCACATACGCCAATCAGCATTTCAGGATTTTTGCGTTTATATTTTAGCAGGAAACCAAGCTCTCCAAATACTTTGTTTTCTGCATTTTCACGAATGGCACATGTATTCAGTAACACGACATCTGCTTCTTCGATAATGTCTGTTGATGTATAGCCAAGTTGCATAAAAATCCCAGCCATTACTTCTGTATCGTGCTCATTCATTTGGCAGCCATATGTACGGATATAAAACGTCCGTCCCTCACCCATACCAGCAAATTGTTCTGCAATTTGGAAGTCTTTATGATATTTCACTTCTTCTTTGCCACGTTTTTTTGCATCTTTTAATGAAGGTGCAGTAAAGACCTTCTCAAAATATTTACTATAATCCTTTTCAGGCTTGTCTTCTTTTTTTGGTTGATTGACTTGTTGACTCGTTAAACGTTGTTCCTCATTCATTGCAGGTCAGGTAACTCCTTTCAAACGAAATCCGTGCATTCGAATTCCCATTTTACTATTATACTGAATGATTACTACTTCCTACAAGGTTTGTGTACTAAATGTCGTGGTTTCGACTTAAATACACTTGCTTATCATAACTTTTCCGTCGTTTTGTTTATTTCTCCAAAAACGTGGCAGGGATTAAAGAGAAAAAGTGTTAGATTGACGTATCAATCTAACACTTTTTACACCGTTGATGTTCGCTACGGCGGGGCTTACCGCTCAGCACAGTAAGCCGCAGCCCTCGAAAAAATCATCTTATTCAAATACAACCATTTCTCCGACATCTCTAAAGCCGAAGCGTTTATAGATATTTTCCCCATCCTTTGATGCTTGTAAGACTACTGGTTTTTGTTTATCTTTTGTTTGCGTAAGAAGGTATTGGAACATTTCACTGCCATATCCTTTACCTCTAAATGTTTCTTTTGTCATCACATCATAAATTCCATAACTTTCTTTGCTCTCTATTAGTAAACCTGTAGAAACCGTTGTTTCACCGACACGTCCAATAAACATTTGAATTTCGGAACCTAAATTCACTTTAGAAAACTTATTAAAAAATTCTTCTAACGCATCCTTTTCTCGTGTACCTTCAAATAGGCTGATAAAAACCTCTATATATTCCCGAAGTTCTTCAACATTTCTGACAGGCGTTATTATCAGCTGATTGGACTGTCTTTGACCGACCTGAAGCGTATTTTCAAGTTTCATCATGACATTACGTTCTGCTTCTGTTAAACCGTATTCTTGCATCAGGTCTTGCCAGCTAGCATTCAAATACCTGGTGTCTATCCACGTACTAAAAGGATATTTTTTATCAGCCATATATTCGATGCTAGTTCTAATAGTCGATGCATTTTTTATTTGTGAAGATTTCGGTAAAAGTAAATTGAATGTATCAGTAGGCATTTCCGTATTCGCCAATACAAAATATTCCTCTTTTATAAACTTTCCATTAACAGCTTCAGTAAACATTCTTATTTTTTCTTCTAAATTGTTGATAACTAATTGTTGATCTGCAATCATATCATTACCCCTTCCAATTAAATACAGCGCGCGCTCTTTTTTATTATAGGTGCAATGCCATAACAATAAAACACTGTTCACAGTTTTTATATCCTCCCATAATTTTCAGAAAACTCAATGCACCACAAAAATCACCGCTGATATATCAACGGTGATGGCGTTATAGCTCTATATATGTCTTTTTGCGTTGATCGAATCCGACAAGATGTTGAACACCTAAACTTTTAAGCACATCTGAATTGGCAAATGTATATTTTCCTACATCGTCAGGGAAATGAGCATCTGAAGAAACGGTAAAGTCCACACCTTTTTGTACGAGCACTTGTAAAAATAGTGGAGCAGGGCACATTTCTTTGACGGGATAGCGATAATATAATCCTGCATTTATTTCTGTAGCCGTTTGTGTTGTAACGAGTGCCTGCCCTATTTGTTCATACCATAAACGCATGAACGCTTCATCTTCAACATGATAATTAAAGACTTTAAAATTATCCAAGTGCGCTACAAAATCAAACATGTTAGACTGAATCATCTGCAAGACTGTAGAAAAAAATTGAGCATAGTTTTTTTGTAAAGTCGCCTGATCCATTTGTTCAAATAAATACTTCGTTTGCGGATTATCAAAGCCCCAGCCATTTACAAAATGAACAGAGCCAATAATATAATCCCATGGATGCCCTTGTAGTAGTGTCGCTAATTCTTCCTCGCCACCTACAAAATAATCTGCTTCAATGCCTAACTTTAACTCGATACCGTGTTGACGCCACTTCTTCTTAGCCTTTCCAATCGCGTAGATGAAATCATCCATACTTTCCGTCATCACACTATTTAGCCAGTAACGTTGTAGCTGTCCGATTACTGATGATGCATCCAATTGCATATAACGTTCAAAATAGGCGCGTGTCTCCTTGAAGCGATATAAATGATCGACAATACCAACTTCTCGTAATCCAAGTTGCAGTGCCTGTTGTAAATATAAATCGAGCCATTCTTCACTATAACAGCCATTATGCAAACGACTAGCTAGAGCCATCACTTGCCACTCTACTAACGCCTTTGAACCTTTTGCAGCCTGTTCCGCTTGACAAAATTGCCCCAAAGCCTGAGCTGTTCGTTCCAACCACCGAAATGAATATGGTCCTTCCTCTAAATGTACATGGTAATCAATTGTCATCAACTATTCCCTCCACTACATACTATCCAATGTTCTTCATATGCTTGCCATTCTTCCGGACATGCCTTATCACACATAATTTCCGTACATTGTGCTAACTGACAAATTTGATAAAATGATTGGCCATTAATTTTGGATGCATCTGCTAATAATATTGTCTTATTACTTTGCTGAAGCATCTTTTGGGAAACGAGTGATTCATCTAAATCATAATCATAGACAATGCCGTCTTTCATGCCGCCGCATGATAAAAAAGCTTTGTCGAAATTCATATGACCTAACCACTCTAATGTCATTGCACCAGCAACCGAAGCTTGTCGAGGATTCGTTATACCACCTAATAAAATAACTTTTCCTGTCATACGTTTTTCCTCAATGGCAAGATTAAATTGTACAGCCGCGGCAATCGAATGTGTCACAACGGTAATATCATCTACAGCCATTAAATAATCTGCAATATGGACGGTCGTTGTCCCATTATCAACGGCAATCGTATCCCCATGACTAATACGCATAGCTGCCTGCTGGGCTATCATACACTTCGCCTCTTTTTGTATTTGCAGTTTGCGCGAAAATGCAGGCTCCGCTCGAACGTTTGTATACTTAATGGCGCCACCATGCACTCTTGTTAATAAATGTTGTTGTTCTAGCTCATCCAAATCTCTCCGAACAGTTTCAGGTGCTACAAATAGTGCTTCCGCCATATTTGCTACAATAATTTTCCCATCAAGCTCTAATTGCTTTAAAATAAATTCAAAACGTTCCATTTTAGCATACGTCATAATAGTGCAATCACATCTTCCTTCGCCACATAACACGTATAGCGTTTCCCTATTTCAAGCGTTTGCCCTCGTTGATGTAACTGCTCCATTGCAAAAACACAGTCACTTTTAAAGGTTGTACGAATAATATTGCCAGTCATTAATGACTGTATTGCTTCACCGCTAAGACAATAGTCTCCATCCTGCTTGTCGATATGTACTGCTTCTGGACGAATAGCAAACTTCCGATGATGTCCGGGTAATTTCATTCCAATCATTGTCTCTAACATTTGTCGTGGAAAGACATTATAATGCCCAATAAAACTCGCAATAAATTCACTTTTCGGATGCGTATAAATGGTTGTCGGTGTGCCGCTTTGGGCAATTTCACCATTGTTCATCACAAAAATTTTATCCGATACTGCCATCGCCTCATCCTGATCATGTGTCACTAAAATCATTGTCATTTCCAACTGTCGTTGGATTGCTCGTAAATCCGCCTGTAATTTTTTTCGAATTTGGGCATCAAGTGCACTTAATGGTTCATCTAAAAGCAACACTTTTGGCCGTACGATTAGCGCACGTGCAAGAGCTACACGTTGCTGTTGCCCGCCAGACAATTCTTTCGGATAAGCATTCGATTTTTTTGTTAAATGAACGATGGCTAACATTTCTTGTACACGTTCTTCTATTTCTGCATTGTTTACTTTTTGCATACGCAAGCCAAATGCTATATTTTCCTTTACGGTCATGTTCGGAAATAGCGCGTAGGATTGAAAAACCATCCCTACTTGACGTTCTTTCGGTTCAATCCCTTTCATGTTTTTTCCTTCAATTTGAATGCTTCCCGCTGTTGCATCCGTTAAACCCGCAACAATACGTAAAATGGTACTTTTGCCACAACCACTCGGCCCTAACAGCGTAATAAACTGACCTTTTTCAATTGTCATATCAATATTTGATAAAACCGTTGTTTCGTCATATTTTTTATGAAGTCCTTCAATGACAATATAGCTCATATTTTCATAGCACCTTTCGAACGTTTTGTTACGATTGCAATAGCAAACGTTAATAAGCCCATAAGAACGAGATAAATAAAAACAACCGCACTAGCAATATGACCGCTCGTACTTAGCTTTTTCATTAAATAGATTTGCACTGTTTCAAAGCGCGAGCCGACTACTAAATTAATAAGCACAAATTCGCCAAACAGCACCGAAAACGATAATAACGCGCCAGCAAATAAACCCGGATAAACGGTAGGCAATAGTATGTTCGTAAATGCTTGCGTCTTCGTTGCCCCTAATAATTGTGCTGCGTCTAACAATTGTCTTGCATCTATATTCCGTAGGCTATTGCGCGTGCCTTGATAAATATAAGGCAAAATTCCAATCACATAGGCACCCAATACGACCAAAATCATCGGTACGCCTACTGTGGAATAGACGCGGATCAACCCGACGGCTAAAATGATGCCTGGAAATGAATAGACCATCACGACAGCTACTTGAATCCATTTTTCATACTTTGGAAAATATAAAACAATCACAAAGATTGCAGGGACAATGACGATTAAAGCGATGATAACCGCACCTCCCGCAAGAAAGACTGAGCGTCCAAACGCCTGTATAAAGTCTGTATCTTGGAACAATGTAGCAAGCCACTTAAAGGTTAGCCCTTCTGGAAAAATTGTTTTATGCCACTTGGATGAAAAAGCATAAAGCATTGTCGCGACAATCGGTATTAGCAAATATGAAATTAATAGGAGGAAAATGATATGCGCAAAGCTTCTTTTTTTCACTATAATTTCCCCCTTGTTTTCTTAATGCTCCATTCACTGACTAACATCGCGGTCACCATTGTTACTGCTAATAGCACAGCAATTGCACTTGCCAACTCGGGCTGTGCAAATATATCGCCCTTAATAAGTGCGCCAATGCGAATAGCGACTAAATTATAATTACTACTCGTTAAAGCGTAGGCAGATGCATAGGCCCCCATTGCATTGGCAAACAGCACACTGAAAGTGCCAACAATGCCCGGCAACATTACCGGAATACCAATTTTCAGCCAAAACTGCCACGTCGATGCACCTAAAAGTGCAGCCGCTTCCTTCCATTGCTGCTGTAGCCCATCATAAATCGGATACAGTAGCATCACAGCTAACGGCAGTTGAAAATAAATATAAATGAGCAATAAACCGCTCCAGCTATAGAGGGAAAAGGACGATAAAGCGCCTATTTCCCATTTATCAAATAGCAATGTAAAGAGCCCGCTATTACCTAGTAAGACAATAAACGCAAAAGCTAATGGAATACCTGAAAAATTGGATGTTAAATTGGTTAATATTAAAATTTTCTCCTGTACTTGCTGTGAAAAGCGCGTGATTGCATAGACTGCAAACAACGTAACGATTAGCGCTATAACTGCCGAAATAACAGATAACGTCACACTATTTTTAAAGCCTTGTAAAATATAGCGATTTGTTAATACAGATTGATATTGCGCCAACGTAAAGCCTTCGCTATTACTAAAACTCGTTATGAGCATATACAGTAATGGCACGAGAAAAAATAGCAGGACAATGAGCAGGAACGGTGTAAGCCAGACAAAAGATTGCCGTCTCGATATCAAAACTACCACTTCTTTCTAATTTAAAAATTTATACACATTCATGAATTAATTCGTTTGTTTTACTGTTTGGACACCTTCTACTAATAGAGAAACCATTTCCTCTGAAGGCTCTATATTCAATAAATGACAACAGAGAGGTGCTACTTGTAGCTGCGATACCACACCAACTTTTACACCTGCTTTCACAATTTGAGAGATAACAAACATTGGCACATGACGATCCTCTATCGTTGAGCCGCCATGATTGCCATCACTCGTCATGCCATGATCTGCCGTGACGATGACATCATATCCTTGCGACAAACATTTTGGAATAAAGAGTGATAATAGTGCGTCCACAGCTAATACACGATTACGATATTGCGCTGAATTTGCGGTAAACTTATGCCCATCATCATCGACATTCATCGGATGAATATATAAGAAATCTGGCTGTTTTTGATCCATTAACCATGCCGCATCGGCAAATACATGACTATCTGGGTAGTGATCTTCAAAATAGAACAAACCATTTTCAATCGGCAGCTGTTTATCGATTTGCAAACGATCCTCCATATGATGGAAAGGCGCACGATTGTATAGCTCACTTACCCAATAATAAGCTGCTGCTGCTGTAGATAAACCGTTGGATTTTGCTAAATGAAATAAGCTACTTTGTGTCGATAAACGCACGGTCATATTACTAGTAACACCATGAACAAGCGGCGGTGTGCCCGTTAAAATCGTTTCATATAATGGTCGCGATAAAGCTGGTACTTCTGAGCGAACTTCATAGCGCGCGGCCATCTTGCGTTCTACTAAATGTTGCATAAACCCCATATGTGTACAGGCTGTATCAAATCGAAGTGCATCAATGACGATAAGAGCGACTTTATTATTTGGCATGAATTAATACCTGCTCTTGATACATTTGAGGAATTTGCTTTGTTGTTTCTTCCCACTGTTTTTGATCGTTAACTGGTTGGGCATTTTTATACATTTCCGCCGGCAGTAATAAATCCTTCACTTCTTGAGATAATGGCACATTTTCACGAATTGGTCGCGCATACCCTTTTGCTAAGTTTTCTTGTCCAGCATCCGATAAAATATATTCTCTTGTTAACATGGCAGCATACGGATTTTTCGCATACTTATTAATAACCGTGGCATAACCAGATGTGACAGAGCCTTCTGATGGAATCACTACGTCAAAACGCTGTTCATCAATTTGATGACGATAGCCTAGTGCATTGAAGTCCCACAAAATGGCGACATCGATTTCCCCTTTTTCTAAATTCGCGACAGAAGGATCGCCTTGTAAACGTCCTTGTTGCGCTAAATCTGCAAAGAAATCAATACCCGGCTGAATATTGGATTCATCGCCTCCGAAAGCCATTGCGGCAGCTAATATCGCAAATTGCGCTTGGTTTGCTGTTAGTGCATCGCCTATGCTGACATGATAATCTCCATTTTTAAGATCCGCCCAAGAGGTTGGTGGGTTTTTCACATTGTTTGTATCTGTTAAAAATGAAATTGTGCCTGTATAGCCAACAATCCAATGGCCTTCTTCATCTTTTGCCCAGTCAGGAATAGCATCCCAATACGACGTTTTGTACGGTAATGTTAGGCCTTTATCTTTGGCAATCGGTCCAAAGGCAATACCGACATCGCCAATATCAGCCGTTGCATCCTCTTTTTCTGCTTCAAATTTAGCTAGTTCCTCCGCACTCGACATATCTGTGTCCTGATGTTTAATGGCATATTCTGTATCAAGTTCTTGCCAAGTCTCAACCCAGTTTGCCCATGTATCTGGCATACCGACAGAATTGACAGTGCCTTCTTGTTTTGCTTTTTCCATTAGTTCATCAAGTGTTACATCACCATCTACCTCTTTTGAATTAGCAGAACTGTCAGAGCAAGCGGCTAACATAGAAATTGCTAGAGCACCGAATAAAGCTTTCTTCCATAACTTGTGAATTGCCATGCGTTGGACCCTCCATTTGTTTATGTTTATTTTTATTTGCTTACAACAGCAATCTTATAAAACAAACATTAAGCAAGTATGGATGGCTTTAAAACATTTGGTAAACATTATTGAGAATTTATAAATCTATGTGAAGGTTTAGAGGAATTGTAAAGACAAGGGTGTTCTGTTGAAGTAAAACAAAAGGGGAATCCAGTACTGTATGCGCACGTTTGGTTCGTTTTTCAGACGTGCACACACCCTAGATCACTCAAGATAATCCTAGAAAATCGGCATATGTATGCGGTTCATTTTCTTTTAAAATCGTTAAAAATGTAAAAGCAAGCTGCACAACTGACCACCACTTCATGTTGTAGGCCATTTCAAACCGTATAGGTTCTAAGGTGAAAACGTCCTGAAAGATATGAAGGGGCTCAATTTGTTCATCTTTTAATATGGATAAAAAACCTAAAAACAACGTATGATCTTTCACTTCAATTACTTTCCCATCAACGAGTGCATCAATATTTTCTGGCTGATGAAATTTACAATGAGTCGCAACATACCGTTCTAAGTCTCGGGCACGTTGTCGTTCTTCTCGTTCCTTTTTTTTCGCAATAAAATCAATGATATTATTCACGAACATCGCCTCTTTTTTTCTTTTATTGTATCATTTTTTCCTTTAATTTTACCCGCGTATGCCCTCTATTAATCATTGGGTGGATTTCATGGCGAAAGGCAGGTTCATTTCGAATTCGTACTGTTTAATACTTTAACGGTAATACTTACGTCAACCGTACTTCTGCATTTATCGAAGATCGCTAAAATTTAAGACGGCAACCTTCGGGGTGCTGTTCTTTTTTAAATATTGGATTAGAGCTTATAATTCTCACAATAATTAGCCGGTATAAGACTGTTATAATACCGAACTCATACTTGCCGATTAATAAACATGTTACTAAGAGGAAAAATATTATTTGTGAATAATGGTATTTCCCAAAAAATATACGCAGATTTTTCTGCGAGTTGTAGCTGTTGATTCGGCAGAAAAATAACTGCTAGGACAATGATGAATAGCTATTCAATTAAAAAGGCAGTAACAACAATGATTTGACCCTTGTTGTTACTGCCAAAAGTCCTCCAGTTAAACAATCTGGAGGACTTTTAATAGTCTTTTAAATATATTGAAACCTAAAAATAGGAAGTTACCTATTTTTTTGCCCATAACACTCTTTTTTCCATAAAATTCACTGTTAAATATTCATAATAAACCAGCTAGTTTCCTATCAAGATATAGTGACTTTACTAGAAACACTTCTATATTAAATCTACTTCATAGAAGCGATCTAGACCATGATAATATACAGGATTTGCATCATCAAACGGAACTACATAAGTATACACCGTTCCTAAGTCATCTCCAAAAAAACTTATAGCATCTTTGCCAATACGATGATTAACAATAAAATCATCATATTTTTCAAGTTTATCATTAGCAATTTTTTGGGCTATTATTACTTTGTGTGTAATATCATCAAAACTCATAAAAGTAGAAAAACCTGGCGCATTAAATGTCACTGCGTTTGATTCAACCCAAGGTAAATTTTCATCAATCAATTCGCTTTGGACATATTGTGCTAAGTACCCACCTAGTGAATGACCTGTAATATACAAATGACTCATCATTTCAGAATGAGTTTGTATTACTTTTCTAACATAATTAACAGCATCATTAATTTGTAAACCGCCCATGTTTAACACTACTTGTGCGACATCTACTACAAAGTCCAACCCCTCCTGTGAACCTCTAAAGGCAACTGTATAAGCATATTTTCCTGCGGAAGTAGCTTTTCTATACAAATGTACATCAAAAGAAGTATTTGAATTGGTATCAATGTCGATTAAACTCCAACCTCCTGGACTCTCAAAATCCTCTGGTAGCTCTTCTTCATTTTTATACGCATTTCTTGCCATTTCAACAAGCTGAAGTGTAAAGGGTAACTTATCAATTTCTGTTTTAGTAACACCATTATCTCGACCTGATTTAATATTATTATCTATCTCTATAGCACCACTACCTGATCCAACTTTAATCGTTGAAATTTGATCAAAAGCCCAGTTTTTTGGTAGAGGATATCCTAAATTCCCACTAAATCCTGTGGACATCCCACTAACAAAACTTGTTTTTGCATAACCTTTTTCTGAAACTTGAATACATACGCTTCGAGGCCCATAAACACCTACTTTATAAGATCCACCAAGTTGAACCATTTTCTTATTTATGGCATTGAAATGAGGAAGAATATTATCCGTAATATCTGTCCCATATGCATCAAAATCAACGGCAAAGTAAATAGTTGTACCATCTTGGAATCCATAATCTTTTGCTGCATCGTATGCTGCTTTTGCATCCAATCCACCTTGTTTCGCATTAAAACTTGAAGCCTGTGCACCATAAGTTTGGAAAATTGGAAATACAGATAATCCGGCATCGAAAATATTTTTCAATTCACCTGGTTGTAGTTTTTTATTTATACCACCTGAAACATTAGTAAGATAACGTCCTACCGTTTCATAACCAGCAGCCTTTAAAGCTTTGCCTCTCTCTAAAGTGACTTCTGTTATACAATCACAAGCCGTTCCTTTTCGACTTGGATCCCCCGTACTCACTAATGCTGATAACCAAGTTGACTTATTAGCAACACCATCAACAGGAAGTAGTGTGAATCCTTGAAATTCCTTAACTTTATTTACTATAAGCGCATTATATGTTGTTGAAAATGGACTAGAATCATATCCATTAAAATATAACGCATATTGGAATAATGTAACAAACCTACCCGAACTACCTTCTTTTAAAATTGGCAATCCATCCTTTGTCGCAGGACCAATCGAGCCAGTTTGAGAAGCTGCAGGAATTCCCATTTCTGTTTGCAAACCATACACTAAAGCTTTATTTGTACCTCGTTGATAATGACCATCTGTTGGCTGAACTCCAGCAGTTTTGTAATACTTATTATTTAAATCTTGTTGGATTTGTCTTATTTTTGCATCTCCACCTGGCGTGAGGCGATAAGCATCCATTGTTAAGAAAGCTTTAAACACATAGTCATACACTTTCCCATCTCGCACAGGTAATCCCGCATCGGTTTGTAAATCAATAATCCCTGCTTTTGTCCCCTCACCAAATGTTCCTGTAAATCCAGTTGGATTATATCCCTTGCAATACATTGCCCCCTGAAGGATCATTACAATATTTTTCGCTTGATCAGTATCTGGAACTTTTCCTAATTCAAGAATACCGAAACGATTATACTCATTAGCAGTTGTTGGGCCAAAGCTATTGGCAGTATTAGTAATTCCTAATTCAATTTGCAACGCTCGGGTTAAACCGTACACCGTTGGCCAACCTACTTTTCCATTTTCCGGCACCCTTTCGTTAAACCCCGGTAAGTGACTATACTCTTGATTAACCCATCTTTGAACTCTCAATACCATTTCATCCATTGTTATCTCTCCTCTTCCTTTTTTATGAGCAGAATTGAGAGCCTTTCCTTTGTAATTTCTCCCATTTCACCAATATGAGCTTTAAACTCACCTTAGTGAAAGATTCGCTCACTACGATGGAATGTGTGGTAATTTATGCATTTTGTGACAACATAGGTAATATTAATTTCAAGAACATACGTTCCTTATTAATGCTACTAAATTTAAGTTACTTTCTATTTTGTTGTGATCATTATTAATAGATTGCGAGCAATTAAATAATTTAAAAAAAGAAAAAAGCCTTCCCCGAATGGAAAGGCTTTTTCCTCTACTATATAGTTTATTATTCGATGTTGTTTCTACTTAATCTATAATTTGTTGCGCCTTATTCCACTACGGGTATATTTGCAATTAAGTAACGATTTGGAGGTGCTTCTAAACGTCTTTTCTTTTATTTTTTTTCCATCGCACGTCACAAAAGTTAATGTTCACGTTACATATGTAGTATAAGCAATAAAGCAGACGCCTTATTACTTAACAACAACTTACAGGAGGTTTTTATTTATGCAATGTGCAAATATTTCATTTAATGGCGGTCATATTACAAACGGAACGGTATGTGCGGCTTCACAATCCGGGTATATTGCGGTTACAGTAAAGAATTTAGTGAATGCACAATCGTCGCAATTCCCATTCACAGCATATCTAGACGTATGGCACACAGGTTCTGGTTGGTCAGGATGGTCAGAAATCGGCTCGCGTTCGGGAACTTCGAAGTATAATGGTACAAACGTATCGTTTTCACCGACATACGGTGCCACGAAAACATATCGTGTTCGTTGTAAAGCGCATCCGGACAATTCGGACAATTTCGAATTCACAACAGCTAATTTCAGTCATTACGGCTAAACAAAAGATGGCGTCCTTTGGGATCGCCATTTTTTTTTGAGTCAAATTTACAAATAGAACTTGCGATTACCTCACTGTATTTCGCCATATAAAAAACACCCCTAAAGTTAGATTATGACTCTAACTTTAGGGGTGCAGGACCCTTCTTTCTTTGTACCATGTTTTATTTCGTCATCATACAAGGAAAATACTTTTCCAACAAGAAAGGCAACAAGAGAAAGCTCTTGTTGCCTTTAGAAATATTAAAATTTTACATAAACTCCTGCACAAGTGCATCGAATTCATTTTCGCTCATTTTAATGTCGATATCCGTTAATGGCAACTCAGCATATCCAGGTACTTTTTCTTGATAAGATGTTGTTTCTTTATCTTGATAAATAATACCTGTTACTAAGCCTTCATGCTCCATTACTGTGCGCATTGCCATGCCACGGTCAGCATTATCATAACCTTCAATATCCGCTAGCTTTGTTAAGTTTTCTTTAAACCAATCGTACGTATTCACTTTGTTGTAAGTAACACATGGTGAAAATACGTTGATGAAAGAAAAGCCTTTATGGTTAATGCCCGCTTCAATTATAGCCGTTAATTCTTTAATATCCGTTGAGAAGCCTTGTGCCACAAACGTTGCACCACTTGTTAAAGCTACTTCTAAAGGTTTTAAAGATGGCTCAATTGCACCACCTGGCGTTGATTTTGTAATAAAACCAGCAGCCGAGCGTGGAGATGTTTGGCCTTTTGTTAAACCGTAAATTTGGTTATCCATAACAACATATGTGATATCGATGTTACGACGGATAGCATGAATTGTATGCCCCATACCAATCGCAAAACCATCTCCATCACCACCAGAGGCGATGACGTTTAAATCACGATTTGCCATTTTTAATCCTTGTGCAATTGGTAGTGCACGGCCATGAATGCCGTGGAAACCGTATGAATTTATATAACCCGAAATACGACCTGAACAGCCGATCCCAGAAATAACTGCTAGCTCATTTGGTTCAATGCCTACATTTGCTGCTGCACGTTGAATGGCAGCCTGTACAGAGAAGTCGCCACAACCCGGGCACCAGTTTGGTTTCACTGTATTACGAAAATCCTTAAATGTTGCCATTAGCGAGTCAACTCCTTCACTCTATTTTCTAATTCACCTGGCAAGAACGGCGTACCGTTGTATTTTGTAATCATCTCAATTTTATCGTGACCGCCAATATTCATTTTCATGATATTCGCTAATTGACCTGTGTAGTTGTTTTCTACTACGATTACTTTTTTAGCTTTTGCCACAAGAGGTGCCATATCAGCAGATGGGAATGGGTGAATTAGGCGAATATGCGCGTGATTCACCTTTAAACCTTGTGCGTTTAAACGCTCTTGTACTTCTTCAATCGCTCCACGTGTTGAGTTAAAGCCTACTAATAAAACATCTGGTTCTTCATGTGGTGCATTTTTGTAAACTGGTGTATCAAATTTTAACGCATCAAGTTTACGGAAGCGTTTATCCATTTGTGTACGACGATTGCCAGTTGCTTCAGATGGCTTCCCTGTTTCATCATGCTCAACACCTGTAACGTGGTGGATACCGTTTAAATGACCTGGTAATACGCGTGGCGAAATACCGTCTTCTGTATCTTCATAACGTTTGAAGTAAGATTTATCTGCTGAAGCTTCAATATCGTCAGTGACAATTTTACCACGACGAATTTCAATTTTTTTGTAATCGAATGGTTCAACCGTTTGTTTACCAAGTGATAATTGTAAGTCCGTCATTAAAATAACAGGCAATTGTAATTCCTCTGCAATATTAAACGCTTGAATTGTGTCAAAGAACGCTTCTTCCATTGTGGAAGGTGCGATGACTACTTTCGGAATTTCACCATGCGTACCATAAAGCATTGCCATTAAATCTGATTGTTCTTGCTTCGTTGGTAAACCAGTAGATGGGCCGCCACGTTGTGTATCAATCACAACGAGAGGTTGCTCAGTCATACCTGAAAGCCCGATTGCTTCCATCATCAACGACAGACCAGGACCTGCTGACGCTGTAAACGAACGCACACCACCAAAGTTTGCGCCAATCGCCATTGTCGCTGCAGCGATCTCGTCTTCTGTTTGAATTACCGCACCACCGAATTTCGGTAATTTTTTAATAAGGTATTCCATAATTTCTGATGCAGGGGTAATCGGGTATGCTGCCATAAAGCGTGTCCCAGCAGCTAGTGCACCAAGTGCTATTGCATCATTGCCGATCATAAACATACGACGTTTACCATCAGCTGGCGCTAATGCCCACTCACCAATTCGATTGCCTAATAGTTCATTCATCATTTCATGACCGCGTGCAATAGCTTCCATGTTTTTCTGAACAACTTCTTCACCTTTTTTGCCGAAGATTTCATCCACAACATTTTGGAACACCGCATCTTCTAAGTTCAAAAGTGAAGCGGTAGCTCCGATAGCAACCATGTTTTTCATTAATGTTGTACCAAGTTCTGCCGCTACCTCTGTGAACGGTACAGCAAATAATGGTGCTTTTGAATCTTCAGGCTTTACTGGTTCAAATTTTGCATCAGCTAAAATAATACCTTTTTCTGTTAGTTCTTTATAATTGACGTCGATTGTTTCTTGATCGAACGCCACTAAAATATCTAAATCATCCGCAATAGAACGTACTTCTGTTGGACGAACTGTAATTTTATTATTAGTGTGGCCACCTTTTATACGAGAAGAGAAGTGACGATAACCGTATAGGAAATAACCTAGACGATTCATTGCCATCGAGAAAATCTCACCTGTACTCTCGATCCCTTCACCTTGTTGCCCACCGACTTTCCACGAAAGCTGATGTAACATCTCAACAACTCCTTAAAATCCAATGTATACTATTATTTTTTTCCTTCATAAGTTTAACACGAAGAAACGGTCTACACTATTGTTATTCAATGAATTAGGCGAAATTCAGACCTTTGACTGAAAATATCGTTCAAAAAGTTGTAATTTTCAAATCAATTAAATATAAAAAATGAACGCACTGATTTAATGTGCATTGTTTAGTATTATTTTATTGGATTTAAGTAATACAAATTGTTTGAGAATTGTTTGAGTGCCTGGCACTTTTGGTGGGCACTTTCCGCCGACACAACATAAGCCGCAACCATCGCTAACGGGCGATTGGTTGCGGCTTATGTTATGTGTATGCTGAGCAGGAGTTTACTTCGCTCCTCCACTTCAAATGTTTTAAAATTCAGAATCGTTTCGGTGCCTGGCACTTAAAATCAGGCACTTAAAATCGGTGGGGTTGCCCCCACCGATTAAAGTTCTACTTTATTATCGAACACGTTTTTCTACTAGCAACTTTAAGGCTGTACGTTCTTCACCAGCAATTAAAATATCGGCAAACGCCGGAGCGCAAATTAAATCTGTACCACTTGGCGCTACAAATCCGCGTGCAATAGCCACTGCTTTTACGGCTTGGTTAAGTGCACCTGCCCCAACTGCCTGCATTTCTGCTTGCCCTTTTTCTCTGATTACCGCGACTAATGCACCTGCAACTGAATTTGGATTAGAGCGTGACGATACTTTTAATGAATCCACAATTATTCCTCCCCGTTTCGCGAATAGTGTTTACGCTCAACAACTCATGTCCCCCTTTATTTTGGACCTCAAGTTATTGTCGATAGGTCATTTTATGCTCGACAAATTGAAAATAGACTATTTTCATTTTTTATATATTAGAAAGTCATAAAATTCACGCTACTTTTCTTCATTACAACAACTGTAACCACAAAAAAACTACTGCACAAAACCTTTGCACAGTAGTTTTTCAAATTACCCTTTAAACGGATAATCTTCATTAATATATATTCTTTCACAGTGAAGAGCTTTCCCTGTCTTATCATCAATATCAACAAAAAAGCCACTTAATACATCACGGCCCTTTTTCGGTACTTCAAAACGTGATGGCATATTTGTTTGGAACTTATAAATGACACTTTCCTTTGTCATCCCTAAAATTTCATCATAGGGGCCTGTCATGCCGACGTCTGTAATATAAGCAGTACCATTAGGATAAATACGTGCATCCGCTGTTTGCACATGCGTATGTGTCCCAACAACGGCTGATGCCTTACCATCCAAATGCCAGCCAAGTGCGATTTTTTCACTTGTCGCTTCTGCATGGAAATCCACAAAGACAAGCGGCGAAGTTTTATGTGCTTCTTCGATTAATTCCTCTGCCATTGCAAATGGATCTTCGTGCGGTGGCAAAAATACACGACCGTGTAAATTGATTACCGATAACGTAACACCCTTTTTCGAAATTTGCACCATACCCTTACCAGGCGCCTCTGGTGAAAAGTTCGCTGGACGAATTAAATACTCGGCATCATCAATAAAATCAAAAATATCTTTGTTATCCCAAGTGTGGTTACCCATCGTAATAACATCTACACCCATTTGTAATAAGTCATTATAAATATTGCGTGTAATGCCACGACCTGCTGCTGCATTTTCACCATTGGCAATAACGACATCTGCATTGTACTTCTTTTTTAACCGTGGTAAATATTTTTCTACCGCATCTCGGCCAATTGAACCAACGATATCTCCAATAAATAGTACCTTCATTTTTCAAAACCACTCTTTCTTTCAATAACACTCATTAGAGTTTACCATTTTATCTTCATCTACCGCAAAAATAAAGGGAAAAATCATTTCCGATTTTATTATTTTGATGATGACTGAAGGAATGTTTAGCTTTTCACGCATGAATGTTGTTATTCGTGGATTTACGTTCGCTTGCACTGGCTCTACAAAAGTACTGACAAAAACTTTTAGTGACGGGCAATAACTCGCTTCAAGTGTAGTAAAATAGTAAGCATTGTTATCGGTTGGAATATAAAGTTGCCAATAAAAACAACAGTGATCGTCCAAATAGAAATGCAGACAGCTGCAACAAGCCATGCTCCGACAGTTGCTATATGTAATTCAATGAAGAATAGGAACGGCGAGGCTGCAACAAAAGCCAAAATACCATTAATGGCAAGTTTTTTAAGTGTAACAAATATTGAACCCTTTAATATTACTTTAGAGGTATAAAGCATTAAATCGCACGTTCGATAAACATACGAACATAGCGTACCAATTAAGATTCCTTCAACACCTATAAATTGAACTAAAATAAAGGAGACACAAAAGCTAATAGCCGCTTCGATAATGGCGCGAATCTTTGTCTCTTTGAAATGTCCAGCCGAATTGACTAATGTAGTGGCAGGAATTCGAAGCGCATTGGCAATGCCACCAATGACAAAAAGTGTCGCTAGCCCCGGTCTTATATAGTTTGCATCGTCAATACCCGCTGTATAGACGGTCATAAATGGTAAAATTAAAATAGCTGTACATGTATAACAGAAGGCAACGACTGCAAAAAACACATATTCAAAATGATGAAAATGCCTTTGTAGTGCCTCTCGATCTTCTTTTACAAGTATATCCCCAAAGGCTGCCAACATCGCTCCTGAAAAAGCTGAAATAAACAATGTCACACCATTCGATACCATATTGTACACCGTAAATACACTAACCTCTGTAAGCCCAAGGAAAATAGAAATTAATATAATCGGTGTGTTAAACACAACTAATGAAGCAATTTGATGGATAAAAGCATCCCATTTTTGACTAATTGCTGGCGTATTTGGTTTGACACTACTATTGAAATACGGATATTTTTTTTGGACATATACTTTTAAAAAAAGGATATCTAGTAATAATAAAATGCTAGCACTACCAACAACTATAACAATGGAATAACCAAGCATAAGTAAACTATAGGAAAGTATGGTACTAGCAATCAATAAAGCTGTTTGAATACGGAAAATAATATAGCTTTTTTGATCTGCTGTTAAAAGTACTAAATATTTTCCAATTAAAAAATACTCCCATACGCCACTGAGACCGAGCACAAGCACCAAATAAAAGGCAGTAAGTGGGCTGATTTCTTTGCTTACGAGTAATGGATAGCCGATTGCTAAAAGGACTACTAAAACAACAAATATCGTGCCCGACCGTCTGTAAAAATAATGAGTAGCAGACAGAATGCCGTTTATCTGATCTTTATCATTTATCGCCAAAGGTTTATATAGCGCCGCGATGGAAGCACTGCCCGCTCCCGCTTCTACAATTCTTAAGTAACTTAAAAAATACTTAATTGATGTGACAAGTCCATTCGTAGCGGAGCCGTAAGTTGTCATAAATAAACGAGGCATAATAAAATTAATAATTGCCGTAACAATTTGCAACGTTACATTGGAAAATAAATTTAACATAATTTTCTTTGTTCGCATTATTCACGTCTATTTCGTTTCAAAGTTTCATTGCTATGTGTTACAGATTTCAATTGATGATTTAAACTAATCGCTTGTTTTACAATGCCACGATTATCAATCGGTACCATCATACTTAAAAATGGCATTGGCTCACCTCCCTGCCATCCTTCTCTCCTGATTTTTCTGAAGCGTTAAGGCAAACATAATGAACATAATATGAAAAGGGAAATAGTCCATTACAATTGAATCTAAGACAATGTTGGCAAATAACATTATATAGAGAGGTATTGCGTTGATCGCAAGTAGCTGAAAGGTACTTTCTTTACTGGTACCAATATTTTGACGAAGAACTTGATTGAGGCTGAAGATGTATAGTAGTGCAAGTACAATTCCTATCAGCCCTAAATAATAAGGCGTTGATAAGTATATTGTATGGGCCATTTTTTCCTTAGAGAAACTCGTTCCAAAACCGGCCCCCACAAGGAATATTTTAGTGCTTTGTAAAATTTCCGCTGCAAACATATGCCAACTACTTAATCGCCCAGTCGTAATAGCATCGGTAGACGTCCCTGCTCCAAAAAAACGAATCTTATATATTTCGATTAACTTCTCGTAAAAGAAAAACAGAACAACACTACATATCGCGATAATAAACGAAGCAAACTTCAATGCTGTTTTTACATTGTTTTTTACAAATATGATAAACGTTAATAAAATGAATGCGATACATGTGATGATAAACATTTTGGAAAACGTAAAAACGCCAAAAACTGCTAATACCATGATGAACACAATCGGTTTAACTTCCTTTTTGCTATCGTAATAAAAAAGGACTAATAAGCAAGTAATGGCGATAAGTATTTGCAAACTAAAATAATTCGGATCTAAATCTAAACCTGTAAACCTTGTATTTAAAGTACTTGTTGTCTTTACTGTATTGACAATTGTCATTGACTGAATAAAGCTGTCAATCTCTTGCACAGAAAAGCTTATCCAACGAACAATGGCAGCAGCTAATAAACCTGTCGCATAGACATACGTATATCTTTTAAAATAGGTGTTTGAATCGATAAACAGCACAGCAAAAAAGAGCACACTATAATTCAATACAAAGCCTAACACTGCGATTAAATTGCCACGATTAAATAGCGTTGCCCCTACGGCAAAGCACCCAAATAACGCATAAGTGATGACTAACCGTGTTGAAATACTTTTGTTTAGCATAAAAAGAGTGATTAGACTTAACACAATATAGACAAAACTAAGCACGACAAAAAGCGAATAGCTTGTTAAATCGAACTTGATAACATACACCCATGAAATAAAAAACAGCAAATATTCTACTCGATGTGGTTGTTTATCTAACAACATTGCGGTCATGATGAAAAGCATAAAAACGACAAGAAATAAATTACTACCCGTATACATTTTTAATACGACAAATATACTGGCAACAATACAAATTAATATACTGACATGACTATTTTTCACTGTCATTGGCGATCAAACTCCAATACTAATTGCTCCTGCGCCTTTTGATTCGTATAACTGTTTTCTAAAATATATTGGTTCATCTTCTGGAGACTTCCCTCATCGGTGATTACACTGGCAATGACTGCAGAAATATTCTCTATATCCTCATCTGTTATCAATCCGTTCAAACCGGCTCGTAATTGTTCACCTGCAGCTGCATAATTTGTCGTAATAACAGGCGTTGCTAATATTAAAGCCTCTGCCACTACCATCGGATATCCTTCATATGCGGAAGTTAAAATAAGGGCATCACTTTGTTGAATAAATGGATAAGGATTATGACATTCGCCAACAAATTCAACGACATCTGCAACACCTAATTCTAGCGCTAATTTTTTATTATAAAGTAGGTCTGGTCCATCCCCGATAATTCGCCAATGGAATTGCTGGATAGACGACTCCTTTAAAAGTTTACAGATATGTGGAATAAGGTCGAACCTTTTTGTAGCATTATCCATTCTTCCAACGGATACGAAATCCATCCTTCCTTTATCAAATGGCGTAAACTGTGTTGCCAATTCCTCTATTTCTGCTATTGGAAAAAAATTGTAGACAACTTGTATTTTATGTTGATATTGAGGGAGAAATAGCAGTAATTTTTGCTTACAGGCTTCAGAAACACAAATTAATCTATCGAAATTTTGATAGGTTTTGACACAAATTTTGTAATTGAAGTTTGCTCTTAGTGGATCGGTATGTATCCATGCAAACTTTTTATCTGCTTGTACATAATGATCAACAAATAAATTGGTTCCTTGATTGAAATAACTATTCGGTGCGTCATTAAAATAAGAAATGGCAATATGATATTGTGTATGATGACGATGCCTCTTAAAAAGTAGTGCATAAAAATTGTTAGAGCCTATCAATCGAACGATGACCATACACCATATTCTAAGGATGATATGCCACAAGTTTTTGCGCTGTTTCACTAGATAAAATGGTGTGGCAATGAGTTGTAATAATAAGCCTCCACTATTTACATGTACATTTGAGGGGATGTCTTTTATCAGTTCTCCTTTACCGAATGTAAACACATCGATCTCATATTGCTTATCAACGCTCATTTCTTTCAGCGTATTGATTAAAGCTTTTTGAATACCACCCATCTGAAAATTTTGCGCAACAAATAATATCTTCATAGCGTATAAAATCCTCCTAGCAGTCCAATATTACGCTAATTTCAGTCATTACTATAAATTGCTGTATAGGGTAATAATGCGCTTCTCCATTTCCCCCCAGCTATACTGTTCCTCGTATAATAACTTCATTTTGCGTGATATTTCAGGCCAATCTTTTTTGCGCTCTATTAGCTTTTCAATCGCTCGTTGTAGACTCTCTTGATTAAAATCAATTAGCTCACCTATATTATTGTCTGCCACTACTTCAGACATGCCAGTGTTTTTCACCATAATTAATGGCTTGCCAAGCATGAGCGCCTCATAAAATTTATTTGGTGCTGCGTAATAATGATTGGAAACTTCAGGATCGTAAATGGCCGTCATAATATCACAGCTTTTTTCTAATGCTAGTGTTTTTTCATATGGAATTTTTCCATAAAATACGATGTTGTCATATTGCTGTGCTGTCTGTGCCAATTCGTCGGCAAGGTTACCAAACCCACCAATATGTAATTCATAACGCGGATTGTTTTTTACAATATCCACCAGTTCCTTAATAAGCCTTTTATTTGCCAGGATACCGACATAGGCGATCTTTACTTTTTCCTGATTTAAATTTTCATTATCATTTAGATGCACATGTAGCGGGGTATTGTAAATCACTTCTATTTTTTTAGGAGAGGCTTTAGCTATTTGACCTCTGCGCTTTTCTGTACAAATAATAACCGCATCCACACTATTTAATAGTGCAATATCTATTTTTTCAACTAGTTTGCCAATAATGGCTGGTCCATGAAAGGGGGCAGTCACGGAGTCAAACATATCATAAATGACTTTTTTTCGAAGTATTTTCCCACAGATCGTGCCAATGAGTGCTGTATCAAAATCACAAGCATGTATAATGTCATACGTATGTTTATGTTGAAGTAGCCATTTGAATAGCTTTAGTTGAAAGCGTATAAGCGGGAAAAAATTCTTTTTAAAACCGCCACCGAAAGTAGCCGGGATGCCAAACCTTGTGATTTTAATGGCATGAGCTCGCTTCAAAAACTGCACTCTTGCTTTATATTTACTATCTCTGTCCCAAGCTAAAATTTGAACATACCAGTTATTTTTCATAAGGCTGTCCACTTCTTTTTCAACTCTTGGATCTGGAGAAATTGGATTGCTTCGCATAAAAACAACTCTCATCCCACATTGTCCCCCTAAATGTTTAATACCTACTATCGTACAAGCATTTTTATGGCGTTGCTGTTGTCATCTTGCTACATTATTTTTTCATAGCCCTAAATAACTTCCAACTCTTTTTAGTGAAATGATCTTCTGGTTCATAAACTATAAAAGGCTGATTATTGATAATTCGTTCATTGTTTTCTAAAAAAACATCTACTGCATCCAATTGTTTTTCCTTCTCCAAAAATCGAAGACCTTTTTCAAATAAAAATGGACGTGACTTGACGTTATGCACATCCGACCCATATGTATGGACAAGGTTCGACCGAACGAATTGCAAGGATAGCTGTTGAATTGACTTGCCAAACTTACCGGCTAAACTCCCTGCTGTAATTTGAGCTAGTGCCCCCTCCCGTATAAGTTGCTCCAATGTAGTCGGATTTTTCGCAATCGTAGCATTGAGTTCTGGATGTGCAATAATTGGTGTTACACCTGCTGTTAATAAGTTGTAAATGATAGAGCTAGTATAAGTTGGGATAAAACCTGAAGGAAGTTCTAGTAACATATAATTTGATTGTGCTAATGTAAGTAGCTGGCCGTTTTCATAAAGCTCAACTATATTACCTGCCAATCTCACCTCATGCCCTAGACAAAGTGTTAACGGCATATTCCGTCTGTCAATTTCCTGTTGGAATTGAGCAATTTGTTCATTTACGACATGGCAAGGGACATGATAGAGAGGGTGCAGTGCATGTGACGTAGAAATAATCGTTGTAATGCCTTCTGCTATAGCTTGTTCAAATAATTGGAATGTCTCCTCCGTTGTTTCAGGACCATCATCGACATTCACTAAAATATGACTGTGGATATCTATCATTACGATTCACTTCCTTATCTACGCACATTTACTTATGGTAATATTGATCATAATATTCACCGAGCGGTATTTTATAATTGTTTAAAACGACACCTAAAATATTGGCCTTTGATGCCTCTAAACTAATTTTAGCTTTTAGCACACTCGCATTTTCCACGGAGCCGCTATTAACAATTAACAATGTTCCATCACATTTATTGGATAAAATTTGTGCATCCGTTACAGATAACAGTGGCGGCGCATCAAAAATAATTATGTCAAAATCATTGATTAGTTGCCTAATTACACTATCCATTGCTTTGGATGATAGTAATTCAGCTGGGTTAGGTGGAATCGGTCCACTCGTCAAAACAAAAAGATTAAAAATATCTGTGCTATTTAAAACATCTGATAGGTCATATTGTGTTGTCAATAAATTTGACAGACCTCTTATATTTTGTAAGCGAAACGTATAATGCATGGTTGGTTTTCGTAAATCGGCATCGACAATACATACTTTTTTCCCTTCTTGTGCAAATACAACGCCTAAATTAGCTACATTCGTCGATTTACCTTCTCCTGGCGTAGCTGAAGTCACTAAGATTGATTTTATTTCTTGGTCTGGCATCGCAAAAGTAATATTTGTTCGGATAGTACGAAATTGCTCTGAAACAAAGGAATTTCTGTTACCAACTGTTACAAGCTTTCTCCCCATTTTTCTTAATTTTTTTTTATTCCCTCTTTTTTGTTGAGACATCGTTACCCCCTCCTTACATTACGGAATTCCATCGTATATATGTTTTAGGTTGCATCGTTCATTTTGCTGACGATGCCAATAATCGGTAATCCAATCTTTTCTTCAATATCTTGCTCTGTTTTAACGGTTGTATCGAAACATTCTAGCAATAAAGCAAAGCCGGCACTTACTATCAAGCCAATTATTGTTGCTGCTACAATATATAAAGTTTTGTTAGGAGCAACGGGCTCAGGTTGATCATCTAATTTTGCTACTGACAAAATATTAATATTGTCTATTGTCATTAATACTTGAATCTCCTCTTGAAAGACACCAGCTACTGTATTTGCAATATCGACTGCCATGTCAGGCTTTTTATCGCGCACCGCAATATTGACAACTTGAGAATTACTAGCGTTCGATACGGTTATCTGTTCTTTTAATTTTTCAGGCGTACTATTTAAATTAAGTTGACTAATAACTTTCGATAAAATAGCAGGACTTTGAATGATGACATTATACGTATTAATCAACCGCAGATCTGTTTCCACTTGCTGGATAGCTAACGGAGATTGATCGTTACTTTTTTGATTGATTAAAAGCTGTGTTTCCGCCTCATAGGTTGGCTTAATAATGAAGTAACTAAGAAATGCCGTAATCAATGCTAGGAAGAGTGCAAAACTCATAATATAAAGCAATTGCTTTCGTACTATTTTCAATACTTCTTGTAATGTGATTGTTTCTTGCAACACCCTTCACCCCTCGACATAACATATGCTTGCTATACTATATTCTTTTGTTGTCACTAGGAATTTTTTCAAAAAGTTTTATGGCCTATTATATTATCGCTATTACCCTTTTATTCATGTTGGAACAAGAGGATACTCATTACATAGTTGTATAAGAAAAAGCGTTAGATTGGCTGCCATCAATCTAACACTTTTTCTATGGTGCTTCTTATGTTTTATGTGCTCTTCATTCTTTAATAGAAAGAGGCCCCCCTTGACCAAAGTCAAGAGGAGCCTTCTCATGTATTATTATTTAGCATACTCCACTGCACGTGTTTCACGGATAACGGTTACTTTAATATGCCCTGGATAATCTAGTTCTTCTTCAATACGCTTACGAATATCACGTGCAAGTCGATGTGATGCTAGGTCATCAATTTTTTCTGGTTGAACGATAATACGGATTTCACGACCTGCTTGGATAGCATATGATTTTTCTACGCCATCATAGCTTTCAGAAATCTCTTCTAATTTTTCAAGTCTGCGAATATAGTTTTCCAGAGTCTCACTTCGAGCACCTGGGCGAGCTGCTGATAATGCGTCTGCAGCAGCAACTAATACCGCAATAACAGATGTTGCTTCAGTATCACCATGGTGAGAAGCAATACTGTTAATTACAACAGGATGTTCTTTATATTTCGTAGCTAATTCCACGCCAATTTCAACATGGCTACCTTCAACTTCGTGGTCGATTGCTTTCCCTATATCATGCAATAAACCTGCACGACGGGCTAATGCTACATCTTCACCAAGCTCTGCAGCTAGTAAGCCTGCTAAATGCGCAACCTCCACTGAATGTTTTAGGACGTTTTGACCGTAGCTTGTACGATATTTCATGCGACCTAAAATCTTCATTAAATCTGGATGTAGATTGTGGATGCCGATTTCAAATGTCGTTTGTTCCCCTGTTTCACGAATTTGTTCATCTACCTCACGGCGAGATTTTTCAACCATTTCTTCGATGCGAGCAGGGTGAATACGCCCATCCTGTACCAGCTTTTCAAGTGCAAGTCGAGCCGTTTCCCGACGAATTGGATCAAAACCAGATAAAATAACCGCTTCTGGCGTATCATCAATAATCAAATCGATACCTGTTAACGTTTCAAGTGTACGGATATTTCGACCTTCCCTACCAATAATACGACCTTTCATTTCATCATTTGGCAAGTTTACAACGGAGACTGTCGTTTCTGCTACATGGTCTGCAGCAAAGCGTTGCAATGCCAGTGATAAAATTTCACGTGCTTTTTTATCAGATTCTTCTTTCACACGCATTTCAGATTCCTTCGTCATGACAGCAATATCAGTTGCTAGCTCTTTCTCTACTTCGCTTAAGATAATAGCCTTGGCTTCATCTCTTGTTAAAGCAGAAATGCGCTCTAGTTCTGTTTTTTGCGTTACAACGAGCTCGTCCACTTTGCTCTCCATCTGTTCAATATGCTGTTGTCTTTCAGCTAGAGCCTGTTCCTTACGCTCCAAGCCGGCTTCTCTCTTATTTAGAGCATCATCCTTGCGATCAAGATTTTCTTCTCTTTGCAATAAACGGTTCTCTTGTTTTTGAAGTTCTAAACGACGGTCACGAATGTCATTTTCTGCTTCAGTTCGAAATTTGTGAGTTTCATCTTTGGCTTCAAGTAGTGCTTCTTTCTTTAATGCCTCCGCTTCTCGTTTTCCTTCTTCAACGATTGTTTCAGCGACATGTTTAGCACCAGTGATTTTTGAGTCATTCACTTTTTTCATGTAGATATAGCTAACAGCGGCACCAACGATGAGTCCAAGCAAAGCGGAGATGATAGTAATTCCATCCATATGAACACCTCCTCTTGCTATTTGGGTAATACAGTTTCAGTCGGCGCATACAAAAAATGTACTGCCTATTTTAAAGTCATAATTCAGAAATTATACATATTTAATTGTATAGCTAGCCTCAGGCTCTGTCAAGGATAGACGGGCATCTGTTCGCCTATCGCCAAGAAAAAAAGTAAGTCATATCCAGATGATGTATTTATTAACTATTACTTTTGAGCTAGATAAAAAACCTTCTCACTTTAAAATTCTGTTTATTCAGTACAAAGGGTACAATACAATTATTACCACAATTACCGTCATCTTAACACCATTATTTGTACTTTCTTTGACAAATGAACATTCGCTCTCTTTATCAACAGCCAAACAATACTACTTTAAAATTTTGACGCATCCTATTAGCTAAACTTTAGCAGACTATCAAACCCGATTCATTCTATGCAACTACTAATGAAGAGTAAAAAGTGTTAGATTGACTGCCATCATTCTAACACTTTTTTGCTGCGCCGTTATTGTGCGCTGCGGCTTACTGTGCGTTCTGAGCAAGAGTTACCGCCCTTGCTACCAACATCTAGTCTTTCCCTCACAATATACTTTAGTAAGCGTTCGCACTAAAGTAAAAAGACTGGGGACCCACTTGAAAAACTTCAAGGTGGTCTCCAGTCTTAATCGTTTTCACCTCTTTAGCGTAAAAACGTTGGAAGATTATTTTTCATCTTCTAGAAGAAGCATTAACTCTTCATCCATTTCCTCGTCATCATGTGCAGCAATTGTATACGATTGTGCGGCGATGCCGTAAGAAGAACGAATTTTATTTGCAATTTCCTCTAAAACAGCAGGATTTTCTTTTAAATATTGTTTTGCGTTTTCACGTCCTTGGCCTAGACGCTCATCGCCGTAAGCATACCAAGATCCGCTTTTTTGCACGATGTCTAATTCTACACCTAAATCGACCGTTTCGCCCTCTTTTGAGATCCCTTCACCATACATAATATCAACTTCAGCTGTACGGAAAGGTGGTGCCACTTTATTTTTCACAATTTTAATTTTCGTACGGTTACCCATAATGTCATTACCTTGTTTGATTGCTTCTGCACGGCGTACTTCTAAACGCACCGAACTATAGAATTTTAACGCACGACCACCAGGCGTTGTTTCCGGGTTACCGAACATAACACCAATTTTTTCACGAATTTGGTTAATGAAAATAGCGATTGTTTTGGATTTATTAATAGCACCTGAAAGCTTACGTAATGCTTGAGACATTAAACGAGCTTGTAAACCAACGTGAGAGTCACCCATATCGCCTTCGATTTCAGCTTTTGGTACTAGTGCTGCAACCGAGTCAATAACGATAATATCAATCGCACCACTACGCACTAATGCTTCTGCAATTTCAAGTGCCTGCTCACCCGTATCTGGTTGTGATAATAACAATTCATCAATATTTACGCCTAATTTTTGAGCATAAATTGGGTCTAAAGCATGCTCAGCATCGATAAATGCAGCTTGTCCACCCTTTGCTTGTACTTCAGCAATGGCATGTAAGGCAACTGTTGTTTTACCTGATGATTCTGGACCATATACTTCAATAATACGTCCACGTGGATAGCCACCAACACCTAATGCTGCATCAAGTGCTAACGAACCACTAGAAGACGTCGCAATTTCTAAATCTGTTTTTTCGCCTAGCTTCATAATAGAGCCTTTACCGAAATTCTTTTCAATTTGTTTTAACGCCTGCTCTAAGGCTGCTTTACGATCACTCATTATTTTTCCTCCTTCGAAACTGTTCACTGTTTTTATCTATCTCTACTATACTTGTTTTTTTGAGAAGACGCAAGAAAAAAGCGAACATTTATTCTGTTTTACTGCAAAATAAAAATTTGGATAAGTTTTTCCTACCCAAATTCCCATTTTCAACTATTATCTATAACGCCACGAGCGTAAGCCTTCACTATCTACTAACATGCACAGTGCATTTATACAGATGGAACCTTATTGCACTTACGTAGCAAGTAAATTAAAAGCGTTTCTTATATCCTCGTTCTGCTAATTGCTGCATTAAATAATGCAACGTAAATTTAACGGCACGTAAGCGATTAGTATTACGCATACCAGATAAATGCAATAAATACGTTATTGGCTCTTCGTCACCTATCGCCATGCCAATCCATACTGTACCAACAGGTTGATGGTCATGCGCTGTAGGACCAGCCGCTCCCGTTAAGCCAATACCGATCGATGTACCGAATTTTTCTCGCACCGCGCTTGCCATTGCAGCAGCACATTCACTGCTTACAATTCCATGTTTATCTAATAATTGTTGCGAAATACCAAGCTGTTTTACTTTGGCATCTTCCGTATAGGTTACAACGCCTCCTATAAGGGCGCTGCCTACGCCTGGAATCTCTGCAAGCTCCGATTGAAATAACCCTGCTGTTAAACTTTCGGCCGCAGAAATCGTTAAGTTATTGTCTTGCAACATTTCTACCGTTTTTGAAGCAAGTGAATCGTCATTTATGCCATATTGAAAATCACCAACAATGGCGCGAATTTCTTCCACTTTTGCAGCAATAAGCTGTTGGGCTTCCTGCTCAGATTGTGCCTTTGCAGTGACACGTAAAGTTACTTCTCCATCAGCTGCTAACGGTGCAACAGTTGGATTTGTTTGTCTATCTAGAATATCTTGCACACGCACTTCTAACTCGGCTTCTCCAATGCCATAAAAACGCATAACGTGGGACACGATGACACCACCATCATTTAGCATTGTACCAAGCTTTGGCTTTGCTTCAAATTGGAACATCGGCTCCAATTCTTTCGGAGGACCAGGGAGTAAGATGTAGGTATGCTGATCCTTTGTCAAAATCATTCCTGGTGCCATACCATGATGATTTGCAAGCACCTCGCTACCTGCTAATACAAGCGCCTGTTTACGGTTATTATCCGTCATGGCGATGCCTCTTTTTGCAAAAAATTGCTCAATGTAATTTAATGCAACTGAATCGATGACAAGATCCAGACCAAGATGGCGAGCAATTGTCTCTTTCGTCAAATCATCTTTTGTAGGTCCTAAACCACCTGAAAAAATGATAAGATCTGCGCGAGATTCCGCTATGCTAATGGCCTCTTCTAACCGTTTTGCATTATCGCCAACAACGGTATGATAAAACACATTAATTCCTAACTCAGAAAGCTGATTGGAAATAAACTTTGCATTTGTATTGGATATCTGTCCAAGTAATAACTCTGAGCCGACTGCAAGGATTTCAGCATTCATGATCCACAAGACCTTTCTTATTTAGATTCAAGCAATACACGACGATTTAGATAGAAATAATCCCATCCAGACCATAATGTAAAGAATAATGCAATATAAAGCATAATTGTATCAAATGGGATACCGAAAATCACAAAAATTGTATTGTGTAGAAGGGCTGCCGCAATCGCAACAATTTGCGCCCATGTTTTAATTTTGCCAAGCTGATTCGCCGCTACTACTTCTCCACCGCCTGCAAGAATTAAACGTAAACCCGTTACCGCAAATTCACGGCTAATAATGACAATAATTACCCATGCAGGTGCCATACCAAGCTCTACCATTAAAATAAATGCTGCAGAGACAAGTAATTTGTCCGCTAAAGGATCTAAAAATTTACCAAACGTCGTTACAAGGTTATACTTTCTCGCATAGTAACCATCTACCCAATCCGTTGTTGAGGCTATAATAAAAATAAGAGCTCCTACAAAATGATGCACTGGCATTTCTGCACTAAATAATGTCATTGTTCCCCAGCCGAAATCAAACATCATCACAATGACAAAGAACGGAATAAGTAAGATACGTGAAATGGTAATTTTATTTGGAATATTCATTTTTCTAACACCTTTCATGATGAAAGAAAGTAGTCATCATAAGATGACTACTGTTCTTTATTGAAATTGACGACAATATTTTGCGTTACAATTTGCTGCGCGTACGTTAAAAGTTCGTCATTAATATAAACCTTAGCTTGTGTTGAATTGCCTAAACGGATACGTGCATAGCTTTGCGCTGTTGCATCAAACTCTACTACTTCTCCAGCGTTATAGACACGCGTTTCTGCTAGTAATTCTTGTTGCTGTTGGTCTCGAATACCAATAAATGTTGGACCTGATACTTCTATACGAATTTTAAATGTATCCGTACCTGTTAATGAATAAGATGTTGTAGCCCCGTCAGCTTCGATTGTACCTGCTGAAATCGCTTGCTTAACTTCATCAGTTTTACTTTCATCTTTACTTTCATCTTTACTTTCATCGGGTGTTACATCGTCTTTTTGGTCTTTATTTGCATTCGCTTGCGCTTTTTTATCTTCTTCCTCTTTATCTTTTTCACTATCGATTGGTTTTGGTTTTTTATCGTACTCCATTACTGGTGGTGTATCATTACTTTCACCCGTTCCTGAGTTGCTTCTATTTTGAAATAGAACCCAAATTGCCACGATAATAACGATAATAAATAAAGCGACAATGACTTTCGGCATAGCCTCCATCATTTTATTCGAAGAGGTTTTTGAAACCTTTCTTCTAGTTGAAGTTTGAGTCAACGATTGGCTAACTTGGTCGTTCGGTGTACCTGGTAATTCACCTTTGTAGGTCTCTAAAATTTCCTCAGGATTTAACCCAACAGCCTCTGCATATTGTTTAATAAAAGCTCGTACATAAAACGAACCTGGCATAATTGAATAATTGCCTTCTTCAATACCTACTAAATAACGTTTTTGAATTTTTGTTATTTCTTGTAAATCGTCTAAGCTGTAGCCTTTAGACAGTCTCGCCTCTTTCAGTCGAGTCCCTAATTCCGCCACTAATAACACCTACTTTAATATCAAATTAAAAATTAAATCCTCCAAATGAATCGGATTCGGACATCATATGATTTTTTTCCATTATTTCATAAGTGATTTCTTCATCTG